>Ga0307931_1002053_pt1 | contig 13045 bp, 14 predicted proteins | sample OrgLakmetageno47_FD_201816 | JGI IMG/M metagenome (GOLD analysis project Ga0307931, IMG submission 201816) | Saline water microbial communities from Organic Lake, Antarctica - #47 | ecosystem: Environmental > Aquatic > Non-marine Saline and Alkaline > Saline | place: Antarctica: Organic Lake... | reverse complement strand
TTTCCCCGCTGCAGTTCCCGTGCCTGGGCCGTAGTCTTTGCGCAGCTTCCCCACTAGTTTTCCGAGGCCGGACTCTTTGATGCGGTCCGGGTGCAGCCCCGGCAAAGTCGCCAAAAGGTGCAGCAGGCTCTGGCAAGCCTCGTCGTCAAAAGCACCGGCAAAGTCCGCGAGCCACTGCCCAAGTGGGGCTAGGCCTCCTGCGGATACCCAGGCATCCAACACTTTGGCTTTCGTGGAGCGCTGCAACACCTGTGAGAATAGAAAGAGAAAGAAGAAGACGAGTAAAGGCAGCGAAAGAAGATCAAACACAGTTCCGAACATGACAAACATTACGAGAAAAAAGGAGACCGTCCCACCCCAGGTAAAAAAAGATATAACAGGGTGTCATCAAAGAAAGAGGTATATGAAGAAATGAAAAAGTGCACAGGTAAGCCCACCCTTGTCTCCCGTCCCTTATCCCCAGCAACTCGTACCGCAATGAGAGTCGCTCGTCGAACGGTGCTGGTGGTGCGTTGACACAAATCCACAAAGTCGCCCACCCCCGCACGACTGCCCAGCCCTCCTTGCTCGTCCAAGAGCTTGCAAAGCGTAGACTCGTCACGCGTAGGGTTCACCAGTGGCGCAAAGGCTAGAGGGTCTGAGGCGCTGCTACTCTTGCTGCTGCTGCTGCTGCTGCTGCTGCCATTTCCACTGTCAGCACTCAGGGAACTACTACTGCTGCTATCCTTTTCACTCGCGGCGGATTTGACAAGGGCCGCGTGAGCACGCTGGCCAGTCTGAAGCGCATGCACCTGGCTTTTTAACACCTCTGCTTGAAGCTCGAGCACAGCCAGGAGGTCCTCCGGCAACGCTGGCTCATCCGTGGAGGTGGTCGTCGTCTCAGAGGACACTGGATTGAGCTCTGAGGAGGAGGTATCAGAAGGAGGGGCTTGTCCGGACGTCGCGTCGGAGACAAGAGGCTTTGCCTCAGTCGAAGCCTCATTGACATTGACAGCGCTTTGATCGGCACCTTCGTTGGGAGCAGGAGTATGCTCAGAGAAGTTGTCAACAACAACACTTTGCTCAGCGACCAAATCGGAAGCAGGCAAGGGTTTCGCAGACCGTGCGCTATCCGTGCCAGGCACAGCAGTAGCTACTGATTCAGCACCTGAACTTTCATCCATTGCTGCTGCGGATTCTACCTCCGTGGTGGCAGAAAGTTCAGGCGCGGCACCTTGCACTGAGTTTCCAGGCTCAGCCGAGTCAATATCCACCGGTGCTGGCTCTTCAACCTGCATCAGGCGTCCGATTGGTTTGTAAATAATTTACAGTCGAGTTCACTGGGAACGCTCGAAGACAAAATGCAACGTTCCTGGAAGTTAGACAAGGTTCAGAGTTGCGCTCACCTCCATTGTGGTGGCGATGCGATGGGCGCCAATTTTTTCTGTACTATATTAGCGACTAGTTTATGTCTTCCTGTTGTGATGATTCGAAAATCTTCAAATCGTGAAGGAGAACAGGCCGAGGCGCCGAGCAACTGCGAGAACTGGCGAACAAAACCATGTCTCTTCAGGCTCAAGAAGAGTCTCTGGAAGGTTCGTAACCACGCTTGCTTATGATTCTATTGGCTTTGATTATTTCTCCCACTCACACGAATTCGGTTGTCTTCTACAACTGACAGCGCTGCACGAAATTTCGACACTCCTCAACACTGGCCTCGATAGAAATTCTTTATCAATCCTAGTGCAGTTGTGTGAGATGGGCGTCAACCCAGGAGCGCTGGTTCACGGTGAATAGTTTCATGCTGCGCTTTATTGGTATCATACGTCGCATCGCTTACCATTCCCGGCACCTCCTCTTTCTTTTTTGGCAGTGGTGCAGGAGCTCAGGAGAGAATCAGCACGACTTGCGCAGCAGGTAATAGCAGCTCTGTTGTTCAATCGAACTAATTGACTTAGACGCTTTCATTCAAGTACAAATTCTCTGTCTTCTTACTTTAGAATGACGATGCTCGAAGCCTGGCGTCATTGGCAAGCAGCCGAAATTGAGAAAGATGAATGAGCATGCCAGCTGGCGCGCGAGTATTATAGGAGTGCTTCCTAAGGAGGTCCGCGCTCAGCAACATCATCATTAGAGACTCTGAGTGATACAATGTGGCCCGAGGCCATGGACGCTCAGGAGTAATATACACTTGTTTGAGACCTTCTTGATTGAAGTCAAATACTGGGAGCTGGGAGCTGGTGCTGTCAAACGGCAAGTGCTTCCAACTTCCAGGATGCCGCTTACAGCTGCCCATGTGGCGCTTGCTTTTTTACGTTGATTTATGATGCCTAACTTCCGATTTTTAGAAAGTGGCCAAGCACGTAGAGTGGGCATCTCGAATTACATGGCGAAATAATATAATAATTATCAGAAAGTGCGGTTGAGTTCGAGGTAGAGCGTAGAGGTAGAGGTAGAGCGCGCTCGGAAAAAGAAAGGAGGAATCTACTCCATGCAAGGAAACTAGGCACACCTCCGGCTTCGGTACACTTCTGGTGGGGGGTAGTCGGTGTTTGCCAGGCGTTTGCTACGAGCTCCAGCGCCCCAGAAAACATATACATAATACAATACTGAATTTTGAACTAGAGAACAAACACGCCCTAGCCGTTTACTAGCGTTTAAGCGGCATGGTTCTATGAAAGGTGGAACTAGAAGCACTGTAAGGTAAACAGCAGAAGCGAAATAAATACGAGAGAGGCGCTATCAACTTATACTTGCGCACAGCGAATTATAGGGTAGTTCCGCCCCTGACATCGGCTGGGAGGTCATTACGAAAGCGCCGGATTTGCGGCTTTTTGAGCCCTAAAATGTACTGCAGGTCGCCGTCAGGACAATTGCCAATTTCAGCGTCCGAATAGCAGCCGAGCTACGAGAGAAGTGGAAAATGACGGAAGCGGATTAAACGTGAATGGAAGATTTACGTAAGTGACAACTGATCATGTGCGTGAACCCAATGAACGCAATCTGAAGAAGCCACAAAAATACTAGGTGCTTCGCATGGTGACGCAAACTCAAATGCGAAGAAATCAACAATTCAAGGAGATAATACTAACCTGAGCGAAGGCACGTCGAGTGAGGCCCGCATTGGCAATGGCTTGATTGACTTGGGCGGCATCTTGCTGAGCCCGGCTCGCCGCTCGCGCTTCGTTGGCGATCGAGTACGCGTGCGCGCGAATCGCGGAGGTCGATGAAGGAGTGGACTTGGAGTGGAGGAATTCATGGTTGCTGGTTTTGATCTCGTGCTGTGCGGGGCAAAGTTGCAAGAGAGAAAAATTGAAAGCGCAAAGAGGGTAACAAGGTTGAGAAGGATATAGTTTTAGGCTACACTACGGAGAGTCTCACTTTTCGTCTTTCACTAATTCTCAATGATTGCCATTCCACCCCCCTCATATTTTGCAATCGTTCAATTACTAAACTCGCGCACCTCACGCCCTTTCTTTGCGTCAATCTCCACATCATCATTGCTACTGTTAGGGCGCCGCCACCGGTGAAATCGCATACGGCCAAAGGCTACGCACAGGAAGCACACGAAACAGCCTAGGGCTAAGGCCCCCGCAGATGCCGCCATCGCCGTGCGCATTTCTTCGGAAAACTGCGACAGGGTCGGCATGGGCGTCGGCTGCATGGAAACACTGGGCTGTGGCGAAGGTCTGGGCGAGGGCGTAGGGCGAGGTGTAGTGGGCAGCGGGGAGGGGCGCGGAGAAGGCGCAGGCGTGGGGGCGCCGGTAGGGCTACGAGTAGCAGTGATCACGCTCAGAGAAGTGCCGTTGACAGATGCACGAGCGGAGTCGAGCTCCTCGGAGACCTTTAAAAAGAGGAAGAAAGAAGTGCGTGAAATGAAAGGGGTCATCGAAATTATTGCACAAACACAAAACAATCACAAATCAAAGAACATGCAAAGGCTAAGCAGACAAACTAGTCGTGCGGAATGAAGAGCTTGAAAAGTAAGTACAATACATTTGATGTTCTCACCAAGGCAACAAAGGTAGGCGACACGAAGATCTCGGCGATGTAATCTGCAAACTGTTCGCGATTTGTGAGGTTGAAGCGTTCAGGAAGCATGGAGACGGGCGTTGAGAGTTCCACAGAGGCAGTCCACAGGTATGAACCCGCCAGTAAAGTTCGCCGAAAGGGTGTGGGTCGGCCGATCGAAGTGCCGTTCCCATTGAGGCCTGAGGTATTGGCCCAACTCAATTGGTACCCTTTAAGGTCATACATGGGCACTCGTGTGGCGTTACTGATCACCTAAAGGAATAAATGAAAGTGGGACAAAAAGCGTACATAAACGAATCGTATTCCGATAATCCGAAAAGTACGGAAAGGTGTACAGACATTCAAGTCTATTCCCATCGTTAGGATACAGTATACTTTGTTTTCCATGACGGAAAACAAGAAATATACTTTTAAGCACAAGCATTACACGCACCGATTTTAGAGTAAATCGATCATAGTCCGTAGGAGGCGTTCGCGCTTGTACATCTAAGGTCACGTCGACTCCTACGGTATCGTACTCCGTAGGTGAGGTAGTTGGCAGAGGCGACGGCATCAGCGTTGGCACTGGAGTGGGCATCAATGAGGGCACGGGGGACGGAGCAGGCGAAGGCGACAGCGTAGGCACTGGTGTAGGTTGCGGCGTTGGTACTGGCGATGGCGACGGAGTGGGTGCGAGAGTGGGCACGGGCGTTGGTTGCATGGAAGGTGCTGGAGTGGGCACCATAGATGGCACTAACGTTGGCAGTGGTGTTGGTGTACTCGTGGGGTCTGGTGTGGGCACCGAAGAGGGCAACGGTGTTGGCACACTGGTAGGCGCTTGACTGGGTCGGCAAGTGACCTGATTTTGAAATTAGAGAGGCTCAAACAAGAAGTTATTGACAAAATAGAAGAAACCTCCTGTTTCAATACATGGAAAGTGAAGAACGCCTTTTTTTAAACGAACCTCTTGGCAGGTCGTTTCCAGCGCCACGTATTCGAGCAAGTTGTAATTTTGACCAATGAGGTCGGCGATGGAGCTCTTGCACACGTCGGTGCCACAGCAGTACTCGTCTTTGAACGCGGTCTTGTCAAAAATGCCAGTTTTTAGATACTCGTCCAGGAGGCCACACTCGCACGCTGCTTTGAAGTAGGTGTAATTGCCGCACTGGACGGTGCAACTGTAGTCGGTTTGGCAAATTTGCAGGGACGATCCCGTGGCTAAGGCAGCCAAATACTCGGGCGAATCGGCACAAGCTTCCGAACAGCTCCGGTAATCCCGGGCTGTGGGGAGTGAGGTAGGGGCAGCGCTGAGTGTCGGCGACGGCGTGGGCGCAGGGTCGGGAGTGAGGCCGCCCGTGATTACCAGAGCAAATTTCTGGAAGTTGGCGTACGGCAAGCCGTAAGAGTGCACTTGCACCTGCACCACATCTCCAACGGACAAGTCAAATCGTTCCACGGCAACTTTTTCCACATTGTTCAGATGGTCCTCTTGGCCGCTGTACTGGCTTTCGATGGCGTTTCCAAAGTTGCTGTAGACTCGCACACCGCCCACATAGACTTTGAGGTCTAAATCGTGCACTAAACAGCCACCACTGTAGAACCCAGTCTGAGCGCCGTAGCCGCAGTACACACTGCCGGGCGGGTCGGTCCACACTAGAGTGGCAGTCAGGCCCACAGTACGCGCGGTAAGCGTAAAGGATTGACTCCATAACCCGTATTCTGGCAAGGTGGATTCGTACATGAACGTCTCAAATGAACTTTGGCCGTCGACTGAAAAGGCATTGGCCAGCCGAACATGCCCAAATCCCTGAGTAAAGTCCACGCCTACAGCCCCTAAACTATAGCCCGACTCGCCATTTACTTCGTACGAAAAGCAGCGCTGGACACAATCTTCAGCACCTGCGGTTGACAAGCCCGACGCAGTTGGGGCGCAACTGGCAATGCTGGCGTAATCGGCGCAAAAGTCACAGTACCCGCTGGTGTCGCTCTCACTGAAGGTGCAAAATTTCACGCCGTTTTCTTCGCAGCCACAGGGTGGCGCTACATACCCGTTGCCCGAGTAATACTCCTCCAAATCCACCTTCAGAGACAGGATTGCAGCCGAAAGACGGAGATAGAGGGGTTAACACAAAACTAATTGCCTTCGCTTGGCGTGTATTAGCAGGTGAGCAAAAAGTCCTCTCCGGTCAAATAAAGTATCAAACGTAAACACCTGAACCACATTTGATCATAATATCCATCTCAAATTATACTACTTGTGCACACCTTGACGTTTTCAGGATCAAAACCGTACGAAAGCGGAGTTGTTGATCCAATGAGAAGCGCCTGAGAATAACAACGAAAAGTATCAAAAAAAGGATGAACAATGAATGGTTGAAGTGAATCGTGTTAAAGGCACGCAGAAATAGGTGCAGCAGATACGAAAACGACGAATGGTAAAATATAATTTCACCGAGAAAACAAAAAAAATCGGGCGAGACTATACTTTCATTGGCAATACACGCACCTTCATAAGAGCAGCCGAAGGTTCAGAGGCGCTGTAGCTGGAGGCCGCATAACCTATTGGTGACTGTTTTGCAAACAGCCCATTTGGACCACCGTCCATGATGAATTCCCTCAGCAAGGCAGCCGCTCCAGCCAGTGCGGGTGCAGCCCGGCTTGCAGGGTAACCTGGCTCGCGGGTGACTCCACATGTGGCGAACGCAAAGAAACCACTGCTGTACGCGGACCACACCTAATGGGAACCGATATTGACAACATTGAAGGATTATTATCGTAGATTTTTATTTTCGAATAAGAACATGATAGAGATGTCCCGACCCCCGTCAGGTTGTTTCTTGCAAGAAGCACACACTCATTCACCTACCGGATCTCCGGGGCCCATGATGTCTGGTTTGATGCGACCGTCCATGGTGGGTCCGCGACTTGTAGTGGAAGTGGCGGTGTCTGGGCTTGTCGCAGTGTCCTGCCACTCGAAGGTGACCAAAATGAAAGATAATTGTCAGTGTAACGTCACGTATGCTTGAGAAAAGGAGTGGGATCTACTAGAAGGACGCCGTATTATGTACTCCTTACAAATTTAAGGCATATTATGAAACGCAATCTAATAATAAAATTCAGCTTACCACAGTTCTGGCACCGCCAACAGTCAAGCAATTTTTGGCTACGCCAGGGTTGTTGATCGTAATGGCGCCGTCGAAGCCTTCTTCTCCAGCTGGGAAAATGACCAAGGCGTCATTCGTGTCGTACACATACCTAACGAGTCGACGAGGAAGCGACGCCAGGGCAACAAGATGCAACAAACAAAGCAAAAAGTCAAGACAACACTTGGAATCGATAGAGTGTACTTCGTATATTTGAGTTGATCGTTGGATAAATTTTATTCAACACTAAAACACTAATTAACTTACTCGTCTGCACCCCGCGTGGCTTCGTCGTAATAACCATCAGTGCTGCCCCAGCCATTGTTGTGAATTCGAGCGCCAGCGTCGTACGCCGGGTACCACATTCGAGTGCCGTACACCGTAGGCACATCCACGTAATCGCCGTTGTTGTCGCTGAAATCGTACGCCATAATCTGAAAACAACAAAAAGGTCGTGCACAAGATTCAAAATAAGGACACTAGGGTTTCTCATGTGCGGTTGCACAAATTTAATTACTTGAAGCAAAACATTCTACACATTTTTAATGAGTACAAATACCTACAACAAAAAATCGACTTTCAAATTCCTAACAGAGTTGCTTCAGAGCCTCACTTTAGCGCCAGTGGCAATTCCTGAGTAGTCTTCCGTGTCATCGGGAGCGAGCCCACAGGTAGAGTCGCAGGAGCCAGACAAATCGCACGTGGGGCAAAACAAGGAGCCGCAGTCGTCGATGTACTGGGCACACTTGGAATAAGTGTCCCCAATCACTTCGACGACTTCGTCGTCATCCAGGGAGCCAGGGTCGGTGGAACCGCACACTACACCTGCGGAGTGAGTGCCGGAGCCAAACTCGACGTCGGTGAGGTAATGACCTTGAGAAAAGTATGTCCAGCCGTAGACGCCAACGTATTGAACCACTTTTCGAAACCGGTAGTCCGTGATAGGACTGTCGAACACGCTTCGCTCAACTTGCCAGTCTAGATTCAAGCAATCGTACATCGTATTTTCGTTCGTGAGGTCGGCATCAGAGCAGGACAGGGCCGTGGACGCAGCGTTGCCAAGTCGCCGTTGCTGGTTCGCTTCGACACCACTGTTGGCGGTGAAAGGGGCTCCAGTGGCCTCAGCTAAGCGTCGACTCCCTAACTCCGAGCTGTTGGTGGGATGATGAGTGGGGCTTGGCGTAGGCACGGCAGAAGGCGGACCAATAAAGGTAGCAGGGTCGAAGTGTCGAAGCCAGCATGATCCATCGTCGAAACCCGTGTCGGTTATCGGAGTAAACATACATAGGATAGAACCAAGTTTGGCGTAGTGCTATCAAATTTGTTTCATAATTAGAGTCAAATTCGTACTGTCATCGCACCCTCACACACTTTAATTGAAAGAAGAAAGGAGGTACACTCGATTTCGAACATTTTATTACACAGACAGGAACGTCCCTAGCTATGGTACAAACCTGGACGTACTGGCCACGACCAGTGATGTTCAGGGAAGTGAATGGAGTGGAGTCAGTGTCGCCTGGGGCTTGGACAGCGGACTTGGCGTAGTAGTTGAGCTTTCGTGGACGGCCAGCTTGAGGCGCTGTTGTTGTCGTTGCCTCCCTCGAGGATACTCCGGTAGCTGCCGCTGCAGTTGAAGCTTTCGACGGCGATGCTCTAATGAACTCCGCGATGCGCTCCTCAATGTCTGCATGCTTTGCGTCCACGGATCTTTGCCACGTGGGCACACTCCTAGTGCTGCCCTCTTTCGATTTGCCACTGCGGGAGCGTCCATTCTCAAGCTCTGCTCGTTCGTCACTGTTCACATTCTCTGCCTCCGAAGTACCGTGCTTATGGATTCGCATCCGCGGCGCCACTTCAATTCGCTCCACTAAAGGCTGCGACGCAAGGAACCCTAGGGCCACTAAGGCACATGTTTCATGCATGGCTTCTGCCAATACTGGTCCTGGAGCCTTGCTGGTGCTGGATTTGACATCTTGAGATCGAGGCGCAAACGCCAGCGTCAGGGGGCCATCCACTGGAAGCGGCTTCAAATGGGTAGCCAGCACACTGGAGCACAGTCCTTCTTGAGCAGCCGTTCGAGCTGCGCCCCATAGACCTGCTGCTGCTGCTGCTGCTGCTGCTGGGAGTCTGCTCCTGCCACTCTTTGCGCCAATACTAAGTGCTACACCGTCGACGTCGTCGCGGTTTTCATCGCTCAACAGGGGAAAGAACTCGTGTTGAGGTTGCACTTCCTCGTTGTCCGATGCTTTGCGAGCGCTGTCAGTGATGCCGCTGCCCTGGCTCTCGTGACGGCTGCCACTGATACTGCTGCTACTTCTGCCTCGTACGAGACCGAACTCAGCATCAACCCAAGAAGCTGCAAGCTTTTCACGGGCCGCGTGAGAGGACGTGGCGACATCCGGCGAAAAATGCACACGCAAACCACGTCCCTCAAAACCCTGCCATTCAGCAATTCCTGCTGCTCCAGCTGCTGCTGCACCTCGGTGCGACCAGTCTGCTGGAGCTGACGAGCTTTCGCCTGCACTGCCGCGGAGACTAGGAGATAGATGAGAGGTTGTTTGGCCTTCTCTTCTAGGCGGTAGTTGTGGAGGTGTGCCGAAAACATGCTCTGACAATCGAAGGCGCGGCTGCTGCGGCGACACATTCATTTCAACACCACCAGCCATTGAGGGGTCTCCGTTGACTTGAGTGGGTGTTGATGATGGCTCGCTGAAGAGAAGGCCTGGGCTAAGTTTCGCCGCAGCAGGCACCGGGCTCACGTGCGTGAACACATGAGGCAAGCTGCGCAGCTCAGCAACTCCAGTGACGTTCAATTGAGCCAGCCAGCACGCTACGCCTTCACTGCGAGAGGTATAGGCCATTCGAGGCTGGTATGTATCCGCTGACTGGGGCGCATGTTCGTGCTTCGAGTTATCGTGAGCGTGAGTCTTTTTCTGGCCACCTAACGGCCTAGGTACCTTGCGAGGTGTCTGATCCACATTTGAAAGTGCGAGCCTAGCAGATGACGCGTGCGCTTGAGCACCGCATGCCACGTAAGCTCGCGCCTCTGTTGGCTTCAGGGCATGAGCGCGAGCTTCATGAGCGAGCATAGCGGCAAACAAGGCCTCGTCGTCTTCTACTTCCTCAGCCAATGGTAAATGAGAAAGTCCACTGGCACGGGTAGATCCACCGCCAAGGCTATTCCTGCGGCTAAGACCAAGATCAAAGTGGTGCACGCCAGCGGCAGCAGCAGCGGGTAGATTTAATACCTCGGTAGTTCCTGCGTCTGCATGACCATGACGTGCTTTTTGGAAAAAGCTTCGGAGCCGAGACCGAAAGTGTGCTGCCAGAGGGTCAGCAGGAGGTCGCGCCGAAAGGCCCTTGATCTCAGGGTCACCATCTAGATTTCCAGCTTGTTCGCTAGAATCGAGCAGATCGTGCTCCTGGCGGAAGTCGTTGCTATCCGAGTGTCCAATGTGGGAAGGGCTCCATGGTTTGTCGGCGTGGGAAGCAGAGTTCACAGCAGAAATCCCACCCGAGGCGCCTTGCTGCAGCACTGATGAGAAGGCGCTGGATTGAGACGATGCGTCGGCTAAAGCAACCAGAGCAGCCGTGAAAGCAAGGGCAAGCATTGGACTATGCCCCGTGCCCTTACAACGGACTCGCGGTCGCATTTTTTGGGGATGGAACTCAACCAATCAACTCACAGATCTGTGGACATGAACCAAAAAAGAATTGGATACTTCGACAAGCAGAGAGCAGAGAGAGCGCGGGAAGCAGGAAGCTCTTCAGCTTGTTGCAGAAGAGCTTTTAGGCTCTGTAGGCGTACCCGGTGCTCGCTCGCTAAGCGCAATAAAGTTTCTGATCTTCGTAGCAAGAGTATCATGCGAGTATCCGTTGCTACTATCCTCCTCCTAAAGCTCAACTCGGTGAGGACGCTAGACAGCGCCGCTGATAACGCGCTCGCTGCTGCCTCCCCGGATCATACGTCACAATGTTTAGCATCGGTGAACACTCTAGGGCTTGAGCACGAGAACAAATTTCAATGGCGGGGGCTTGACGGAATCAAGCAGACCGGAACATGCCACGATGTCAGGACATCATTTGACCTCTGCAGTAAAAGCCCTCCGCGAGAGTGTTTACTTGCGCGGGTACCCTGGCAGACCGCCCTGGGTACTGCTCGCTGCTGCTTTCACTGCTGCATGCATTACTGGCAAGACCACCTTGGCTTGAGCGACATTTACAGGCATTGGTTTCAGAATCCTGAGCTAAAAGATTGGAACTACCACGCTGGGTATGGGAAAGCGGGGGGGAACATGATTCCAGATTTGAATAGCGTGGTTATGCAGGTTAACTCTGTGAAGCGGTTCAGTCTATTCATGTGGAACGTGAAGTCGTCTGGTGGGGTAGATTTACTTAATGCAACGCATTTAGTTCAGGAGAACGGTGGTGGAGGCGTGGTATGGTCCCACGGCGACGCTATCCGCCCCTTCGAAGACCACGTGAACGATTACGTCACCTCTCATCCGGTGAGCGTCGTATACCAGTCGGACTCCTGGAAACCTCATTACCCGTTTGCACGTCTGAAAGCGGATGGCAGGAAAGACAGCTTCCCCACGGGCGGCCACTATTACACAATAAACTCCATTGCAGATACGGGCCCTGTGGTTGGTATTCCACTTGGAGTGATGACAGCCCATTTCGAGGGCCATCTGGGTAATCATGCCCAAAATCGGGACCGCAAAAGTCTCCTGATGTGCTGCTGCATGGTAAGTGTCCTTCCGTACCGCTGTATTCTCTGTTTAGTCGATCGTGTTGCTTTTAATGAAAGCATGCGAAATTGATGCGTCGCTTCTGTCTGATGACTGCTTTCACCTTTGCCTTTTTTTTCATAACAGACCACGCATATGGCTCGTGGCGATAGGATTCGGGCACTCGAGCGATTGTCTGGCGGAGTGTGCAGCGACCAAATTGGGACCAAAGCTCCACCAGACGAGTATGTGCAACACCTCACTAACAGCAAATTCAGCTTGTCTCCTGTGGGGTTGGGCAAGCAGTGCTTTCGGGACACTGAAATCATTGTCGCTGGTGGAGTCGCCGTGTTGGACGCGAACCACAGTGGAGGCCCTACCCTCTACGACCACAACATGCCAGTCTTGCACATGCCAATTTGCAAACAAAACTACTGTGACATGGAGAAATTGACACCATCGTGGTTCGAGTCCGAATACGCAAAACTCGAAGCCCGCCGCGACGAACTCACCGTTTCGAAGTCTTTTTGGCCATATTGGCTGTACCACGTGTTCTTTCAAGTTCCAGCTCGACCCGACCGACAGAGCCCAGCGTAGAGCCCCTGACTTCACTTAAATCAGCCACTAGTAGGTGGGAGGTCTTCATTCAGGGGAGAGGTAGGTGGAGTGCATTCGCGTGCCTATGCACGTCGCTATGTCGCTTTACAATATAGGCAGAGCTACGAGCTACGACTTTAAGCCGCCAGTTGGCATTGGTGTGGGATACGGAGGCGAGTTATTGTTCTCTTTGATCTCCATGCGTCCGGCATAGCTATGAAACCTGACTTCAAGAAAGGTATTTTGATTTTAGGAATTCTAGAATTCTGCAACTATAACTAGTATAATTGTAACATAGTTCGCCATCGTATTCGTGCGTTCGTGCGCCTCTTGATATAGATCTAGTCTAGTTAGTACTCCCCAAAAATACAAAGAACCACCACTGTGGCAAATAGCAACAGAAAAATGTAACCTTCAGAACAAGTCTGACTGGGCTGAGTGTCCTTTTGCGTAATGCTATTGTAATCATTTTCTCTCAAGGTGTCCTTCAGCCGTCAGGCATCAGGAGGTTTGGGAATGGAGTGAGTCAGCTGTCTCCACTTCGACCTGTCCTTGGCAATGGCGATCCACTCATCGAAATCCTTC
>Ga0307931_1002052_pt1 | contig 13050 bp, 14 predicted proteins | sample OrgLakmetageno47_FD_201816 | JGI IMG/M metagenome (GOLD analysis project Ga0307931, IMG submission 201816) | Saline water microbial communities from Organic Lake, Antarctica - #47 | ecosystem: Environmental > Aquatic > Non-marine Saline and Alkaline > Saline | place: Antarctica: Organic Lake... | reverse complement strand
CATTCGCCCATTTTTGGAAATAAACGGTCAGTACAGGGTTTAAAAAAAAAAAAAACCCCAGTTTGAAAAACATTGTGGCGGGCGCACTACCAATCATTATCTTGAGGATCCTTCGTAGCAAAACACCAAAAAGGAGTTTTCACCCAGCAAAACCCTGCACGACATTGTTCAACTAGCTCGTTTACATGGACTGCGTTTAAAAAACAAAACCTAATTGACCCCCAAATGTGCATACTCAATTCCCTATGGCGCTTATGGAATACCACATGCACCTCGCAGCCCAGGCCCAGCCACCAAGGGCAGAAAGGCCTTTGTTTTTAGAAACCAGAGCCAAAACCCCTCGGTATTTCTTTTGAATCACTTTAAAATCACCCTTTGAATTCTCAGCTAGAGTTTATCTTCTCACCCGCAATCCACTGCAACTGGCCTCAAATTTTAAGGTAAACGCAAATACAACGATAAAGGGGCACATACATCGCGATATGAAATATAAAGGCTCCTGAATGAAGTCTGAAACACACAATTCAACGGGAAAGATTATAACATATCGACCGAGTATTATCTATGGCGATTCTTTTGTGAGTGACCGAGGGTGATGAGGGACGAGTGACAACCTGACGACACTCGACACTCCCCATCGTTCGCGTAAATCTACGCACGTACAAGCCTATGGGGAGCAGGGCTGGCATAAGCAGGAACAGGTGTTTTTCTGATCCCCCCCGAGGGGGGACTGGATGTTTTTTACAAATCGAGAAAAACATGTTCGTAACACCTGTTTTTTACCTGGGTGCTATAAAAACAGGTAGACTACGGCACTCCAGCAGAGCAGTTGCGGGCTTGTTAACCTCTTCTCAAGAGGGCTATCGGGGCAAATTGATCTTATTGACTCCTTGGCGGATGGGGTTGTGTTTAAAACATGTGTTTTCTTCCAGGTCGTTCCAAACAGTGTTACAAACACTGCTTTTATCTGGGTTGAAATGTTTATGCCAGCCCTGATGGCTGATGGGGAGTGAGTGACTGACGTGACGAGTGACCGATGACCGATCGATGACCAAGGACCAACCGATTTCCTCCAGGAAATAAAACGGAAAATAACTCAAAATCCCGGAAAAACCGGAAATGGCCTCGTGAAGGTCTGCTGGACCGCCCCTGTAGTGCAAGAAAGTCCGTAAATGCGCTGTATTTCCTTTTTCCCCCGCGCAATTGGCTCCTAAACCCATTCCCCCCTCGGGGGAGGGCTCAGAGAAACCGCTTGGTGGATAAAGGATTGGGTTAAAATTTAGAAAAATACGTATTTTTACGGTTCAAGACTATAAAATTCGTAGATTTACACCACAAGACCGGAGACGAACGGAGGACGGTATTTTTGGCCAATCACAGGCCAATGATTAAGGCCGGAATTAGCCGGAAATAATGAAATTTACCCGGACGTGGGAATCCGGAAATAAGGTCTCAAAACCCCGGAAATCCGTTGGTCCTTGTCGATGACCGATCCAAAATCCAGCTTGCTTCAACGAGAAGACTACGAGACTACGAGTTACGGGTCTATCGAGTAAGTTTAGCTACAACAGATACTACGTAGCTCTAGCTTCAGAAAGAGGATAAGGCTCATAACATTCTCGACTCTCCATTACATTGGTCTTTCACTTACACACATCTAGCGGAAACCAAACAATGCACAGCCTTCGAGTCCTTTTTTGTTTGCTTGCATGTGCTTCGGCTGCAAAGTCTAGTCGGCGGTCAGGCGAATCTAGTTTCATGGACGACATCAAAAAGGACCCCAGTCTTCTTCACAGAAGTGAGATCACTTTTGTTCACCTTCCTGGCTAGCTTGATATGCATTTTTGTATTTGATTATCTCACAGGAGTAGCTGAACTTGGTAATGGTTGTCTTGGCTCGTTTTTTTTTAAACTGTGTTTGCATTTATTATATATCGTCACCTCTGCAGTGTTTGATGAAATGGAAGAAATGCACACACATTGGTGCTCGGATAAGGTACTTATTGCCTCCATATGTCAAAAATTTCCATTTTGGAATTAAGTGTCCTTTGTTGAGTTCTATCCCCTGTCTATTGAGATGATCTGGGAAGGGCTGTGCTCGCGTTCAAGAGTGTGCGCTTGAATTTTTGTTGGCATAGAAGCACTAGAACTTCAATTCTTTTAAGGCTATCGCGGCGACAATTCTGTCTTAAAGTAGCAGCGCATTCGCTATGTATGATGCACTTTTCACGACCTAGTATTCGTCTGTCTATCTTTATGAGTTCCTCTCAATTTTGCATTATTCATTGTATTGTTGTTCTCTTCTCTTCTCTTCTTTTTTTTTCTTCCGCGCAGATGACCTCGCACTTATGCGCCTCATGGTATAACACCGCCGACGAGCGCGCACAAGCGTTAGAAGCTGGTAAACCGCCGCCTCCTCCGTCGAAAGAAGACCGACCGCCCAAAAAAGAAATTCAAGGCATGCATGAGTCGTTTTGCACGGTAAGGATTGATCAAAAGCAAATTATTGCGACCATGATTGCTCGATACTGATAGTTGATTTCAACATTTCAAACTTGAGATTTTATTTCAGCCCTTTCAATTTCTCCTTTTTGTGGCTCCTGTTTGTAAAACGTTGCAGGTGAAGGAAAACTCCGAGAAGGAACCGTGCAAAATGTGGCTTAAGATGAGGGGCCGGGACGAAATGTGAAGAGTTGATTTGCTTCGTTGGTTCCTCGCTTGGTCTTTCAAGGATAATTCGAATGAATTCAACTCCTTCTTTTTTGCTCAGAGTTCCCCTCGTAGTACAATATTCTGAGTCATATGCCGAATGGGCATTACAAACAAGGCACGAGGGTCGGAGCCGGGCGCGCTTCCCTTCTCGTCTAATAGCTACTGAGCCACTAGCTACTAGGCCGGTGATAAGTTGATACTTTAGAGATTACAGTTGATTGGATTCAATTCGATTAGATTTTACTCCCGAATTGCACTCAACTCCCAAACCTTCTGATGCATATCTATGTAGTAATTTCTTTACGTTTACGCACAAGCAAGGCCACTTAGCACCTTGGCTGGGAATTACGATTACGATATATCATATATCGTATCGTCAAAATTTGCCGTATTTATCGATATAACGCAAAACGTGGACGCAGCGCTTTTTGGCCGTGTTAATTCCGCCAATGACCCAAGACCCAAGCAAGGAAGGTGCATCATGGCATCGATTTGGGACATTGGCGCTGTGCGAGCGAGGCGAAGATGACGGAAAGCGTTTCGTCAAATGTTTGGGCTTGAATTGCCGAGTGTAATTGGTGGGCGCCTGGAACGGGACGCGAGCGCTCGCGAACTGTGCGAGGATTGATTGTAAAGGCGTGGCGAACTGTTCTGGGAAATTCAGCGAAGAAATCAAGCTTCATCTCGCTCGATTGCGCAGCAAATTCTCCACAAAAAAATCAGCGAGGATCAGATAAACATATAGCGAACGAACGCACGGCAGATTCAAGTATCGAGACTGCGATGGGTGTCGACTGTGCGCTCATCGTCTTCTCGGGATGTGAGCTCTCATTCTGCAACCGTGGCATCGAGAGTGCATTCACCTCTGCGAATAGTACCAATCTCTCCGTGGCCACTGCCGACTCAATATTTGGAGATGCTCTGCCAACAAGCTCGGTCGATTCTCCGCGCCTTGAGCGCGTAATCGAACTCTCCAAGCTCGTGCCGTCGTCGTATAGGATGCCAGACCGCAAAGCTATGAACGGTACTTACTTTCCTGAGCCCTACGCTACTCGCGCGCGGAAACGAGATGCCAGAGTTTTGGAATTTGCCACGGTAAGTTGTTTTGTGTGCTTAATTTCATTCATTTACCTGCTTTTGTAGTGCATGAATTTATCCTTCGTCCATGCCACCTGCTTCTGTTCTCACCACTCGTGCACTTCTCTCTCTTTTGTTTCAACTTTTGCTAGATATTCGGGGTTTGCCACCAGGGCTACCTCGGATTAGGATTAGAGTAAGCATATTCAAATTTGTCTCTGGTCATTCCCTTTTTCTGTAAGCCCTCAGCGCACGGAGCCTTCAAGGCCTTGAAAACCTGTTCTCTTTGGAATTTGTATGCCTTCTGGAGATCAGGAGACCCCAGAGAGCTTCCTGAGGCAGTTTAGCTGATATATTACTACTGTATTTACCGCCTCACTGTTTAGCGATATTCTAGTTGCCGCTATTTCGATATATCGTCACTTTTGACGAAATCGAAACGAAATCTCGTATCGTTTACGAATTACGAAAAACGGGCGTAATTCTCAGCCAAGCTTAGCACTCAGCCTCAGCCCAGCAGGGCCCAGGAGGAGCCAGGTTTGCTCAGAAGGCAACACTTTCCTACTGCTAAATGCTATATGGCTCGGTGGCGTTTCTTTATATTTAGGGAGTTACTGGACTAGAGAAGTGCTCAAGAATTCAAGGAGATGTCAACAGAAACAATCAACAAGGATCAAAAAGCTCTGTGAGAACCAGTTAGAACAAATTTAACGGGGGTGGTTATGAGTGAGTGAGAAGTAGACAATTGCAACTAGCAACAGCAGCTGTAGCATAGCACCATAACCCAACAGGCAAGTAACTGCAAATGCGATTTCAAACAAGTCTGAAAGCTGAAAGTAGCAGCCTCTTACTTCGCGAAAGGAAATAAGAAATACAATTTATTTGATTAGTAGATTAGTAGCCGATGAACTTTTGAGTCCCAAGTTAACTTATTTTTGTCAATTTTGAACTCGGCCAGTGTGGTGACTCGCAGCATAATAATCTTGAAACAGGGCACCACTGCGGTTTCTCAACTTATAGGTGAATTGACTAATGCAATTCAGTTGATATCCTTCAATTCAAAGCGCGCCTCTAAGCATCCGTCTGAAATGCGAGGCTGCAGCTGTTCCAGCGACGTGATGGGGTCAGCAATGTCAAGAAATATATTCGCCTTACCCCACCCAGCGCCCCGGTTACCGATAAACGTCGGACCGCAGCTTTCTCCGTTCATGGCGCTGGTGTACTTGACACAAGCTGCAGCAGGAACAGGGCCATGCGGAGCACAGTAAACGAAGCCTCCAAATAATCCATCCTTTAGCGTGATCTTCGTGAGCCAAAAATAGCCGTACCAGTAGCTCGCTGAGTAGACGAACTCATTGTACTCACCAGCAGTGTCCTTCTGTAGCATTTGACTCAACTCTGCTTCTGGGACTTGCATGACAATGGTTCCACGGTTCGAAGCGTCTGGCGGCAAAACGCCATTACGTGCTGAGGCAGACCATGCTGCCGGAAATTCAATACCAATTCTGGCTGACAACTCCGGCGAGTTGACCCCGTAGTGATCCCATAAGACAGCAAAGGTGTTCATTTCGGCGACATGTCCATGAAACCACGCCAGTTGAGGAAGCATCACCCGCCGAAAGATCGTTGTGAGATGGCCCACACGAAGCAACTGCCCGAGCTGCGCCACCTCCTCTTCGCTGCATTGCTTCCCGACTTCACCATCATGCCACAGCGCCAGCAATACAGCCACGTCATTCTCAGTGTGCACAACCAGCCCATCTAAAACTGCCCACCATAGCAGCACCGAGAAGCTGAGGGCGCAAAAAGACTGCAATAACTCAGCTCCAGTGATGATAGCGAACACGTCGCCGAATTGCTCCACCAGCCACTTCTCGCACGTGGGTTGAATGCTTGAAAATCCGGCAGCTCTCTGCACCGCCTCGGGTATGGTACGTAGGGCAGCGTCTACGTCTGGCGCTTCGAGCACTTCGGCAAGCTTGCTCAAGCAAACGTCGACGCACCCACTTGCTTGCCACCGGTCTGCCCACACAATCATCTGCAGGGAGCGGCAGCAGTGGTGACGGTGTTATTCAATATAAATAGAAGGAGGCAAAGGCAGAAAATATGCAATTGCAGGGAACTCAGTTGACGTCCTTTTGCACGTTTACCTTGATAATGAGTTGAGCTGGGCTCAGCGAGCTATCCATAGATTTTGGCGCGGGGTTCTCGAGGTCGAGCTGGTGTGAATACATTACTTCAATCACTTTCAGCGCCGCTTCCAGCTCTTCAGGGCCGCTCAATTGTATTTCTAGCTGCAACAACAATATAGAAACGAGCGAGTGTTACTTTAAGACGAGGAAAGACAAGCGGAAGAAAGCAAGTGCAGGTGGAATTCAGAGTAGACTATAGAAGGAGGTGCACACGTGCTTAACGAGTGCAATTCCTTGCTATCCTGCTTTGAGATTGAACGTACCTTGCCTCCCCCTTCCTTGCGCCAACGCTGAGACAGTGCAGTTTTGAAATACTCGCTGTGCACTGCTAGGGTAAGAGCATGGCCCGGAAGGCGGTGAAGAACTTCGTCCTTCGGCTGTTGCTCCTCCTGCTGCTTTTGCTCCTGATCTTGTGCTGCTGAAGTAGTAGACCCCTCTGATATCACAGGTGCCGCAAATGAGGAGCGAAACATCAATACGCATGCATGGCTTTAGCACCTACCTTGGAGCCCCTCAACTTCAGCTTCGCTACTAGTATTATTTGACTGTTGCTCCTCCGGCGTGTTTTCATCTTGCTCAGCTACTATAAGCGGCTCTTGCACAAACACAAGTTCGACGTCCGAGAACTCCTCATCGCCAAAAGCAAAAGCTGCTGTTTCACGCTGAAAGGCTGCCGACATTGCGCTGAAAGCAGCGTAGTGGCGTTGATAGGCTTACGGCCAGAAAGTATATATATTGTGTTGTATAGTTTGTTATAGCAGCGCCAGGTTTTCGCTCTTTGATCGAGACATGAAGAGGTAAGTATGTATCTTTTGGTATAAAATGGTTGGCGAACTTTCAGGGAACTTGCCTCGGTTCGTTCGTTCGTTCCCCAACTAATTAATTTCGTGAAGCTGAAGCGTGTGCCTGCGCCTGCACTAAAACTATCCGTCCAGTTCCGTCGAGGGATGCGCCCCTGCTCCGAATACCGAGTAAGAATAACAAAGAATTAACGTGTATCAGCGACTCACCTACGTAAAGTTTACGGGGACCCTCCTCGTAATTACTACAATCGGAAAACGGGTGCTCACGTGCTCACACTCGCCTTTTAACTAGCTGTAGCAAGTCGATGGTTCCCGATCTCCCAATCCAATCGTGTTGAAATTTAAAATCACTGCGGCTTTCCACTTGCCTTGAAACATTTCCCGGAATGCTGGTTTAAATTTCCCGGGGTTCGGCGCAGCTGCAGCACGCCCAAGCTTCGTGTTTGCTTTGTTGCCGTCATCTTTTCTTAATGTCCATTAATATAGAATTAAAACTTAAAACGGGTTTTCTTTCCTTTGACTTCCGCTTTCCGCTTTCCGTCTGGTTTTCGGTTTCTTTAGCTCCAATTCATAAAAAGCCAATCCAAGGCAGAGTATCTGGGCCCGTATCCCGTATCAGATATGCGCCCGTTCAGTTCTTCGTGATGATTAAAAATAGTAAGTAGGTGTCAAAAGCACACATGTAGCTCAATGGGAAGCTGTGGCTCGAGATATTCGGCATAAAGGGCTTTAGATGCAACGGCCGTTGGGCAAAGAAGTTGGGATTTGAGACAGAATTATAAAACATATAGGTATGCGTGCCTGTGAAGCAGTATTGAAGAATATAAATATGCATTTAAAACGCTCGTCAACCCAGAGAACAGCCCAGAAATAAATCCTCGGCGTACATTTTAGGGCAAAAACATATCCCTAGAAGTACGAGCTAGTGGCAAGTGCATAGGAGAGTGGAATGGGCATTTAGAGATGGGTTTACAACTCCCATTGGGAAACTCGCTTATGTTTGTTACAGTCACCAAATCCATTATAATTTGTGCGAAGCGCATTCAACTGGCTGCTTCCTTCGAGCAAGCCAAAGAAGCCTGGGATCAATTAATTTTTGAACGTTTCTTGATACAGGCCCCGAAGGGCCGGAATTAGAAGGCTAGCACAAAGGAATTCAACAAGTGCTATTTTGCTCCCGTAGAGCCGTAGAGTAAAAAAATGCGTAAAGTGGATTACCCAGAACCCCCCCCCCTCCCCCTGTACCCTTCAGGCTTCTAGAATTCCCTCTACTTCTTGAATTCGGATTATGAAGTCTACTCCGTACTGCGAATCGGAAAACAAGAGCTATTGACCTCACTTGGCTAAGTCATAAGGAACTAGATATCGCAAACGAAGGGGTTTTAATCAGGCGGATGTATTCTTAAGCTCAGCGTTGTTTCACCGCCCCACGCACACCGCACCAGTGTTCCGCTTCAAACGTTTCCTTTATCTCATTTCTTAAGCCTCAATTTGGGTGGCGTACGACGCGGACACGCGCGTAAAAGCGCCTTCCACCGTCGTGAGCTGCTGCACGAGGGGGTGCCGCGGCGCGACAGCTTTGAGCTGGTTGATGTAACTGCGCGCAGGCACAAGAAAAAGAAAGGTTGTCAGAGAAAAGAGAGAGAGAGAGGGAGAGCCAATAAATTCGCTACGCGTTGAGCAGGTGCACTGCCAAGAAAGAGCACACTTCTTTTTCAAAAGTATATAACCAGCTTTAAAAGAAGGCAGCCTTGTTTTTTTTTTTTTTGCATTGGTACAAAAAAATACAGAATTGTATGATAATAAAGAAATAGTGCACTCAGCGCACGGCAAAGGCAACAAGTCCATATCACATGCTCTGCCACCCTACCGCTGGAGGACTTCCTCGGACTTGGCCATGTGCTGGTAGCAGCAAATCAAGTTCACCAGAGTGTCCGGGTCGTTTTGCCCTTTGGTCAGAGCGTCCAGCAGCGCCTGAAGGCCAGAGTGCGATACACGTAACAAAAAAAAATAAAAGAAGAAAGAGGCAAGATAAGAATCGAGGGGAATTATATCAATCAATCCTTCTCATGGTAACCACAAGTAGAGGAGAGGGCTGCCTATACTTCTCAAGAGTTTTTTGCCACTCAAAAGAAGTGTAAAGAGCAATAGCAATAGTTAAGAGAAAGGAAAAGCTCTGCCTCACCGTTTCTGCATCTGGGTAATTGCCCAAGTGAAGATGTGCCACCGCGGCGCCGTTGCGAAGCATGACCTGTGCGAGCATGAGCACAACACAGGACCGGCGAAGCAGTGGGAGTACAAGAAGAAGGCCAGAAGTAAACGGAAGTTCCATTGAGTTATTCCGGGGGGGGGTCCTTCTTTTCTTCTTTGTAATTACTACTAGTATCTAGGTAGTAGGATATGAAAATCTCCACACGTGCACACCCACATACCGTAGGCTCAAACTTGTCAGCGAGCTCGTCGAACACGTAAGCAGCTTCCTGAAGCTTGGCGCCCCCGCTCGCCACGTGAGTCCAAGCCAGCGCTAATTGGCTCAAAGTGGCGTCTTCGTCCACCCCTTGCATTTGCCGCACCTGCCAAGTATGAGCGGGGAGGAGAAGAAGAAGAAAGAAGAAAGAAGAAAGAAGCAGCAGGCCAAAGGTAGTGAGCAGAAGGAATAATAGGTTGAAAGGAGGAAGATCAGGTGACGAAAGACTACCATGTTACGACACTGAGATTAACCGGAAAAAATGCCAGCACCAGAGGTGGTACTGCACCACCGTTTTCACATATGGGCGTCTCCAATTTGAGAGTGAGGCTATTATTCTGCGGCACCGCATCCTTTTTTAGGAACAGTCACTCCCCTTCCCCTTTTTTTCTCTCCATCTCACTTACCGTTTTCAAGGCCAAGTCGAGGCGGTCCATTTTCAGAAAGATTTGCACGGTCAGGGCCAAGTGCTCCATGGTGGTTCCCAAGTGCACACAGCGGAGAGCTTCCTTGGTGTCGCCTTCGTGCATGTACACCATGGCTGCCACCAGCTGCAAGGTGGAAGTGGAGCCCGACTAGAACACATGTACACACATGTGTGGAATAGATATCGTTAACAAGAGCCATACAATAGGGGGAAAGGGAAAATAAGAGAGAGAGAAAGAAGTCTTTAAGAAGGGTGGGTTTCTCCCAAGGAGGAACGATGGAAGAACGAAGAGACGAAAAGATAGAATAAAGAGAAGGCATTTCTCCGGAGCCTTCACGGCAGAAAAAACATAGTAGCATTCCGTGAAAACAAGGGGGACAAGAACCCAGGCGATTTCATCTTGAGGGAAAATTATACAACAGACTTCTCAACACAAACAACAGATCCAATTATGCCCACGCACACACACGCCGCCCTTCTAAGAAAAAGAAAAAAAGAAAAAAAAGATTAGACAGGCGCGCGCCCATACCGATTGGCCGGCGGTGAGCCATTCCCCCAGGGACTGTATGGCGATCTCCTTGTCGGCGGGCGATGACAAATAACGGGCCAACATCTTCACCGCGCGCAGCGAAATAGGCACCTCTGGCCCGTCCTTGATCTGTTGGTAGGTGTTCGCGAAGCAAAAGAGGCGAGAAAGGACGAAGAAAGGAGAGAGAATGAACAAATGAATACAGCGAGAGAGCGAGGTAAAAAAAGAATGAGCGATGAGAAGACAACCAAATGGATTTGCATTCATTGCGTCGAACAACGAATGCTCTTTTAGCCACAGTAAACGCGTGTCACCTCGCCCAGCACGATGTTGTATTGCCCCAGCGCCACGTAAGCGCGGTACACGAACTCCTTGGACTCAACTTTGAGCGCCTCCGAAAGCCGCGACAAGCTCGACCCTTCCGCAATGGCTTTCTGTTATTTTGTCAAATGGTTTGGTGGTTGATGTGGAGCACGTGAGAAGGTAAATCCGCGCCGGCAGCAGAGACAGAAGGGAGAGCGCGTTCGGTGGAGGTGAGGAATACGGAAATACAGCAGCGGAAAGGTCGAAAAAGAACTAGAAAAGCGTATGTCAATACCAGTGCCAATTTAGTAAATATCACTGAGCACGCTATGAACAGTATAATTTGTGAGCATGACAATGTAGGACTGTGGGACGCCCAGTGTAGAACGAGAAAGGAAATGCCCAAGTCAAGGACGCTTTCGCGATAGGCCAGACGCTGCGACCTGGCTGTTTGCTATACTTTTGTAGTTGACCGACTGAGAAGTGCGCAACGAACCTGGTAGTTGCCAATCCAGAAGAAGTTGCGAAGGTTGTAAAGCTCGTCCGGCTCCATGGTAGTTATTGATAGTCACCTATATATGGACGAGAACAAAAGTAAGTCCCGGTAACACAATTGTTGTAACACAGGATGCTAGATGCCCACGTTGATGCAATTAAGTGCAGTCTTTCAAAATAATAGTACAGAGTAAGCGTCTACTTTAAGGACGATGAGCTCGGCACGCCTACGAACAGAGTAGGCTCAGAGTAGAGCTCTCTGCTGAGGCAGCAAGCAACAAACAAGCAACAAGCTCTGGGCTCTGGCTTCATCTTGTTGGAAAATTTGAATGAATCGTCGTTTTACGTCTCTGTGGATACAGGGACACACGTAAAAAGCTTCAAATATTGTTGCCTTTTGTTATATTAGTGACCCGATTTTGACTGAAACCCGCGCGCATTCGCCAGTCGTCAGATATTTAGCAGCAGACCATGTCTCTCAACTGCGCTAACCCCGCGATCTTGAACCCTACTGAGGATGATATCCAGAAGCTCCTCGCCGCCCAGGTGCACATTGGCACCCAGAACAGCGACTTCATGATGAGTGAGTACATCTGGCGCCGCAACGCCCAGAACGTGCACATCATCAACATTGGCAAGACCTGGGAAAAGCTCATGCTCGCGGCCCGCATCGTCGTGGCGATCGAGAACCCGCTCGACGTGATTGCTATCTCGGCTCGCCCTTACGGCCAGCGCGCGGTGCTGAAGTTTGCCCAGCACACCGGCTGCGGCAGCATCGCCGGCCGGTTCACCCCAGGCACCTTCACCAACCAAATCACCAAGCAGTTCAAGGAGCCGCGGGTGCTGATCATCACCGACCCGCGCACTGACACGCAGGCCGTGCGCGAAGCGTCTTACGTGAACATTCCGGTGATTGCCTTCTGCGACTCCGACTCTCCTCTTCAGTATGTAGACGTGGCCATCCCTGCCAACAACAAGGGCAAGCTGTCCATTGGCTTGTTGTACTGGATGCTGGCGCGGGAAGTGCTCCGCATGCGCGGCACCACTAGCCGGGACGTCGAGTGGGACGTGTGCCCGGACTTGTTCTTCTACCGCGACCCGGAAGAGCTCGAGAAGCAAGAAGAAGAGCAGAAGGCAGCCGCCGGCGGCTACGAGGAAGTGGCGCCTTACGTGCCCGACGAGTTCGTGGCGGCCCCTACCGAGCCGGGCTTCGACGCCGCGGCCATGGCGGCGGCCCCCGCTGGGGGGTGGGACGATGCCCCGGTGGCGGCCCAGGAAGCGGCTGGCGGCTGGGGCGCGGCGGCCCCTACGGTGCCTGCGGCGGGCGGCTGGGACGACGCCCCTGCGGCCACTGGCGCTGGCGGCTGGTCGTAAACGAATGCAGCAGCGGCGGTGGTGCGGTGTGCGCGCGAGCTCTTTCTGACGCTCCCGCGTTACTCACGTACTTTGTCATGCGCGGTGCGGCGTAGTTGAAAAGTTGGCTTAGCGCAAGCTACCTTACTTTCTTTTCAACCACGTTGGCCTGGTTTTCCTACATCCTCGACCCGACTCGAGACCTACAACATCCAAACGCCCGGTTAATTCCCCCTTTAAAGCTCGGTTAATTCCCAAACAAAAACGTCTGGTTCGTTCCCCAATGATGCTCGGTTAATTCACAAGAAACAAATGCCCGGTTAACTCCCACAAGCAACGCCCGGTTAATTCTTTATTGCTATTCTGGTTAATTCTTACTTGAAAAAAATAAATAAAAGTCTCGAATTAGGACTATGAATTCAGATTTCACTGGCCCCTTCCTCTTAGTGAAGTTTTCGAGAGAAATGGATATAAGTAAAGAAGAAGGGTTTGATAATCGAGGAAAATTCTTGTATGACTTTTTATGTATATGTTTATTAGTTTATATATTATGTATCATATAATTACTAGCTCCGCCGGATAGGGAGGTTTTTTGGGTCTGTTTTCGTTCATTTACTTTTGTAGCTCGCACGGTTTTGAAAAAAAAAAAAATCACAGCACAAAATGTAGCTTTCGGGGCAGTGCCTTTGATG
>Ga0307931_1002049_pt1 | contig 13061 bp, 12 predicted proteins | sample OrgLakmetageno47_FD_201816 | JGI IMG/M metagenome (GOLD analysis project Ga0307931, IMG submission 201816) | Saline water microbial communities from Organic Lake, Antarctica - #47 | ecosystem: Environmental > Aquatic > Non-marine Saline and Alkaline > Saline | place: Antarctica: Organic Lake... | reverse complement strand
GTGCATTCGTCCGCGGGAAGTCCAGTCTTGTTCTCGTGATTCTTTACGTCTTGTTCACTAACGTATGCATTGAAGGAATGTCTGCTTCTGAAGTTTTTCCATCAATGTGTTGCTCTTCCTTCTTCTTGCGGCTCCAACTCACGCCACATGTATCTTCTTTCGCACCAGCTGGTTACACTTGTATCTTTAGGTTCCCTTACTCGCCGAGACGTGGTGGAAGCGCTCGAGGCCACTTTACCGCTCAACGCCGACGAACTCGAGAACCGTTTCGACGTGCTTTGGCAGCGCTGGGACGAAAACGGGGACGGCGACCTGTCTCTGGACGAGCTCTTTCGCCCTCGGGATGGCCTCCTCGACTACCTCAAACTCGCCAAAGGTGGCGGGGCTAGCAGCAGCGCCGAGGACCCGTTCGCTTCTCTTCCTCCAGTCCCTGCTGGCGCACAAAGAGCAGCCGCTACAGTGACCCATGCAGCACCTGCTGTTGACCTTCTTTCTTCGCCCCCCACTGAGCCCTCGCCTCCTCCTCCCCCACCTCCGCCGCCGCCACCACCGCCTGACGCGATTCCAGCTTTGAAGACGGCCCCTGCGTTGTGGTTTGCGTACTTTGACGTGTCCCACACCAATTACTTGGACGCCCAGGAACTCTGTGACGGCTTAAACATGACGCAGAGGATAGCTTCAGGGGGAAGTGGGGAAATCGAGGTGAGCACCGTGTCGATGTTGATGGAGGCCACGGGCTTAGAAGGCGGGCGCTGCAGCTTAGAGCAATTTACCGCTCCCGGTGGCGTGGCAGAGACCTTAGTAGCGTCGCTGGGGCTTTAAAAGGGAGGAATCGCCGTATCTTCCCATAGTGCGCGCGTATATAGACATGCATTGAAATCGGGTTAATCCACTAAGTCACCAAGCCGAGGCCCTAGCCATAATTTCTTTCACCCCGCGATGTGCTACTGGCGTATCTGTGCTCTTTCTGAATTCCCTTGCCTTGCCTATAGCCTGCGTTCTATGAGTGAGCTATAAAAGGCAAAGTCCTCTTAGCACTAGCACAGTTCCAGCAGCCGATAACTGGCATGTGCTAAGGACCAGGAATAGCCCGCTGGAGTTGCGAGTTCTATTTCCATATTAATCTACCCGAAAACTTCGAACTCCAGTGATGGCGGCCGGATTGGTAGTGATTAATTCTACCTCGTAGACTCCTAGACGCTCCTCTAGCTGCGACTTAAATGAGCCACTTCCGTCTTTCGTAGTTCCATCAAAACATGAATAATAATATTATTAATTACTCTTTAACGGTTAACGAACTTCGGATTTCCGCAAGATATGCTACACAAGACCGAGGCGGCCCTGGCACTTAAAAAGGAATTCCCACTTCACTGAGCCACATGCCAATGTTTATATGGGGCTACGCCAGAGATGCAAAGCATGGTCATAAAACGAGCAAGTCACGCAAAGGTCCTGGTTGCTTCTTGTCGTGCTGCCGCTGCTACGGCCAATGCGGGCGTTTACGACTTCACTACTTGAGCGGCCGTCTTCGAGACGCGGTTCTGCCGCGGCAACGGAATGTTGCTGAGCCAATCCGAATGCGTGGCTCTCTTGTTGCGAGGGTGTCACAGGGGAGTGTGCATTCGATGAGCACCAATCAGCGCCATACGCCATGGAGCCGTGCCCGAGGTAACGCGCCACTCCTTGGAGACGCAAGGTACGGACAGCAGGGCGCGCATTCGTGCTTTCTTTGCCTTGGGTGACACTGTTTTTCTGATCTTCAGCGATCCAGCCGCTGTCGTCATCGTTGTCGTCGTCGTCGTCGCCGCCTACTAGACGCAGCACTGTCGCGCCGCCGTGCATAGCTCCCACTAACAGCGCCCCATCCGAGCGCCACTTGAGCCGCCAACAGCCGCCACCAGCAAGCGCAGACGCCACGGGCCCGCGCCTAGACTTCAGAGCGTTCGCACTGGCGGCGGTAGTGGCAGTGGTGCCGTCACTGTCGCTCGAGGAGACTGGGAGAACATCCGTGAGCATGCGGAGGTCCCAGAGACGCACCTGGTCAAAGATTACAGCGCGCAAATTATACGGTAAGGAACAGGCGACTAAAATATAGGTGACTAAAAGACTTGTCGAGTAATTGAATACTTTCCGTCTTTTTCGGCCAACTATTGACAAAGTTTTCCAATACTAAACCTACAATACTCACCGTGCCGTCATAAGAGCCCGACGCAAGCACGTGTGGCCATCTCTCAGACGGTGCAAAAGCCAACGAGGTGACGCCAGCGTTGTGAGCGCCTGCCACGCATGCCGCTAACCCAGGCGCGCAACCAAACACACCATTACTGCTCCTTCTACTGCTGTCAGTACTGCTAGTGCTGCTGCTATTGCTAGTGCTACTGGTGCTGGTGCTACTGGTGCTGCTGGTGCTGCTGCTGGTGCCACTAGCAGCGCGGAGGTCCCACAGCTTGAGGCAGGCGTCGTCCGCGCCCGACGCCAGCAAGGTGTGGGGAGCTGACGGGTCAAAGGCCACCGACCACACCTCAGAAGGCTCCCCACACAAAGTGTGCGCAAGCCAACGCCTCTCCAGAACTGGTGCACCAACCTCGGCGTTACCGCCATCACCACGATAACCACTGCGAATAGTACTGCCACTATCGCCACTACTGCCACTGTCACAACGGTCTTTGCCATCGCTACTATCGGCGTTGCCAGCGCCTACGCCGCTAATTTCAGCCATGCTACTTCCGCTGTTCGCATGCCACATAGACACGCAACCCAGCGCTTCACCGACCGCCACTTTAGGAGAAAGAGCACGGTGGAAAAGAGGGCTTCGGTTGTTCCAATCCAGCGACAAGAACAGGTGCCCTGCAGGCTCTGAGACCCCCTCGAAACGAAATGGACTGCCAATACTACCGCTGTCACTGGCGCTACTACCACTGCTACTGCCATTGCTACCAGAAATAGATGCTTCGCGGCGCCAATGCTCGTTTAACGTAAGAAACACGAGAGAACCGTTGGCGGTCGCACAGGCCAGGCGAGGGGACTTGCCACTCGATACAACTAGCTCCCACTGCAACAAGACAAAAATGAATGCGACATTGAGCACAACAACTATCGAAATGAATTCAAGTACTTGCAAAGCTTTCACTGGTACTAGGACATGAAAGTGAATGCAATGAAAACAAATGGCGTGCACTACATGACAAAACACTTCTTAATTTAAACAACTTACTTTGCAATCGAGGACGCCACCGCTCGGCATTTCCAACTGCCCGCACGGAACCAAACGCGTGCGACGTTTGAAGTCATCTTCCTCGTCATTTGCCTTGTCATCTCTATCGGCTTCTTCGCTGGTGCTGCCACAGTCGCCACTTTCATCCTTTGGCTCATGGTTGTCACCCCGGGCACTGAAGTGGCTGTGCTCCTCGCCAACCACGCGATACAGTTGGACGTTTCCGTCCCGGCGGCCGGCGGCTTCATCTAACTGGTAGGTGCCCACTGCCACACTGCGAAGAATAGCAACAGGAACAAAGTGGGCAAGGTTAAGAGCAGTAATAATAAGCGGAGGTTAGAAACTCCCTCATCAACACAAAGATGTTAAAAATAAACACTTCGTGTTTAGTAGATCCAAATAACCCCGCTCAGCCAGTTTACAAGACCTTAGATAAGAGTCTGAGCTAGGCTTCGTTCAAATATGGACAGAAGCTCTTCCCTGTCTCTTCTTCAACTCACGCGTCGCTGTGAGCACCAGCCAGGCAAGTCTCCGCGCTGCACGCAAAGCGCCCGGTGTCCTGCACAGACAGCGCTGCTGCTATTCCAAGGTCAGTTTCGGGCAATGGACTCGTCGTTGGTTCTCTATGCGTGGGCGTAACCTCCGCCGGAGATGCACTTGGCTTAGAAAGGTCGAGTTTGGCCGTAGCCGAAGTGGTTGCTTCGGTGATTGCAGCATGTTGCTCTCGAGCGCGCTGCCCAGCTTCCCAACGTGCCATGGCAGCGCGTTCGGCCTCACGCATTCGCGCGGCCTCAACTTCTTCATGGTCTTCATTTGACTCCTCGTCATCGCTTGCCGCATCACCTAAACCTGTCATGTCAGCGAAGAGGTCTTCGCTGCTGCTCGAATCGCACATGCGTGTGCGTCTTTGCCAGAGGCGTAAACACTATACTTAGCTATTACTCCTAGCTACCTACTGTAGGCTCCAGTTGCGGCTTCTTGGCAGACCCGAGAAATCTTGAGAAAGCTAGCAATAAAAAAAGAGTGCGCAACACTGTGCAATATCAGCACTTACCTACTTTATAGCTACTATTCCAGTCTACGCCAAGAATGCAACGTCTACTCGTTTTATTTACAGATGATATTACTTCCGACTAATTGCTTCATGCTCCGTGTTGTGTCGAGCAGTCGAGCAGTCGAGCGTCGAGCAGTAGTGTAGTCGAGCAGGCTTCACCCGCCCTGAGGAGGGATACATGAAACAAACGAAGCGATTTTATCGTAAAAACGTACGTTTTACGGTAAGATCACAGTCGCTTCTTTTTTTCCACGGCTCGCCAACTTTACTTCTAGCGGGCTGCATCAAACAATGCTCGTCCTCTTTGAAACGCCCGCAGGCTATGCCCTCTTCAAAGTGACAGATGAGAAGAAAATCGCTGATGGAGCTGCACTTCAGAAAGAATTTGAGACCCCCGAGGGAGCAGCGAAGATGATCAAGCTCAAGGCTTTCGCTAAGTTCCAAGACACGGTCGAAGTGAGTTAACACACCTAAATCGTACAGAAAGAGAACACTAGTGCGCGCTTATCGCAGGCGATGGCTATATCCATAAGCTGTAGGTCGCTTGAATACTAGGATTGGGCTGAAGAAGTAGTCGCTGTTCAAGCTTGGTTCTACAGTGGCCATCTCTTCCAATTTAGCGTGGAGATATTTTCGCTTCTCTGTTGTTCACCTGCTCTACTGGAACTCACCTCTTTCAATTTGGAATAGGCTGTATCGGCGGCGACGGCCATGGTAGAATCAAGCCTGGGTAAGTCGCTGAAGAAGTTTTTAACCAAGCAGCTGGTGAAGAAAGAGTCGTCGGACAAGCTGGTGGTCAACGACAAAACCCTGGGCGCAGCCATCAAAGACCAACTCGGCATTGGCTGCGTGCACGACAACTCCACTAACGAACTGTACCGCTGCATTCGTGCCCAGCTGGCGCCTCTGCTGGGCGGCGGAGTCACTGATGGCGACATGACGGCCATGCGGCTAGGCCTCTCGCACTCGCTGTCGCGCTACAAGCTCAAGTTTTCTCCTGACAAGGTGGACACCATGATCGTGCAAGCGATTGGCTTGCTCGACGAGCTCGACAAAGAAATCAACACGTACGCCATGCGGGTGAAAGAGTGGTATGGGTGGCACTTCCCCGAAATGGCGAAAATCGTGGTGGAAACCATCGACTACAGCCGGGTGGTGCTGAAGTGCGGGGTCCGGAACGGGTTCCGAACCACGGACTTGTCGGGCATTCTGGAAGACGAGTCGATCGTGCAAACCTTGAAAGAAACCGCAGAAATCAGCATGGGCACCGAGCTAACACCTATGGACTTGGCCAACATTCAGGCGCTGGCGACGGAAGTGGTGGCCATGTCGGAATACAGGCGGGAGCTGTTCGAGTACCTGAAGAACCGCATGCAGGTGAGACCGCGTGAGAGGCCACGAGGATAACGAAAGAAATAATGACTAGTGACAAGGGGTTTCTAAACGAAAGGAGTTCATTGTGACTTACTCTACTTCGTCTTTTTCTATTTCCTCTATTCTTTTAATTTGTTGTGTATGTGTGCGCGATCGCCTGTGTTTCTATTGGTTTTAGGCGATCGCCCCCAACCTCACTGTCATGGTGGGCGAGCTGGTGGGGGCTCGGCTGATTGCGCACGCGGGCAGCTTAATGAACTTGGCCAAACAGCCGGCGTCTACGGTGCAAATCTTGGGAGCCGAAAAGGCCCTGTTCCGGGCGTTGAAAACCAAGCACGACACCCCCAAGTATGGGCTCATTTACCACGCGAGCTTGATTGGCCAAACCGCGCCCAAAAACAAGGGCAAAATCAGCCGAGTTCTGGCGGCCAAGTGCGCCCTGTCCATTCGAGTGGACGCTCTGGGCGAGTCTTCGGAAGCTTCCGTAGCCCTGGAGTCCCGGGCCACCGTAGAGCAGCGCATCCGGCAGCTGGAAGGCGGCAGCAGCCTAAACGCGTCGGCGAGCTACGGCAACGGCGGAAACGGCGCTCAGGTGCGTATAGATATCTGTAGTACGCACCACCTTTTAGTACGCGCGCCCATTGAAATGTGTATGTTGGTGACTTGCTCAATAGAACTTGTGCTGTTTCACCATTCTTAGAGAAGGACATTGGCTTCTTTGTCATTTGGGTTTGTATTAGTTCGAGAGAAGGACAATGCAAGAACATCATAGATTAACCTCTCACATTGCCCTTCCCTCCGTTTCCTTGCTTTGTGACTTCTTCTTCATATTTTTAAGGTGGCCAAGTACGATGCGAAGGCAGCTCGTGCAGCTGCAGAGCCTGCTTACAGCGCTGCCTCAGACGCGCCCAAGAGCGAGAAAAAGAGCGAAAAGAAGGAAAAGAAAGAAGGCAAGCGGGCGCGAGATGAGGAGGCTGCTGGTGAAGACGAGAGCGCAGAGAAGAAGGTGAGCTCATGTACATTGAACGAAAAGGAGAGAGGAGGCTTATAAGATAGACCGACACGTCATCCCCTGACTTGCACTCAAGGTCAATGACTTGATAATCTTTTTCTTTCTTCGTGTTTGGCCAAAGATTCTCAATGCCGTCATTGCTCGTTATTTCGTCTTTTGCTCTGTCACAGGCGAAGAAGGAGAAGAAGGAGAAGAAAGAAAAGAAAGCCAAAAAGGAATAGAACACGCCTGGGTGCAGATATCTCTGTAAAATGCATAGATGTATATTTGAATGCAGATCCCGATTAATCCTGACCGCACAATGATCATGAAAAACGTTTGATGAGTAATACGGTATACGGCGAGTGTAAAACACTGAACTTTGAATTGAGCCCAAGAACAACTAACAATTAGGACATATAAAAAAAGAAATTATATAAATGAACGCGCATTTATAACGAAGCTATATCGATGTGCCTCATTAAGCTCACTAGATATGAATAAAGCCCGAGCTCCGAGCTCGTTTTTAATTTTTAGGGCAGTTTTTTGTTTTGTCGCTTGTCGCATTGTCGCGACATCAGAGGAACAAAAAGGATTTAGAAGAAAGCAGCTACCTGGAAAATCGCATGCAAAACAAACGGCACGAGTTTTTTGAAAGCACTTCAGTTGTTGGTCTACACATCCATCCCCATCGGCCTTCAAAAACAATTAGAATCTCGTGCGAGATTCGCCAAATTCGAAACTTGAATCCGCAAAAGTTTCGAGTGACGAAGGGCCACATCACGAGATGGTGCAGTCGCCCTGCTGCGCGATTGAGTCTGGAGCGAGAGGCGGCAGCGCATTTGGGTGACCTGGACAGGCCACTAGTTCGCCTACTTTCAAAGCCTTCCACCGTTTGCGGGTAGCTGCCGAATGGAACATGAAGTCTGCAGAACAGTCTTTCGCCGTGCCCACTCGTCGCAAAATGGAGCGAATGCCGCCTGGGTGGTCCAATATCTCGGAAGTCACGTCAAGCACGTCGCGCCCGAGCACGAGCCAAGCAGATCCGATGCACTTGTGCCGCGCAACTTCGCATGGTGTGATTCGCCTCACAGTGCCGCTCGGAGAAGCTGCCCTTCTCGAGGGCCGCCGTGACGGCTTTGCGTGAGCGGGAACCACCACTTCTGACGCAGGTGCAGTATCTATGTTCTTGCTATGGCATGCCTCACACACGGTAGGCGCGCTCGCAAGGGCTAAAGGGTTGCTATAGTCGAGGCAACAGACGTCGGCGCAGTGAGGGCAGGCGTCGCAGCGGTTACCCTGTCCCGCCGATGCGTTGGGCATACCTCCAGCAGCTGCATCAGGCTCGGCACCAGAGTCCCGCGAAAGTTCGCTACGTATATCTAAGACTTCGCCTCGTGCGTGGTCGTAATAGAAATAGACCATGTCGTCCATGTTGAAGGCAGGGGTCGAGCTATGGCGTTTCTCCCTTGGAGTCCCTGCAGTCCGTGGCGAGGGCGGGGTCGAAGCCGTCACGCTCTGATAGGCCTTACCGCCATCAGCAGGACTAGCTGACACCGAAGAATATTGGCTCATGGCTCTTTATGAGGCTACTGCACAGTTTACTAGTTCATGGGCCTATTGTGTGTGTGTGCCCGCATGGCGATTTTGTTTTCCAACCAAAACCCGAAACGGGACGAAACGACGAAACGACGAAACAATATGACGAGATTGAGCCGTTGAGCCGACGTCACTTCCCTGTAAACGCTTCGCTTGCTCTCAATTTTTTATTTTCCATTTTCGCATTTTCCTGCGACCACAACAACAACTCAACAACCCGCATCGCAACAGCAGCAGAGCAGCAGCAGGCGGCAGGTTATAATTTAGACGACATGGAGCTGTCAAGACTGCGGAATCAACGAGACTAATTAATTACAACACGTTTTGCTATTAGCTGAAACTCTAGCCCAAGTCTAGCCTCTGAATTTATAATCGAAGTTTAGACGGCCACAATATCTTTTGGTTTGTTCAGGCATTAGTGGAGTTAGTGGAGAAGCTCTTCTTTGTTTTGAAAAAAAATACCTTCATAGAAAGTACTGCACGTGTGCCTCCAAACACTTTTTTTTCATATTTGATTAGACGAGTAGCATGGTTTGGAGATACTTTGCAGTGGCTTCGCTAGGGTTGCTCTTTGGTCTTACTGATGCGTGGGGCGCTGAACCACGGCGCCCGACGTGGCTAGGTCGTAGACGTCTCGTCGGTGGCGCCCAAACCGTCCCATCTACAGAGGCCACTCGTCCTCAAGTTCACTCGAGCAGTGCCATGGTTCCTTGGCAAAATGACTCAATTCAGTCCGTGGTGCTTCAAGAATATCTTGTAGGTAGCCAGGTACTGTATGGCTTTGGCACGGAGGCTACTCAGTTCGCTCGTTTCGTACGGCATCATTTAGGCTTACAGGAGCCTGTTCCATTGGACCAACTGACTAACCGCACAGTGGATGCCAAAGATTCGGGCGTGCAAGCAGAACTCAAAGAATTGTGGACTGAAGGGCGCCTCCTGGTTACTGCCCTTGAGCCATACTACGAGAGTGTCGTGAAGGAAAACGAATTCAAGCCCAAGTTGCTGCGCAGCGTCCAGCGCATGCGTCTATACATGCACTCAAGAGAAGGCCAAAGCCCAGAAGACCTTCTCCAGTGGCTCCAGTTAGAGTTATTAAACTCTAATCTCCTCAAAGACCGCGAGTTAGATTACTTTTCCTTCCGCGAATCGCGCACTTTTGACGAGCATTGCGGCGTTCTGAAAGAGCTCATGTTGTGGTTTCAGCCGGCGTATCCTTATTACCATGCAACTTGTTTAACCCCCGAGTGCAACGGTCCCAAAAATACTTCTTTCTTGGGAATCGTTGCAGCTACTGAAGCCGAGAAGGTGCACCATGCCAGTCGCGCTGAACTGTTGCTATGCTCTTCGTGCGGTCAAATGTCGCGTTTTCCGCGCTTCAACGACGCCCTCAAGGTGTTGTTTGAGTCCAAACTAGGACGATGTGGCGAATTTTCAATGTGCGCGCTTGCGCTCCTAGAAAGCCTGGGGTACACCACGCGCTGGGTAGTGGACTGGAGTGACCACGTGTGGGTTGAAGCGTTACTGGACGGCAAATGGTGATAACATTTGATGCCTTGATTGATGAGGACTACAACAGTACTTAAGGTAGACCAAGGATGTTAATGAAACCTCAATGAGAGCTCATTCGTTTTTCTCTGGCCACGATTAGGGTTCATGTGGACCCCTGTGAGGCTGCTGTGAACGAGCCGCTTCTTTACGAGTCCTGGGGCAAGAAGCAAACGTACATCATTGCTCTTGGGCGCGATCACATCGAGGACGTGACGAGTGCATACACGACAAATTCTTCAGCTTCCATGTGAGTTGATGACATCTCTATCTATTCAGTCGCTTGGAAGTCTTTGTAGGTACGTTTGACTTTATTCGTTTTCTTTTTAATCAGGGAGCGCAGGCGCGAGTCTCATGCCGAAGTTGCTGTGTCGCTCAGAGCAGCGAAAATGGCGTTGCTAGAACCACCGAGAGCGCTTTAGGTGGTTTTCGCGTACTGGAAACCGCTTCAAAACCCACTTGGTAGATAAGTCAATGAGAGCAATATGCAACGCGGATGTTTGTGGCTGGGTTTATTCTGCTTGCCCCTTTCGCGCGCTCTATTCAGGAGATAACCGTGCGCGTCTCTAGAAAAACATTCAATATGAAACAAGTAGTTTACCTACCTAGGATAAAAAACCATGCACTAAGTGGCTTATAAGCGAGACACCGCAGCACCTAAACGAAACACGAAAGCACCAGATCAATATCAACACACAACACAGGCAAAGAGCGAAGGCTTTACAGGGACAATCGTGCACCATCAAACTCATCTCAGCTCGCATCATCAGTCATTTCCTCATTTCACATCAGACAGACATCTTCTTGCAGTTTGAGGTATTTTGCGCTTCGTTGTCTCTAGGAAGTCTTGCTTTACATCATAGTACGCCTCTTAATGAACTGCTGAAAACATAGTCATGAAGGTTTCTCCTAGTCTATGCTTCATTGCTATCGCAGCCATTATCTCGTCGAGTGTCGGATTTCACAGCGGAAGCTGTCGTTCTCCACTATGCCGCGGAGTCAGGCCATCAATAGAAAGACTAAGTAGGTACAGAGCATCGTCAACGAGCGCAGGAGACAACGATGATAGCGTAGAAAAGAAACTTGAGAGTACTTCTTTAGAAGACAATGTGCGACCTAGCAGTGAAATAGCCGTTGAGGCGGCGAAAGGAGACATGAAGCTTGGTATCGGTAGCGTACCATCATCTATCGACGACAAAGGCATCGAAGCTTTGATGGAAGGTGACGACGAAATCGTCGAAGTCGTTTACGTAGATGACGCAGCAGCGCTCCAAGCACTGAGCGAAGGAAGCAATGGCGACGGTGAGGGCGGCGGTCCTACGCTAGGAGGTCAGTCCCTAGAGGACGTTATCGCGGAATGGGAGCGCAACAAAGGAGCCGCAGCCGAGGCAGAAGCGAAGTCTCAAGCAGCTGCTGAGGCAGAGCTAGATGCTTTGGCAGCAGCGATGTTTGCAGAGGAGGACGAAAGTGGCGGTGACCACGCCACTGCTAAAACTACGTCTGCCACAGCCCAATCAAGTTTGGATCGTGCCTCGACTGCTGACGCTCCAAAGAGGAGCGTAAGACGGTCGAGTCAACAAGTGCCAGCAGCTGCAGCGCCACCTCCTGCTGCAGGGCTCTTTTCCGCGGGTTGGTCGGTTGGCATTGACTTGGGTACCACCAACAGCGCAGTCGCAGCCATGGTCAATGGCAAGCCAACGGTATTCCAACTTGGGGGGAGTTATTGGTACCCTCTTGTTGAACTCGCGTGCTTATTCATTTGGTCATTCATGTGTTGCCAATCTGATTTCGTTTTCTCGATGCGGAACTTGTATCCAAAGTATACGCTTTCCGCAGTTTTAGCTCTCTCTCGTTTCCTAAAGTAGCCCTGAGAGTATTTGAGTGTCTTGCTTGCCATACTTTTCTTACTACCATACTGCGTACTCAACGTCTTCGTTATTTTTCACTATACTCGGGCCAGCTCCTGAGTCACCCTGATTTCAACGGAGGGACCCGCACTGTGCCCTCAGTGGTGGCCTTTGGGCCTGATGGAGCTATTCTCGTGGGCCAATCAGCGGCCAACAAGCGGACCGCTCGACAGAAGGCTGCACTCGACAACGCCCTGACTGTAGGCAATGAAGGCGACGGTGATGAGGATGCCGGTGTCAGAAGTAGTAGCGGTGCTGCGATTAAAGCAACAGATGTCCAAGAAAACAGCAACGATGAGTGGGCGGTGTTTTCATCGATCAAGCGCGTGATTGGACGAAGCGCGGCAGCCGCGCGCGAGGCAGGCGAAGACTTGGCTTTACTGGGGGCTGCGCCGGAAAACATGCGCCTCCGACATTTGCTGCAAACCGCCAGGCTGCAAGAACTCAAGGCCACCGCTGCTGAGGCAACGCGGGCCAAAGCAGGAGGTGATGGTGCTTCGTCCAGTTCTTCTTCATCTTCGTCCAATAGCCCGACGGCTGCGGCTACGGCGGCTGCGGCTGCTGCGGTGGCAGTCCAGGGCAAAGGCGCAGAACCAGTGGTGCTGGCCTGCCCGCCGCGGAGATTGAAGACAGCAGCATCAGCATCAGCAGCAGCAGAGGGAACAGCTACTGTGGGTAGTGACAACGAAATCGTAAACACCGAAGGGTGCCTGCTGCCCGAAGAAGTGTCCGCGGAAGTGGTAAGGAGCTTGCTGGCCACCGCAAAAGCCGCCTTGGAAGGCATGAACTTGCCCCCTTCCGGGGGTGCTGCTCCAGCTAATACAGGGGGTAATGCTGGCGCCACAGGAGCAGACGCAACGACAATGTCAGTGAACATTCCCCGAGCGGTGATCACGGTACCCGCGTACTTTACCCCCGCCCAGTGCGCGGCGACCGAACAGGCGGGTTTGGCTGCGGGTTTGCAGCGCGTGCGCCTCTTGAAAGAGCCAGAAGCTGCGGCCTTGGCCTATGGCTTGGGCACGCAGGGCCAAGCCGGCAAAGAAAACGAGCTGGTCCTGGTCTTTGATTTGGGTGGCGGCACCCTTGACGTCTCCGTGCTGGAGGTACTGGGACGAAATTTACTACTGTTTTGTTCACTCTCCTTTTTCTTTTCGTTATTTTTCCCAATTGGATTTCGGTCCTTTTTCATTCATAACTTTACTTGTGCATTTCAGCGTCTCCGACGTGCCACTCTTCTATCGTTTCATTTTTTTTTGAATAATCTACAGGTGGGCGGTGGCGTGATTGAAGTGATTGCTACTTCTGGGGACGGTCATTTGGGTGGAGACGATTTTGATGACGCCATCGCAGAGCTCTGGGCGCAGCAATTGATGGCGG
>Ga0307931_1002045_pt1 | contig 13078 bp, 13 predicted proteins | sample OrgLakmetageno47_FD_201816 | JGI IMG/M metagenome (GOLD analysis project Ga0307931, IMG submission 201816) | Saline water microbial communities from Organic Lake, Antarctica - #47 | ecosystem: Environmental > Aquatic > Non-marine Saline and Alkaline > Saline | place: Antarctica: Organic Lake... | reverse complement strand
GGCGAAGGATGCAACAGAAGCATGTGCTGTTGTAGTGCAAGAGCAAAAGGCACAGGTGAGAGATCGTAGGAAAAGACCGAGGGATAATGAAGCAGCGAAAAGGAAAAAAAAAAGTAAGATGAAAACAGCTTTCTGATAATTATCTGTAAAAAAGAATGTTTGCTTTCTATATACGATTGAAGCTTTATTCTCACTTTTCTATTCTCTCATTTATTTGCTCTGCCAGGACGAGGCTGCACTCTTGGAGCTGCGCGAGGGTTACTGCCACCGTACAACCACCAGCGTGAACTCGGTGCTCGCCACTGTGAAACAAGGCGAATCCGCCCTCTCAGAGTGGGGGTCGGCTTCGCAAGCACAACTGACTGAAGCCGGAACAGCTCTGGATGCACTGGGCAGTGAACACACGAAAGAGTTGGCAGGTATAAATTTCGAGCAATTAAATTATCATATCGAAGATCAATGCGGGAGACCCATCCTCTTGTAAATTCGTGCAGCGATTTGTATTTTGATTCCTGGCAACACCTGGTGTCATTTGAACTCGATTATTTTTCATAACGTGACCTTTTGCGTATGGTCGCCCGGATTTTACTGCGTGCTGTGCACAGATACTCAAGCAAGCATGGCAAAGAATTTGGTAGCTACCCAATCCTCGGTGGCCAAGCAGCACAAAAGGTTGACAGCTCTGCAGACTGAATTGGAAGCACAGAGCAAGGACGAAACCACTCTCCAGGTATTCACATGGCTATATGTGCGATAGTTGATTGCTTTCATTTACGTTGCAACTTGTGTTGACAGCAAATTGAATAATTTAGGCAGATGTTGATTGACGAGAACTCATGCATTTATTCAATTTCTTCTTTTCTTCGTCTCTTCGTTGTCTTCATGGTTTTTGTCACCTTTCGCCAACACAGGCGGCCATGCACGAACTTGCTAGCGACGCTCAAACGAACGCACAAGACCACCAACGTGCTCTGGATGGCTTTGCCAAGACCACGATTGCTGCTAGCGTAGCGCAAAAAGATGGGCGCCGCAACGCCGAGCTTGACAATGGGTTGAATTCCATGCAAGCTCTAGTGAATGTTACGAGGACAGAGCAACAGGCACAGGCAGAGGAAAACGCGAATTTGCGCAAGCAAGAGCTATCAGCGATCTCGATTGGTACTATCGCAGCGGTGAAGGCGCAAGAAGATGGGCGCCGCCACAAGGAGCTCAACTCTGGCCTAGCCTCGATGCAGGCTCTCGTGGAGAAGACTGCTGCTGACCAGGGTACTAGCGTGTCTAAAAACGCAGCCAGTCGCATCTCCGAGCTGGAGACCATTTCAGATGGTACAAGGAAGGCTGCCAAAGAGCAAGAAGACGGGCGCCGCAATGATAAACTCGAACTAGGACTAGCCTCGATGCTAGCATTGGTGACCTCCACTAAAGAAAACTTGCAAACGCAGGCAGAGGCGAACACAGCACAGCGCAACCAAGAGCTATCAGCGATCTCGACTGGTACTATCGCAGCGGTGAAGGCGCAAGAAGATGGGCGCCGCCACAAGGAGCTCAACTCTGGCCTAGCCTCGATGCAGGCTCTCGTGGAGAAGACTGCTGCTGACCAGGGTACTAGCGTGTCTAAAAACGCAGCCAGTCGCATCTCCGAGCTGGAGACCATTTCAGCCGGTACCATTGCTGCTAGCGAAGCGCAAAAAGATGGGCGCCGCAATGCAGAGCTTGACAATGGTTTGAAGTCGATGCAAGCTCTAGTGGATGCCACAGCTTCAGCCGCTGCGATCGACTTCAGTGGTCAACAAGACGATCTCGCAGCCGCGCTTTGCGAACTAGAGGGAGGCAACGCTCGCCTGGTAAAAAAAAGTACATGTTTTTGTTGATAGGTTCATGGAAAATGAAGAGAGCGAAATGAGTACTTGCATCGACACTCCTTTCACAGAACCGAATTTTTAAAACATCGTCCTATATCAAGTGTCGCGTATTCATGCTTCCAGCCAAAATGAATTCTTGATATTTTTGCTTGTTGCTGTGATTCAGGCCCATGCCAATGCTCTGACGGAAGCTGACAAGGTTCTGGAGAAGAACGCTTCCGAGCTCCAGAGCAACCTGGCTACTCAAAGGAAGGGGCTCGATGACATTGGTGTGAAAATGACGGAAGAGCACGGTGAAAAACAACTGTGCCAAGACCTCGAGGCAACGCGTAAAGCAACTAATAACGCTCGTCAGCACTGCCTGGATGACCTGCAAGCACAACAGGTACGACAGATCTGTAGATCATTACTTCATATATATATCTGTAGTAGTAGAAGTCCCGAGGCGTGTTAGAGGGCCATTAAAGATTGCAGCTTGATGACTAGTACAGAGAATAATGCCATGTCGAAAATGCTTGATTTATTGCCAATGCCAATTTCCAAGGAAGATATAGCCTATTGTATAAATGTGTTCGTATTCTAAAGGATGTGTTTAGTGCAGTATCTTCTCCCTTTTGCTCGTTCCTCATTTTGGATTTGTTTGTTCTATCATGCCACATCAGGACGAACTCCGGGCTCAGGCCGCTGAATTGCAGCGCACACGCGACGAGAACGAAGCTGGTCTCAAAGCTACGCTCGAGTCTCAAGCAGCGCACTTGCTCGCCGGGCAAAAGCAGCACCACGAACAGCTTGATGCACAGGCAGCTGCGCTGGCTGCCCACCAAGCAGAATTAAACAAGGCTGCGCAAGTCCGAGCTGACGCACAAGAGGCCATGACCAACAAGGTGAGCAAGAGTGCGGAAATGCTAGGATAAGCCTCACCTCACTGCCTTCAGCTTTTCACCACACTTGCTCTTCCTTTCAGCGTCCTCCTCATGATTGAAGAAGCATTATCGAAGTGCGTATTGAATTTTCTCATCATGATGATGCTCATACTTAAAAAAAAACATCCAGGTGATGGCGGGAGTAGCGGAGCTGTTGCGCGAAGGCATGGCGACGTTAACCAGCCAATCAGAATCCAGCATGAAGGAGCTGACAGCACAAAACGATGCTTTGATGAAGGCCAACCGTGACCTCCATGCTCAGGTGTGCTGACCTGCCTCTTTTGATTTTCTGGTGCTATTCAATAGACTATAATCTCTTTTTGTCTGGCGCCGTATTCTCCTTCTCTACAGCTGTCTTTTTAAAATTGAAGTATTTTCTCTCTTTTCTCTCTCGAGAAACATCTGAAAGACACTTATGAATTTACTATTCTTCTCAGGTGGCCAAATTCACTGCGGAAGCGTTGACGATCAAGGACACAGCCACCTCCGAAGTGGGCACCTGGGGCTGTGCCAACAGCGACCTCAAACAACAAGTTCTCGCCACGCAGCAACGCTCACACGCCCTCACTGAAGCCGAAACTGCGGCGGGTCAAGTGTTCAACCAGCAATGCGACGATCTTGTGACGGAAAGCCAGCGCTGGGGGCAGTCCAACCGTGAAGTAGCCGCTCTAGTGGAGATGGAAGCAAGGTCCAGCACCCAAGCTCATGATGACGTGGGCTCTTTACGTGAAACCTACGGTCAAGCACATGTAAGATTGCAGCAAGAGACGTCCGGCTGGGGCAACAGCAACCGCGACGTGGCCACTCAGCTCCGGCAATTGACCGAGAACAGCGCGGCGATGGCCGCCGCGCAAGTGACTTTCACGGAAGAATTCGCGCCCCAGCAGCAAGAAGCTCTCGCACATGTAACCGCATGGAAGCACAGCGACGAGTCGGTGGTTCGTGAGATGCAGAAATTGGCCAAATCGACAGATGCTACAGCCAATGAGGTGGAATGCGATCGTAAGGCGTTTGTAGCCTCTTCAGAGGCCTTTGTGAGTGCGTTCACGCCACAGCAGGCAGAAGCAATCTCCAACGTTGCTGCGTGGGAGAACAGTGATACGGAGGTTGTTGAAAAGATGCAACAGTTGGCAGCAGACACCGATACATGCAGTGCCAAGGTGACCTCAGACAAGGATGCCTTTGTGGCCTCAACCAACACGTTTGTGGATGCGTTCACCTCACAGCAACAAGAAGCTTTGGCACATGTAGCCGCATGGAAGCACAGCGACGAGTCGGTGGTTCGTGAGATGCAGAAATTGGCCGAATCCACGGATGCTACGAGCGACAGTGTGGACTGCGATCGTGCTGCCTTTGTTGAGTCAGCGAATCAGTTTGTGGCTGAATTTACGCCACAGCAGGCAGAAGCAATTTCCAACGTTGCTGCGTGGGAGAACAGCGACAAGGAGGTAGTTGAGCAGATGCAGCAGTTGGCAGCAGACACCGATACATGCAATGCCAAGGTGACCTCAGACAAGGATGCCTTCCTAGCGTCTTCTACAACCTTTGCCAAAACGTTTGCGCCCCAGCAACAAGAAGCTTTGGCACATGTAGCCGCCTGGAAGAGCAGCGATGAGTCAGTCGTCAGCGAAATGCAGAAATTGGCCGAATCCATCAACGATCGCAGCGCACAAGTCGGAGCTTGCGCAAAACAACGCGACGAGCAAGCCTCAGCCGCTGCACAAGTTGCAGCAGGGGTCGCAACGCGCACGCAGGCCAACTTAGGAGCTGTCCAGCTAGAGCTGGGCAGAGAGGGCAATGATGGGTTGAAAGCTTCGTTGGCTGACTCGGATAAACATGCGCGTGCCAAGGGCGACCAACTCCAACAACAGGTCAATAGTAATGCCCGCAATACATCGGAGCACAGATTATACGCACTCGTGTTGATGTATACTTGTACACACACTGTCCTGAATGCGTTTTACACTTTCATTTCACATGTTTGGTTTCATTGTACAAAATTCCCGCAAATCCATACCCGGCCTTTCATGCTTTCGTCTACTCTATCCACCAGGCGAATGCATGGCGTACTGCGGTGGCGACCTGCCTCTCCACGCAAAGCAAAGCGATTGAGGATGGCCTCGCGCCACGGCCGGAGCTGATGGCTGCCGTTCATAGGCACAGCGACGCAGCTACCAACGAACTGAGTGCCCTCGCAGCTTATGCGTCCAAACAATACCAAGAACGGCACGACCATCTGTCTACTGCTCTGACAACCCAGAGCGAGAAGTGGCAAACGGAAGCTTCCTGCATTGCGCAGGAATTGGCGAACGCGCAGGCCGAAGTCCAAAAAGGCACCTCCGCTGTGGCAGCGGCGTGTGAAGTGCATCGTGAGGCTCTGACCATTGCTGCGGCCAACACACGAGCGGTGAGCCATTTGGGACAAGGAGAGAGGCAAAGAGAAATGGTTTGTATAAATGTGTGCGTAATTGAGGAAAGCATCGTACTAATTCCTCCTTCTAGGTGCGCTCATTCTTGCTACTTCTCGCTCATCAACTCACTTTCTATATTTAAATTAATTTTATCTCTCTGTAATAACAGGTGCTTGAAGGAGACGGAGTGCATGCTACCAACGCTCGAAAAGCCCTTGCCGAAGAACAAGACCTCCTTGCGTCTTTGCGGCGTCATGCTGCCACTCTCGCAACTGCTGACCTACCTCCTGTTGTAGATTCTGCCGCTGCTGATGAGAATGGTGACGAACACAGCAATAACCAAGAGAACGAAGAGAGTGAGGTCGAGAACTCTAACATTCCGAACGTGTCCTCCTCCTCCTCGTCCACGCTGCTGCCTCGGTCTCCGCTGGGCCGAAGCAACAGCGGCAACGAAATTGCCGAGCCCTCGGGCTTTTTGTCCCCCGCTACCAAGGCGGCAGCCCAGGAAATCATTGCCAACGCTGGCCTCAGTGGCAGCAGTGGCAGCGGCAGTGGCAAGCACCATCCTCAGGCACCTCGGAGCAGCCGTGGTCGTTTAGCAGCGCGTCTGCAAGCCACAGCGAGGTCTCCCGGTGGCGACAAGCAAGTGATGGAAGCAAACCTTCTGCCAGAGCCACCACCTGAAGACCGGGGCTCGGAAAACGCAGCGCCTCCGGTGGCGCTGTGAAGGTCCCAAATGAAAGAAGTCAAAAAGAAAATGTGAAGACGAACGAAAGAAAAAGAGTTGAACAGGAAAAGCAAAAAGGAATTGAAATGAGAGCTGCGAGTGAGGTAGATGAAAAGCGAAAAGTAAGGAAAGAGAGAGAAAGAAGAGAGAAGCAAAACAGAAGCTGGAGAGGATAATGAATTGTTTCTCTATATCCTTAATCGCGGTATTCGCATAAAGCTTCGAGCTGCATGAAGCATACAAGAAGTTTTTGGTACATGAAAAGGCGCCGAATTATTTCACTGGCTAGTCTAGTCTAGTTAATACTCTCCCAAAAAAACAAGGAAAGGCACGTACACAGCAGTCACAGAGGCACATAGAGAATGCACTTGAGCTGCATATGCGCTAGCAAATTCGCTCCAGAAGGCCAATTATGGCTCCAACTGGCGCTTTTCCTCCGAACAAGTCGGCAAGACTGAGTGCTCGTTCGTGTGTCACGTCCCAGGTCCACGAGGCAATTCTCTGGGCTATCTTTTCACTGGCCCCTGTTCATTTCGTTCATTTAGGCTGCTGCATGCAGTTCTCAGAATTCTTGACGGAGGAAGGGATCCTTCCTTACACGCATATCAGGTATATCACGCCGAAGTTATTGCTGCACAAACAACGCCCACCCTTCTACCTTTTACTTTTCTGTGGCTGGCTGTGGACTGTGGATTGCAGGGTCTCGCGTAGAGTTCTCGTCTTGGCTGAGGATTATGCTCGTTTTTCGTCAACGATACGAGATTTAGTTTCGATTTTGTCGAGAGCACACCCCAGTGGAGCTCAAATCAATTTAGTGCTCTAAATAGCCAGCACTAAATTCCAACACCAAGACACGGCCGACCCTGTAAGCCACGGGGGCTTCAATTTTATGTTAAATTAAACGTTATTTAAGCCAATTAAAGCCCACTTAATTGGCACTAAATCCCAACACCAAGACACGGCCGACCCAGGAAGCTCTGGGGGCTTTAACGATAAATTTAGTGCTAATTTCAAAGCTTAAATTTAAGGTTAAATTTGGAGCTCATATGGTGACCTAAATTTAACGTTAAATTTAAGCCCCCCAACCCTCAAGTGACAAGAGGCTGTACTATAGATGTAATCAGCAGTTTTTTCACAGTTGTCAGCATATTTCAAAGTTGTCAGCAATTCACTCAGGAATTAGTAGCAGCTAAGGATGATGGGTGTTAGGGGAAGCGTAAGCAGAGACAGATAACCCCAGACTTTGAAACGTTGTACAGGTTTCTTGGATTTGATTCAATAGATCAACGTAGTTTGATGTTTAGTACCGGCATCTCAAAACTGCTCTCACTGAAAAATGTCTGTGTGTGTGTGTGTGTGTGTGTCACATCACATTTTTATCTGGGTACATATGTTCTGACACCTTCATTACGTATGTTCTGACACGTTGTCACGTCACTGAAATCAACTACGTTGATCGTGGCGCGGCGGCGCGCGCGCCGCTGCAGTTCCAAGCGTCTGACTCAGATAGCTTGCTCTAATGTAGCGATCGTGGGAATCTCCGGCTCTTGAGTTCCCACTTCCTTCCTTCGCGGGGTTTGTGCCTCACCACTTGCACTCAAAGTGGCAATAGCACACTTGGACGCCCCCTTCCTTCACGGAGTCAACACCAGGACGATGCAGATCCAGAGTGGTCAGGGGGCTTAAATTTAGCGCTATATTTAGTGCTAAATTTAGTGCTTGTTTAAGCTTTTTAGTGCTATCGTAGGAGATTAAATGGGTTTAAGCTCGCAAGGGGTGTATTATGGTCAAAGGAGAGCACGCAATTACGCCGGAATAACGCGAAATGGTGCGTCATTTAGCGAAATAACGAAAAATACGGCAAAGTTTGACGATACGATTTATCGTAATACCCCGCCAGGGTTCCCTTATGCCCCATGTAACCGCATGGAACACGGGACCTCAATAAGAACAAGTCTTTAAGTTTTAATATAGGACGCCGAATCCTCTAGCTGATTCTCTTGCTTAAAGCCGGGGATTTTCTTGATTTCGACCGCATTGCTCGTTGAAGTCTGTACTTTGTAGTGTTAAAAAAAGTATAAGAACAAAAACCGGACTCAGATGAGATATACAACAAGAACAAAAGGATCTATGGTAATTTAGCCACTGGCCTGAGCTAGGAAGTGAAATTATTGTGTCCCTACTCCCATCTTACTCTGCTGCCATAAAACTTATCGCAGCTGGGCACCATGCACTATGCACTCTTAAAAAAACAAAAAAACGCCTGAATGCTCTCCCTTTGGTTTGCTCCACTATCATGCGCCATATCACACGGGCGCTTTCGCCATCTTTTTATCACATTCCTTCACTTGCCTTTCACTGAAATCAATCTAATCTAAAAGCATAAAAAAGAGGCGGCAAAAGAGACGGGTGTTAGTTTTTTAAATCACAGAGAATCGCTAAGTACTGAACGAGTTACATGTATTTCGTCTTAGGAAATTCGCACGCAAGCTAAGAGAACGAGAGGTAGTAGAGAATTAGAGGGTGGGAGAGGAATAAAGGAACAAAGAGGCATACTTAAAATTGGGACGAACATTTGCTTACAATTGCATCTTTATTCTTTCTTGAGGAGGGCTACCGCCGCAGTGAAATTAAACCAATTGGCCCAGTACAAAGCTGTTTTGCCATTCTGCGTGAATGTTTAGCAGCAGCAAAAGGCACACAACAATCACACAGAATCCGCAACCAACGTATTTCTTCGGGATTAAAGGTGGCATATCCAAAGTAAAAGAAAGGGAATGGATGAAAGAGTGATGGAAAGAAAGGGAACAACAAGTGCCTGAGTATATGTCTCAATCTCTTGCCTCATCTTTGGAATATTGTCAGCATTAGCTTCCAAAAGAAGCTGCACAATTGCGGTATGCCCTTCACGTGCAGCCGCCATGAGCGCTGTTTCGCCACTCTGTACGCACATGGAGAGAGGCACCATGCAAACAGGCAGCTTGTGAGAAGTAGAATAGAAAGAACATAACTTATGAAGAAAGGGGTCAGTGAAAAAAAAAAAAGAAAGACGAGGAGGAATAGCAATTATGTCAGTGTCTTCGTCTGTGTTTCAATCTCACACCTTATTTTTGGCATTCTTATCAACCTTGGCTTTCAATAGGAGCTGCACAGCTACAATGTCACCGTTGAAAGAAGCCCTCATGAGCGCTGTTTCGCCATCCTATACACATATAGTTGGAGGGAGAGGCGCCATGCAAACAGTCAGCCTTAATGAGGTATACGAGGAAGAACATATAAAAAAAGGGGTCAATGAAAAAAGAACGACTAATGGGTGAAAAATATGTCGGTGTCTGTGTTTCAATTTCTCACGTTATTTTTGGTATCCTTGTTAGCTCCAGCTTCCAAAAGAAGCTGCACAATTGCGTAGTGACCATTGGCTATGGCACAAATGAGTGCTGTATTGCCACCATACTACACATGGATAGAGGCACACCACGACAAAGGAAGGTGAAGTAGAGAGAAAGAAAGCATGGACACAGCAGAACAAGAAAAGAGAAAAGAAGGAATAGAAAAGTATAGTGAGAGAAAAAGCGTAATGAAGACGTGCACGTGGAAACGAGCATGTGTCACTGTGTGAGAAAAGCTAAATGTAGCCGCGCAGGCATACAGGTTCAAGAGATGCTCAGTAGAAACGTGTTTTCGAAATCACACGCAAAAATATTGGCATTACTTCGAAGGCAAATCCATACCATTCTGAAATCAAAAAGTTCTGAACTTTAAAAATTACATCATCACGGTACAAGAGAGATACATCAGCGAATAGGTACACGTGTCCAATACATGATACTCATTTCACTCTCTCGAACGCTCCAAGACAAAGGCGCCATAAAAGAAAGAAAAGCAGAATCTGTTCAGTATTGGTCGTCCCTCGAAGTGCTCTCTCGCGCACCATGCGTGCGCACGCGTACTTCAGCCTACGTGAGCCCATATGCTTCCACACTCTCGCGTGTATACCTCCTTTTTACCGCAATGCGATTTAGAGACTCTGTCTCTCTACCTTGTACATTGTCCTTCGCCTCCTTGTCAGCCCCTGCTTCAACCAGGAGCTGAGCAATTGCAGTGTCACCTTGAATCGAGGCACAAATAAGCGCTGTTCGGCCACCCTACATATACATAGAGAGAGAGATCATGCTAGGATAAAGCAATGAAGTAGACAAAAATGCAACAGTGGAATATAATATAAAACAACGCAAGACAAGAGTACTTAAATCATGCTCATTTCAAAAGAATTTTTTTAGGACAAACGCAATATTTGACATTACGTTACAGGTGAACATGGAACGCACCACATCGATATGTCAAGGCTGGCTTTCTTTGAAAGGCAATCTTGCACGGTTGCCAAGTCGCTCTTTCTAGTTGCTGGCACCAGCTCAGCCGTTGCCTTTGCCTGAGTAGCAAGGGAAAGAACCAAAGTGAAGCACAAAACAGACGTGTACAAGATGCGAGAGTCTCCAAATAGTATGCACTGGATTTATCCAAAGAAATGACAGCGCGTACCGAAACTGCTGCGAATGCAAAGTCAAGCACTGCGCGCACCCAAGAGAGTGCTTCTGGGGACGAGCAGTGCGTTGCAATATGCAGTGACTCGGTGCGCGTCATTTCCCCCTCGAAAAATGTGACATCACAAGCGCAATCATCCGGCAGCCGGTCAAAGGGTGGAGTATTGGCCAAAAGTTGAAACATGTAAGCGTTTCGTGCCCAAACACTCACTGCAGCGCGGGCAGCAGGTGGGGCCCAGAGGAAAGCTGGATCAAGTTGATGTGCGCGCAAGGACAACGCCGTCGCAGGCACCAGCTCCTCAGAGGCCGAGAGTGCAGAACAGTGCCCACGAGCAGAGGCGACCAACGTGGCTGAATCAGAGTTGACCATCGCATCGACGAAAGCGTGATGTTTGAGAAGCTCACGGCAAGCGTCATCGGTGGCCAGGTCAAGGGGTGTTTTGCCATTCTTGCGTCGTTGGCACATACGATAGCCGTCCACAAGAGAAAAATCACAATAGGGACGCATGTCATCGAATACTACCACGGATATCATGATTCAATATTTTATGTCTTTCATGGCCTACCGAATCTTTGGTGCTCACTTCTGCGCCCGCCACGACGAGTGCTTCCACCGTTGCAGCATCCTCGTTGACCACGGCTTGATGGAGCGGAGCACGCCCAAACTGTGCGTTGACACATGAAGATAATGCAAAGATACACCAAAAGAGTAACCCTGTTACTTCAGCAATATCTTGATTTGAGACTAGGACAAAAGGTGAAGCGAGGAGTAGAGTGTGGGGTCTACCTGCTCCAGGCTTGCGTCTGCATAGCTTCCTACTACTTCAAGGGCCTTTGGTAGTTCAAGGCCACCGATTGACGCCTGGTACTCGACAAGGGCAGCACGGGAAGCTGCTGGGCCTATTAACAGGGCTGATCGGCAGCTTAGTAGGCCATTCACTGGAATTTCAATACCCGCAGACTTTTCCGGCGCATGCGAGAGGTACACGGATCCACGGATTCACAGAGCACAGATCACAGACGACTTCTGCCCATCTAATAGTCCGAGGCTTGCTCTAGTGAGCTCGATTATAAATCTGTGGTTTTGTGCCCGATCTCATTCTAAAATTATCGCTGCTGTGGTCATGGCTGAGAAGAAAGGCAATAAAAATGGATTGACGAAAGTCTGCGGTAACTGCCTCGCATCCGAAGGAAGTGCGAGCTCTCCCAAGCTCTCGGCGTGTGCCCGGTGTGGCCTCGTGTTGTATTGCAGCAGAGACTGCCAGCGGGAACACTGGAAGGCCAATCATAAGCAGCATTGCGATGCCAAAGCTGACCGGGCGCCGCAGAACCATAAACTTACTAAACCTTGCGTGAAGGTCGCAGGAGAAAGTGTGCCATCTGTCTGGATCCGCTCCCCGGCACGCCTGCATGCACTCTAGAATGCACCCATACGTTTCACGCCGCTTGTGTGGCTGGCTTGAGGAAATTTGGGGTGAAGCAAGCGTGCCCCTTGTGCCGCACCTCCCTGCCTCCCGGACCAGAAAAGCTTCATGGATAGGCTGCACAGCACCTCGTGGTGGTAAACCAAATGGTCACGCGAGGGAGAGCCTCTTGGTCGAATCTCCCAGCCGCAGCACTGCGAGAGTTGAAGCTTGCTATCTCGAAGTGGACAAGCACGGCCAACGAAGGCTACGCGCAATCCCAGTATGCCCTCGCGTATCTCTACGAGAATGGTTATGGAGTCGCGCAGAACGGCAAGGAGGCAGCGAAATTGTACAAGGCGGCGGCTGACCAAGGCCTTGCATGCGCCCAATACGGTCTTGGAGTTATGCTTGCGTCTGGCCACGGGGTCACGCGGAACGATGGAGAAGCGGCGAAATGGTGCAAAAAGGCAGCCGACCAAGGGGACGCAACAGCGCAGTGCTACCTGGGCTACCTTCACACAAGTGGCCGCGGCGTCGAGCGAAGTGCCGCAATCGCAGCGCAGTGGTACCGCAAGGCCGCGGACCAAGGGAACGTGGAGGCCCAGTGCAATTTAGCGACGGCATACGCAAACGGCCAAGGCGCCGGTCAAAGTTACGCAGAGTCCGCGAGATTGTACGGACAGGCGGCGGAGCAAGGGTATGCGATGGCCCAAGCAAATCTGGGGTTCCTCTATGAGAAGGGTATAGGCGTGGCGCAAAGCGGCGAGAAGGCCGCGCATTGGTACAAGAAAGCAGCTGACCAAGGGCACACGGGAGCAGCGAAGAGCCTTTCTCAGCTGAGGAGGTAATCCTGTACATACGACTTTTTGAGGATAACCACGGCATACCTAATGAGTCTTGAGAAGGAGAGGAGTGGACAGAGTGAGAGATGTGCCAAGGAACTACTGAATTCCATCAAGCATCGGAATGGCTTTCTATAACTGCCCCTCCAGTATGGCCACAACGGCAGTTATAGAAATCTCACTCAACCATAGCATTATGAAATGAGCGATGCCTTACGTATTGTGTTACACAAACACAAAGACACATGCCACATGCCACATGCAGGGCAAGAAGCTCCGTGGGCGGTTTTGGTTTTCGAACTTAAGCATAGAACTAAGACCTTGGGCCTAAGGAACCTGCGTCGGGAATTCGGTGTTTAGTAAAGA
>Ga0307931_1002043_pt1 | contig 13083 bp, 8 predicted proteins | sample OrgLakmetageno47_FD_201816 | JGI IMG/M metagenome (GOLD analysis project Ga0307931, IMG submission 201816) | Saline water microbial communities from Organic Lake, Antarctica - #47 | ecosystem: Environmental > Aquatic > Non-marine Saline and Alkaline > Saline | place: Antarctica: Organic Lake... | reverse complement strand
CTTATTATTTTCAGTTTCATCATCAGAACTGCAAGAGATCATTCCTAAAGTCAAAATAAATAAGTAAATCAAATTTTTCAGAATACTATTTTTTTATTAGGTGTTCAAATTCCAATTTGGTTGCGTCAAATACCAAAGCAATTAATTTTGTATGGTGTTGTGCGTAGTTTTTTATTCTTTCATTCTTTTCTTTAAATCCATTCTCTCGTGTAAAATTCTCGTAATTTCAACATAGTTTTTATTTAACATTCTGTAAAAAATGATGTGTCGATTCGTTTTCATTCCGAGTAGTTTTTTTGTTATTCCTTCATAGTTTTTTCCTGAATTCGGATTGTCTGCTATTTCTTGACAATTTGTAACAAGAGACTCATAATATTTATCGGCCTGTTTTTCATACCAAACTTCAAATGTATAATCCCAAATTTTAGATAAATCCTCAACAGCCTTATTCGTTAATTTAAATTCAGACACTTGAGTGTTTTTTTGCTTTCAGAAGTTCAAGGTGTTTTTTTGGATCAAAATCGTGAGCAATTCCGCTATCAATTCCATCTTGAATTGAATTCTTGTAACTAATCAGTAACCTTTAATTCTGCAATAGTAAATAAAGCATTAAGAACGTTTTGTCCATTTTTGATAGCCGTATCTGTTATCGAACGGAGTATGGCAAAATTCATTGCGCCAGTAAATGATTTGAATTGTCCTGAGATTTTTTGTTTTACTTTCACATTTCTTATGGCACGTTCGGAGCCGTTATTGTCGGCAGGGACATCAGGATATTTAAGATGGTTGAAAAGGTAGTCTTTGTATTTTACCATTCGTTTGCGAAAGGTTTCTAATTCAGCTATTTTTATATTAGTATTTTGTTCGAGTAAAATTTTAAGCCTAGACTCTATATCTCTTCTTGGTTTATGATATTTGTGATAGTGTTCCCACTTCATTTCATCTTTAACTTTTAGGGCGTCAAGCAAGAGTTTACAAAATTTTATTGCCCAAGGCTCATTATAATTTTCAATAAAATAGTTGAGTTCTCTAAGTAAATGAGCAGTACATAATTGGTGATTTAGGGCAGGTGTTTGAAAATGACTTCTCCAGCAATCGTGTATTAAAACAGCATTTATAAATCCGTTTTTAAAATTTTCCCTAATGGTTTTAAATCCTCGATTTTCTGACGGGACTATGTAGGTGAGTTTATCATTTTGCCAAGTCCATATCCAACATTTATTACCGTTTATTTTTGCTCCTGTTTCGTCTGCACCAACAACCTTACTTGTTTCAATTTTTTCCTTAATAATATCATATGCAGGCCTCGCTTTATTAGCCAAACGCTTTAATAACTCATGGATACCTCCTTCGCTTATAGGTAGAGAAAAAGCATTATTAAACAGTTCTGTCATTCTTTGAAAAGGGATGTATTGTCTGGTGTACAAATAACCTACAAGACTTTCTGTATTTGCACCATAGCTTATAGAGGCTTTTACATTTTGTGGAAAGTCTGAACAGGTTGTGTGTCCACAATGGCACTTTCGCTCAAAAATTCTATGCTCTATATATTCTGGCTTTATCACTGGTATATCGACTACTTGTCTTTTTGCTTTAAACTCTAAGGGTATGTCTAGTAAATCAGAACCACATTCACAACAAAAATCTGGAAGGTATTCTATTATTTTGTCTGGATTATCGGTCATTTTTAATGTGCTTCCTTCATGACCTTCTTGCCCACCAACTTTACGATCTGTCTTTTTTCGAAGACTTTTAGTTTTAAGGGGGCGATTTTCATCTTTTGATGGTGGGATAGAACTGTTTCTGCTGTTTTTAGGGTTTCTATATTTTGATAATTCTTGACGTAAAGCAAGGTTTTCTTTATGGAGCTTTTTATTATCTAATTCTACATGTTCAAGCTGGGCAACTCTTTCTTTGAGTTGTTTAATCTCTGCAAAAAGCTGTTCGATTAATTTTATATGATCCACTTGAAACTGGTTTTGATAAAGACATTTAACTCGTCAATACAAAGTTCAAAGAATTTAAAATCTAACTGAAATATTCTCACAAGTAGTTGTTAGCAAGTTAGTAACAATTATGAAAAAATAGTCTGTTTTTTGAAAATATCAAATGAAAAACCCATTAAAATTGTTAATAACTATCCCAAAAACAGAGAATCTAAAAATAGATTATATTTGGTACTAATTAGTTACCTTTTATTTAATAGTGAGAAAAGACTTTTTTCTTTATCCATCTTAATCACTCATATGTTTAGGATTTTTTTGGGAGCTAAGTAACGTTTATCTTTATATCATGGAAAACCCTAAAGTCTGGCCTGATATAAATCCTAGTTGCTATCATTTTACCTCAACATCGGAAATAATCTTATGATTTCTTCTTCCGTTGGTTGCCTCCCATATTCACAAACTTCAAAGGATTCTGCATATTTAATTTCTGAACCCTTCTTTTTTCCGTACCATTTTTTTAGAGCTTCGCGCTCATCTGGAGTTATACTTCCAGACCAATTTTTTGACATGTATTCTCGCCTTTCATCTGCTCCCTCGGGAACTTCTTCTAATGTATTGCTGGTCCATGGTAGCCATTCAAACATTTGTGATTCATGGGCGCTCAACGCCTGTATTTTTTTGTCAAAAGTGCTGGTAATGTCTATTGCAATGTCAGGCTGGAAAGGATATGGTTTTTGAAAACGATCTTCTAAATATAGAAAAACGGGATTTTTTTCTAAAGGTGGTGTGTCTGGTGTAACGTTAGGAACAATCACTAAATAGGCTGCATCCTGTACTAGGATACCCGTGTATCTATGATCTGGATGATAATCGGCCGGCCTTGGTGACAAGACAACATCAGCGTTCCAATTACGGATTTCCCTTATTATTTGATGTCTAACATCTAAGGTAGGTAGGAGTTCACCATCGTGATTATCCAAAACGGTATATTCCTTAATTCCCAATTCTTTTGCCGCCTTCTCTGCTTCTGCTCTCCTTATTTTAGCCAAGTGGCCTCCTCCCTTATTATAGTGTCCTGCATCACCATTTGTAACTGAAACAAATTTTACATTATGTCCCATTTCTGCAAAAAGTGCAGCAGTTCCACCAGATTTGTTGTCAGCATCATCAGGATGTGCGCCAATAACAATGATATTTAATTTTGAGTTTTCATTTTGTGCAACTGCATCCATTTGAACAGATCCTGAAAGAAAGCATATTATTACTAATATTTTTTTCATAATTTTTTATAAGAAATCACATCTTTGCCTAGATAGGCAAAGATGTGATGGAATTAATTAATTGGTATTTTGTACGAAATTGGGATTGATATCCATTTCTCTTTGCGGAATAAAAAACAACTCTCTTACAACTGCTGGATTTACTAAAGGTTCGGCAACTTCAAAGACTTCTTTTTCAGAATTAAATCTTTTAAGATCTGCCCATCTATGATTTTCAAAAGCTAATTCTAATTGTCTTTCTTCAAGGATTTTTTCATTGAATGTCCCAGGAGTGCTAGAACCAATTTCTGGCAAACCAGCTCTTTCTCTCACATCATTGATCAATTGATAACTCTCATTAGATTCGCCTATAGCTTCAGCAAGCATAAGAAGAACATCGGCATATCTAAAAACTATAAAATTAATATCAGAATCATTTTCTGTAGATGGATCACTCTCGTATTTGCGAACAAAATCCGCTAAAGTTTCCTCTCCTTGTTCATTGATATAGGAAGTACCTATTGATGCTCCAAACCTCTCATCTTCCGAGTCAAAGGAATTAATCAAAGCTTGAGTTGGCCTATTTCTACCAAATCCAAAACCAGTCTGTAAAAATGAACTAGGTGAAAATTCATTAGTAAAAGCACTACCCTGGCCAATTCCACCACCCTGAAATTGAACTTCAAATATCGATTCTAAATTATTTTCATTACTAACTCCCCAGATATCTTTATAGTTTTCAACCATACCGTATCCGTAATTATCAATAATTCGTCTCAAGACGACCTCTGCAATTGCATTTTGTCCTTTTGTTAGTAAAACTTTTGATAATAAGGTAGCTGATGCTCCTTTTGTCGCACGACCAATATCACTTGCAGGATATGAAATTGGAAGGTTTTCTTCTGACGTTTCCAAATCAGTAATCAACTGATCATAAACAGTTGTGGCATCGACTTGTACTAATTCATCACCAGGTATAAAAGGTTCTAATACCAAAGGAATATTTCCGTAAGCAACGGCTAAATGGTAATACATAAGTGATCTTAGAAATAGTGCCTCACCAACAATTCTTCGTTTTAAAGATTCATCAATTTCTACGGATTCTATCCTTTGTAAAATAACATTGCAGTTCGCAATTACTTTATAAGAACTAATCCAGGCAGAGGTGATTTGTTGATTTAGAGGGTCTTCGGTAAATCTATTGATTTCTGCATATTGTGCAGCCAAGCCAGTTGCATCAGGACCTTGATCGGTATTATCAGATCTCATTTCGAACATTGTCCAATATGCTCTTCCATAAACGCCATTATCTTGAAGGCCTGCATAGCTTGCATTTATAGCAGCAACAAAATCATTGGCAGTGTTGTAAAATTGAGCTTCATTACGGCTTGATATCGGTGCTAAATCTGTAAAGTCACCTGAGCAAGATATAGCAGTAATTCCTATCAATAAATATGTGATTAATTTTTTCATCTTATTTTTTATTTAGAAATTTAAATTAAAACCTAAGGTTAAGGACGTTGTTAATGGGTAAGTACCATAATCTTCACCCGGAGTTAAACTACTTGTGGTGTTATTACTAACCTCAGGATTATAGCCTAAGTAATCCGTTAAAGTAGCTAGATTGATGGCTGTTAAATAAACTCTGAACCTATCGAAGGTCTCACCAAGGAAGGTATCTTGTGTATCTAAAGAATAACCTATTGTCACATTTCTCAATCGGATAAATGATCCATCTTCAACTTGAAAAGAAGAGGGTCTGTTATTATTCCCATGGCTTCCTGATTCTCTGTCTGCACGAGGAATATTTCCATTTCCAGGCTCTGAAGGGGATCTCCAACGTTCATTGAAAACAGCATAGGAATTAAAATTAGCCTCTCCATTTTTAAGATGTCGGGAGGTTAAATTCAATATCTCATTTCCTTCAACTCCTTGGATTAAGAAGCTAAAATCGATGTTTTTATATGTAAAGGTGTTTGTTATTCCCCAAGTAAAGTCAGGAAAATAACTTCCCGTTACAGTTCTATCATCCGGCGTGATTTTGCCATCACCATTAACATCGAGAAATTTGAAATCCCCAGGAGCAGGATCTGGTGCTTCGGTATCTTCTGGAGAATTAGCAATATCTTCTTGACTTTGGTAAATTCCGTCAACAACATAACCAAAATAACTTCCTATGGGATCTCCTACACGGGTTATATGTCTTATACCTGCGCTACCGCGAGAGAATATCGGCTCATTATTGGCATTTAATGCCAATACTTCATTTTTGTTCGCAGAGAAATTTAAATTTGTTTCCCAAGTAAAATCCCCAACAATGTTTCTTGTGCGTAAGGCAACTTCAAAACCTTTATTTTCAACTTTTCCAATATTTTGAAGAGTGGTTTCAAAACCAGAAACTGAAGGTATGCCTACAAATAACAATAAGTCAGAGTTTACAGTTCTATAATAGTCGGCCAATAAAAACAGTCTATTATTGAATAGACCTAGTTCAACACCGAAATTAGTTTGGGTGGCTTTTTCCCATGTTAGTTCTGGGTTTCTGATAGTAGATTGTAAAAGTCCGTTAACTTGGCTTCCATTAAAATTATAATTTAATGGGGATAATAAACCAATAGCCCCATAATTAGGAATTTCAAAATTTCCAGTTTGACCCCAGCTAAACTTCAATTTCAATTCGGATACAGCATCTACAGAGCTAAGAAAATCTTCTTCATTTACTCTCCAACCCGCAGAAAATGAAGGAAAATATCCAGTCTGGTTGTTTGCACCAAACCTCGACGATTTATCTGAACGTATCGTTCCTGTAAAAAGATATTTATCTTGATAACTATAATTGACCCTAAAAAAAGCAGAAAGCAATGACCATTGCTCTTTTAAAGAGCTTCCTGCAAATACCTGACCTCCGCTTAATGTGGTCACCAAATCATCTGGAAAATTATCTGCTTGAACTTGCTTTACGCTTACGTTATCTTTTTGCATAGAATAACCAACAATCGCATCAACAAAATGATCATCCTGTTCTTTTGTCCAATTGATAGTATTTTCCCATAACCAGCTGTTTTGTGTTGATGAGGATGCCTGTGCATAAGATTCTCCTTCTGTTGAATTTCTATATAATAAAGAATTCGCACGGTAGAAGTCTCTATTGTAGATATTGATGTAAGATCCCCCAAATGTTTTAAAGGTAAGATCGGGAGTTATGTCGTATGAAAGACCTAAGGAAGTTCTTGTTTGAAATTGAAACAGATTATCATCTATTGCAGGAATAATTGCAAGAGGATTACTTGCAGTCGTCGTTCCAGCACCAAGATGGGACTGGTTGTTCGTTTGATTTATAGATCCATCTTCATTATAAGGTTTCACTGTTGGGGAATGAACCAAAGCCGAATATACAATTCCAGGAGGCCTTGCGAAATAAGGTGCAGAGGCTGGTTCTCTTTGATTTTCTGTGATAGAAGGAGCTATTCTTAGGTCTAAGTTTAATTTATCACTTAGTTGAGAATCTAAATTTAACATTAAAGTGTATCTATCAAATTGAGAATCGGGCACAATTCCTTCTTGTGTAAAATAACCACCAGAGACATAATAAGAGGTGTTGTTTTGCATAGGAGAGGCGTAGGATAAATTATAGCTTTGCATTGAACCAGTTCTGAAGATCAAATCTTGCCAGTCTGTATCTGTTCCATCCCAATTTAAAAAGGATTCTGGAATTTCATAGTTTCCGTTACCTCTTTCTCCTGGACCTATTGGGTCGTCAGCAGAAGCCCCTGGAACATCTTGTACATAAGGATTGTTTCGCGCATCACGGGTATAAGCTATCAATTCTTCAGAATTCATCAAATCTAATTTATTTGCAACTTTCTGCGAACTGTAGAAAGAATTGAAATTAAAGACCCCTTCCTCAGATGGTGTTCCGTTTTTTGTTGTTATCAAGACCACACCATTCCCTCCTCTTGAACCATAAATAGCGGTAGAGGAAGCATCTTTTAAGATCTCTATTGAAACGATATCGTTGGGATTTATTGTGGCTAACGGGTTAACTGGTGGAGCTTGAAAAGAACCACCTCTTCTTGCCAAATCTCCTTGGATATCCACTGAGGTAAGGTTTTTGGAAATAGGAATTCCATCTACTACAAAAAGAGGATCACCACCTGCAGAAATCGACCCTGAACCCCTTATCTTTATATTAGGGCTTGAACCAGGCTCTCCAGAAACTTGCTGTACTTGTACTCCTGCAACCTGTCCTATAATAGCATTTTCGACACTTGCAACTGGCATATCAACTATTTGTTCAGGACTTATAGAAGAAACCGAGCCAGTAACCCTCTTCTTTGAAAGGGTTCCATAACCAATCACTACTATTTCATCCAAAGCTGCTGCATCTGCTCGTAAAACTATATTGATAACAGTTTCATCATTTAATGCGATTTCTTTGGTGACAAATCCAATAAAAGAGACCACTAAAATATCTTCATCTTCTGGAATTGTCAAGTCGAAATTTCCATCAAAATTAGTTATTGCTCCAATATTTGTTCCTTTAACCCGAACGGTGGCTCCAGGTAAGGGAACACCATCTGTATCTGTTACGGTTCCTGAAATTTGTCTTTGTTCAGGAATTATATAATCTATTTTAATATCTTTTTCGATATTATTCGAAACACTGGCAGCAAATGAAAAGGGTATTGCTGATAAAACCAACAAAACAAAAATGAAAGACTTAGAGTTCCAAAAGGCTTTGTTTTTAAACATTAAGTTGAAATTTTTCATAAACGACTATTTTGGTTTAAGGTTAAAACTGGAATGCAAAAATTTATAATTAAGATTGATTGGACGAAATTTATGTGATTTTAATGTTCATCAGTATAATCATTAAAGTCAAAATTTCCATCTCACAAAGGTTTCCATGGCTTCGTAGTTGGCCAATCCTAATTTGTGATAATTTTCAGCGGTTTTTTTATTTCTTTCCTGAGCCCTTACCCAAAACTCTCTCTCGTCATCTCCGGGAAAAACTGGACGATCCTTTTGACTTTGGTGTTGAAAAATAGCATTTTTTTTATGCTCAACTTCTTGAGGAGAGAGAGGGACAGCCATTTCTACCTCATAAGTCTCAAATTCTTGCCAAGCTCCTCTGTACATCCACAACCAAGCAGATTGCGCCCATTTTTCTGTTTTTCGAAGTTTTTCCATTGCTTTAAGAACTATATGAAAGCAGACCAAATGAGTTCCATGTGGATCAGCAAAATCCCCAGCAGCAAATATTTGATGAGGTTTTAATTTTTGGAGCATCTGTATAGTCAGTTCAACATCTCTTTCTGTAACTGGATTTTTTATTTTTTTTCCAAGATCATAAAATGGAAGCGCCATAAAATGAATTTGATTTTCCTGTAAACCTGCATATCGAGCTGCGGCAATTGCTTCCGATTTTCTTATGAACGCCTTTACATTCTGTACTTCTATTGGATCTGTTTCGTTCGGTTTTTTATTTTTTATAAAAGAACTCATTTCAGAATAAATTTCTTTAAATTTTTTGGGTGCTCCTCCTATACTTTTATAAAAATCGATTGTGAATTCTACATATCTCAAAACATCTGTGTCCCATACACTAGTGTTTCCAGATGTCTGATATGCTACATGAACATCATGTCCTTGGTCTACAAGACGAATAAAAGTCCCCCCCATAGAGACCACATCGTCATCTGGATGAGGAGAAAAAATCAAAGAAGTTTTTACAGATGGCTCAGCACGTTCGGGACGTTGGCTGTCTATTGCATTAGGTTTTCCTCCAGGCCATCCGGTGATAGTGTGCTGAAGTTGATTAAAAATCTTAATATTGATGTTATAGGCTGGTCCGTATTCTGTGGCAAGCTGGGCCATTCCGTGTTTATTGTAATCTTCATCTGTTAACTTTAGGATTGGCTTTTTAACTGTATTTGACAACCATATCACTGCTTTTTTAGTAAGGAATTCATTCCAGTTGCAGTCTTTCACAAGCCAGGGCGTGTTAAATCTCGTTAGCTCAGAAGCGGCATCTGTATCAACAACAAATTCTATGTTTTCAGCGAGCTGGAGAAATGATGCTGGTACTTCCCCTGAAATTTCACCTTCAACAGCTTTCATTACAATAGCTGCCTTTTTGATGTTCCAAGCCATCAATATGATGTCTTTAGCCTTAAAAATAGTTCCAATCCCCATCGTTATTGCTTTGGTAGGAACATTTCCTTTCCCTCCAAAATCCCGGGACGCATCTTGTCGGGTTAAATCATCTAAAGTAACTAGCCTCGTCCCTGAATTTGGAGCGGATCCAGGTTCATTAAAACCAACATGCCCTGTTCTTCCAATTCCTAGGATCTGTAGATCAAGGCCCCCAAAGTTTTCAATTTTATTTTCATAGGCTAAGCAGAATTCTACAATCTTTTCTTTGTTTAAAGTGCCATCCGGAATATTTATATTTTCTTTAGGAATATCAATATGATCAAAAAAGACTTTATTCATAAAATGAACATAACTTTGTATAGATGTGGGATCCATAGGGAAATATTCATCCAAATTGAAGGTTATGACATTTTTAAAGCTAAGTTCCTCTTCTTTATGTAATCTTATTAGCTCGTCATAAACCTCTACAGGTGTAGACCCTGTGGCAAGTCCAAGAATAGTGTTAAATCCCTTCGCTTGGCGTTTTTGAATAACTTCAGCAATTCTTTTAGCCACCCTTTTGGATGCTATATGCTTATTCTCGTAAACAGATACTAGTATTTTTTCAAATCGAGTTTCTTCCAAAAAATTTAGTCTTGCCATTCTTGAAATTTAATTTGCTTTAACTTCTAAACAATAAAGGGAATAAGTTATAAAAAGTTAAAACTAACAAAAAATTTTGATTTATATTTAAATTTTTTTGTTAGTTTTATGAAATCCATGAAGCTAGGTCTAAAAAATTATTTGGGTATGATACTATCGATCTTTGTTTTGCTAAGAAATGAATTCCTCAAACTTATAGCAAGGGTTTCTTCCAAAGTCTTCAAGGCACATTTAATGTCATGGAGGGCACCGTAAATCTCTTCGACAAAATCTTTGTATTTCTATTTTGAAACGGCTTGTTGAGAAGCGTCAAATCTTAACGTCAATTCAGAATTTGTAATAGAATTAGTCTGAATTTAAGTGTGAATAGTTATATTGGCGATGGAATAGAACTTAATACAGTTTCCTTTTAAGATCTTTTCATGAAAGTTTAGTCATAGATTTTAACGCCATATTGCTTCAAGGCGAAATAAATCTTTTTGATTAAGTTAAAATTAAAGGTCTTGAAAAATTTAGTTTTCAAATTTAAACCAGAGCTTGTACTGAATTAACCGTTTAAATTTTAAGTGATTAAATAGTTATAGGTTATTCAACCAAAAACTATAAAAATAAATTAAACAAATAGGAGACTAGACCAATAGAATGCTTTTTAACACCATTGACTTCACACTATTCTTGGGTCAAGAGTTATTTTCCTTTATTGGTTTTTAACTGACAAAAATCTCAAACTTCAGAATTTACTAATCGTAATTTCAAGTTATATTTTTTATGGCTGGTGGGATTGGCGGTTTTTACTTTTAATCTTATTCAGCACCCTAATTGATTATATAATTGGATTACAACTTGCAAAGCAAGAAGATAAACAACATAGAAAAATCCTCCTTTGGGCTAGCCTAGTGGTCAACCTAGGGTTTTTAGGATTTTTTAAATACTATAATTTCTTTTTAGACAATTTCACCACTGCATTTTCATTCTTTGGTGCTGACATCAAATCGAATTCTCTATCAATTATATTACCCATTGGAATAAGTTTTTACACTTTTAAAACTTTAAGTTATACCATTGATATTTATAAAAAAAACCTTCAGCCGACAAAAGATTTCTTAGCGTTTGCTGCTTTTGTAAGTTTTTTTCCATAACTAGTAGTAGGTCCAATTGAAAGGGCTTCAAATTTATTACCACAATTCTACAAGAAACGAAAATTCAACTATCACCTAGCTGTTGATGGAATGCAACAAATAGTATTTTATTAGGATATGAAAAATATTTATCTACTTATAACTATTCCCAAGTACGATTTGAGTATTTAATAGAAGCCATCAAATTCTTAAATACATATGGCAATGTTTATTTGGTTCGGCTTCCTACTTCCGTAGGATTAATGAAAATTGAAAACCAATTAATTCCGAATTTTAACGAAAAGCTAAAACCAGCGATAGAAATTACAAGTGGTTATCTAGACCTAGTCGATAAAAATAGTGACTATAAGTATACAGATGGTGTTCACCTTTCAAAAAATTCTGGGAAACTAGTGAGTGAAGAAATTTCATATTGGATAAAAAATATTGAAAACGCACAAACTCAAAATAGTACTAATAATTAATTGGTCTTTGGTGTTCAGCCAGAGCTTTTCAGTATTGCCAAATTCACTTTCAAATGATCGAGAATCTGATTTTAGAGTTATTTTATTTATCGAGAGATTTTATTTCACTTATAAAAGCTTTTAGAGGTAACAACTTAATTTTTCGTTGGCGATAACTTTTTTAGACCTTCTTTAGAAAGAACTTTTGTATAGATGCCCCCTTTGATGTGGTTCACATCGAATTCAATAATAAAGGCATTTTTGTCTATGGCGTCAATTAAATTATATGTTCTTCTGATGTCAATCCTATTGATGACTGTATGGATGATATCATTTTTAGATTGAGGACCTCTTTTCCCAAAACCTCCCGATCCCCTGTATAAGGTGGTTCCCGTTCCTACGACCTTAATAAGCTCTTCGTTAATTGAAGTCATATTTTCAGAAACAATCATTAAGCCCACATAATCTTCAAAACCCTCAATCATAACATCAATAACTTTAGCGGTAACAATAAAAGTCAATATGGAATACATCGCTATTTCAAGAGAAAGTAACAAGGCAGTAGATCCAAATAAAATCACATTAAAAAAAAGGATGACCCTTCCTATGCTAATTCCCAAGCGATTATTTACGACTATTCCCAATATTTCTGAACCGTCTAAGACAGCGCCATTTCTAATAGATAATCCAATCCCAGCCCCTAAAAAAAGGCCACCGAAAATTGCGATGAGAAGTTTATCTTCTGTGACCGAAGCGAAGTTTTCAAAATGGATGATTACTGCTAATAAGAGGATTGATATTAATGATTTTATAAAAATTTGCCTAGACAAGCTGAACCACGCTAAGGTGAGAAACGGTATACTGACAAGTATGAGGAAAAAGGAAATATCAATATCGAATAGTTCACTCAGTAATATGGCAATCCCGGTTGCACCACCATCTAGAAACCCATTAGGAATTAAAAACATTTTAAGACCTATACTAGCTAAGAAAATACCTATTGCAATTTGAAAAATCTCTGATAAAATTCTTTTCATAGTATTTATGTTTTTGCTCTTCAGTTTGTATGCCCGAATCGTATCTAAAAATAACATTATCCAGTATTGCTTTTATCTTTTCGGATAAATAAAACTGAATAAATCATTTTATTCTTAGCTAAGAGATCAAACATTTTAAATCATCAGATCAATTCGTCTTAATTAAGTCTCTTTTCATACATTATTATTCTCCATTTAGATATGTGAGATGACAAAGGATGTGCAGATCAAACACTAAAACAAGTTTGTAAAGAGGACTTTTATTGTATTATACCAAATTAGACCTATAATGACGCAATAAATCGTTTTACCGATATGAAATAGGCACAGGCTTTTTTCGCCTGCTTTTCATCAAAAATAATTACCGTAGCTAAGGTTATGCTAATTATTTTTGATTTCAATCAATCAATCAAAAAATAATTCAATTTATTTATACGGCATTATAAATATAATTTGGTATT
>Ga0307931_1002041_pt1 | contig 13092 bp, 15 predicted proteins | sample OrgLakmetageno47_FD_201816 | JGI IMG/M metagenome (GOLD analysis project Ga0307931, IMG submission 201816) | Saline water microbial communities from Organic Lake, Antarctica - #47 | ecosystem: Environmental > Aquatic > Non-marine Saline and Alkaline > Saline | place: Antarctica: Organic Lake... | reverse complement strand
TGCCAGCGGGCCCAAAACCAGCAGGCAACAGCTTTTGCCGCCAGTTCGCCATGCCCTCTTTGCCACCTCCGCTCAGCCCCACGCCGCTTTCGAGGTTGCCTAGGCCACCGCTGCCAGGGCTGCTGCTATAGCCGTTGCCTGGTGGCTGCTGAAGCACTGAAAAGTCAAGCGTGATGAGAAGAATGAAGGAAAGAGCGACGAGGCCGAAAAGCCGAGTCGCTAGCTCTCGCACCGAGTACGTGTCCAGAAGGGACCGCACACCAAGCCCCACCGTGACCACTAACAGAAACACAAACGTCATGTCTACCATTTTGGTCGCCGCTTAATCTATACAAGCCTGCGGAAGTCAACAACTTAAATGCCTAATCTACGAAGCTAAAAGATAGCAGGAGATATATTATCAATGAGGATGATAGCCCTTATCCTAGAATGCTAGATAGCCTAATCGTTCGGTAATGCCGAATCCTAAGATGTGGAAATGTATGAGTGACTAGCTAGACTATACGACTAGAATAGTGATGCGGCCTCAATATGCGAGCAATCATCCTGCACTATCTAGCGGTACCATCGCAGACTTTTGCGGCCCACTGAGCAGGCCTGTCATCAGCTCAGCTCAACTTAGTTTAGAACTGTAGCGTAGCTCCATTTTCGTCTGATGTAATTGTAACTGTGCAAAAATGGTTGCATAAGACGTAAACCTGCGGAATTTGAGCACGGGTTGTGTTCACACCTCTGCCATGAAGCTTTTCGCGCCTTTGCTCTTTTTATTCTACGCCCTCCAGGTGAGCGAAGAGTCGTTGACGACTGAAACTTCGTTCACGATTGGCTTGGCATATCAGACTGAATTTTCTGCGGAGACCTTTCAAGTGCCCATTCTTGGGGCACAGTGTAAATTTACGTATCAACCGTTCATTTGTTTGCTCAGGCAGCGGTGGTTGGAGCAGAGGGCCCCGATCTCGTTGCGGGCTATGGGAATCTGATGCAAAAGCTGCGCCAGCAAATGTGGACAAAGCTGGAGGAGAAAGAAAGGAAGCTTAGTGAGGTGCGTTCGCGCACTCACCAGCGTAGATCAACAGTATCCCCTTCCCTCGTACACACCTTTTCATACAAATAAGTGCACGGCAAGGCATCATTTTCTGCTCTAAACACGTTGAATCACTTGGAATACCGTATCATTTCTCATGCTCATTATATTATCTCCGCAGTTAAACGCTAACATACCAAAGCTGGAAGCGACTATCTTGGAAACGACGCTGCTGCAGAACGAACTGAAAGCGAACTTGACCGTTGCGCCCACCTGCCGGCACATTGGGCCTGGAAGCGACGGCAAACTGGAGTGCGTGACGCCAGGCACCCACGTGCTTTGGAACGGGTTGGGAAAGCTTCTCTTTGGCACGGACAAGGCGTCTTTCTTCAATTTCTTAACGTTGTCTTACATGCCGATTGATGCCACGCTGCTGGGCTCATCACTCGTTGCCATGCTTGGCGCAGGCTACGGGGTTTGGATGTACATGGTTGTTTGCAAGTGAGAGCGAGGATAAATCACGCTCTTGTCTTGAGTACGATTAGAGCAATGGAATCTAGAACGCAGCTGGCTAGTTCATTCTCTCAAGTGGTATATTTTTAAATTTTGGCATATAAATTATAAACATGGGACATAAAATTATTTAATACTACTTTCTAGCTCCCTAGCAAAGAGCACCATCATCATCAAGGTAGTTGTTGCGCACCTACATGTATCTAGATCCAGTGGTCTGTGGATATCACCACGTGCCGAACTCCCATATAATTTAATGGAGGAGCGAGGGTTAAGCTTCTTCTTCTTCGCATCTGTGGATGGGCCACTGTCAGCTGTCAGTTGGGAATTCAGAATTCTACTTTTACGTTTACATTTGCGGCTAAAGGTCCCAAGAAGTCGAGATATATGCTTACACCAGATCCGTGTGACATGTAGCCCATCCGAAGACCTACTTTAATTAATAGATAATACACAACTGGCCTTGAATCGGGCCAACACCTCATTCCACCATGGCCTCAGCCGACGTCACTGGGCTAGCTATGGCGGGCTCTTCCTCGATTGTATTGCTGCTGTCGTCAGGCGCTAACGCACCCGTGTTCGCACCCTCCGCTTGCGCTGCAGCCTCCGCCTCTGCCTTCATAATCGCCGCCACCTTGTCCAGCAAAGTGGCGTCGCCGTTGCTGTCCTTCGACGGAATGTCCAGCCAAGGCGACCGAGACGACATCACCAGCCGAGTCGCGCGCCAGCAGTACACTTTGTCCTTTTTCGCGTGGTACTCTGCTTCAATCCCCTGCAGTAAATGCAGTTTAAAGAAAAGACAGAAACGAGCGATGAAAGAAAGCTGCAGTTATAAACGTACCCATCTCATCGGAAATTATTAGAGAATGGGAAGACAAAACACAAGTAATTATTTGTGCTCTCCTACAAAAATTTCAAACCTGTTCGGGATCTTCGCAATCGAGATAGAATTCCATGTGGTCTATGAGGGACGGCGCAGGCTTACGAGCGCCAATACTGGCTTCTAAATTCACGGCCTTGGAGGCACTACCACTGCTGCTGTCGCTTAACCCAGTACTAGGGGGTGCCAGCATGCTCGTAACCGGCGCCGCTGCTACAGCCGAGTTGCTACTCTTGGAACCGTCATCTTTCTTGGCCCGTTTCGCGGGTGGAGGGGCCTGACCACTGCCACTGGCTTGGGCATCGGTTGAGGAGGAGGTGGTGGAGGCAGGAGGGACTGAGGGAGTAGGAGGAGGAGGGGCTCGCTCGTAAGCGCGGCACTTGTGCTTGTCTTTCCATTCCGTCCATAAGGCTTCGCGAGCCACCTTGGGAGTGAGCGAAATCAAAAAGAACAACACGGGTGGAGATAAAAGCAAGGAAGAGAAGGTCATATTGACAGGTACAAGAATCTCCACGGAGGTGTCAATAATAGGTTTCGACTACATTAGAAGTCTCAAGAATGAAGTTAAGACGCCGCTCGCGTGCTTGCTTTTGCCTTTAACATGAACTTCCCTTTTGCTAGCCACTTTTCCCTTCATTCCCTCTTGAAATATGTCATTTACTAATATGCTAAGCTCAAAGAAAGCTCAAACAAAGAAGGTTGACCAAAAAAGGCATGCACGCACGCACCACGTGGTCTAAAGTTTTGGCGTAGTTGGCGCCGTTTGGGGGTGTGCATTCCACGAGGCGAGCCACGCGCGCTTCGAGCTCTGCGCAATCCGCAGCCAGGGCCGACTTGAATTGGTGGAGGTGGTTTTCATCGAGGGAGCCGAGGGAATGGACGGACAAATCAAGAGGGGGTGGCGTCCACAAGGCGATAACGTTAAAGATGGAGAAACGACATAATTATCGGAAGTTAAGGAGGCAAAATTTTCCTGGTTCAAGTTCCAACTCTCATGCGACTTTCTCTCTCTTCCTTCCCTACGGTAATGTATTTTCGTAGAGCATTACTGCTTCATGAGAAGTGTGCATTGCCTGTCATTGCCTCTCTCTCTCACACTTCTGATATCTTACCGGCTCCAGCGCTGCGAGATCGGATTGGCTTATAGCAGCTCCTAGTTTGGCCTGGGCGTTGGCTTGAGCACTGGGCGCGGCTAAACGAGCGTTGGCTAAGGCCACTCGCAGCTGAGTGGCTAATTGAAGGCGCAACGCAGGGTCCACTAGCTGTTTTAAAAAGATTGCAGCAGACCACAGCAGGGGTGACGAAGAAAAATCAACGAGAGAGAAAGGAAAAGGGAGCTATGGCAAAAGGAAAACACAGGAAAATAGTAGGGGTTTTACGCACTCACTTGCAATCGGAGCAGCCGCGACGCGGTTAAATACTTGCAACTCGCGGCGCCTTCGTCAGGAGCAGCAGCAGTAGACGAGGCGGCTCCTCCTTTTGCAGGCGTTAGGTCCCCACCAGTGCTGCTGCAACTCTTGTTGCTGTCGGCATTACTACCTCCTCCTCCACCTCCTGTGGCTGGCGGCAGGGGGGCTTCTCGCTTGCTCAGGTAATTGCTGCGGCCTTGGGCCAGCTCGTGCGGTTTGAACGCGCGCGCCTCGAATGCCTTCAGCACAACGTTGGCGTCCTTGGTGAAAGCAGCCCACTCAGCAGGGCTAGTCAACGAAAGGTTGGGCTTTTTCAACCACTTTTGAAAGCCCCACACGGCCTGGTACAGAGCGTAGTTCACCTCGCTCCCAACCCCGCCCTTCTTGTCGCCGTCCTCCTTGCCTCCTTCTTCTTCGTCAGATGACGCGTTGCCTCCTTCTCCTTCTTCTCCTGATGCTTTCTCTGTTGGTGCTTTTTCGCTTTCCTTTTCCTCTGTTTTGGATTCCTCGTTCGTGCCATCGACGCTATCTTCCTCCGCAAATTTGGCAATTGTTTGCTCTTCAAAAGTGGTGTCGTGCTCCGTGTTCACCTATTGCAGAATCAAGCAACAGTTATAAACATAAACAAATTTGTGGGAGCTGCAGAATGCATTGCTCTACTTTATACTCAAGCTCAACCTCATCTCACCTCGCCTTTCACATTCACCGCAGATCGTTCGCTCAAAGGGTAGGCTGCCGTCAAAAACATGAGGACGCGGCCGCACCACTCGGTGTCCAGCGTCTTGCTCAAGCGCCGGAGGAGGCCATTGCAGACGCGCAGCAACACGAGCTTGCCCTTGAGGAACAAGCTAGAGTGCTCGGTTAAGCTGTAGCTCTGAGCTTCGAGCAGCGCCCACGCGCCGCGGGCTGACCACTGCCCTGGCCCCGCCTGCGTGCACACGGCGAGTTCGAAAAAGAGAGTGTGAACGAGCATTGCAACTAAACCAGGCATTTAAACTAAGGATGGTGTATACGAGTAAGAGCAAATTGATTGGTATAGTATAGCACTAAAGTGTATGAGTGGGAACGCTCAACACTGAAGCTTGAAGTATTAGAGCGAGGAATCTCTCAGAAGCAAGAGGTGTAGTGCGTTGGGCACCTCGAGGGGAACCGCATCAAGCAGATCTTCGAACAGTAAAAAAGGAAGCTTTCCAGTAGGCGGCGCTGGCAAGCCGTTTGCAGTAGCAGCATCAGCTTCAACTAGCGCATACCCAACGGCGAGCGAGACGAGTGACTCCACGGCAGGAATGACGTCTGCCGCTGCGCCGCGCAAGAGACCACCGAGGGAGCCGCGAAAAGCGACCTCAAGATCAGCGAACAAATCGTCAGACACTCCTCCCCCAGCTACTTTCGTATCTGCGACTACTTTCGCTAAGGCACTAGCGCCAGCTCGGCCTTCATCCCTGCGCTGGTCTACCCCCTGTCTCAAGGTTTGTGCCATGGTCGTCATGCTTTGGTTGGAAATATATACAGTGTGCGCCCTACTCTAATATAATATTTCAGGTTGTCGCAACATCTTTCTTTTCGGTGGTGTTGTTGCTGCCTTGCTGCAGCTCAATTTTTGCTGGTTGTTGGCTGCCGCATAGTTGCGAGCAAGTACAAGGTAGAGACTGAATGGAGCACTGCACCTTCAAGGGACAATATTTATAACGAGGAATATTCAAGTGAACCCTAAATTTGCTCCTCTGTGTTATGCTCATTCGTATATTATTTCGTTTCCGCGGTTTGTACCGCACAGAGCAATCATGAGTGCAATGCGCGGTTTAAAGCCAGTTAGCAAAGTGACCGGCTTGATTCGTTTCAACATCGCCAACACGAAGCCGCAAATTAAGCTCTTCCGCGACTGCTGCAGGGAGTTACCGCGCATCATGACCATCTTCGACCTCGACATCCCAATTGTCGATGTGGGTACACCGTAGGGAATACCTTTTGTCAGCAGAGGAAGGAGTCTTACTACCCAGGACTGAAAGAGGATGGCGTTATTCTTATCAGTTATGTCTACATTAGAAATTTCACGAGCTATTTTTAATTTCTGGCTGCACTAGCTCAAATATTTTGCCCCTCTATATATCTGGGTCCCTAAATTACCTCCTGCCCCCTTCCCCCATGCTTACGGTCCCGCAGCTCCGCAGCAAAATCGGCAACTTGATCCGCGAGAACGCCCACGTTAAAGACGATCGCGTGATTAGAATGCTCGTCGCCAAGGGGTAAATGCCATTTTTAGGGGTGATCGGAAGAGGTTGAGAGCGCGAGTGGTGGACTCATCTACAAGCAGATTAGATTTTTGCTTGACTTCTTTGCCTGTTGTCCTGGCGCACGCATGCGTTACATCTAGGTACATGGAGCTGGAAGAAACCTGCCTGCAGTACAAGACCAAGCACCAGCTGCTCAACAAGCTGGACCCCGTGTCCCTGCGGAAGCACGAGATTCCGGACGAAGACGACGAAATTGCGGCGTTCTTGAAGGGCACCTAAGCGCACCAGAAGCCACTAATGTAGGCGCCAGTCGCCTTGTGAAAACAGATACGGTTCCTGCTGGTTCTTTATATGGCTCTTTTTGTTTTCGATTGAAGCCCCTAGTTCTCTTTAATCCGGAATTCGTTGTTGTCCGCACTAGACACTAGCACTAAACACTATACCTAAAACCTAAACCAGTAAACCACGGCCAAACCCAAACCCGGACTCCTGAGTTGGTTCCATTGCGCAATGCAGAACTGTATATAAGGAACTAGTCTCCATATCGCATCCGAAACACGGCCCACAAAGGAAGCATGTAGGTCTAGTTGTTATTTATTTGTCGGTTGGAATTCGGAATCCGGGGCTTCGAAGTATCCGATTACAATTACCTCGAATGCAATACAAATTCGAGGTGAACGCGGCATGTTTAATTATAATAATTTCCAATGAAATTTTGCCTTTAAGCTAAAAGCGAGGCACAGTCGGGGGCATCAGAATAAGGGCTTCGACTCGGTTGTATAGGCCGAGCGAAGAGGCAGCCAGAAGTAGGTACCATGAGGAGTCATTCGAAGCACACCTTAAACGGCACCGTGGCGTTCCATCACTTCCGCCACGCGCAAGAAGGCCGCAATCTGCGCTCCCGCGGCCAGGTCGCCCCGGGAATTGAACTCCTTAGCGGTGTCCTTGCAGAGCATGAAGACGTCGTCAGCGCGCGCCGCCAAAGCCTTGTCCAGGGCTTCGGCGGTGGGCAACGGGGTGTGCGCTAAGGCCGCGCCGGAGGCCACGGTGCCCACCGCAATGGTCGCCTTGTACGGGGCGAAGCTGACTCCCCGCTTCTTGAACACCTTGTTGGCGGCTGAGGACGTGGGCATGTTGGCGCCTTCGACGAGGGCGGTGCACCCGTGGTCTGCTAACAAATTGGCCTCGGACTCGCCAATCTGATGGGGGGGGGGGGATAAGAGACAGAAAGAAATTCGACACAAGATGGAGTGCCAATTTAATTCAAATGTGCGCACATGAAAGACGAAAAAACAGTTTCGAAGCATGATCTCCAAACACCTAGTCAACCTGCTCTAATCCATCAGGCGCACATTTGTCGCTTTGCTTTCATCAATTTCGAAGTCATCGCGTTGCGATTGAAACGGTTTCAGGAGATTATTACTTGTCATTGTTTACCTCGTTCATGGTGCCGTTGCAAGGGATGCACACGTCACAGGGGATGGAGAAGATGTTGTGGGGCTCCGAATATTTGGCGGTGGTGCTTGCCACCACGTAGCGCCCCACGCGCGCGCCGCGGTCCGCCTTGATTTTCTTCATGGTGTGGAGCTTGGTCGCGTCGAAACCGTCCTGATATGATGTACGAAAAGGGGAGGAAATTTTACGTTTACTCGGCAGGAAAATATCGAAGGAAACTGAACATACAACGAAAACAAATCTCATCGCAAACCATCCCTGCTCAACTCACTCGTTCTTTCATATACTTCTCTTTCCCTCCCCAAAGCACAAACACAAGGCGTGCCTGCTTGTTCTAAACACCTACCTCTTCGTAAATGTGGCCGCTCCAGTCCGAGAAGGTCAGCGGCACCCCCCCAAACGCCAACACCCGCTCGGCCACCGCCAGCGCCACCTGCCCAGAGCCCGTGATCAACACCCGCTTCCCCGCCAGCGAGTCCCGCTTGTCCCGCAAGAGGCGATCTGCGAAGTGTGCGATGCCGAAGCCCTGATACGGTACAGAATGAAGGTGATGGCGTCGAAGAACAACTATAAGTACGAGTGAAACGTAAAGACTAGAGCCAATAAAGCATCTTTGTTCTCCTATCGCCGAATCCTTGCTTTTTTCGAGTTGAAAAGTCTATGCGCTAGTCTGCACTTCTCTCATCTCTTTCTCCCATGGCGTCCCTCTCCCAGTCAATCTCCTCACCGCAGCGTTGGGCCACGGCGGGAGTCCTCCCCATAGAAGACCGGTGCTCTTGGCGGCGCTGTGCTGGTAGATGCGCTTGTACTGGCCGTACAAGTAACCCACTTCCTGCGGCCCCACCATGTAACCCATGGACGGCATGTCCACGTCCGGGCCAATGTACCTGTAATTGGGGGACACACACATTTACCATGGTGGAAAGATACTACATTAGAAGGAGGTGCGGGGATGGAAGGTAGGGTTAAGGCTAAGGAGGACCAGCGAAAGAGAAAAGTTCGCTCAATGTCAAACAAAATGGTAAGGTTGAGCACTGTTGGCTCGTTTCCACACGCGCCTTAACTCACATAATAGCAAGCAGTTACAGGAGGCGAATCAAGAGAGTTTCTTGTTCCTTACTTGGCGAATTCGGTCATGAAGTTTTGGCAAAAGCGCTGGATTTCGGCTTCCGACTTGTTGGACGGGTCAAAGTCACTGCCCCCGGCGGCACCTCCCATGCCGTTGTTCGCCAGCGCGTTGATCGAGACCTATTGGTGGGGGCGGACACAAGTAAATTGAAGGGTGTATGTAGGCATGAGAAGGTGGCCAGGCGAAGAGGAGCACGCAAAAGCAAACGAGTTGCTCGTGATTCAAAACGATTGCAATACTGTGAGAATATTCATAGATGACTAGAACCCCAACATGAGCACCCTCTCTCCCTATGCCTCGTCAATTAAGCCCCCCCCCTGTAGTGCCACCCACCGCATCGAGCGCAGCGGCCTTCACGTAGTCAGTGTTCACGTGGGCGCCGAAGTGGAGCCCCCCTTCGTAGGGGCCGAGCGAGCTCGAGTACTGGATGCGCATGCCGCGGTTGAGCCGCACGGTGCCGCTGTCGTCGAGCCACGCCACCCGAAACGAGACCTGGCGCTCCGGCTCGATCAGCTGCTTGGCGATCCACGCGTACCTGTGATTTTGTTGTTTGTCGTTTTACAGGGGAAGCTTTCGGAATGAGTTGAAGAATTAGGTGTATAAACAAAGTAGTAGACAGAGGCAATAAAGGAATGCGCCGAGAACAACAATCCAACAAAAATATTGAAACGTGAAACATTGTGGGGCTGGATTAATAAGCTAGCCGCAACTTCAAGAATTGAAAGTTTGGACTCTTGCTTACTTGGGGTTCCGGTCGATGGCAGGCGCGAGCGCCGTCATTTGCTCCGAAAAGGTTTGAAGAAAGCCGACCTCGTGCGGATCGTGCCGTTTGGCCTACATTACAGGATGCAAGAGTTTGAGCCATCGGATTGTCTCTATTCTTCGCTCCTTGATAACTGAGAGTGTACATGCGTGCCCACTACCCGCCACTTCTTCAAGATTCCCTCGCGAATCTCCAAGCAATTCGCACACCCGACACCCCATTGCCACATTATTCAATCAAAATCCGACTTTCTAAAATAAGTAACTGATTCTATTTCCTTTTCTCCTTAATCCTAGTAAACATTGGGCACATTTGAAGCTACTCTCGGGCTTATTGTTTAGCAGTACCTCAGCCACAAGGAGCTCTGCTGCTTCCGTGCCGGTCTTGAACTTGATGTCGCCGGTGCGCCGAAACAGCGGCTTGTTGCGCCATTGCATGGTGGCAGCCCCCGTCTTGTTGCCGTGCACCCCTCCGAATTGGTTGGTCAAGCTCGGGCTTTGCTTCTGTGGGTATATTTAAGGATACAGCAGTGGCTTAGAGTGTCTTTAAAGGAGGCTCAATGGATCAAGGGAGGGTTCAACGAGAGAGAAAGAGAGAAAGCTTAGATGAATGTCAATACGCGAAAAAAGCATTGGCAAGACCGCCGTTGTGAGCAATGAGGCATAGAATGTTGAAAGACAACCTCCACAATTACCGTCGAGAATGAAGCCCCTCGTGCGCGCCATATCAGCGTTGGTGCCCTCGCCTGTACCATACCAAGAGATAATTTAACATTAAAGATTCGATCGCAAAAGTAAAATCCTCATTCAACATCTACTATTGAAGTCAAACGAAATCCATTGAACCAGCGAGGCTATGAGCGAAAACCTTGTGCATTTAAAAGACTGCAGATGATGTATGACTTACTGCGAAATTCATAACGAAGGTTGCTTCGGTTCTGTGGGCCTAGCAAGCACGTTGTAGTGCTTCCTTCCTTGATTCTACAGCACGTTCAATAATGATGTCAAATGCGTTGATGCGACTTTCTTCGTGTGGGGTGCGTTTCCGATTTCAGACACCTCACGCTTCTTATTACATTAGAGCATACTTTTTCATCACCACAAGACCACAACAGCGAAAATCCCTCCATTCGTACGTACCATCCTAGCGTCTCACAGTCTCTTGTCTACTACCCATCTGCACGGGCCCACTAGCACATTAGCTAGCCCGGTGCTAAACTGTCCAGTCCAACATAAGTGGCAACAAAAAATAGAATGAAGGCCAGAGCCGGAAAACAATTCCGGAGTAAAACAGCTGGATCATCTGACGAGGAGGGCGGTGGAAGCGAAGCTGCACCAAGTGCAGTGGTGGCGAAGGCCAAGAAGCCTAAGAAGCAAAAGGGACCTGTGAGCTTAGGCTTATCGTTTGGCGATGACGAAGCGGCAGAGGACGTAAGTTGAATTTCGAAGATTCAAAAGGAGTTGGCATCCTACTAGGTCCTAGTTTTGCTCCATTGCATAGAATGTTTCATTTCTGCTGTTCCTTCAACACTTGCAATGTAATGAGCCCGAAGTGGGTGCTCGCCCCGCTAACGTACACATGTGGCGTGGAATGGCTGTTACAGGATGGTGCGGTATTCAAGGTGAAAAAGTCCAAGAACTCCCGCAAGCTTGCAAAAGGGCTAGATCTAAGCGTCCCTGCTGGCAGTGCTGCAGCAGACACATTCGATGGCCCGTCCGCTGGCCGTTACGACACCGAAGCCTTGGCAGCGCTGAAAAGCCAACAATCTGCTCTGCCTAGCGCCTTCATCGCGAAAGAAGTCAACGACGAGGCTAATCCTGGTGCTCCAGCAGTGCCTGCAAGTGACGCGAATGGCATGGAAGTGGACTTTGCCGAGGCAACCGCCATGGGCCTTCTTGACGACGAGGAAGACGATGGGGGCGACGGAGAGACCGACGGTAGGTCCGCAGCCGAGCGGGCTGCGGGTTTGCACGCGCGTCGGCAGCGCATGGTAGCTGCAAAGGGTGGGAAGCCAGTGGCAAACGTTGCACTGGATGCAGCCGCGGCCGACCTCCTCGACGGCGCTCGACAGTCGTCAGCTCCCATGATGACGGGGGCCCAGTCACACGCGTCCAACTCTGCCGCTGCTGCTAGCCTAGGCCAAGCTTCCATTCGCCACTCTGCTATTGCTGCTGCTGCTTCTGGCTCAAGCAGCGGGGCCAGTAGCAGTAATGGTGGAGGTGTTGCTCAGAGAAGCCGGACGACTGCGGACTTTGACCCTGCCGAAAGCTTCATTGCCCTCAGTGGGTCAACAGGGCGCAACGGCAGCAGGCGGGGCGGCGAGGGCGGTTACAGCCACAGCGGCAACAGCGGCAGCCTCTTGTCGCAAGTGGGTCTGAGCAACGAGCAATTCGGTGACGACGACGACGACGCAGTACAATGGGAAAACGAAGCCCTGAAGCGCGGCGGGATCAAGCCGGGCGCATACACGCTGCCCAACCGGGATGCAGCACCCAGCAGCAGCAGAGGTGGCGGCGGTGTTGGCACTGCAGCCTCAGCCTTCGGCGGCAGTGCTGCTGGTGGTGCTGCTATGCCCACGGTGGCGGAGACGCTCGCCGCCGTCGCAAGCGTGGTGGCACAAGCAAGCGAAGCGCAGGAGCGCGCAGAGCGCGAACTTTCCACCGCACAGAGCCAACTGGATGCGCTTGACATAGAAGAGAATGCGCCTAAGGGCGGTGGCGGTGGTGGCAGCAGCGCCACCGGCAGTGGACACGGTGGGGGCAGCGCGGCTGCTGCAGTGGGTTCAAGTCTTAGCGGTGCCAGCACGGGCAGCGTCAGGAGCCGGAAAGCGCTTCTCGAAGAACAGTTCGAAGCGTTCAAAGAATTGCGCACTTTTGTGGCGTCCCTGGTAGGGTGCGCGCGAGCCAAGCAGAAATTGGCGCTGGAACTGCACGACGCAATCAGCCAAGTGGTAACAGCAGCTGGCGCAAGCCGCGCGACTCGCCGCCGAGCTGCGCAAGACGACGCCCTCTGGGAAGTCAACCGCTTGGCTCGACAAGCCATCTCGAACCACGAGGCCAGGAGTGAGAGCGGTGGTGGTGGTGGGGGGCAGTGGGCGAATTGGAGTAGCACGAGCGCGGGCTTAGGGAGCCGTCCTGGCCTAGGCGCGGGCGGGGGTAGTGGTAGCAATGCTAGCAGTCGTGGAAGCAGTGAAGCCAAGGTGTTTCTTTCGCTCGGCGGGTAAGATGGGATAACGTGCATGCACACATGACTATCTGCACAGAAATGCGTAGATTTGTCCAGAATCTGTCCTTTAGTATTCCTATCGTTATCATTTGTATTGCTCTCTTGCTTTATTTCAAATCCTTCCATATTTTATTCTCATGCACAGGTATACGCTCAAAGAAGACCCCGAAGCGAGCGCCGCCGGTGGAGTGGACGAGATGGGCCGGGACCGGGCTTATGGCCTGCGCATCGAGCGCGAAGAGCGAGCTGCGGCGCGGCAGCGGCGCCGCGTGTGGGCTTGGCAGAGGGCCACTGGGCAGCTCGACAGCAGTGGCGGCGAAGGTGTGAATCGAGACGAAATGTCGTTAAGCTCCGACGAAGAGGATGAAGCAGCCGCAGCGGAAGGAGACGGCGGAGGAGCGTCGATGCTGGCTGACGCTGGGTGGGGAAATTTTGGTGGCTTCAGCGGGGGCGGGGGCCT
>Ga0307931_1002038_pt1 | contig 13108 bp, 9 predicted proteins | sample OrgLakmetageno47_FD_201816 | JGI IMG/M metagenome (GOLD analysis project Ga0307931, IMG submission 201816) | Saline water microbial communities from Organic Lake, Antarctica - #47 | ecosystem: Environmental > Aquatic > Non-marine Saline and Alkaline > Saline | place: Antarctica: Organic Lake... | reverse complement strand
ACACTTTGACCTCTGCCGAGTGGACCTTGTGTTCCGCATGTCACGAGCTTCTTTGCTCGCGCGCCTTCCTCTTTATTGTTCTGCGGAGTGCGCAACACCCACAAATTCCTCGCTTTTTGCAAATTTTTCGAGGAATTTGGCGAATGCCCCTCTCCCTCCTGAATCATTCCGCACTTGCTTCGTTTGCGCAATGCACGCGCTTTCCCACTTCTGCCCGCAGCATTGGCTTCTGTGCCATTTGGGTTTGTATTAGTTCGAGTTCGAGTTCGGCTCAAAAGAAGAGTTTCCGCCCGCAGAGGAGGGGACTACAGCGAAGTCCCTCAGGCGATCCAGAAAAAGAGTCGCCCATCCCCGAGCAATTGCGGGACCCCATTTGCGTGCAAGCTTCTGTCTTAACAAGGCTTTGGTTTCCAAAAAGCCAATGTTGTAGAATGCCGTGTGTTTGCGCCAATTTTCATCTAAAAATCAAGACGATAGTCAGAATTTCAAAATAATCAAGATAGTCGTTTTGATGTACGGAATAATCAAAAAGCTCGTTTTTCTTCTCTTTTAATCAAGACGGTCGTTTTAGTTCTACTAATAATCAAGACGGCCGTTCGAACAAATTCATTTAATCAAGACGGTCGTAAACGTTTCAAAATAATCAAGACGGTCGTTTTGCAGTACTAAATAATCAAGACGGTCGCTTTATTCCAGTACTCTAATATCAAGAAAAATCTCTCAACAATGTCAAGGAGTGTATCTCGCCTTCCTCTTCTCATTCGGACCAGAAGCACGGTGGCATTTCGGTCTCTGGCAAATGCGACTACGAAAGCGGCAGCGGCAGCAGCAGCATTCTTGTCGGAGCTAGCAAGCAGCAGGCTGCTTCTTTTCGTGAGGCATACGGAAGAAGTTTCAGTGCTTCTCGAAGTGAGGCATACGAAAGACCGCGGAAATTCTTGGAGGACTTCTCGACCAGAACCAGTACCCCGTAACGATCATCGGCGACATGAGCGACATCAATTCGAGCTCCTACTCGGAGAGCTGGAGAACAGCGATTATAGCGCGCGAACTCGAACTAATACAAAATTGTAAAGAAGATAGTGTTTAGAGGGCAGGAAGCATAATACTTCCATCCCCTCTAAAGTGGAAACTGTTCATGAAAGTATTTTGAATCCAGACTTAAGTCGTTTCTGCGTCTGTTTCTGCATTGAAGAGAGCACGCCGTTGTTCACCGGCGACATGAGCGACATCAATTCGAGCTCCTACTCGGAGAGCTGGAATAAACAGCGAATATAGCGCGCGGTTTGCACTACCCGGTGGACTATTTAGTGCTGGAATAAAGCGACCGTCTTGATTATTTAGTACTGCAAAACGACCGTCTTGATTATTTTGAAACGTTTACGACCGCCTTGATTAAATGAATTTGTTCGAACGGCCGTCTTGATTATTAGTAGAACTAAAACGACCGCCTTGATTAACAGAGAAGCAAAACGAGCTTTTTGATTATTCCGTACATCAAAACGACTATCTTGATTATTTTGAAATTCTGACGACCGCCATGATTTTTAGATGAAAAATAGGGACTGTCTTGAAGTTGTCCCTATTTTTTTTTGCTATTTTTGACTTGTTCTAATGTGATATTTTCATGGTCGGGGCGAATGCGACAGTTTTTTCGGTGATGGGATGAGTGATTTTTGGTGGGAACAAGGGTCTTAGTGGGAAGCTAAAAAGGTGGACAACAGAGTCATTGGGTGGCAGAACAAGAGGGCACTCTCGCAAATGCACACGCGGGCAGATCAGCTGACAAGCGATCGCGCGTAAAGGCACACGCAAAGTCACGAAACGGAGGCATACGCGAATAGATCTGCTGACAAGCGATCGCGCGTAAAGGCGGTTCGGGTTCGTAAAGGCACACGCGGACTGATCTGCTGACATGCGATCGCGCGTAAAAAACCGGAAGCGGAGAGCATAGGTTTTGAGACAGCGAACGCAGAGGAGTTGTGCCGGCCTTTTCTCGTTAGTAGAGCTAAACTCCGTTCAGCTTGCCACACCACTTGTTTTTTCTTTAAAAAACAAAAAAACCGCAACTCCCCTTGGGAGACGGGATCCCAGATCCCAAATTCGGGCATGTGTATCTTCCATCTTCTAATAAGCTCACCATGACCATTTTGTTCTTCTCTTTCTTTGCATTTCTGCATGTCAGCCCTCTAATGCGGCATGCCTCTCCACGCACTTCTAAACTGAGTTTTTGCATGAATTTTTTAGACTCGAACTCGAACTAATACAAACCCAAATGACACAGAAGCCAGTGCTGCGGGCAGAAGTGTACGCGCGTGCGTTGCGCGCAAGTCAAAATCGTAAAGAGGATAGTGTGTAGAGGGCAGGAAGCATAATACTTCCACCCCCTTCTAAAGTGGAAACTGTTCATGAAATAATTTTGAAACCGGACTTAAGTCGTTTCAGCTTTTAGACATGGGTTCTTCAATTGGGCAATATATACCGGGAAAACAACGAAAAGGCCGCCTACGATATTTATATGAGCCCCGAGTCTGGCTTTCCTAGGAACATCGAGCCACCGAGAGGTGATGAATTCTTCCGTTATAAATTTTTAGCACCGCTTGGTACTTGAACTATCCGTGGGACTCTCGTTTGATCAGAGGCAGACACGAGTGAGAACCGATTCAATTTGGCGGCAGCTACAGGCATTATCAGCGCTATCTTACCGATCATAAGCGCGGAACACGGCATTCTCTCGAGGTGGAGGGACTTGCGAGGGTTTCGGCGAACTCTGGAAGGCCGAAGGCGACCACGAGCAGCGACCGTGGCGTTTGATGAAAAATTTATGGGTTTAGCTCTATGATAGGGAGGGGCCGTTAGGCCACAAGCGGCCTGCTTGAAAGTTGCATGTCGCTGTTTGTATTTTAAGGGGGGCCTATCTATTCATTGCCACATCGCGGACGAGGAAGGAGTTCCTGTCCCGTCGAAGCCTCCTATGGCTCAGGGGCAGAACAATAGGCGCCTTGTGCGCTGAAAGGCACACTTTGGCCTCTGCCAATGGAAACTTATGTTCCGCATGTCATGAGCTCCTTTGCTCGCGCGCCTTCCTCTTCGTTGCTCTGCGGAGTGCGCAACACCCACAAATACCTCGCTTTTTTTGTGTGCAAATTTTCCGAGGAATTTGGCCAATATCCCTCCCCCTCCTGAATCAATCCGCACTTGCTTCGTTTGCGCAAAGCAAGTGAAACAGAAGGACGATTCCCACGCGCGAGCCTAGCTCTTTGTACACCCCTTACTTACATTTCCCGGGGATATAACGATGTGCTCGCGTATGAAAGAAGGGACACAGAAATAGTCGCATACATTTCACTGCAGGTACAGGTATCGCCCCAGCTCCTGTTGCTGGTGCTGGTTTTCTACGTAGGTCAGGTGCGCCTGGCTGCCCTGGTGCAGGGTGCTGAGCACAAAGGCTTCGGAGAGCATAGTCTCCACTTCCTGAGGGTCCCATTCCGAAGTCGGAATCGTCTGCATAAACGACATGGGGAGGGGGGGGGGGGGGTTGAGTGTCTGTAGGTAATGAGCCACACCGATAACACAACAAGGAAAGCAGGCAAACTTGAGATGAAACGACGACATATCATGCGAACAAAAGAGCTTGTATTTGAATCAACCCCCACTACACCAACACCATTTTTCAATACCTGCGCTTGGTTGCTGCTGGAAGAGTGTTTCAGGAACGCGGCGCACAAAAGCACGTGAAAGTCTTCAAAGCAGGCTGCCTCTTCAGCTACACAAGTGTCCCACAACCGGATCACCGCCTAGAGAGTACACACACAAGAGAGGAGAAGTCCGTGGATTAGAGGCAACATGAAAGCAACGGCATGCAGGTAAAGCGAATGAAAATTTGTTCTTGACTGCCCCATTCAGTAACAATACATAGCAATATGAGAAAGGTTCAACAAAAAGTGAGCGCAGCAGCAGAAAAATGCCAAGCTATAAGGATCTTCTTCTTCCTCCTCTTTTCCATCCTGTTGGTGGTCCTAGTTCATGCGCGCTACCTGCAAGGGGAGTTCCCGCATCAGCAAGTTGTTCATCCACCGGAAGCTGAACATGGTGAACACGATCCCGTGCTCAGCCAAGTGCTGGTACAGGGAAGGGTCAATCCACCGCGCCAACTCCTCCAACTTGTAAATCTGCCGCTGCAAACCGGGTTGGCCCGCCGTGTAGTGGTCCTAATGTAGTAATATAAAAGTTGCCAAATCATGCGTATGTCATGCAACATACAGGAGAAGAGAATACATCATGATGAGGAAGCAAACAGAAGAAGAATAACCAACAGAAACTAGACGAAAAAGACAACAAATAAGAAGCACCACCTGAATGTTGTCGAGGAGTTTGGTCAAGCACCAGTAAGTGTCGGCTTCGGCTGCCGCTAACACCTCTACAGGGAGCTTCCCGCTGTCGAAGCACTCAACAGCCGTGGTTAACGGGCAGCGGCCACTGTTCTTGCTGCTTGAATCCTTGAGAGGCAGGAAGGCTGCGGGGTGGCCAAGTCGTTGATGCCCTGGACGTAGCCGCTGGCCGGGTGCTTGACTGCCCACACGTAGAGGAGGCGCTCCAAACAGCGCTGCACCGGGGCCTGGAGCATTGGAGCACCACATGGAAGGAAAAAGGTCATCATGAGGACATCAATAGTGCACAAAATAGAAAGAGGAGGAGGAGGAGTATTGATGGACAGGGCGAAAAACAAATCAGCATCAAAAGAGCAAACGAAATGGAGGATTCAGTCTGGATGTTAAAAAGATGAAGATGCACGAGGTATGAACAGACAAACAAAAGATGGACTTCAATTCTTCCACTTCATGCCCGGACCTGGTGGAAGAGAGGCACGTCAGCGCTGGTCCTTGGCACGTCCACTAAGATTTGCCGCAGAATCGACTGCCCCGAGGGAGTGCGGTCTTGCAGAGGGACCGTCGATTCTGCGAGGCTGCCTACTGTAGGAGGAGAGGGTAGGAAGGTAGGTAGGAGGGTGACAACACGAACGAAAATGAGAGCGGCATAGTGCACATGTGCCCAAGAAAATTCACAAGTAGTACATGTGCCCAAGCACCATCTCACCTCGGCGTAATCCCTTCGCTTTCTGGTCAGCGCAGCTGTTCGGCACTTTTTGTCGGAGGGCAAGTACGCGAGGAGGAGTTGCCACACTTCTGGCCACGTCCTTCCAGGAATGCCGATCCACGCCAGCCTTGTCAAGCTCTCGTACTGCACAGAAGAGGGTGATGACGCATCATCAGACGGCGAAGATGCTACATTAGCAGCAGGAGCAGGAGGGTTAGGATTCACAGCTGCTGCAGATGAAGGAAGTGTTTTTATAGTAGTAGTAGTATCGGGCACATGTGCATTCTTCTGTCGCTTTTTTTGCTGCTTTTTATTTGCTGCTGAGAACCAGAGATCCTAATCCTTTCATCCCTTTATCTCTCTCGCTCTCACACGCTCTTTTTCTTTGTATTTGTTAAAGCTTGGCCTCACCTAAAAGTATAAAGAAAGATAAAACTTTGAAAAGACATAAAAGTAAAATTATCTACATGTTACATGTATTTTCTTGAAGGGTAATCGCGCAAATATCGAGAGCGCAAAAGAAAGAGAGTGAGTGATGATGAGAGGGGGCCAATGATCATACCAGGAATTGGAGACGAGACATTTTCTTTCTCATTACTCAAGAAGGGCTATCACTTCCTCGCGGCGATCCGTCTGGAAATATTCTTTGGCTAAGTCTAAGGCCGTTTTGCCATCCTGTGTGAGTGCACATATGACAGCATTGCACAGAGAGAGGCAGCCACACCATAGCAAAAAGAGAAAAAGGAAAAAAACGAGGGAGACCACAAGGAGATTGGAAGAGGTGAATGAGAAATGAAAAAGAGATGAGTAGAGTGTACTCCTGCGTGTGTCTGATCATGCCAAAAAAAGCAAAAACTTCGTCTTTAATTTCAAGGTGTTCCCGAGCTCAGACACAAAAGCTGACAACACTTCACCCTCGAAACAGGACCTTTGCGACTTCGAGACAAGTCTATGAATTCACGTCCGACACAATTGACACAAGGAGTGAGAGAGGTGCATTTTCAACACAAGAAAACATATATTTCACTTTTCATTTTTTTTTCTTAACGCTCGTGCGCGCTCAGAACTCCTCTCACGACTCTCTCAACTATTTGACGAAGAAAAGGAGTGCTATACACGAGAGGAGAAGATCTCCTGTTCCCTTTAGTTTCCCTTGAAACGGTCTCTCACAATGGAAAAATTTAAAGAAAGAGAAATGCGGGAGCGTGCTTTATCTCAGGGCGCACATGTACACTCAGCTACAACGACGTGATGAGAGGCCATGGAGACTCCTCCCCAAACAAACTTGTCAACCACATGCGAGTGTGAATGCGAGTTTATGCGATTCTCTCTCATATTCTCACTCTCTCTTACATTGTCTTTGGCCTCCTTATCAGCCCCAGCCTTCACCAAGACCTGCACAGTTGCGGTGTAACCTCTGTGCGAGGCAAACATGAGCGCTGTCCAGTCATTCTACACAACCATAGAGTGAGAGGCACACCGTAGTAGTAAAAAGAAAATGGAGAACATGAGAGGAGCGAGAAATGGAAACAAAATGATTAAGTGGCAAACATGTGTGCCTTTCTCACTGTGAGTGCCAGGAGAATAATCTACATGTTTAAGTCTACGCTTAGGCAGGGGCAAACTGGCAATAAATTAGCAAAAACTTGAATTTGAAAATAAAGGAATTCCCGAGCTCCGATAAAAAATCTGACGACACTTCATGGCCGAAACACGGCCTTTGTGATTTCTAGCCAAGTATCAAAATTCGCATCCGACAAGGTCGAGACAATGAATGAGAATAGTGCACTAGCAAGAAATAAACTTCATTGTTTATATTTTTTTCATTTCTGCAAAACTCTCGAGAGCACCCTCAGCTCCTCCTTTGACTCTCACAAAGCTTTTAAGAGAAAGAAGGTGTCACACACACAAAAAGAAAACACAAATTCTCCTTGCATTTGAATCCCCATGATGGGCTCTCTCGCGATGAAAAAAAAAGCGCGGGCAAGCTCAATCCCAGGGCGCACATGTATACTCAGCTACAACGATGTGAAGAGAGGCCATGGAGACTCCTCCCCAAACAATCTTGTCAACCACGTGTGTGTGTGTGTGATTCTCTCTCATATTCTCACTCTCTTACATTGTCTTTGGCCTCCTTATCAGCCCGAGCCTTCACCAAGACCTGCACAATTGCGGCGTGCCCTTTGTACGAGGCATATGTGAGTGCGGTCAAGCGAATCTACACAATCATAGAGTGAGATGCACACCATAGTAGCAAAAAGAAAATGGAGAACATGAGAGGAGTGAGAAATGGAAACAAAATGATTAAGTGGCAAACATGTGTGCCTTTCTCACTGTGAGTGCCAGGAGTATAATCTACATGTATAACTCCATGAGTAGGCAGGGGCAAACTGGCAATAAATTAGCAAAAACTTGAATTTGAAAATAAAGGAATTCCCGAGCTCCGATAAAAAATCTGACGACACTTTCCCGACGTATCATGACCTTCGCGATTTCGAGACAAGTCTCAGAATTTGTATCAGACACGGTTTAGACGAGTGCACTCTCAGCTCCTCCTTTGACTCTCACAAAGCTTTTAAGAGAAAGAAGGTGTCACAAGTCTCTGCATTTGAATCCCCATGATGGGCTCTCTCGCGATGAAAAAAAAAGCGCGGGCAAGCTCAATCCCAGGGCGCACATGTATACTCAGCTACAACGATGTGAAGAGAGGCCATGGTGACTCCTCCACAAACAATCTTGTCAACCGCATGTGTGTGGGATTCTTTCTCTTACCTCATTCTTGGCATCCATGTTAGCCCCAGCTTCTAACAAGAGCTGCACAATTGCGGCGTGACCTTTGAACGAGGCCCGCATGAGCGCTGTCCAGCCCTCCTGCACAAACATGGAAAGAGGCGTACCATAATAGCAAAAAAGGGAACATACGAGGAAGAATACAAGAGGAAAATGAATGGAAACAAAATGATTCAGTGGCAATGATGTGTGTGCGTGTGAGGGGTAATAAAATACATGTATAAGTGCTCGCGCAGGAGCAAAAAAGCAAAATAAATTAGCAAAAACTTGAATTTGAAAATGAAGGTGTTCCGAAGCTCAGATAAAAATCTGACGACACCTCACCAACGAAACATACCCTTTGCAAGTTCGAGACAAGTGTCAGAATTCGCATCCGACACGATTCAGTCAAGGTTTGAGAACAGTGCACTTCCAACAAAAATACTCATTTCCATCTGTTGTATCACTTCTTCCAAACTCTCAGCTCCTAGAGAGGCCATAGTGCCTTCTCTCCAAACCATCGATGTGTTGGTGTGTGTGATTCTCTCTCTCTCTTACCTTGTCCTTTGCCTCCTTGTCAGCCCCAGCTTCCAATAAGAGCTGCACAATTGCGGTGTGACCTCTTTCCGAGGCCAACATGAGCGCAGTGCGGCCATTCTATTTAAACATAGAGGGAGAGAGGCACACCATAGTAGCAAAATGAAGGGTGAACACGAGGGAGGGAAAGAAGAGAGTGAGAGGTGGAAGAGTAGATGAGTAAGTAGAATGATGTGAGTGTGTGAGGCGTAATAGACTACGTACATGCGTAAGTGCTCGCGCAGGAGAAAAAAAGCAAAATAAATTCGCAAAAACTTGAATTTGAAAATGAAGGTGTTCCCGAGCTCGGACACAAAATCTGACGACACTTCACCGCCGTAACATGTCCTTTACGATTGCGAGACCGCCTCAGAATTCGCATCCGACACGATTCAGACATGGCACTTCAAACAAAAATACTGATTTTTCCATCTGTTTTGTCTATTTTCAAAAAAAATCGAGTGCAATCTCAGCTCCTCCTTAACCTCCGTCAGCCAAGAAGAGGTGCCATAAAAGAAAGGGCATGAGGCATTCTCTTGGCAGTTGGCACCCTTTGCTCTCTCACAACGGAAAACCTAAATTATTTGAGAACTGCGCGTCTCAAGCCAGACCCCGAGAGGCACATATATTGTAGCCTCAGCCACAACGATGTGAAGAGAGGCCATGATGCCTCCATTCGACTCGATAATCTCATGTCAAACACATGCGTGTGTGTGATTTTCTCGACCTCACTCAAGAGACAAAAGGTGCCATACAAGAAAAGATAGACAATCTTCGTAATTGGCACCCCTCAAATGCTCTCCCTAAATGACAAGCAGCAACACGTAGGTTAAAAAAAACCAACACTGCATCACAGGCAAGCATGGAACGCACCACTTTAGTCTCAATGTTGGCCTTTTTTGAAAGGCAGTCCTGCACGGTCGCCACGTCACCCCTTAGAGCTGCTGGCACCAGGTCTGCCGTTGCCTTTTCCTGAGTGACAAGAAAGAAGTGGAGAACAAAATGAACGTGTTAGAAGTTCTAGACACTAAGCATTGTTTATTATGGGAACACCTAATAGCACCTACCACAACTGCTGCTGCGATCACTGCGCGCACCCAAGCGCGTGCCTCAGGTGAAGAGCAGTGCTTTGCTATGAGGTCGGACTCATTGCGTGTCATCTCAAAGAACTCCAGAACATCACCAGCACAATCGATGGGCAGTCTCTTAAAGGGCTGATTTGTGCCAGCCAGCTGGACGATGAACACATGTAGCGCCCAAGCAACCACCGCAGCACGGGCAGCGGGTGGGGCCCAGAGAAAAGCTGGGTCAAAATGATGTGCGTGCAAAGACAATGCCGTCGCAGGCACCGGCTCCTCAGAGGCCGAGAGAGTAGCACAGTGAGCAAGAGCAGCGGCAACGAGCGTGGTTGGATCTTCAGTGATAATTGCAAGAATCGCAGCATGAAACTCAAGAATGTCGCGGCAAGTGTCATCAGTGGCCAAGTCGAGGGTTATGGCGCGATTCTTGCGTCGATGGCAGATGTGATAGCCATCAGCCGCGAAAGAGGAGACAAAAGGATGTTGAGTCAATGACCACCAGCACTATTCCAAAATTACGCACAACACCTCATTGCCTTTACATCATAGTTTACTTTACCAAATCTGCGATGTCGATCAGCCCTGGACCAGCAGCCACGATAACTGATTCCACCGTCGCCGCATTCCCGTTGAACACGGCTTCATGTAGCGAGAAGCGCCCATACTGTAGATCGACGCGAAATTGCAAATACTTGCCACATGACTTCACGATTACATGTTGTTTACAACAAAACCAGGTTAAAAAGGCTCATGGTGGCTGGAATAGGTGGAGGGTCTCAAAGGGGTTCACTGTGAAGGTTACCTGTGTATAGCTTCCCGCTATCTCGAGGGCCTGCTTAAGTTCAGGGGTGATTGCCGCCCCATACTTTGCAAGGGCAGCGCAGGCCGCTGCTGGACCTTCCACCAGAGCTGATTGACATTCCAAGGAGACCCTTGCTGCGTCCAAGTTCATGACTTCAGATGCACTTTCACCAAAATGCAATCGAGATCGAGCATCCGCACTGTTTTTCGGAATCTTTAATGGGCGGGACATCTACGATTGGGAAAGGGAAATATAATGAGTGAATTCAGATGCAAATCTTTATAAGACTGATGCGCCAGATGTGTTCGGGAATGCAACTGCATGCCTGAACTCATCATAAATACTAGCTGGCGCTGGTGGTAAGGCGAATTGACTGATAGAGCAAGCGGCAGATCTACGAGGAACACAACGAAAATGCTCTAAATTAGTACGCCTGATATCAAGATTTCAAATATTTTTGTAACCGCTGTAGAATTCGAGCTTTGCTGTGCAGGAAGAGTCTTCGTGTCTTGCACTCAATGGATAGAGTTAGCCTTGCTCCCGAGCTGGTTTACTGATGATCTGACGATGACAGCAGTTCTCTCGTTCTCTCGACATGCGTTGTTGTCCGTTGAAGAGGCCTGGTCGCTGGTCGCACGCGACACCGACACACGCGACACGCGACACGCGACACCCTAGCTAGCTAGCTAAGTAAGTAGCTAGCTAGCGGTCACTTGTTAGGTTGTTACTGTACTGCCTGGAAATAAGAACTACAGAACATCACAAGAAGAATTCAAATTTGACAAGGCATAGACAAAAAACAGTTGCAACAAGATATCGATGAACTAGAGGTATACTGTAGGGCAGCTCAGAGTGTCGGATAAAGGAGAGCTGCATTGCACAAGGACCCAAAAGTATATGCGTTAATTAAGCGAATGACCAAATATGAATATATTGAAGGTATGAATGAAAACGCATCAAGCCAGATAAAAATGAATTACACGAACATACTTGGTGCGATTCTTGCCTTATTCATAGCCATGTTGTTCGCGCCCGCTCCAAGGAGGGCACTCATAACGGCGATGTGGCCGTTGCTTGACGCGCAAATAAGTGCAGTGTTACCATTCCATAATGAAGACAGAAGCAATAGAGATCGTAAAGGCTCCTGTGAGCAAGGTTCGAACATACTTTAAGCGGAGCAAGGGAAATGCCGTGAATATAATCCGAAATTCTACGCAGGCTATACACATGGGCACATCGATGATTAACTGTAGAACATCTCATTTAGAATAGCCCAGAGAAATGCCTCGTGTACCTGAGACGTGAAACACAATGCGCACTCAGACCCCGCCAACTTGATCGGAGGGAAGACGCCAGATAGGGCCTTCTGGAACGCGCAGATACATGCCACTTTTGCAAATACAAACCACCTCTGAGAGCGTGCTATTTCTGCCCTTGTCTTTCTTTACACTGGGGGAGTATAATCTAGTCTAGTCTACTTGAATTCACCATTACTTTATTAATTTGGATGAGCACGCACAATTAATTCTTCTTCTCACGTGGTCTGTACTGTTGCTGAGTGCGCAAAAGTGTACTATGCCAGCAAGCAGTAAGGTGCGGAACGACAACCTTGGCCGCACAGCTGGAGTAGCGACGTGGGCCGCGTAAGGCAGCTGAGCAAGTGATGCGCCGGAAACCGCAGTTAGGCGCAGAGCCAAGACGAGAAGAGAAGACGAAAACGAGAAACGAGAAGAACAGTTACTATTCCCATTCCCCGCTAAGGAGGAATCATCCGGGAGCTGGACCAGAATAACCGATCGATGAACGGCGAGCCAACCACCCATAATCTTGTTGGCTGGATCGCTCCAAGCACCAAATGCGTGCTTGCTGCTCTGCTTATCCCGGTCCATCTCCCTCAATTTTTTTCTGAGGCAGAGTCCTCCCAATCTTTTTCCTTTAAGATCTCTGTTAGGAGCGGGCTATGGGCGGGTGGTCGACACGCGCATCATAGGCAGGGGAAGCTGCCACCACTCAACTCGAAACCATCGACGTGCGCCTACAGCGCACCGAAGAAACGCAGGAACGCATGTCGACTACTTGTGTCATTATTTGCACCCGATTGATGGAAGCAGTAACCAAGAAAACCCCGGGTTCCGGGTTTTTACCCACTTCGGCTCAGCAGAGGACCCGGTGATTACTAATAACGCTGAAGAAAAACCGAAGCAAAACCCAGCAACCTCGTGGGTTTTCTTGGTTACTGGATGGAAGCGCTTCACTCTTTTGTCGTGGCAAAGATGCTGCATGAATTAGCGCGCCAGATCCGTCCGCGAAAAAAACGAATGTTGAGAAAAAGTCAAGGCAGAAATGAAAGAAGGAAGGAGGTGCGAGAAACAACTTGACAGAAACAGCTCACATTGAAAGAAAAAAATGGTTTGATAGCTTTTATCATGATCTTGAAGGAAAGTGATAGAAGTATTGAGGCATTGAGCATATCTACGTAGAGAAGAATTGGCTAAGTCGTACGTAAAAAAGTATCTTCGGTCCTTTTATAATCATGCAGTCCAACTCGGGTCAGGGCGGTAAAAGCGCACTAAAAATTGAATCTGTGCATTTCGCAGCCTTGTCTATGTGAAGGCAAGGCACTCCTTTTCGACTTCTTAATAAAAATGTTAAGTCCAGTATCGCATTGTAGGACTTCAAAAGTGGCGACAATATCCCACGGTCCGTCTGTGAGACACAGTCATGCACGGTGGGCATCAGGGGAGGGAACGGATTCCTAGGAACTTCGGGCCACCGACAGATGATG
>Ga0307931_1002032_pt1 | contig 13127 bp, 12 predicted proteins | sample OrgLakmetageno47_FD_201816 | JGI IMG/M metagenome (GOLD analysis project Ga0307931, IMG submission 201816) | Saline water microbial communities from Organic Lake, Antarctica - #47 | ecosystem: Environmental > Aquatic > Non-marine Saline and Alkaline > Saline | place: Antarctica: Organic Lake... | reverse complement strand
CGACTTGCCGACCTCGGTGCTCAACTGGCAGGTATCCAGTTCGAACATTTCGTTCAACCTACTGAACGGCAACTATTTTGGTTGCGGCACAAATTCAATCTTCGCCCTATCTATTCAAGGTGCAGCCGGGCTCCGCAACGCCGACGCGGAAAATTTTGATGCCTATAGCTGTGGCAACTCGAACTACGTTGTACCTGGGATCGCAATTGTAGTCCTAGCTATGCCTGTTATATTTGGGCTCATTTTCATGTTTTGCCGTGGTCGGCTTGCTTTGCAGTGGCATATTGCTCTCGAGTGGTTGGTAAACCCATCCACGCTCATCAATGAGCTCGACCATGCTGACAAACAACTCAAGGTGTTGTCGCTTCAGGTGATGGCAGCTGCTATTCTAGTAGGAGGCTTTGCGCTTTTATTGAGCTTGAATGCCGCAAAGTCTGCCTTTGATTGCGAATACATGGCAACGTCAACAATTGGGTATAAGGGTAGAAGTGATGTGCGATTACTGAGCATCGGTATCGGTGCTGCAGTATCCATAGGTCTATTGCTGGGCACCGCCTTCTGGTGGCACCGCCTTGTGGTGAAGTGCAGTCGAAGCACCGATGATTACGGTGCTTCTGTCGCGTATAAACGCAAGCCCCTGCAACCAATTGACGAGGAAGCTGAAGCATGGGATTTCGACGCGGATCGCATGGCAGAAGCAATATATCGAAAACCGACTGCTTCTTCATTTGAAAATATTAAGCGGGCATTTAAATTAGTTGGACTGATAACATTTCTAGTGATTCTCACCATCGGCCCCAACGTTGGTTATGTCTACGTTGTCGAAAGGAATCTTACCCAGCAGCAGAAGGTGGCGAGCGAATTGGCCGTTACCCTAGCCAAGACCGCAATCGGGACGTTGCTGGTCCCGAGAGTGGCGCGAAAAGCGGTGGATTTGATTGTATTGAATGGCGCGCTTACGTTTGCTCGGTTCCGCTTACGGATGGGCATTGCTACGGCCTTTTCTGCAATCACTATGATCATGATCCCACTATCGATTGTGCTCATGACGGACAAGCAATGCCTCAACAATATATTCATGCCGCAACCCGCCGTGGATACCGATGTACCGTATTTATACTGCTTGAATGAAGATCTTACTACTGGAGCATGTTTGGAATATGCATCCGTAAGCAGCACCTATACACCGAATTTTGCTTATGATGGCGAAATTTGCGTTTCGGCAATTCTTTCGGTGTATGGGCCCGTCTTTCTCGGAGTGGTGCTTCTCGCAGCCACGATTCCTGCTGGCACGGAAGCAATCATCGTGCCCTTGCTTGCGCCTTGGTGCTACCGGAAATCTGACTCATCCTTAGTGGCGCGCACGGGCTTGGCTTTCCTTCGAGCGATGACTTGGAATGTTTGGCCCACGCTCGCACATGCCAGTGTGCTGCCTCCGAACTTTTCCCTCGGCGCAGCCAAAATAGATTATCTTGCTCAGCGTGTCGTGGAACGGGCCTTTGTACAGGTGTTGTTGACACTACTTGTGGCACTGACCTTCGGCATTGCAGTGCCTTTAGTGGGCTTTTCCTGTGCTATGGCGGCCTTCGTGCAGTACTTGCATCACCGACACGTGTTCGGCCAGATTGTGGGGCTCGGGCGCCTGGAGCAGCCAGTTGTGGTGCCAAACCTCATGGGGTGCACAGACGTCCCTATTGGCTGCGCGGTGGTAGTGATAGTCACAGTGGTGCTGGTATGGGTTTGCGGCACAGTGGGCTACCTGGAACCAGCTGTGATTGGGTGCATGCTTTTGATTGGCCTTAGTATTGGATTGGCAGCTGCTGCTGTTGCAGCGTGGTGGCGAAGAAATCACACGAAAATCCCTCGACATCAAGACCAAGCACAAAGTATCGCGCCTTCGGATACGTCTCGGGATATGTTGATGGAGAAACTTCTATTCGTAGATTCGATTGACGAAGATAGTGGGAGCTGTTGAATAAGTGGTAGGCCCGACGGATTTAGGCTACAGGGGAGGGTTTAATGTAGTTGTAATGGTCCACCGATTAGACTGGTTGCGAAAGGCGCAAGAATGCGCGTAAAATTACGAGAAAGGCGCAGACCAAAAATCGTGGTTGCGAAAGGCGGAAAGGCGGAAAGAACATTCTTCACCTCTTTGGAGGTGTCGCAAAAAAATGTTGCCACCGAAGTAGAAGCCACACTAAACTCTCCTACACAATGGTTTCAGCGTCGATTGTATTGAAATTTCTTATTGTTTAAGCTCGGTAGTTAAAGCGGCGACATAATCTCTGTTGCGCATTTTTCAACCCAAACTCGCAGAGTATTCTCACTCTTGGTCAACGGGTCTTCAGACGAGCTCCCTTTGAAATCTCCACACCCAAATGATCTTTACTCACCCCATTTGAATTACCGCGGTATTTCCATATCACAATTTGATCATATAACTTAAATCAATGATAAAGCGTGCCTAACTTTCTCCCAGTATTCCCATAAGGTTCATAATACGCGCCTTTCTTCGCGAGGTCGTCAAACCGCGTATGCTGAACTCGTCCCACCGTTCCGCTCCGAAGGTGAGATAAGAATCACCCCAATTTTACAGGAAGATGGAATCTGTTGATATATAACCATATGTTCTCGCACGTCACGGTGCTCGGTCATCCAAGAGATCTGCGGCTGGTGCATCGATTAGCGTAAAATTCACGTCCTACTTCTCCATTTTTGTTGGTCCGCTATATCTGCCGGGGACTCTGATAGGTGCGGCACGAGTGCAATTAATTCAAGCGCTTGTACTTTCCCAGACAAGAAGGTTTCTAGTCACCAAGAGGTGCCCGCCAATTTTCTTCAACAGTCACGCTAAGGGCCTTCGTTAACTCACCGGCAAGCGTTTACTTTTATTTCGGTAGCGAGAGTTTCGAATATTCGCTGCGTGGCTCGCCCACAGCAGGGCGCTCATTGTTAGCTGCATGCTCGGCGCCTTTAACTCTGGGCTTGGCGCTCTCAACTTGGGGCTAAATCGCCATGTGCCCTATCTATTTCCCATTAATATCTGGTGTATGATATATATTGTATAATGTATAGTGTAATGAGTAAAGTGCATTTTGCATTAGAAATAGAAACAAAGCACGCAGCATGCACCTCCAGATGCATTGATATTCAAACACACAAGGGACTGCCCTTAACTCGGTTATCCATATGCGAATACATTGCCAAGCGGGATCAATCACGACAACACAGGGGTCCTGCTGATTTGTTGGTGGTACATCGCTTTCACAGGTAGCGCCCCGGGCATCGGGCCCGAGCCCAAGTTTCTCTTCGATAAAGCCTCAAGTACTCGCGCGATTATCCGCACCGCTCGCCGCATCCTCTTCGCTAACTAAGCCAACCACGTTGACAGCAGACTCAAGAAGTGTGCCTAGATCATGCCAAGGTCCTCTTCCTCATCATTTGCTGCGTCCTCTTCAACGTCCTCTGCGGCCACGCCTTCGACAACAGCATCCTCTTCCTCCTCCTCAGCGATCTCGCTTTCTTCAAAGTCAAATCCGCTTCCCAAGGCATGTTCGCCCATGTCATTTTTAATGGAGTTCCTATTTGCCGCTGTGGAAAGCTGCAGTCGCCACAGCTATGCACAAGGGCGTCGAAAACAGTTCTTGCATTTAGTGCGGTCTTCATACCTCGACTAAGGGTCGCAAGATCGCGCACACGCACTGCCTCCTTCGTAGACCTTAGATGCAAGTACAATGGCAACTATGTGCTGCTTGCTATGCTTGCGTGGCGATTGCGGCTTCATTCTTGCACAGACCTTAGCGAGCAGAGGGGCCCGTCTCTCCCACTCTGCGCGCGCCGAATCGGCAGACCGTGGTGCGCGCGCCTTGGTCCCGCGGAGAAGGACTTCCGGTGGAAGAGCCGGCCCAAAGCACACCGTCAACATGAAGTTTACTGGCGCTAAGTTTAGCTCAACTCGCATCATCGACCAGTGTTGCGGCAGCCCTCTGCGCACCGCGTGGGAACCGCCGCCTCAATTGGGGCCTCAAGTCTTTCGATGCCGCCTTCAACCATGGTTCCGAGGCGCGAGGCGATCTTCTATAGCAGGCACAAAGGAGAAGAGCGTTACCGCGAGGATTGCATGACGACAATAACAGTAAGCACCTAGACCGCGCTCTAACAGCGAAGAATGTGTTTCGTTTGGCTTTTACAATCATGGTGGTCGTCTCCAGCACAAACGCACTCACTTGAAAGATATAGAGTAGTTGTGACGAGCCCAGCCATTGCTAAGAAAATAGCCTAACAACTTATTCTGAAGTGGCGACTTAAGTGCGGCAACCACAGCGTCAACCGAGGAGCCCGCATGCTCGTCGTTCATTTTTGGTGTGGTACAATCGAAAGGCGCAAAGGCAAATATTCCAGCGCCTTTTTTGCAAAGAAAGGCGCAAAAAGATGCCTTGCGCCTTTTGGTTGCGCCTTTTCTGTTACCCCCGACCATAAAAAAGTCGATTTTGCGCCTTTCGCAACCAGTCCATTTTGTTTCATTCCTGAACGAAATGAAAAAAATCAACAGTTGAAATTAGTTGAAATGTAGCTCTCCGGGGTGAGAGCGTTTAGAGCGCAAGGTTTGAATACATACTTGCCAAGCTACCTGGACAAATAAAGTTTCTAAAAGTTGTGGTCTTTCCGGACACGTTCGTCGATAAGCCCTATCTGTTAGTGTCCGCGGGATCCCATACTAGGGGTGTGTTTTAACGGTTGTGGCGTTCTCTCTTGCATGTCCACAAAGCGTGCAGTGGAGACCAGCGATTCGACATTCACCGAACGGCGTTTCCGAAATTTAATAAATAAGCATCTTACTTTTGCGCTTATGCGTTCAGGAATGCTCTGAGTGCTAAATTTCTTTAAACCTTTGTGTTTTTGTCCTCTTCTGGTTCATGACCCGTAACTCTTATTTTCACCTTTCAGGCTATCATTTGGGCCCAACGAAGACTTCTTCATATATGTGAGTTGCCGACTGAATTAAGTAAAGTATTTCATATCATTTCTCTTATTGGCTTGAGCATGGAGCTGTTCTTTGCCCCTGCGACCGAGATCTACTGCTAAAAAGCTGCCTCCGGGCACAGTCGAGGCACCTGCGCTTTCCGGTTTTGGAAATTATCAACGACGATCATCGCTTCTACTTGTACCGAGTCTAGCCTTTGAGGTAATACTTGTTTCATTTTTTGCTTAAGCACTGAAATCGCTCAGTCTTGAAAATTGGGGGGGGGGGGGTGACCACGCCCTCATCATCCTCTCGACATGCGCGGCATACACTCCCGGGTGATAGCGTCCATGCGAAAACATAACGCCAACCAATTACACCTTTAACATTTTTTTAACACACTGGTGCTGCTTGCTATTGCAGTTGCTGTAAATTATGTCAGGCGCTGCAGCCCCGCACTCGTGGCTACTCTAAAACACCGTCGGAACTTTTACTGTGGTAACGCGCCGGCAGCATACCTGGCCTGCTCAGAAGTGGAATGGAATCGTTTAGAGTAATTCGATTGGAAAAAGAAGTCCATTTAACATTAACTGGCAAGCGCCAAGTCGCCATTATTGAAGTACCGCGATTGCTGTGACGCGGCTTCGCGCAGCTTTGTCTTCACCGAGAAGTTTCGTGGTGCCCCGCAGATTATAAGAATCCTGTTCCTGTTGGGGCTCCTCCATGGCGCCGATGACGAAGTGACCTACTTAAACGAGAGATAGCGGAGTAAATGGATTCACTCTAGCTGAACTACCAGCTGGTTAAGTCCCCGGCCTGGTGTTGGGTGTTGGGGTTATGCCCGCTGTCTCTGGCGCTCTCTCTTAGTAGTTAGTAGGTGCTTTCGGTAGAAGTAGAAGCAAATGATTTTAAAGGTGGTTATTGGAATTCCTAGGGCCGCATTTATGACCTCTGCAGATTTAAGAGCATTTCTAGAAGAACTCAGCCGGCTTATAGGTTATTGGGGATGTATGGACATGGACATGGACATGGGCGTTCAAACGGATATCTATAAATGTATAGTTTATAGCACTCGAGCACAAACTTTTTCGCGCAGGGCGCCTCCAGCATCGGGAGGCACACACATGCTTCACCTATAAAAACGCCGCTCGCCTCGAGCACCGATTGAACCATCGCTGCATAGCCATAAAGTTGAGTAAGCTGTAAAGATCCGCGCTCTTGTGCTATGTTGGCGCTGCGACGTTTGTTCAATCTATTGTATACGGTAGCCTCACAAGGCAGGAGCCCACCCGGCAATCACAAACAAAGTGCTCGCCGCTCAATGATTGCCCACAGTTGGAAATTACTCTGTCTTTCATTGGCTGAAGTGTGCATGAGTGCATTCGTGGTCCTCCATTCCTTCCACCATTTGCCGTGGTTGCGCTTGGGATTGAAGTGACAGCTGTGTCGTACGTTGGCGCCTAGTGCTCTTGCTAGCAACTGCAGAGAAGCTGAACAAAAAGAAGAAGCTAAATACGAATAACACTGCATTCAGAAAAGCACTAGATTAAATAAGATGTCATTTTGTCTTGCATCCGCAGTATCGATAGTAGTTATGCAGCGGGCTTTTCAGGAGCAAAATCCAGCGATAGCATCAGCCTCTCAAACGTCACATTGACAGTACAATACAATGATTGTGCTGTAGCGGGCAGCTAGGGTAGCTTCTTACATTACAAGGTTCGCAGCTCTGGCATCGCAACTGGGAATAACGACCTCCTTTGGCAGCTACGATGACGCAGACGCTAATGTGGGAGCGTTTGTACAGGCTTCGACTTAAACCTACACCCCTTTGGCTCTCGATTAGCACATTTTTCGGCTGCGATGCACCTCCTCAGCAATTAAGTTGCTATCCAGCGAACTTTCTGCTATAATGACATCACTTGAGAGCGGCTCTATCGCGAGCTATCGCGCTGCTATCAGACACAAAGGCTTAGCTTTCCTACGAAATGACGCGATATATTTTTTTTCTGTAGTGCACAGAAATTATATTAGAGCTAATACTTTTAAAACCAGAGCTCTAGAAAATTTTCATCTTAGGAAGCTCTTTTAAGGCGCTTATAAGGGCCGTTTCGAATGAAACTGCGCAAGTTCTCCTCTTTCCGTGGTCTAAAGAAACCATTACGAAAAGAAAAATACGAATCGGAGACCATCGAAATTTTGAGATTTTGGGTCCGTCGGGGCTATAAGTGGCAGTGGGGAATAGTTGATTTGTCTGTCTTGTAGGGAAGATTATTAGACCCAGTCAAGTGCGCTGGTATCTTCATCCAGGTGGAAATCGAAAACCCCTGGAAATGCGAAATGGCCGCTCAAATTACGAATATATAATATTCAGAAGTAGAAGGCAGCACTGCAGATATAAGCATATTTCGATTTTCACTCCGCTTTCAGAAGTCCTTAAGAGAATTGCCGAAATTAAAGAAAATAAAACACTTATTACCTCTTACTTCGACTTCGAAACATCGAAAAGGCTAAGCAATCCGGTAATTCTGTTGAAATAAATTGGCAGCTTCGTTAATTTGGCAAGTCGAACCGCCCCCTCAAAGGGGCAGGTCTCGAATAACTCAACACCTCCCACGTACATCAACAACAAGCCGGCACAGCACCCTAAACTAATTCAGGGCACTTGCTTTTCTGTGATACATCTCAGATTTCCACTGGGCCAATAGAGTAGCACTTCACACTCCGAACGCTGGCTCGGGTCGTCCACCGAGGTCACAGAGCGCTTGCGTCATCAATGCCGACTTGCCTTGGTCGAAGTCTAACGTCGCCTTCGTTCCCAAATAACGCAGCCTAATTACGCCGAACTCAGTATACGGCTTGGAACGGCTGACTATTATAGACCCTTCCCCCACTCCCTAAAACAGAAATTATAGGGAATCAGCGAAAGGCTCATGGCATTCATTTTATCGCTGTTGACATTACCACGAATGAGGCTCTTTGATCGAAAGCCGCAAAATCGAAATTTTGCACTCAGTTACGCCGACTTGATCGGAAAATTGGTGCTAATGGATATCTATACCAAGCTGGCCTCCTCGAATAAATTTCCCTGTTTATTCTCAACCAGGTCTATTGAATTATTGTATTAAGCCACTGGAATCCAAGAATTAAATTATTTCCTGTGGGGGGGATCAAGTGCCTAACAGGCAGGGTGCCATGTAGTCGGCGTCTACAAAATTTCCCGGGCCAGACTGACACGCTTCATAAAACTATCGTAAATGGAATCCTCGTGGTAACTGCTGTTCGAGTAAGACATGCCCATCCACGATGAGCGGTAAGCCACTATGCTCGATGAAGCACCTGACAGTAATAGGCCTTAACTGTCTTCGAGCCCCTGTCGCCGTAGTAGGCGAGGTGCTCGGCTAACAGAGCGCCCACGATTACGCTGGCAACGATTATGCTGGTAAGGCTATTATGTATCCTTGATACGCGCGTGAGCTACTCACTGATAGAGTTATGCATACGAATGCTCGACGCGGCAGTCAGGCGTACAACGGTTTCTCAAGTGGACACACGCGAGCACGCGAGGGAAAAGACAAAACAGCGGCGTACTCTCTTCAATGTAGTAACTGGGAACAGGGCGGCGAAAACTACTTCAATTTTATTTCATGGGCGCTTCCTCTTTGCGGCTCTTAAGGCCGCTGTAAGAGTTCTCTCTGTAGGGTGCTTAAGGTACACACCTGTTGAATTCCTTTGAGCTAGCCTTCTAATTCCGGCCCTTCGGGACCTGTGTGAGAAGTTTCTACTTTAGAGGTGGCTGGAAGTATTAATGTTCCTACTCACCACTCACCACACGCTATCCTCTTTATGACAGAGGTTCAAAATTTCGAGTTCGGGAATGGAGCATACGAAATACAAAGGGCTAATCTAGAGAAAAGATTCGATCAACGTCGTTGATTTTTAGACCATAAACTCACTACCAGCGAAATTGTGTCTGTCTATCACGCCACATTTTTATCAGGGCACGTATGTTCTGACACGTTACATTTTCACTGACATCAATTTCGTTGATCACGATGCGGCGGACCCGCGCCGCTGCGTGACTACAGGGGAGAGCCCTTCTTGTCTACTGGGAGGTTCTCAGAAGAAAGAACGCAACGCCACTCCCCATCGTTCGCGTAAATCTACGTGTGCACGTACAAGGGCTAGTTTACGCGAACGATGGGGAGTGATGCAACGCAACGTTCTCGAAAAGTTTAGACATGCCAAGGCACAGTTCTCATGCTACTACAGTCTGTACTGAACGTACTGTAGATTCGTCTAATATATAGACTTTGAAATTGTGGACCTTATAACTACTTCTGAGGACTGTTCACTTTGCAAAATCTGATTGGTGCGATGCAATGAGTTTGCTTCATACATTGCATTGCACCAATCAGATTTTGCATAGCTAACAGTCGTCAAAAGTTATAAGGTCCACAAAAGTCCGCTCAAGGCAGGCCTTGACCTTCAGTTTCGATATTTTTTGAAGTGTAGATTGACAATTCCACCCACAACTTTGAAAAGGTTCCCAGGTGCCCCAGAGGACCTGAAATTTTGCATGCGCTTCTGAAATCACGTAATTAGCAATTGCGCCAACTTTCAGACCAATCGGCGACCCCCACGATCGTTCAGTCGATTCGTTATAGACGAACCTACTAACCTACAGTACTTACGGTAGCTGAGTAGACTATACGAGTAGTAGCCATAGATGTGTGATGCATGTTTAGCAGACTACTTCAAATTAAGCCACCCCCCATCCCATGCAGAAATTTAACTTCTTTCACCCTATACATTCATGTGTACATGAGATCAGTTCCTAAATGAGTGCAATAGAGTCTTGAAATGGCGGTCAACGAGCCACTTCATAATACGAGCTTAAAAGGCGCACAAAACTAATTAGGGCACTTTCTGCAGGGGATATCATCTACCACCTGAGAAACAATATCGCTTTCCAGCATGTGGGCTACAGTTGTGGTTGTCTGTGCTCTGCTCTCGGTCGCTGCTGTCATCGTTCTTAAAAGACATGGCCAGGGCCTAGCTTCCGTTCCTCCTCCGCTTGAACAACCTGTCATTGATGAACAAAGCCTAGAAGTTCCAGGCACACCTGAACAACATATGGTCGAACTGTACAAATATAAGAGGCACGTGCCGAAGGTACCGCGCGGCATGCAGCCGAGTATTAAGAAGCACAAATACAACGGCGAGCCTTTCGGCTCGAAAAAGAATGGTCCAAATAGTGGTGGTGGCAACAATGGGCTTTGGGCACAGTCGTGGGCTGACTTGCACGAGAACGAAAAGAACTTGATGCGCTTGGACGACTCTAGTCTTGTTTCTCGAAACGAATCCGTGCCCATCGGAGTGGTACTTCAGACTGCATTCCTACTGTAGCCTTTCTTTCATCGATTCCTATTACCACCTGTTCAGGTCATGCCCTGTGATACATTTTTTTTTCTCTTTGCTTTTTTAAAACATTCATTTGCGCTCAAGGCTCACGGCGAAGGTCTTTTGCACCGAGGCGTGTGGGTGGCCGTGCTGCGCCCTACGCCCGATGACCAAATGCGGTGCGGCGGCTCCAACCAAATGCAGGTGACCGGCTTGAATAAGATTTGCCGCGTGCATGTTGATCGTGCCAGCTTTACCTTTCTACGAGTTGTATTCAATCATGAGGCTTGAATAGTCAATCGATGAAATATATCGAACCAGCCTTTCTATCGTCATTGAGAAACCAAATATTCCACGCAGTCATTCTCTTTTTACTCGCCTTATTCCTTCGTTTTTACCTGCGCCTCAAACGTGTGATCATTTCCACAGTGGCAAGTGCTGCGGCTTAAGCGGAGCAACAGCACAGTAACCTGCCCGGGGGCCTGGGGCTTCCTGGGGGAGCACGGCGAAGGCGTGGGCGAAACGTGGCGGCGCATGGCGCTGCGAGCCATTGAAGAAGAGCTGGGCTTAGTGCAAGTGCCTCGACCCGTGGATTTAACGCCTGGGAAGTCGGTAAGAGGCCGTGGCTCGTTCGTGGGAAAGACAGAGTGTACAGAAAGAGAGGAAGATAGGTGAAACAAGAAAGTTGCATGGGTATACCGAGAGGAAATCATTTACTTCTCTCCACTGTTTTTTTCTGTTATTTTTAGAATTTCCTCCTGCCCATTTCTTCATGCTTCTTTCAATTTCTTCTCGGAATCTCACATTGCTTACTAGATGTTGGTGAAGATCGACTACAGTACGGCGCCACGCTACCCTTCCAAACGGCGCGATCTGCAAGCCACCAAGCTCTTTCTGGTGACCGTGCGCCACAACCAAGTCCTACGTGTAGACCACGAAGTCGCGGCTTTAGAGTGGCAATGCTTGAGTGCCTTGCAAAAAGAGCTCAACGACCAGTTTCATGCGGTCTCGGCGGGATGGTGCACTGCTGAACTAGCGGTAATTGTAAAAGGCATCCTTCATCCTACCGGCACCTCTTTGAGTCTTTTTTCCATCTATATATATATCTTTTTAAACCATACTCAATATTGCAACGCTTTTCTACCTATAACTCTTTTGCCTCTTCATGTCTCGTGAAACTGCACTTCAGTATAATTTGCTCAAGTTGCTTATATTGGACATTCAGCTTCTCAAAAGTTTGCTGTTTTTTTTGCCTAATGCAGGCTCTCGCTCAGCTGACTGTGAAACTACTTGTGGCTCGATTTCCGCAACCAAAGATGTCACCCAAATCTGAAAGAGGCAGAATTGACAACCAGAGTGACGAATCTCCTACTATCAAAACGAGAGGTAGAGGTGGTGACAGTGACAGTAGAGGAGGCAGAGACCACGACAAGGGTGGTGGTAAGGGCAGTAGTGATGGGGATGGAGGAGAACGAAGTAGGTCTCGCCCTGATATGAAAGGCGGTGAAAGTAGTGGTCCTAGACACGACGGCGGCGGTGATGTTTACCAGCCCGATCTGGACCTTAACCGAGGCCGCGACGGCGCTGCTACCACAGGGAAGAACAAACCCAACAACCACCGCGGAAGAAACAGCCAAGGGCGAAAAGACGACGAAGAGCAGCGACCACCAGTGGGAACGTCGGTGAAGCGAGCGCCTGGAAGCACGGTCAAAGTGGCAGGCAAATGGGTGCCTGGCGTGGAACCTGCGCGCGACCGCAACCGCGATGGCACCGACAGCGGCAAAAACAGCCATCAGAACCAGCTGAACCAGCAGAGCCGGAAACGGCTGCCTTCTCAAAGCGGGCCTCAGCAGGAAGCAAACAAACAAAAGGCCGCGGCTGCTGCAGATGCCGCTGCGCGAGCTGTGGAAATGAAAGTGCGGGAATCAGCTCGAGAAGCCGAAGGTTCTGCCGCGTTTCGTAAACCGAAATCGCCACGAAAGAAAATGATGCCACCTAGCCACTAAACCGAGTTACCTTTCGAGCGACAATAACACTACAGCATTGGTTTCATCAATCGCAATAGCCCTTAAACAACTCACCATGTTAGGATGTACTAACCACAATGCGCTCGGGCATTTAGGCAGATGACTTAGGCCGCGTTAACGGGATGGAATTGTATTATGAGATGAAGCTTCGTGGTGGTACTCACCTCCTCGAGCGGGAGCTCTTTTCTAGAGAAATTTTCTAAAATTTCGGATATGGGGCTTCTTCGGGCCGTTATCTTCACTTCAATGGCAACTTGGTCATGTTTCTCTTCTACTGGGAGATACGATGCATCCCACTCCGCCAAAACCCTGTGATGAACTAGTACGCGCGTTTTGGAAAATTGCTTCTTTGTAAATGGGGAATGTTTTACCGATTTACGGAAAGTTTGTCAGGAGGTAAAGTATGTCGCGTGTCTTCGCGAGAAAACTATAGATTGCGGGTGCATGGGCCTCTTCGCACTGCCTTTTTGCAGATTTTAAAGGGCCAACAACAGGCAGATAAACAAAAGTCGGTTATACAGGAAAAACTAGGGTGCTAGCAACCGGATTATATTATTTTGGCTAGTCATAGCCGCACATAGGCTAGTGTACAGAGAGCAGTTCTCCTTGCGTTTTGACCTGTGAGTCGGGAGGCCGAGCGAGGTGACTCCGGTGCATTTGGAATTTTGAATCGTATTGCCTAATGCAAAAGAGATCTCAGCTTGCTGCTGTTCATTCTGTCCACTTCTTTTTTTTTT
>Ga0307931_1002030_pt1 | contig 13130 bp, 18 predicted proteins | sample OrgLakmetageno47_FD_201816 | JGI IMG/M metagenome (GOLD analysis project Ga0307931, IMG submission 201816) | Saline water microbial communities from Organic Lake, Antarctica - #47 | ecosystem: Environmental > Aquatic > Non-marine Saline and Alkaline > Saline | place: Antarctica: Organic Lake... | reverse complement strand
AGTTCTCTGAGAGCACATCCATCGGGGCCGATTTGACAGCGGCAAAGCCCTTATCCGCAGTGCTCACGCACACAACAGCGGACTTTGACTCACTAGCTAGCGCTGTGGGCTTGGCTAAGGTGCGCACGTGTGCTTTGGCACCAATGTGCATTGAATCAAGACGTACCGTAAAGCACCCAAGTCGTTTCAAACGAATTGATCTTGCAACGAAGCTTACATACATCAACCCGTCTGATCAACTCAGGTATGGGCCGCCGAAGGCTACGAGGACTGCTGCGTGGTGCTACCGCGCGGTGCACACCCAAATGTTGCAGAATACCTAGCTTTGCACCGGTAATGATGTTAAGACCTATCGTCAGTATTTCACGTGGTATCTTTGAGTAGGCTTATCCTTAGAAGTTTCATGAGCTTGCTATGGGAGATAGCACGGTTCAAGAAGAAAGTGAAGAATAGTGTTTTTTTTATGCTTCTCTTTGCCGTTCACCTAGATTCCTCCTTCCGCCTTTCTGTTCTACCTACTGTCTCGCCAATCTTAAGAGCCATTCCTCGTTTTCCTTTCGCTGCTGACTTCTCCTCCCCATGCAGGCAATTGTTTCCGATCCGACCGCTCAAGGAGGTCACCAGTGGTTGCACTTCTGGGAGTATTAGATTAGAGAGGTTGGGCATGGTAGACTGCCAGCGTCGGGACCGGATTGGGCCTGCAGCAGGTTTATTGGACCATGCGAAGCGCATCTCGGTGATTGACCACCATGCAGACAAGGAGTCCGACGTTGGTGAGAAGGGAGGAGCGTGGACTCTATGCATTGATAGATGTGTGTAGTTGCTTTCTTTGCTTTATTTTGGCAGTTTATGCCTTGACTTTGTCTAAAATGAGCACTCTCTATCGGGTGTATTTGCCACACAGGTGCGGACGATATTATAGTAGAGCATGTCGGCTCAGTGTCCACGATTGTGGTGGAAATGCTGCAAGCGAAAAGCATTGCGCTCACTGATGCCGAAGCAACGCTCATGGCTCTTGGGGTAAGCAAAAAAAAAACCTCAATGCACACCCGTAAATATACGCCCTTCCTGCCGCTGCTGTCCTCTTCTCGTCGAACGCTACCCTAATGCTTCGTTGCTCCTGCCTACACCCTACATGTGTGCGGCCTCTGCGTGCTACATGTGCCATGACAGGTGCATGCGGACACGGGCTCCCTGACCTTTGACTCGGCCTGCCACCGAGATGCCCTCGCGCTCGCGTGGCTGATGAACCAGGGAGCGTCGCAGGCGGCGGTGAACGATTACTCCAAAGGGGGCCTGTCCAATGAGCAGTCAGCAGCGATGATGGAAGCTTTTGGCTCTATAGCCACGGTCGAACACAACGGCTTGAGAATCGCCACCGCGGTAGGAGTGTGCGCGGGTTTTGCCTCTTCACTTTGTGCCCTGACTGAGCACGTTTACACGTACGCAAGAAGCACCTTCATGGCCAAGTTTTGAGGTTTTGCACAAAAAGATTTCACACAACGTGTATACCTTTACGTGCTTCATCATTTGCGTTCTCCTTCCTGTTTTCATTCTTGCTTCTCTTATTAGGTAGCGTGGCTGCCGGGTTACGTGAATGGATTAGCACGCGTCGCTCAAGACCTTCTGGAACTCGGCAACATGGATGTGCTGTTCCTCGCAGGAGCTTACAACAGCGGGCACATCCAAGAGGAAGGAACCATGCCGAGCAACAAGGCAAACACAAAAACAAAAATAAAGGGCGCCAAAAGCAAAGCGAAAGCACTCAAACAATCAGAATTGTTAGCAGGCAGCAGCAGCAGCAGCAGTGCAGCGACTACGAACACCAACAGCAGCAGCCCAGCCACGCAAGCGATGCTCCTGGAGGCAAAAGCAAAGGAGCAAGTAGCGAAGAGTGTGGCAGCAGCCGTTGCAGCGGCAAAGACGGCGGCTGCAGCTGCTGCCTCGACCACCACGAGTAGTAGCAGTAGCAGTAGTAGTGGTGCCACGGGAGTTGAGAATGAGGCAGGGATAGAAGGCTTCAAGACAGCAGCAGCAGGAGGAGAAGGCAGAGAGTCTGGCCATTTGCAAGGAGGAGACGAGGCAAAGAAAGCACCACAAGCGGACACTGTGGTTGTGGTGAGAAGCCAATATTGTTTCCCCTGCATAGATTACCTCCTTGCTCCTTGGTTCGAATTATGGGTGTTGAAACGCTCACTTCTCCTTGTTGCTTGATCAATCGTTCTCAAGGTGGGTCGGGTGCGGTCGCGTGTGAACAAAGCAGTCAATTTGAACAGCGTCTTTTGCAGCTGGGGTGGGGGCGGTCACCCTAAAGCAGCCGCCTGTACCGTGAAATTGCACCCCCAAGAGAGTGGTGCAAAGAAGGAAGGAGAATCTGTTGAAGCTCAGGAAACTTCGTCGTCTTCGGGAAAGGCCGTGCAGGACCTGTTAGACATTCTGGTCGCCAAAGTGAAGGACCAGCACGCGCGCCCCGTGCTCACCGCAGGGGACTGCATGACTGCGCCCGTTCTCACATGTAACGCCGACGACCCGATTGACCGCGCCGAAAAGGTGTGGGGGGTGGATGGGTGTTCAAAGGATACTGCCGCGTATCCATCTTTTATGCATGAGTGCCTGTGCTTTTCTTCGTGGACCCAAAAGCTCCGCATTTTGCGCGATCTCTTCACTGTGTGCTTCGTCTTCCCTTTCGGCACGTGCGACGTCACAAAACAACCGTGATGCATGTGTGTGTTTTCACCTGTGTCGCGCAGGCCCTCCGCACCAAGGGCCTTCACAGTTTACCGGTGGTGGACGCGCAGAGCAAGGCGATTGTGGGCGTGCTGTCACTGGCGGGTCTGACCAAACTGCGCACTTCCTCAAAAGGAGGGCCTCTGAACTCCACCAAACTCGTGCGGTGAGATTCTAAAGATACTAATCGGTAGCTTGGGCCTGGCCTATGCCAGTATTCTTGGCCTGCCTTTTTCATCACATCGCTATCTCCTTCGCCCACCTCGTCATATTTCCTCCCTTTTTGTATCATTCTGCCACTTCATCAGGTCGGTGATGGTGCCCTTAAGTCGCGTCCCTGTAGTGGTGGCCTCCACTCCATTGGTCGACGTGGAAGCCCTCCTGTTTGCGGGTGGCGAAGAAAAGGGCCCCACCTTGCTGCCGGTGCTCGACGAGTCCAACGGACAACCCGTGAGTTGTTTTTAAGGGAGTTGCTTGCGTGCATGTATTTGACGACAGTGTAGGGCGCATCTCTTGGGTGATATGAATATGAACCTTGCTCTTTTCTTGTGACAGGTGGGTATCTTGGCCCGCAGTGATCTCCTTCGGCAGCGGTCGTACTATAAATCCTTGCATTACCACAACAAGGTGCCGCAGTGCTATAACACTTTGTATTCCTCTTCTTTGTCGTCTTCTTCTCCATTTTTTCCTCCTTGAGCCCCTTCCTAACTTACCATGACATAGCTCATGACTGCGTTTGTGTTCCAGTTCTCTAACATAGCCTGCGTGTCTTCAGGGCTTTTCCGACTCCCTCGCCGACCGCGCACACTGGCTCACCTTACGCAAAACGCTGAAGCGCTTCGATGGGGACTGACGATGATGAGGAATATGGCGATAAGGAAGTGTCGAAGGGAGCGCTGCTTTCTGTGCAGTGAAGTTCTTTGCTCTCTGGAGCATCGAATTGTGCCTGGTGCAAGAGGCATTAAAGATCAATGTTTGGAAATAGACACTTCTATTGGTATGAGAAAGACCATGCCTTCAGCTGTCTAGTCTAGTCCAATTAATACTCCCCAAAAATACAAAGAAACACCACTGTGGCAAAGAGCAACAGTAAAATGTAACCCTCAGAACAAGTCTGACTGGGCTAAGTGTCCTTTTGCGTAATGCAATTGTAATCATTTTCTCTCGAGGTGTCCTTCAGCCGCCAGGCATCAGGAAGTTTGGGAATGGGGTGAGTCAGCTGCCTCCACTTCGACCTGTCCTTCGCAATGGCGATCCACTCATCGAATTCCTTCGAAATGCCCTTACTTTTGAGCGCGTTCTCCAACGTCCTGCCCCAAGTCATCTGTGGACAACCAAACGGTCGAGAATGCGATACCCAACCAGTCAGTAACTGCAGCTGGCTACTCATGAACGTGCAGTAACGAATAAGAACAGGCCCCGAGGTAAACTGCTGTAGCGATAATCTACTGGTTACATGCAATTGCAATTGGGGTGTATATTTACGGTATAATCTAATTACAATTACGATACATCGGGCCACCTCGCCACCTCATAACTCATTAGAATTCCCTTATGGAATTCAGAACTAGCGACGAAATGGACCGCACGCACACCTCTATGATCTCCGTAATTGGAATAGGAAAAAGGAAGACCGAAAGGCCGAAGACAAAGGCTAAAGGCTCCGAAGGTCCGAAGGCCGAAGGCCAGTGCCGGTCTTTCGTTAGTGAATAGGAGTTGAACGGAACCGAAAGAAAAGTTCGGTTTTGCTACACTCACGAATCGAACTGAAAGAAAAGTTCGTTTTCAGCCGAATTAATGAACCCGCAGCGAAAGACAAGTTCGGTTCCATGGAATTAACGAACTAGAAACGAACCCAGAATGGAACCGAGCTGCTGTTTTGAAAACCGCGGATTTCACTTATACAATTGCGGAAATCTATTTGAGGCCGATTTTTGCTGATTGTTTTTCTAATTACCGGGACCTCAAAGAAGAAAGTTTTCAGTTTTCAAGTGAATTTGAGCTTTAATGCCGAATTTAACTCGTAGTAGGAGTTCCACCCTTACCGAACGGAACCGAACGAAAAGTTCGGCTACTCATTTCTTAACGAACGGAACGGAACTAAGAGTTCCGCCACAGAAAGTTAGTGAACCAACCCGGAACCGAAGGGAAAGTACGTTAATTCTTCGGTTCCCTAAAAGTTCCCGGAACTGCACTAACGAAAGACCGACACTGCCGAAGGCGGAAGCACGAAGCAGGAAGCAGGAAGCAAAACAGCCAGCAGCAAAACCCATATTATATTAGTGGTACGTCAACATGCGCTGCTTTTTGACGATGAGTTGATCGTTGGTGATGAGCAGCATCACTACTTACTGTAGCTTCGTGAAGGAAAGCTACGAGCAGTCGCTCAGTCTAGAAATCAGATGCTGAAAATGATGCGCGTTGCCTCAGCCAAGGCTCCTATCTCTTCGCCCGCGCTCCGCCGCACGCTTTCAACTGGTCTCGTCACGCCTATGCGCGATTGGTAAAGTTACGAGAAAGTCATCACTACTGACACCTTCATCAACATAAATAAAAGTGCTGAAAGCGAGTAAGCTTAAGCTTATTCGCTCACTAAGACCGTTACTTCTCGTAATCGGTTAATTTCAAATTGACTTATCCGCGTACGTGTTCAATACTGTAGGTATGGCATGTGGATCGATGGAAAGGAGGTGCCCGCAGCTGGCGGTGGAATACTAGAAGTTACTAATCCTGCAACGGGTGCTCACTTGTGCTATTCGGCTGAAGGTCGCGCGGAAGATGTGGAGACTGCCGTGAGCGCTGCGAAGCGTGCTTTTGAGGACGGCCGATGGAGCCAACAAACACCTCGCGCGAGGGCTAAGGTGAGGCGAGACATATTTTTTGATACATTTGATAGCACTACTTGAACTCTGAACTCTTTTTCTCAAAGGATTTCTCTGTTGTAAGTCTTTCAAGCCACTTTTAATCTAGCTCACAAGCTAGAAGTTATCACTACCCATCAATTTATTTGCTTACCCTCTCTACATCTCATTTTTTTTCATGTGCTTAGGTCTTGAACAAAGCAGCTGAGCTCTTGACCGCTAATTTGCCTGCTTTGGCATCGCTTGAGTCGCTGACCACGGGTCGCTGCTTGCGCGAATATAATGCCCAACTCGGCCGAGTACCCGACTGGTACGAACATCCGAACAACGATCACCCTCTTTGACCATATTTCATCATTGGCGTAAACTATGCCGCCTCACAAAGCTTCAATAACTTATTTTTTCGGAGTGAATGTGTTCAACGTTTTTGTTAAAACATATTTACCACATCTTTCATTCACGCAGCTCACTGCCGCCGCTGCTGCTGCTGTTCTTATACCTTGTGTCATTTCATGTCCAAGGTTGGTGTACCACGGTCAGTTGGCGTCGACCTACGAAGGCCGGGTCCCCCCCTTCAGTGACGTGGACCATTCCTGCACCGTGACTCGCGTGCCTCTAGGCGTGTGTGCCCTGGTCACCCCCTGGAACCACCCTCTGCTGATCGCGGTGAAGAAAGTGAGCGTGGCTCTCGCGACGGGCAACAGCGTGGTGGTGAAGCCCCCTGAAGTGTCTCCCTGTAGTGTGCTGGAGCTGGGGCGCATCCTCCAAGAAGCAGGCCTTCCCGATGGAGTAAGATGCAGTCAAAACAGTACCACGAACCGCATGCTTTCTTCTTCTTCTTCTCTCTCAAGCCATCTGCACGCTTGTGCGTCTGTCGCCATGCCCTCAATGCGACCTCAATGTGCCCTTGTGCCCTCACATTAGGTCTACAACGTGGTGCCTGGTCACGGAGCAGAGGCGGGGGCGTCGCTGTGCAGCCACGATGACGTCAGCAAGGTCGACTTTACAGGGGGTACCAGTACGGGCCAGGCCATCGGCGGCCTGGTGGGCCCTCAGGTGAAGCACTACTGCGCGGAGCTGGGCGGCAATTGCCCGGTAGTGGTGTTCGACGACTGCGACTTGGAAGAGGCTGTGAACGGCGTGGCCTTTGGGGCTTTTGTGGCCTCGGGGCAGACCTGCGTGAGCGCCAAGCGAATCATCGTGCAGGACGGTGCGTTGAATGGTAGTGGTGGTGGGAATGGATGCGTTATTGATGTTTTATGAGAGAGCAAAAACAGTCTTTTAGAGTGTTTTACACCTCCGCAGTTTTTTGTTTATAAAATGTTTCTTTCTTGTATCTATTGCAGTAAAAGAGCTTAATGGCGCCTCGACTTTTTGCTTGCTCTCCTGCCTTCACCCATGTATACTAGGTATTTACGATGACTTCGTTGCGGCCCTCACTGCAAAAGCCGACGGGTTATTGTTGGGGGATCCTGTAGACCTAAACACGCAAATGGGGCCTCTCGTTTCTGCCAAGCAACTGGCAATTCTCGAGGAACAGGTAAGCTCTAAGAAGCGGTAGCATTGTAATCCAAACATGAAGGTTTTAGAAGACTCGCCCCTTGAAGTTTCTGTGTAGACACATATTTTCATTGACCAATGCCATTTGCGTGTATGCTGCCTTGCGTGATGTCAGGTAGCTGCCGGCTACAGTGAGGGGGCAGTTGCTTTAGCAGGGGGGAAGAGGCCTTCTCCAGAGCGGTGTGCGCTCGCCTCCAACGGTCATTTCTACGAGCCAACGGTCCTGGGGAATGTGGAACCTCACCACTCGGTGTTCCAAGAAGAGCTCTTTGGCCCAGTGGTGTCTGTGTCACGATTCAGCGACGAAAAGGAGGCTCTGTCGTTGGCGAATAACTCCAAGTATGGCCTAGGAGCTGCAGTGTGGACCAGCAATGTGAAGGTATGCAATGGAAATCAGATGGATGATGAATAGAAAGATGATATATATTCGATGCAATATTTCCTGTTTCATTCATTCAGTCATAAATTCATTCACGCACTGCACTTTATGAAAACCAACCTTCGTGCTTCTTCATGCGCTCGCATGTGTGTACGCTGCGTGTGCACATGTACATGTGATGATGATAATATGCACCAGGTGGCGCATCGCATGGCGCGGGACATTAAAGCAGGCGTGCTGTGGGTAAACGCGCACCACCGCAACGATCCATCAGCTCCGTGGGGAGGGTTCAAGGAGAGTGGCATCGGCCGAGAAAACGGCATCGACGCTTACCTCGAGTACACCCAAGCGAAGAGCGTGGTGATTCGGCTCTCAGCTGACAAGGAAAATTGGTTCGGGGACGTGAAGGCGCGGTACTCATAGCGCAGTAGTTCTGCTGTTGTTCTAAGCAATGGAGATCAATTTGGCTGGTTATTAGTAGATATTAGATAGCGGGGCAGGTCCTTCTGTAGCACGACATATTTTTCAATTGCTTTATCTAATGTTGGTACTTCTGTAGTTATTAAATAACTCGACAGAGAACCGGGCTGGAGCCGGAAATTTGAAACTTGGAAATCGGGATATGCTAAATCAAAGGAGCTAAGAAGGGACCTTTTTTGCGGAATACTGACGCCAACTTCGGGCAGTAGCCTTCCCCGTTAGTTTTTGATTATACAACGTAAAGAAAATCAAAGAGAAAGCTCCCTTGTAGCCTGTGGGGCTACGGGCAATGGCAATGGGCTATGGGTACGGGCTATGGCATGGTATCGCTGCGGCATGGCCCCTTTCTCGTCCCTCTAAATCGAAACCAGCGCTCCTACAAAAAATTATTATGCATTATAAACCTTATATATCCTTCCTTTCCCAAGGAGCAGGACCTGGGGCCATCAAGGGTTTTTGACACAGGCCCCAAGGGTCTGGAATTAGGAGGCCAACAGGCAGACAGAGAATCTATAGCACCTTTACACTAGAAGCCACTAGAAGGAGTGCCTTATCAGTGGTTCAGGGCTTTTGGTACTGACCAGCAGCCGCATGTGGGGCGGATAGGCGAGCTCGCAGGCAGACCAAAGGAAAAGTACCCCCCTAATGACCACTAAGAGGGCCCTATGTGAGGGGCTCTCTCCGCACAGCGCGCAGTTTATTTATAGCTCTCACGAACCATCATGCCTTCTGTGTTCCAGAGCTGTGACACTATTGAACCAGCCCCCCCCCCCCCTTCCTGCTTAGAAGGCGTGGAAATTAAGATAAACCGCGAGCCGGGCTGTCAGTCCGGCCGGAGAGTTACTACATCCAATACGCTTCTCGGTGGAGCCTCAGAAAAAAAACAAATTAGACGATCTCACTCGCACGGTAGTCTGGTCATCTGTGAAGTTCAGATCTGCGTACAGGAGCCAAGTATAGTAGTCATCTGTGAAGTGCAGATCTGTATAGTATGTAGCAAGTAGCAGGAGATAGATACAAGGGCTTTAGAGATACGCTTGTCTCTACAGTACCACTACACGTGCAGGAATGGCGGAAATCCGACAACCAACAACGGAGGCAAAAAAAAGAACAAACGAAAACGAAGGCCACAAAAAAGCTACTGGCTAGCCTCTAGGCTGGCGACTAACAAGTTGAGTTTAAGACTAGGCATCTACATCTCTTCTCGTGAATATTGGCGCAAAAATTGAAGCTAGCAAGTTTCCCTGTTGCCATTGTCCTATTGTTCGCATCTGCTCGTTAGACTGTATTGGCTCCCCAATGGTGAAGGAGGCATCAGTGACAGTTAAAAAACCTCAGATTTCAACAGGCATCAAAGCATTTTTCCCCGTCCAGACTGAAGCCGCTAGTAGAAATACAGAGGCCACGACTAATTTACTACCAACTAGCATCGCTGCTAAACCAAGTGGTGCTGTACAGGGCAAGAAATGGCAGCGTGAGAAGCCACAAACCAGTGAACCTAAGAAAACAACCGTTAGCTCTTTGAAATGCAGAGCTCCTACAAGAGTTCGCGCAGTAGCGAGCAACAGCTGCACCAGTGAGATTTTCGATTCTGAAGAGCAATGGGCGGCGTATGATCGGTGCGTATAACGTAGTCCTGTCCTATCTATATTCTTGTGTACTCTCTGCTTTCACCTCCTCTAACAATCACACTTTCAATTTTTATCAAATTACACTTTTCTTTCGGCAGAACGCGACTTACATCGTCTGATGTGCGCGTGCAAGTACTCTCTGCAACTTCGACACGAAAGCGGCAACGTTACGCGCAGCGCCGAAAGCGGCCTGCCAAGTAAAATTTACACAAATGGCACGCGAGAATCTATGCCGCTCGCGTCTGAGAATTCCCGTGAGTCACATGCGAGTTTTCTTGAGGAAGCAGCTGATTGAGGAGATTTAACTGACGAACAACTCGAACATATCTCATTTTACTTGGAGATAATAATCGCGAGAATTCTTGCGCTCAAACTTGGACGTAGGTGCAATGGCTTAATTCGATATAAGTACAATGCACAATAGACAATGCACTATCACTATCCACAATCCACAAAACAAGTAAGTATATGTACTGCAGATATGTAGCAGATACCTAGCCAAGTAATCTAACTCAATTAGCAACTAGGAAAACCCGCCAACGGACCAGTGGGACTGGCCTCCGAAATTAAGTAGATTTCCATTTGCCGCATTTCAATTTAACATGCAGCACTAACCCTTCGTTCTGCTGAAAGCTGAAAGTGCTGAAAGTTAAGAGACTGACATTGATGTCAATGGACAATGGACCTCGGTTTACGTAAGAATAAAAGGAAACGGCCGCCAAAGCTAAGCCGATATAGTACCTGGATACCGAAGAGGCCTCTCAGACCTCGATTTTGGAAGAAGCAAGAAAAACAAGCCATCAATAGCTGGTTAAGTCGGCTGTATCCATTTCTATTTCCCCTAAAGCAGCGGATTTCCCTGTTATTCGACTCAGACCAGCGACACTTTAAGCAGTTTAAAAGCAGGGGCCGCATTGCATGGAGCATTAAAAGCCTTCATTTCGGTACGCCATCAACATCACGATGCAGACCTCTGCGCATGCGCAGTCTCCCAGTCCTTCCGACGCCGTTCCTACGGAAAGGCAAAGATGTAATTTCTACAATATGAGCTTGTGTCTCCCACTCGAACATTCGAGAATGCATCGTTTGTTGACTTGAGGCCACCCTTCTCCACATTCAAATCGATCCATTCGACTAACCATGATCCTATCTCCATCTTTGCCCCAACACTCTAACACCTCTCCTCTATCATCTCCTCCAACCAAACCCACTTTTCAATGCTGTCACTTGCCTGCAGAGCCTTCACGCCTTGGTAGAAGGAGTAGCCGCCGACACTCACAAGGGCGGTGCTGCCGAGGCTAGCTGCTAAGCCGGCGCGCTTCAAGAAGCTACCAGTGTAGGAGTATACACAGAATAGAACGAGAAGGAGAAGATCAGCAACAGCGAGGAGAGAGCAATGGCATGTATTGAGGCACGAATCGTTAGCTGCAGATGTGACTGCTTCAAGGCATAAATCTACAGATCTGTATTGCCAGTTCATGAATAACTTTCCCTCGTATACCCACCCTTATTAGCATCATGTAAAAGTGTAGCAACAGGCAACTCATCGTGCCCCTTTCACCCTGCTGCAATGCGTCTCCTACTACTCGTTCCACCTCACTCCATCTCACCCACTCATTCATTCTCACCGCATTGACGTCGCCCACCGGCCGCCTGCGAGTGTGGCGCGACGAGCGACGAAAGCTGCGGCGCCGAGGCAGGCCACGTCTACGGCGAGAAACTGCGCGGCTGCCACTGTAGCAGGGGGAGGGTTATTCAAAAGAGGGGGCAGGAAATCAAGAGTGTGTGAAAGATAACGTTCTGAACCTTTACTTGAAAGATTCAAAGGGGGCCAACATAACCAGGTCTTTCGAAAATTAGCAACAACGTGCTCAACACAAAAATCAAGTACGCAGCATAAGCGTACTAGTACGAAAGCAAATGGTTACTTTGAACTTGAGTGCGCGGCGTTTCGTAGTCGTAAAGGCTGTCGAGGCCCACCAAATAAGGTTCAGAATACTCCTGTAAAGAAGTAGCAAGTAGATAGAGTAAGGGAGAGTGATAACGACAAAAAGAGAACAAGATCAATACTGCTGAAGTGTCTTTGAAGAAAAGAACAAGATCAACTGTGAATGGCTTGAACAAGCGTTCAGCATAGTTGCAATTATTACACATACGCACACCTCGACTTGTCCTTGCGGCCCCAATAGTCCCGTCACTTGAGTTGGCAGTCCATCCCGGTTCGTCAAGCGTTGCCACTCGCGCTGCAAAGGTGTTTCATATTAGAGCATCATAGATAAGGGTATACACTCTGATGGAAATCAGGATAGACGAGAGGTTTTGGTGGTTTCACTTCGTCGCTACTCTCCTTCCCATGTTTCGAGGCTACTCACCTCAATTCCCGCAGCGTGCGCAGCTCCCACCACTGCCACCACACTACTACATGTAGCGACTCTCTTGTCTCTGCCCTCTCCCATTGCAGCAGCCTGCTGGGCCTCTTCAAAGACCATGCGAGCGGCGCGGTGGCACTCGAAGGCCAGCAAGCGGTCTCGCTCGTGGCCAATGGCGCGCAGAGCCGCCCCCAGCACCGGCCCTTCCCAACTGCCCAATCCTCCACCTCCTCCTGTTGGGACCGTGGGTGAATTGTCAGGTGGGGCAGAAAAATGAATGAATGGTAGTGCTTGCCATTGGAATTGAATAGAAGAGGTTAAAGCGTTGCAAACCATTGAAAACACATACTCGAGCAAAGATGACGCTCTCCATTCAATCAGGACCAAAACGAATGGCAAAAAGTGAATCAAGGAGCAACACTTATGACGAGCTTTTCTTCGTGCATGTGTTCTATTCTAGTGCACCTGCATCGCTCTCCACTGTGTTCAGCATCGTGTTCACCAGCGCCCGCGCGTCTTCCCGCACTAATATGAGGTTTTCATCACTCATGCTGCTGCCATCCACGACCGCCCTATACAGGCCGTACGCCGAATTCAGCGGTGAATCCTTCATAGATGATGATGGTGCTCTGCTGCTAGCGCTGCTGGTGCCGCTACTGCTAGAACTATCACTAGGACCATCACTAGAAAGAGCATCGGAAAGAGCGCCAACTGCAGCGCGCGTAGGAGCTGTGAAGGCGGCCCACATCCAGTCCGAATCAATCGCGTTCACGCCGGCTCCACAGGCCCTCAAAAGGGTGATGCTCACGGGGCGATCGATGAGTGCGACCTAATGTGATATAGAGACACCATGCCAACATGCATACATGCATACCGACAGCGATAGCAATCTTAACTTCACACTACTAGTAAGCGATCGATGAGTGCGACCTAATGTGATATAGAGACACCATGCAAACATGCATACATGCATACCGACAGCGATAGCAATCTTAACTTCACACTACTAGTAAGCGATCGATGAGTGCGACCTAATGTGATATAGAGACACCATGCCAACATGCATACATGCATACCGACAGCGATAGCAATCTTAACTTCACACTACTAGTAAGCGATCGAT
>Ga0307931_1002029_pt1 | contig 13131 bp, 7 predicted proteins | sample OrgLakmetageno47_FD_201816 | JGI IMG/M metagenome (GOLD analysis project Ga0307931, IMG submission 201816) | Saline water microbial communities from Organic Lake, Antarctica - #47 | ecosystem: Environmental > Aquatic > Non-marine Saline and Alkaline > Saline | place: Antarctica: Organic Lake... | reverse complement strand
GGGAAAATGCAGCAGCAGCAGTGGCCTCCGGCAAAGGGCAAAAGTAGTTCAGAAAGCAGCAGCAGCAGCGCGAACGGTGAAACGTTTTACTTGTACGTGAGACAGCATACGAATTCAAGCCTGCTTTCAACCTATAACTCCTTGTGCCCCCTTCGTGCAAGCTACTTGGGATCATCTATTGTAGCGATCTACCACCCACCCTAATTAAGAGTTTTGTGCATGTGCTTTGTTTTATGGTTTTTTCAAAAACTAAGCATGCGTGTCTATCTTGTGGTGGTCAATAGGTACGTCAAGGATCCCTCTACCGCTCAGCTCGTCACCTCAGTGGAAGAAGACAGCGTGCTGAAGACATTTGGGAAGGGCAAAGGCGCTAGCCGCAAGCAACAAGACCAAGCAACCGCTGCGAAGGTAAGTAATGAATTAAAGCACAGAAAATTTCATGAAGAATTGCACTGTAGCACCTGCAAATTACTTCCATTATATGTCATATCGTTGTCTCTGAGATTGCACTGTAGCAAAGAAAACGATCACACACTAACTTCTCGTACGTAAAGCGCTGCATTACTTCAGGTGTAAAGAAGATCAAAGATATGTCTTATCATTATCTCTGACATTTGTGGCTTGTTCTCCGAATAGAAGGGTTCGCACGTGTCACTTAAGTTGAATTCCCCCGTGCTCTCTCACACCTATCCAATGAACTCGCTCCCCTACTTTTCCCCCTGATGAAACGAAAAAGGTGGTGGTAGGCAGTACGTCCAAACCTCTCGCGGAGCTGCTTGAAGGATGCGACAGCCCCTATGACGACCAACCCTCATCCTCCTCTTCATCCTCCTCTTCAAATGCGATGACGAAGAAGGCGCCGTGGCCTTCGTGGCCTCTGTCGCGGTGGCCAGTGACCTGGTCCGGCTGGCTGCCCTTGACCCACGCTCCCGCCGAAGACAAAACGGGGAAAGCTGCTGGAGCTGCTTTAGCGGGGGCCCTGATGGGGGGACCCATGGGCGCTGCCATGGCGGGGGGCGCGGCGCTGCTCTGGAACAAAGAAGTGAAAGGCCGGGTGCTCGTCGACTTGAGCTACCAACCATTGGACTTTGCCTCTTTACCCCAACCAAAAGGAAGTTCAAGCAGCTCGGGTAGTAATAACAAGGATGGTAGTGCTCTGGCGCAGAAAGAAGAAAACGTCGAACAGGCGGAGGCAGAAGTGCACAAACCGCGGCCCCCAAAAGGAGGAACTCCTGGGCTAGACTGGGGCGATTTGGCCATTGGAATGAACGTGGCCGAGAGCGCGTCGAAACTCGAGTTTTGCGCGTTTGTGGACACGAGCGAGACCGACACCCAAGCAGCGCTGTGGCGAGACTCGGAAGCCAAACGCCTTGTGGTACGAAGATATGCGTAATCATGAAAAGAAATGTGGTAGATTTCCTATTCCTTTTCTTCTTCCTACTGAGCTCGTGGTGATTATTAGGAATTGAAGTGCATTGCAATTCTGTGCGCGTAAACTATTGCTGCCTACCTAACTTTTCTAACTTTACTATTACAGGTGGCATTTCGAGGGACGTCCTCTCCTGGCGATTTAGTTGTCGACGCGCAAATTTTGCAAACGCCTTGGCAGAAAAAGGGGCCCAACGACAAGGTGTGGGTGTGTGTCTGCCTTTCTTTCTCTGCGCATATTTCATGCACATTGGAAGAAGGAAGACTACCAATAGATTTTTTGCCACAATAAAGCTCGAGACTTATTTTCGTAAACAAAATGAATGTAATTCGAATTTTTTTCGTCTTTTCTGTTGGCTCCTTCCTGTTTCTTCCACGATCACGATCCTGTTTCTTCCACGATGCCCTGACCATGCATGCACACACTTGCTCCCACCACTCACCATCATCATCCTTCTTCACATGAAAGGTGCAAGACGGCGAGCCCATGGTCCACGCGGGCTTCCGAGAAGCGTGCGATTCGATTAGCCGGCGGCTCAAAGAGCTGGTTCTGGCGGCGGTGGATGGAGAATTGAGCGAATGGGACTTGCTCATCACGGGCCACTCCCTTGGGGGAGCCCTAGCCACCCTGTTTACGACCGACTTGGCGGTGAGGGATTTCATGTTAGCCATGCTCTAATACTTACTATCCTACAGACACTAGTCTAGAGTTTACCCCACATTTGAGAACGCTTCCTCTCAAATTTACTGTCTAATTTCACCACTAGGAATAGCGCCTTTGTGATTTTTCTCCATCGAAACTGCGTTTCGCCGTCAAGTTATTTTGGCTGTTCGTACAAGTCATTTCTTGACTTCATTCATTTTCGTCCTGTGTTGCTGCTTCTTCTTCTCTTACCAGTTGCACGGTTGTGATGCCGGCCGTGGCCTTCCTACCGAAGCTCCTTCAAAGCCTTGGTATAGTACCTCATTAACACATCCTTTGGTCCTGTGCTCAAATTCTTTTGGTATGGCTCCGCTACATACCATATTCATGCTGTTTTTATGGCCGTTTGCACGTGTGTAGCACTTTCTCTATATATCTCTTTGTCTCAGGTGGGGTCGCCTGTTAGAAACACCCCAAGAAGCCAAAAACCGCAACCCGCCCCGGCCTGCCCGCTTGATCTGCTACACCTACGGCTGCCCTCGAGTGGGGAATCGAGCGTTCGCGGATCTGCTGTCGAAAAGCAACGCCCCCAGTAACCTCGAAATCTACCGGGTAAGCATGCGTCGTACTTCAGACATTTTCTTTGAAAACATGTGATAATCTTGATGATGCGGGACAAATCCTCACGGAAACCTACACCGCTGCCATTCTCCTTGCTTATCCCTTGATCATCCCTTGTTTCCCATGCTCCTTCTAAAAGGTGGTCAGCGGCGCCGATGTAGTTGCCCGTTTGCCTCGGCATGGCAACGCCGTGAGCCAGCTCTTAGACTACGAGCATACCGGCCCGACGGTGCTCGTGAGCGACCGAGACAACAGCGCGTCAGAAATGGGGGACTTGGGAGGAGGAGAATCTAGCAGCACTAGCAGCGACAATAACGTCTGTTTGGGGGCGTTGTGGGTAGAAGGCGAAACCGACAACCAGCCCTGCCCTCTGCGCGAGACTTCCCCCCTTGTCGACCCTTTGGCCGATGGGGCTCTGCTCTTTGAAGCTCTGAGAGAGGGCGTGCAGCGGGGGTCCTTGCAAGCGATGATTGACAAGCTGACGGCCGTGTCGCCTAGCGAAATCTCTCAGCTGGTAAGTAATGGAGTTGCAACGCACAGACATCTTTATTGCACCTTTATTCATTTTCCTGTCTTTGGAAGTTTTTTTCTCTCGTTCTTTTGAAAAATCTGTGTATTAGAATAAGACGCGAGTAATTCAATTATCTTTAAATTATCGTCACATAAATGATTATTGTGCGTCCTGATTTCCACTTATATCATCTTCTAACTATGCTTGTTGGCTTCTCTTTTTCATTCTCTTTCGTCGTAAAATCTGTCGCTAAAATATGCATCTAACTATCGTTTTTTAGGTGGGCCTTGACGGTCGATTCTTAGCCGCGGAGCTCCAGCTCGTCGACTCGTTGCGTCAGGGCGATGCCATTGTCCACCACTTGGAGCCGTCCTACTTCAAGGCCCTGGCGAACGCAGCACAGGCGTCCGGGCTCTGGGACCAAAGCGCCGCTGGGGGGAAACCACCGCCAACGGATGTGGCCGAAGCTGTAGCAGCTGCTGTAGCTGCGAGTGGCGAAGGAGTTGGTAAGGATGTGCCGCTGGTGCCCAAAAAAACAGCAGGTGCTTCCGGTAATGGCAGTAACACCGAGCGCCTTCGTGCAGCCGGGATTATCAAGTGATATGTGCGGTAGCAGACAGGGGACTTTCAAGCAATTCGTCGCCACAAACAGCTCGCAGCATTCTATGAAATCCAACGGCCAAGTTGCCATACCATATATATACATGTTAATTTAAGTCTGGTTTACAGGGTGGGGTTTGAATTAAGGCTGGTGTTTATTTTTGACTAAATTTGACTGCTGACTACATGCGGTTTTGAAGCCAAGCTCAAGCCCTGTTTCTGAGAGAACATGGGCAATCGCGGACGTACTCAAAGCCTGCGCCTCTTTCTGAGAATTTATTCTGCAGGGTTCACGATAGTAAAGATAAACATTCCATTACGCCAAAGGGCTCTTAGCCCAGTCAGACTTGTTCTGGAAGATTCACCAATACGCAGCTTTTTTGCTATTTATTGATGTTTCTTTGCAATTGCAATTGGGGAGTATAATCTAATCTAATCTAATCTAATTGACGTATTTGGATCAAGTTTTTTGACGTATTTTTGTAAGGCCTAACCACGCAACCAAGCGCCGCTAGCTAGTTGCGCGCCGATTGTGTGATCGCTTCCCCTCGCAGAACAACTTGCACACCAAGTACCTTCTGACACGCTTAGCAATCTAATACGCCATCGGCAGTTCAATATAACGCAACTTAACTTGAGGCTAGACCGCAACCCAAACCCACGCACATCCCACGCCGCAAACCACGTCTACTAAACGAGTACTGTGGTTCAGTTGAGTATCAGTCGTACAGTTTGAGAGTAAGAGTGCTACTCCATGTACAATCGGTAACTTCGACAAATTGAACCCCCGACTCTCAAACGGAAACTTCATGTATTTGTAAATGAAATGAGTGGGAAGTCTCGATCACACGCTGAGCTTCGGCTGAAGAATATTTCAGACCCATTACGTGTACCTGAGCGGCTGCCAGTATCACAGCCAAGCCAAAATGCCACAAGTGAGCGCATTCAAATCTCCGTGCTGCAGACAAGACTTCAAAGTGTTGAGCCTCAACAAACTATAGATGACGGAATTGATAAAGAATTATGCGATTCGCTACCGAGCGAAGACGCAAGTCATAACTCAGTAGAAGCCAAAACTGGTAGGTTGCCTCGAACTTGTATCTCGTGCACCAAATTCATTCCTTTTTTGGCAGGAATTGTTGTTGCCGCGATTGCTGTCGGAAGTTTTTGGGTTATTCGAGGATTGTTGGACCATTTTGAAGTCCCTGAACCTAGGCCGCTGCCGACTTGTACACCAGCTTCGCCCCCTTTGCAAACGATAGCACCAACTGTGGCGCCTGTTGTTGTGCACGCTTCTTCTTCAGCAGCGGTGTTGCTGACTGGGTTCGATAATTCTACAGATTTCACTCATGATCACGCACTCTCCTTCATGGAAGCTGTTGAGGCTTCGTCAGCCATCCTCACATCGCCGTCTGACATCTCGAACGTTGTTGCGACGAATATCGACTTCCGCCGACACTTGATGTCTTCTATATCGAGGATACAAGTTTCATTCCAAATGCGTGTCAATCTCATGCAACAAGGATATATTGGAAGCGGTGAACTCGCAGCGAGTTTTGCGTACGAGGCTTTATCTGCAGTTGTCGAAGATTTGCGCACTGCATTCAACACTAGCTTGAGTAATTCAAATTCAACTTCGTTCTTGGCATCTTTGAAGTCGTCAATGACCAAGAGGTCAATGAATGCATCTGGAATTGGTGTCGATGTTCAATCGACCACCCAATTATTGTCGGGCCTCATTTCCAATATAGTTATCACTGAAGTTCCAGCGACGAAAGTACCATCTCCACTTCCTTCCGTGCGGCTGGCATACTCAAAGCCTATGCACTCACCCACGTTGAGCCCTTCTTCAATTCCGATGGCTGAGCATTTTGAACCGTGGGTTCCTATGGATGACCCATTCCTAATTTCGTGGTGGCCATTAGACTCGGATTTCAACGATTTTTCCCCAGGTGCCTCATGGGGGAAAAATAACTTGACTTCTGTGCTCTTATCATCCTATTCTAGTTTCAAAAATGTGTCAAATCCAGATGGCTCAGCATATAATTTGGGTTTTTTTGAAAAGAGTGGTTATCCGTCGGTAGGAGGTAGCTACGGCCCCACTGTTCATATAACCGATTCGTCAGCCGCTTCATACTCCGAGCTCACTGGTGCAGTTTCTTCTGCAATGACAGAAATGCCACCCGGCACTAATGTCACAGCCAATGGCATGACGCTCTCCGGCTGGTGCCTCGGTGAGAACGGAGGTTCTGGAGGGGAATTGTTTGGATTTGGAACAGGTGCATGGGGCACACCATCGTTACTCGTGTCAAATTCATGGGGCTTCGTTATGCTCATTGCTGGGAGCACCAGTGACTCTCTAGCAGTAAGATATTCAAGGAGTCTTTGGGATGGATGCTGGCACCATATTGCGCTTGTTATTTTGCCTGGATGGGAACGTGTCGAGCTTTACGTGGATAGCATCAAGGTCACATCCTCTGAATTTACTATCCTACGATTGCCTGCAGATGGGAATTATAGCCTTGGTCAATCTCCTTCTCTCCGCACACCAAGAGGTATCAATGGCCACGCGATCATTGGCAGCTCATCCTCCGCTTCAGCATTCCGAATAGGAACAAATAACGACGGTGTTATGCGTGTGGATGAAGTAAATTTGTGGTCTCGAGCTCTAAATTCTCAGGAAATTCGTGCTGTTAGTTCATTCGGTACCACTAACGAAAGCTACTGCCCAAGCGATGACACTGACGATTCTGGGGCGTCTGAAAGTGATGGTTCTAACTCTCGATGCTCATTGATCCAGGAGCATGATGAGCCGTCGATTGAACTTTCAGTGAGATTTTTAACTGCATCTATAATGGTGGTAGTGAGTGATCCAACCTCTTACCTTCATTCTCAAGTTCATGCTCGATGCGGTATATCTCTTGCCGAAACTGAAAAATCTTATCGTGGTACTGACCCCACGAATTGGCATTTAAATTACGAGTACAAATACGCTGCTCTTGAAGTCATTGATCTGCTTAGACCAGGCATATTAGAGTCTCTAAGCAGACCGGGTCATTTCAATCTATCAATTAGCGTATCGGGAGAAGAGTGTGAATTAGTTGCGACCGATTCCTTTCTTTGGCCTAACGCGGCACGTGAGATGAGAATTGCTCGAGCTCTTGGCGGTGGAAGCTTCGACATGGCAAATGGTGGTCACGAAATGGTAGCATCAGCTGAAGTGCAGTATTTTACATTTTTCAATCTAGTCCGGTCCCTACAAGCACGTGAGCCGCGCAGCAGCGACATGGACGTCTGTGCACTTCAAGTAGAACCTGTCAACGTGACTGTCCGTGACAGTTTTGGGAATAACAAGAGCGCATTTTTCGATGACTGTCGCACAGTGTCATTCGCTATAAAAATTGACCAATACGGGTACCTTGAAAGTGCTCCAAAATTTGGTTACTTGGGGGTCTGGTTAGGAGGCGCGGGTGGGGCTATGAATGTTTCTGAATTCAATATGAAAATGTTCTATGTTAGAGAATACGCTGGGACGGTGGCTTCAGCCATAGTTGCAAACTCGACTGCTGGTGGTTCAGCAAGTGTAGGGCGTCAAGTTTTTGAGGGCACCATGCATTCTCATGCTAATGACACGATCTTTGATGGTGCGCCTCTCCTTGGTGAAAATATCCTTGAGCTCAATTTCAGTGCATTCGAACCGTCGAGAGATAATGGCGATCGTCACTATCGCTTGCAGGTTCCCGGAGTAGGGGTTTCTTGGCCATTTGATATCAGTCAGGACGCCTTAGGCAACGCTTTCTATCTCCATGCCCGAGGCATGTATCATCAAAGATGTGGTACAAACTTGACTTCTAACTTCACTGGCTGGGCTAGGGGTGATGTTCATCGTACTTTCCGAGGTGGCCATCCACCAGAAGACGAAGACTATAAGAATCATGTTGACGAAGGCTGGGGATTTCGACGGGAAATTGCAAACGGGACCTTTGAGTTCGTTGACATCAGTTGGTTTGATGTTGTTACGTGGCGTGCTCGAGCGTTGGGCCGAGCGGCCGGCATCAATGCGACAGAGGAGCCTTGGAGCAACTCATTACCGGCTGTCAGTGGCGGCTGGCATGATGCAGGTGACTTCGACCGCCGCGACTTCCATTTTAATGCTGTGGCAGATCTGGTGAAAGCATATTTGATGGCTCCTTCGAACTTCAATGATGGCCAATTGCACTTACCAGAAAGCCTCAACGATATCCCTGACATATTGGACGAAGCCATATGGGGAGTCGAAGTATGGAGACAGGCACAACTTGCAGACAGCCATACCGACGGCCGCGTGAGCACCTGGATTGAAGCCAGCTCACACCCAAAAGTCCGAAATGCTGCTACTGATAGTCAGCCCTACTATTTAGGTCTCGCGACACGTCAGTCGAGTTTGCATTATGCAGCCCACGCCGCCCTCGTTGCTCGTGCCTTGCTTACTCATGCCCGACAGCCGGATACTCCTCCTTCTACATCTGCCTCCTGCGAAGTTCAAGCGAGTACTTTTATAGACTCGGCACGCCTCGCATTTGCGTTTGGAACTCGCACCGATATTCGAGTCTCGTTCAGCCTTTTTGACCAGCATTTAAGCGCATCGGAAGTCGGAGCTGAAGCATATGAAAACGTGACATGGGCTGAGCCACCTGAACCAGGTTCAAGGTATGTGCTTTACGCTGCCGCTGAATTGTGGCTCGCAACCGGAGACGATATCTATATGGCAGTTCTAAACACATCTGCTCAAGACGCTGCTCTACGTAGCGACGTTACTAATGTCTTCTGGCAGCCACAACAAGCAACGGACCTCCTAACTTTTTGCCTCAATATCACCCTCCCGAACGGCACTTCAGTTGCTCCGCAATGGCCATATTCAGACTGGTTAGTTACGGCTAAAGCAGCTTTGGTGGGCGAAGCAGATGCATGGCTGAGTTTCTCGACTGTGAACGCATATCGGCGTGTCTGGTATCCTCCAAGCCACAAATACTTCAAGCTAGGGGCTTGGGGCGCCAATGGATTCCGACCACTGCGCTGGCTGGTAGCAGCGTATGTTCTAACTGGAAATGTCAAGTATAGAGATGGTGCTCTGCTTGGTGTCAATTGCCTCAACGGTGCCAACCCACAAGGTCGACCCTTGACCACGGGGCTTGGCTCAACTCCTATGGCTTCAATTCTTCACTTACCATCTACAACGGATGAAGCAGACCCGAACCTAGAAGTTGTGCCCGGTCTCACGCTATATGGGAACATCGGCGCAATAGCCTCTGCCGCAGCGTCGCGAGTTTACGGCCTCTTCGAAGGCAGCCGTCGCGACTACGCTGGCTCAAATACGGCTCAACTTCCGCCACCCTTCAACAACTCTGCGTTCACGTCAAGCACTGCTGTCAAACATGCCCTTCAATCTGTGGTACCCTACTGGCGGCGGCTCTGGCTTCTCGAATCTCAAAATGTGCCTGTGACTGAGTTCACTGTTGCAGAAACGGTTGGACACGCTGTGCTGGTTGCGGGTGTCCTCATGGGGCCAGGTTGGCAACCCAGCAAGGAATTAAGTTACCGCCAACCTAGGACGAGAAATCAATTACTGGACGGGTGGATCGTGCAGCCGTAGGCAGGTCCTATATGGACATGAAGAAGGCTTCTCATCGTTGTTAGCTCTGGAACTTGGGCGGGAGTTCATCACCATAGCGCAGTCATCATGGGCGTCTTTTGAGAAGGAATTCGCGATTTAGTTGAAAACAAGACTTTCACACCGGCCTATCCTTTTCGATAAAACGCTGTACTCCTCGGCTTAAAAAATCAGCTGGAATTCAGGAGTGCCTTCCCGCGCAGCTACGGTGCATAAGAATAAGTAGTTGTTTTGACCCAAGTGAGCTAATAACTAAGTAAATGCGGTATAAAAGAGCAGGAAAGTACCAATATTTTTTTTCGTCATTCAGAGTTACATTTTCCTGAAAAAGCGGGAAATTCTGTTACTTATCTACTTACTTATTTGGTATCAATTCTTTGTATTTAAGTGATTTTTTTTTTTACTTGCCCTACTACGCCAAGCCCATATACCTCGGGAATAATGAAATGGTTTATTATGCAACACCAGGCAGAAATCTATTGGAAAGCGCCTTCATTTACGAAGAGAGGCATCGAAAGTTTAATCCTTCGGTTAGTTGAAGAACAGGGCATACGATAATAGTTCAGAGCAATGTAACAATGCAGTATGCAGTGTATGGAAATTCAGCGCGGTATTCAAGGCCATCGTTTTGGAGATTACTCAAGAGTACGAAACTACCAGCGAGGACACTATTCTCATGAACGGCCTCTTATTTCAATCGCGGTTGCCCAGCCCCCTTAGCTTCCAAGAGCACCAAAACGACTGTACCGAACCCTGGTAATTTTCCACTAGTGTCGTCCCTGAAGAGAAAGAGCTTTCGACATGAAGGGCCCATTGGCAGACCCGTTGTTGCCTGAATTGGGATACAGGCCCACTTCTCCCCCTCCGGGGGGTCCGCTGCTCGGCTTTTTCACCTTGAGCTGCGCTCCTCGCGCGCGCGCATTGCCTGCGGATGCCGGGCGCATCTGCTGGTCCCGCAAGCTCGACTGTAAGGAAGCAGCAGCCAAATGTTGCTGCCCGGGCCCTTGTCGCGCGAGGCCGCCCCCCAGCATCGACCGCAGCGACGCCAGCTCTTGCCTTTGCATCGCCACAATCCGCTCGTTTTCGTCCAGCGCAGCTGCCAGGTCAGCGTTTTGCTGCAAGACTTCAGCTCTCCCTGCTCGCGCTGTTGCTGCGACCTGCTTAGGAGGCACTCGTGCGTTATTTCTGTTCGCACCCCAACCAGCACCACCGCCACTACTGCTCAGCATGCCGCCGCTGCTTTGGTTAATGTTGTGCTTGCTGCTGAGGTTGCTCCATGCTGCCGCGGGAGGCGCCGCCGAAGTCACGAGCATTTGACCTCCTGTTTGCTGCTGGAGTGGCGGCGGCTCCAGGGAGTCGTTGTCATTGTCGTTGTCGGGTGCTGATATTTGGCCGAAAGGGTCGGTTTCTTGCGAGGTAAACGACCCTTCGTTCAACTGACCCGGTAATCCGGGTAACCCGACTCCTCCCGTGTTGCTGTGAGCGTTGCCCATTTTTCCACCCCCTCCCAAGAGGGTGTTTTGCTGCGGTCGCGTGGCCTGCTGCTGCGGCGTCGACGACCGGCTCGCAATCGCCGCCAATTTCTGAGCGTCTCGCTTTTGGCGATCGTCGGCCTCGAAACTTTTCACCACTTGCCGCAAATGGTCCACGCTCCGCTTCAACGTCAAGTTTTCACTTCGCAGCTCGTTGCATTCGCCCATCAGGGTATTGTTTTCCGCGAGTTTGTTGCGCTCCCCGCTGCTCGCGCGCTGTTTGGTTTCTTCGAGCTTTTTGGCGAGTTCGTGCTTGGTGCGCTCGGCAGTGTCGCGCTGTGCGTAAGCCTCTTGTAAAGCGAGGGCAAGCTCGGACTCGTTCGCAGTAGGGGCGCCTGCCCCACTACCGCCGTTGCCGCTGCTGCTGCTGCCGTGGGCTGCACCTCCACCGCCGTCGTATTCTTCGTCTAAGATGTCCGAGAGGAGCCGCCCTTTTTTCCCGTTGCTCGCCTGACGCTCGTGCGCAGTCTGCTGCTGCTGCTGGGATTGGCCATTGGCGGCACGGCCGGCGATTTGGGCCACGCTCAGCGACTTGTTGCGAGGCCGCTCTCCTTTCACGTACTTTTGATACGCGTCCTTCACTGCGTCTTCCACGTCTTTGGCTACCTGGAGGGTCACCAGCGCGCTCAAGTCGCGCTTGAAGCTGGCGATGTACGCTTCGCGGGCCTTGAGCGTGCTCCGCAGCGTGGCCAGTTCGCCGTTCAGCGTGTTGAGCTTCATGGCCTTGGAGGCGAGCTCTTGCTGTTTCTGCTTCTTGGACGCGTACTCTTGCTCGAGCTCGTCGTACATCGCGTCCACGTGCCTAAAGAAGTGATGAACGAGCGAGGAAAAAAAAGCGGGAAGAAAAAGGAGCATGAAAGATAATGTGGTGGTTTGGGCGAGTACAGAGTAAGACTCAAACTCTTCACGCGCATAGTGTCATTTTAATGTCGTTACTTTTCCAAGCTTCGAATGTGGTCGGCGACGGGGCCGCGCTCTTCCATCAGCTGCGCGACTCGGTGGTCCAGCACGAACCGAAAGTTGTCCAGGGTCAAGTTCTTGCGGCGCAAGTCGACAATGCCTGCTTCTTTGCCTTCCAAAGTTGACTCCCGCTCCCGCATGTGCCGCCGGAAGTGCTCCAGCGTCGACTCCATTTTCGCGTTTTTCGCCTTCAGGGCGGCCAAGTTGGCGTCCTGTTTGTGCGTTTCGGTTTTCAGGTCAGCTACTCGCTGTTTCAAAGCATCAATCGCTGCCTGCCGCTCTTGCACTGTGACGCGCATTTTCGCGGTGCTCCGACGCTCCGCCGCCAACTCCGCTTGGGCGGCCGCCATGAGGGCCGCGAGTTCCGCCTCGTATTCGGCTTCTTGCTGGTCCAGCACTTCTTTGAACATCGCCTTGGCGTGCCGCTCGTCTTCGCCCAAATGCTCTAGCTGAGCTTTCAAGCTCCTCTCGCGCTGCTTGCTGGCGGCTTCTTGCTCTTGCCGCGTCGCGTCGTGGTCCCGCTGCTGCGCCGCCAACAGGGCTTCGCAGCGCTGCTGCACCGCTTCAATCTCTTCGGACAGGCGGTCGTAGCGGGTCAGCTCCAAGCTCAGTTTCTGCTCGTACTGGAACTCCAGCTCCAAGGTGTGGTGCGTGTGCTGCTCAACTCGCCTCGCCTCGTTCTTGGCGTGGGTCTCCATCATCGAAGCGTGTTCGGCTTGCAGCGACGCTAGTTTCGCTTGTTCGGCCTGTAAGTTGGCTTCTGCCTCATCGGCCGCGGACTTGAGCCGTTGGTCCCATTCTGCTTCTTTCAAATGCAACTGTAAAGCTTTCTCGTGCTCTAAGCTCACGATGTTCCGCTGCAAATCTTCAGCTTTTGCGGCGCGCTCTTCGAGGTCTTCCAAGGACACTTGTACGACGTCATTTTCAAACACTTCGGAGGTCAAGCTGGCTTGGATAGCCGCAAGGCTGCTCACGCACAAGGGCTGCCAGGAAGGCTCAGGGTTTCCGTGATGACCGTGGGCGCCGGTGCCTGCAGTAGGAGACAGTCCAGCCGCAGTAACGGTGGCGCTGTCGTTGTCGGACAGTTCGTCGGTGATTCTGGCGACGGCACTCGCTGCTTTGTGCTTTGAGTGCGCGCCACGCGCATTGGCCTGGAGCTGCTGTTGCAGCTGGGCTTCGTCTAATT
>Ga0307931_1002028_pt1 | contig 13132 bp, 3 predicted proteins | sample OrgLakmetageno47_FD_201816 | JGI IMG/M metagenome (GOLD analysis project Ga0307931, IMG submission 201816) | Saline water microbial communities from Organic Lake, Antarctica - #47 | ecosystem: Environmental > Aquatic > Non-marine Saline and Alkaline > Saline | place: Antarctica: Organic Lake... | reverse complement strand
TTTGCACCGTCTGGTGGTCACGGCGCTGATAAGGTGCTCTCCGGAGATCGGTTTCGAGGTGTCGGATGGCTGCGTTTACACCCGGAAATCGACCGGTGCACGCAATAGTTGCGCTTCGAGGCTGCATCAATGGGTGCAGGATCATCAATGGACATCATAGGAAGCCTCTCAATGCATCGAGCGCGGGTGTTTGCACCGTCTGGTGGTCACGGCGCTGATAAGGTGCTCTTCGGAGATCGGTTTCGAGGTGTCGGATGGCTGCGTTTACACCCGGAAATCGACCGGTGCACGCAATAGTTGCGCTTCGAGGCTGCATCAATGGGTGCAGGATCATCAATGGACATCATAAGAAGCCTCTCAATGCATCGAGCGCGGGTGTTTGCACCGCGTGGTGGTCACGGCGCTGATAAGCTGCTCTTCGGAGATCGGTTTCGAGGTGTCGGATGGCTGCGTTTACACCCGGAAATCGACCGGTGCACGCAATAGTTACACTTCGAGGCTGCATCAATGGGTGCAGGATCATCAATGGACATCATAAGAAGCCTCTCAAGGCATCGAGCGCGGGTGTTTGCACTGTGTGGTGGTCACGGCGCTGATAAGGTGCTCTTCGGAGATCGGTTTCGAGGTGTCGGATGGCTGCGTTTACACTCGAAAATCGACCGGTGCACGCAATAGTTGCGCTTCGTGGCTGCATCAATGGATGCAGGATCATCAATGGACATCATAAGAAGCCTCTCAATGCATCGAGCGCGGGTGTTTGCATCGACTGGTGGTCACGGCGCTGATAAGCTGCTGTTCGGGGCCTCCTACAGGAGTGGGTTTTGGCTGATTTGAAATCCTGGAATATAATAGTACCTATCAGTTTTCGAATTATTATTTTTGTTATAGTGCATCGAGTTCTATCTCACGGATCTAGGGATTCACTTTTAGTTTTAATATTGCTATTTTTTGTGAATTATTGCTGAGCCGACCTCTCATAATCCGTATTAGATTAGACTAGATTAGATTAGATTAGATTAGATTAGATTAGATTAGATTAGATTAGATTAGATTATACTACCCCAGTGTAAAGAAAGTCAAGGGCAGTAATAGCACGCTCTCAGAGGTGATTTGTATTTCCACTTGTGGCATGTATCTGCGCGTTCCAGAAGGCTCGAGTGCCCATCGTGTTTCACGTCCCAGGTACACGAGGCAATTCTCCGGGCTCGGGGCATCGGCTCAATGTTCTTGTCAGGCGGCGGGCGCCAGCCGCTCTCAGCATCGCCTGTCCTCTTTCTTGCTGTGTAGGGCCAATTACGGATCAATTCGCCATATGGTGCGGCAGCACGCCGTCTGCCATCGGTGATTGTTTCTCCAGCCCTGTGCATCAGTACTTCACGAGGTCGTTCAAAGAGTCGACTGTGTTCAGGCTCGGACTCACATGTATCCGAGTTTGGTGGGGGGCTTTCACACCCATCCTGAATCGATTTCCTCTCTGCTCCAAGTCCGCGGTCTTCCCACTCTAACCGATGGGATGCCTTAACCCAACGAAGAGCTGCGAGTCTAGGCTCGCAAGGTAGAGTACAAAGCAGGGGAAATCGTATTCGTTTTAGGTTTTATCTTTATTCGATGCATAGAGCTTTGGGTACTTCTCCTTTATTTAGAGGCTGCGCCCTCGAAGCACGCTGCTGCTATCTTAAGAAAAGTACCTATGAAGAAGGGATAGATAAAATTGTGTGTTATCTCCTCTGCTTTATCTACATCACACCCACACGTCCCTGATGAGCTTACAGCTATACTTATCTTACATTTATCTGCGGTGTAGTGTTGTGATGTGTGCTTTTAGCAGTCGAAACTAATTTTTGCCTGAATTACCAAATTACCACAGTAATATATGGACTTATATATTACGCCGATTCGATTTTGATATCAAATGATACTTCTACGACTTCTTTGAGAGGACCACATCTCATCACTGAGGCAACTTCCTGTGGCGGCCCTCGCATTTGTCGAATCATCCATACCCTCTGCATTTACGCTGATGCCACGCCAAAAGAGTAAGAAGCTCGGATAGATAAATATATGATAGGCATTATTTTCCTTGCGATTTCGAATCTACTTGAGTGGCAGTGGCGGCAACAATAATTACAAAGCACGTATGCGGTCTACATCCCGAACCAGCACGTTCTTCAGAATAACTTAATCAAGGATCTCGAAGAACAAAAGCACCCTTCAAGCGTCATCTTTATGTTTAGAGTGCGAAGTGGTAACACACCATTGCTTTAAACTTGGTCAATCGAGTGAACATTGCAACTGCTGAATCTTACAGCGGTTTTGAGATTTGTCAAGGTGGCCGCGGTGGCGGCATGAACCAAGATGTTTCAGTATAACCTTATCAACGATTGTAAAAAATAGAGGCGTAGAAGCGGCTGCAGCATGAAGTCGTCTACAGAAAGGCACCCGTAATTCACCAAGTTGTCAGTGCACTGTGCATTCTATGAGCGAGATCGTCGACTGTAGGTCTCTTTGGAACACGAGCCGTGTAAGACGTGTGAGAATTTGAACTGGCAGCGCTTCAGAGCTTATATTCGGACTAACATTGGACGCCGCGGGGGCAACTGAGGAGCAGTGCGGTGAGAGATCTGAGCCACTGGAATGATTGAAGTAGCCTGTTCTAAGCTTAGATTCAAACCTTAGGGTGAGTCGAAGGACTGCAGGCACCTTAGCTTTCACTCTGGGCTATTCTAGAGGTGGGTGAGCTCCAATTCACGCTATGTCGTGACATTTTTGTCGCAATGTTACAGCTGTTTCATTCAGCATTTCAGTTGGGGATACTGCAAGATACACCCCTGTATACCCAACGGATATGTCCTCAGAATTGGGTCATATTCAGGGATCGCTCTCCTGAATAGCTCGCTAGCTAATAAGTAGTAGTCTAATAATAGTAGCAATTGGCGAGCTAAATTGCGAAAAGCCGAGTGGTGAAAGGCGAATACGCAGTCAGTGGTTGGAGTCTAGGAATTTGAATCTAGCTAGAAAAGTACACTGCACGTTGATAGTTATAGAGCAAGAACATCTACAGGCTCAAGTGTAAGCTTCAAACGAAGCCTGGTTATCAACCCACCCGCTTCTTCACCAAGACAATTTTATCGCGGGATTGCGAGATCATTTTGGTGACGACGCTGAAATAGCCAGTATTTGAGACTACAATCTAGTATTTTACAATGACTGAGTTTTCAGAATGCTCCTCAGAATTTTCTCCCCGGGTCAAGCTCAGCTTCACTCACGACGAGGTGTCAGAATGCTTAATGTCGGTAGCGCCGCGAGAACCAGTTGATCACCGCTACCAGGCTCTGTTCTTCGTGCGGACGACGGTTCCATCAAAAACTGAACAAGTAGCTTTACTAGAAAAGACACTGGGGATAGAGACCAGTATTTTGCTTCGCCACGAAGTGTGCTATCTTATGGGCCAAATTGGCTCACCTGAGGCCATTCCTACCTTACGAAGGATACTGCACGCAGCCGACGAAGACGAAGTGACACGGCATGAAGCAGCTGAGGCACTTGCGGCTTTAGAAGCCCCTGGCCTTGTCGAGGATTTGCAGGAATACGCACTGACTCGAGACACGCTGCCGTTGCTGGCGGACACTTGTAACCTAGCGCTCGAGGGCCTCAAACGCAAACAGGACGCGCAAATGTGTGGCTGCCAGGGTGGCGAGAAAGGGCAGGGTGGCCGCTTCATCACCACGGATCCTGCCAAAGGCGATCCCTCAGCGACGGTTGACGACGTGCCGCGGCTCGAAGCTTCCCTGAAGGACGAGAGCCTCGCTCTTTATGACCGCTACGAGGCCGCCTTCACGCTGCGTAACCTAGGAGCGGGTGGGAGCCTGGCTGCGGCTCTTGAGGGGGACACTTCGAGCGCGTGCTTGCGCCACGAACTTGCTTTCGTGCTTGCGCAGCTGGAGGACGAGGCCACGGCGGATGCCCTCATCTCCAAACTGGAAGACCCCAAGGAGCACGGAGTGGTACGCCACGAAGCCGCTATTGCACTCAGTGCCATGGACTCTCCCCATGCGAAAGCTGCTTTGGTTCGCAATCTCGCAGACCCAGATCCCATGGTCCATGAATCCTGCAAGGCAGCTCTCTCAACTATGGAGTACTGGGCCGCATGGGAGGCCGAAGAAGCGCGCATTTTGGGCCAGCCCTAAGAACGACGCGAGATGTTCCCTCGCACGTATATTTTGGTGGTCGGAATTATCGCGTATAAGAATCCTTTAAATTGTTCTCTCCCTACTTATGTAGTATGCCGGGTTGATTTGCCCAAATTTGAAGCATAAAAGAAATGCCCTTGCTCTATGCCACTATCGCGCTATGGCCAAATCAAAGAATTAAAGGGTAGATTGGCATTTGTAGATTACAGTGAAAAGGACGCTGTAGCATTACAGCCACGTGACCCATACTTCGTTAGCAAGAAAGAGGACAGGTGATGCTGAGATCGGCTGGCGCTCGGCGCCCGGCGCCTGAGAAAATATTGAGACGATACCCCGCTGGCTCCTGGGGCAAAAGTAGCCGAGGGAATTGCCCCATGGGCTTGGTCTGGTGACGTGACACGCGAACGAGCACTCAGTCCCGCCGACTTGTTCGGAGGAAAGGCGCCAGTTGGTGCCTTAATTGGCCTTCTGGAGCGAATTTGCTAGCGCACATGCAGTTCAAGCGCATTCTTCATGTGGCTCTGTGACTGCTGTGTACTTTCCTTTCTTTGTTTTTGGGAGAGTATTAACTAGACTAGACTAGACTAGACTAGACTAGACTAGACTAGACTAGACTAGACTAGACTAGACTAGACTAGACTAGACTAGACTAGACTAGACTAGACTAGCTGGGAGCACATAAGTAGGAATTTCAGGAAAATACTAAATGTGACATACGAAATTGGGAGTTATGGCTGCGCACTAAACTTAAGAGGCCCTTGATCCTTGGCGCCACTTCTCTTCAACTCTAACCACATCTTCCCTCATCTCCGAATGTGTGGACTCCTCATGCATGTCGGCCGTGGTAATATAGCATCAAAAACTGAAGCGATATATTTTCTATCTACTCGTCAGAATTATTTAGATAGAAAGACGTCTAACTTTACTGTTGATGATACTGATACTGGCTCAATCAGTTTTACCGAAAGTTCCAGGTATCTAGTATATTTATCCATTAATCTCTCATCTCTGATGCTGACGTCGACTATCGGATCTCTAGAGCCTGGGCAGCCTTTGGCGCTTTGAGTAATGTTCTTCGAAATAAGAACGTTTCTAATTACCCCGAAGGAGAAGTTTAAATAGCTATTGTCTTGTCTACTTCGCTTTACGCGTGTAAGGTTTTGTACTTATGAGAAGACTTATTCAACCAATTCAGAAGCCTCCACAAGCGGAATGGCACTAACAGGTCTACTCCTCAGTTTTTTCAATTTAGCTATTTGTGATTTAGTTGTGTCCGTAGCGTGTGCCGTGTAAGTCTTCATCATGCGTTTTATCGAAGACGGCTTTAAAGTGCAGAGGGCTTCAAGTCAACTTCAAGGAATGGCGTGCCATAGCAGAGGATATGTCGGAATGGAGATCGTGGACGTACTCGGAGCTTTTGCCTCCTTCCGAGAACTGATCCTGCAGGGTTCATGGGAGTAAAGACGAAGATTGCATTACGCAAAAGGGCATTCAGCCCAGTCAGACTTGATCTGGAGGATTCTTTAATACGCAGTATTTTTTGCTATTTGTTTGTAGAAACTAATCAGTTTCTATATTGTTGGTGTTGATCTGGAGAGACTGACCACCGCAGGGTGCGTAACTACGAGCCCACACCTGTTGATCTGGAGAGACTTGGAAGTGGCCAAATATCGCTAGCGAGGTAAGAGCAAAGCATCGTCAACAACAGGAGCCCTCCCTGTATAGCTCTGCAACTCCTACCTTAAAGGAGACTGCAAACCCCACTGTTCTCACTTGAACAGCTGATTTTTCTTTGCAATTGGAGAGTATAATTCAATCTAATCTACATCCAGTTCGGCCCTTATTTCTACGCAAATATTCAGAACGCTCTGCGGTGCGTAGATTGAAGTAATAATCGATTTGTGCCTCCTCATCTGGTTATGGGGCGCCAGCATTCGGCGAAGCATCCACCGCACGGGCTTGTAGTTGCATTGCCATGTAGTGAAATTCCTCAGGCGATCCAGAAGAAGAGCCGCCCCCCCTCGAGCAATTTCGTGACCACACCTGCGTGTAAGCTGCTAACTGCATGGTTTTGGCTTCCGGTAAGCCGGTGTTATAGGAGGCCGTAAGTTTACGAGCCAATTCCCGAGCAACGAGGTCCAAGATGAGACTGAGGCAGAGGAAGTAACCCTGTAGCGGCCAGAGATAGCGGGAGCAAGGACACGGCCGCGGTGGCCGTGCTCGTCGAGTTCGCCATTTCTCATCACACGAGGAGTTTCGATAAATTTTTGGTGCATATCAAGGCCGAGGAAGCACTCCGGGATTGCCATCGCCTAAGAAGCGAAACGAAATTTAAACGAGAAGCTCGGTATGGTAATGCCTGGGCGTTCTTGCAAATGTTAATTGTTTTCTCATTCGTTTTTCGCTCTAACAAGATTTTTTTGGTCATGCGTGTCACTGGGGTTATATATGTGGCATATTTTATCTCTTTCCTTGTATTTTCAGTGTCAAAAACACCGGATGTTTTTTAACACGGCTATGCGCCTCTTTTCCAGTAGATTCCTTTTATCAGATCCTTCTGTTTCGCTTTTTGGGATTTCGCCTCATCTGGTAAGTGGCAAGCCGCATTCTTCTCTGGGCTGGCCGCGTTGTACGCATACCTAAGCAGAGTTTCTTGGCTCGGCGCGCCCAAGAGATAGAGCAATAGAGTGTTCTCTTCAGTGCCCGCAGCACTGGCTTCTGTGTCATTTGGGTTTGTATTAGTTCGAGTTCAGTGCAGAAACAGGCAAAGGAGCGAGTCTCATCTGGTTCCAAAATTATTTCATGACAATTTCCACTTAAGAGGAATCCGCAAGTCGTATACTTCCAGCTCTTTGCACATTTTTTCCTTTAACTTTAACGACTTGTGCGCAACGCACGCGCGTACACTTCTGCCCGCAGCACTAGCTTCTGCGTCATTTGGGTTTGTTTTGCAGCTTATGTAATTCGAGTCCGAGTTCAGCTTAATTCCAGGTAACGCAGGTAGTTGTACATCCACTGATGTAATTACTTGGGCCAGTGGGCCAAGGAACACATTGGAGTTGGGATATAGCACATAGCGCTCATCGTACTCTCGAGATCTCGGGATTGCGTGGAACTGAAAACTGAAATGAAGTAAAAAATATTACGATTCACGCACTATCTCTCACATTTACTTGCCTTTCAAAATACAACAAACCTTGCTGCTGCTTAATAATATATACAACGAGAGAAGTAAATCGGTAAATAAAATAGCTAAAACGGTCAAAATGGGTTGGGCAGTGAGTCAAAGTAGTTACTTTTTGGCTGGACCGGGCACTGCGACGTGGTGGCATGTCCACTGTAAACTCAAGTGAAAATAACAAGCGGACTAAAAGTTTACTTATAATTAAAAATTAATGGGAGTTTTCACTTTTATAGATTATGCATCATTCCGATAGGCATTATCAGCAGGGCCTTCAAGATGTCCATGCGCGGTCTAAGTCCATAAAGGATAAAGGTCCATTACGACATTTGACCGCGATTATGACTATATTACATACTACATACTATTCCATTCCACTATCTTCTATTCGGCATTGGGCATCGGGCATGTGCTTTCCACGAAGGCGCGGGGAAAGAAAATGGGGATTGGAATTCAGGGCGAGTTATGAAATACCTAGGGCCGCTAGGACTAGGTTCGGTTTCCCGCGGGGAATTCCGCTTACAAATCAGACGTGATTTCCGCGACGGGAATTTAGCAGTGCCTTTATGGCCACGGCACGGAAATATCCGCGGAAAACCCGCGGAAACCCGCGGAAATCCCACGTGAAGTGAAATTTTTAGCCATCGCGGGGGAATTCCGCGGAAACGGGAATCTCAACCCTGCGCTAGGACCGGGGTCCAGGATTCGGAACCCCATATCCTCGTGCCCGTGTCTCATGTGCGATGCTGGCTGTACTTAAAACAATAACAATCGAAGGGGCCCCTTCTTGCTGGGTCGAAGCAGTGGTCTGCGGTTTGGATTTGGCTCTGAATCGAATCACAGGAAGTTACTCAAGACACTGCGAAACGCAGGTAGGTGCTGAGAGATGTGATCAGAAAGGGCCAGTTCAAGTTCAAGCCCAAAAGCCCAGACAAACAGAGCAAAATGATCGAGGGGCGGGAATAATCCGCCTCACGCGAGGATTGCAGCCAATGAATCGACGACACAGGGGCTCACTTGTGGGCTCGCAGTGCGCACTGTGATGGCAATCTGGCCCGACCGCCACGTGGCTTTCAACATGCACCCCACCACCACCTTGCTCTCGCCTGCGCCGGTCTGTAAAGTTGACGCGGCCAGGACGCTCCCGTCCGGACTCAGCTCGCCGTTGACGCCAAGCGTCTTGAGCTGCTGCAGCTTCGCCAAGAGCATGGCTGCGCTGTTGATGGAAGTGGTTGCAATCACTTTGCCGGCCTCAAGCCCTGCCCCCGTGAGCCGATCCCAGCGCGGCGTGAAGTCCGCTGGCCCGAGCTGCACCGCCGCCATGAAACGAGTGAGCAGCACGGGAAGCTTCAAGGGGAAGCATTGCACGGACCCGTTGCCGGACGTGGTGAAGGTCACCGTGAGCACCGGGGGCGCCTGGTAAGGCTCCTTGCACTCCATCATCAACAGGTAGGTCTGCCCGGCCCCAGGCGCCAGCACCGAGGAATCGCCCGGCCCAGGTGTTAGCGCGGTCCGGAACTGTGGCTCCGCGGCAGAAAGCGACAACTGAACGTCGTTGAAGGCGTTGGAAGATGAGTTGTTGGTGTGCTTCAGCTTGATACGGCATTGTGCGCCACGAAACTCGTGTTGGTAAAGCACTTCAAACTGCTCGTTTTTGAACAAGAGGCCTGGCGCATCGGAAAGCAACAGGGCGTCGAACATGGCTTTTGTAGCAGCATTGTCCGTGCTCGATGGTGCGGGCGTTGTAGAGAATGGATCTGACGAAGGAACTGCTGCAGGTGCAGCAGCTGGAGGAAATCCCGAGGTGAAATCTGGCGCAGCAGCAGCAGCTGGAGGAAACGCCGGAGCAGCATTAGGCGCAGATGAGGGAAATCCCGAGGTGAAATCCGGCGCAACAGCAGCAGCTGGAGGAAACGCCGGAGCAGCATTAGGCGCAGATGAGGGAAATCCCGAGGTGAAATCTGGCGCAGCAGCAGCAGCTGGAGGAAACGCCGGAGCAGCATTAGGCGCAGATGAGGGAAATCCCGAGGTGAAATCTGGCGCAGCAGCAGCAGCTGGAGGAAACGCCGGAGCAGCATTAGGCGCAGATGAGGGAAATCCCGAGGTGAAATCTGGCGCTGCAGCAGCAGCTTGAGGGAACGCCGGAGCAGCATTAGGCGCAGACGAGGGAAAGGCTGACCCAAAATCGGGTGCAGCAGACGGGAAGGCCGAGGCGAAATCAGGCGCAGCCGAAGGAAACCCAGTGTCAAAGCCAGGTGCAGCCGCAGGAGGAGGCGCCGAGCCCATCAGGTCCAAAAGGCTCGGCTCTGCTCCAGCTGCAGTGGCTTTCTTGGTGGCGTGTGAAGGGTCGCCGTCTTCGTCGTCGCTCGCCCACTGCGCAGCGTCGCCGCTGTTCTGGTCCGCCATCATGTCGAGCATGTCGTTGCCCATGCCCCCACCAATAGTGTCCGAGACCTCGAGGGACCCGAGGAGATCGCCCACGGCTTCTACAGGGGCGGGCGCTTCAGCCGAAGTGGTCTCGGCCGCTTCATCGAGCTCGCGCCGCAAATGCATGCGTGACATGAACTGCAATGGCAGTGCGTCAAGGAACCACGGGAGATGAAGGGCAGGGAAGCAGGCAGTTGAGTGTGTGAGTTTGAAACGCTTGAACCATAAGAAGGTAAAGCAAGGAACATTGAAAGATAGAACAAGGAGCGGAACGGAAAAAGATTGAAAAGTCAAGAGCGCAAGAGAGGGGCAAAAAAGAACGAGACAAGCACACGAGCATGCCGCCCTCGCAAGAGTCTTCCGCACTCACAATCCACCTACCTTTTCGATGTAGTACTCGATGGCAGTCGCAATGGCTTGCGCGCTGAGGGACCGGAACACGTAGTCGTGCTTGTGCTTGAAGTCACTGCTGGTGAAGATCTGCAAGGACAGCGCCAGCTTTCCGTTTTGACGCAAAATCGACCACTTGTAAAAGTCGGTGTAGCACCAGAAGTGCACTTCTTCGCGTTCCCCGCCGCTCACTTTCTGCACCGACACCCCCCACGCGCTGATTTGGAGGGTGGTGCTGTAGTCGTTCAGGTCCAAGCGGCGGCTAGGGTCGCTGCGCGCTTTCACGGCGAAGCTCAAGGTGTCGTCGGGCACGATGGCCACGTCGGAATCGACGGCATGGGCCAACACCCGAAGCCACAGCTGAAGCTCGTCGTTGGACTCTGCGCACAGGGTCCATTCGCGCTCGATGGTGGCAATGTCGAAGCTAAAAGGGGGCGTGTCGCGCTGCTTGGACTTGGCTCGCAAGTAAGTAATTTTGGAGAGGTCAATCATGTTCCGCTCCTTCCGGCTAGGGTTATACAAGGGGCTGTCCCAATATTCCGCGTAATAGCTCAAGAAGTGCCCCTGGGAGGTGCGGTACAGCACGAAGTAGCGCTTCATCCACGACTTGGCGGTGCCGCCCTTCTTGAGGAGCCACCCGTTGTGGAGCACCAGCTTGGACCAGTGGTTCATCACCGAGGGCCGCGCGGCGATTGTGGCAGGCTGCGAGGAGGTGAGGAAGGTGAGGCTCCCGCGGCGCTTGGGGGCGACTGCGCCTTTGCCCTTGACGGCGTTGCCGTCTTGGTCCACCACTTCCGACGAGCCAGTGGGGGGAGGCGGCGCCAAGACTTCGCCCATTAACGTGTGCAAGCTCACCACCTGCCGCCCGTGGGTGGTGCCAGGCCGCGCACTGCCTCCTTCTGCCACCTGGTAGGCGTTGTCAAAGCTCTCGAGGGACACCCGCAAGTGGTTCACGTCTTCCACGGCAAAGAAGTAAGTCCCGTCGGCGCACGTGAGCCTGACGCCATTTTTGGTCACGTCAGTGGCGGACTCAAGCATTTCCCACGACTCAATGTCGCGGAACGGCAGCACCATGCGGCGAGTGGTAGTGGAGGCCACCGCCGCGCCAACTTCGCTGACGTCATTGGCAAAGACCACGCCGTCGTCGTCCAAAATGAGCTTGGCGTTGTTGCACGACATGTCCGACAGCCCACCTGCCCCCGAGGCCGCAAACACCGAAAACGCCACCACGCCGTCGTGGATGTGGTCCAGCGACAGTTTCTTCCGTCGGCTCACTTCGGCCGCCATCGGCCGCTCGCTGCCGCGGTGCCGCTCCAAGGCGATCTGCCGCATCTGCACGAGCGGCGGCATTTTGCCTTGCTGGATGGCCGTCAAGTTGGCGCGCTTGCGCTCGAAAGGCTTGGGCTTGGTGGGCCCGGCAAACATGCCCAGGTACGAAAAGGTAGGCAACTGCGATGCGGCACAAAGTTTCTCGCGAACTGCCCCGATGAAGCGCAGGCCGAGGTTCTGCTCCAACTCCAGCGAATTTTCAACGTTAAAGGTCATGAACTCGCCTGCTGCTGCGGCCCGTATTTCAATCCGCAGACTCGTGTTCTGGTGGTCCCATAAGATTTTTTGCATGTTCTTGAACGACAAGCTCGTCACCAAGCGCTCGCGCTCGTTCACCCCGCTGCCCACCTTTTCGTAGATTTCCATGCAGTCCTGTTTACACGTCAGCGAAATTTTCGTTTTGTCGCTGCCTTCACCGTGGCCTCCAAATTGAGCTCCCATGCTCTTGCTGCATTGCACCACGGTGCCTTGAAAGACGTGGTCGAAGTAGCCGATGGATTCTGTTGAAGGTGCGAAAAAAAGGGAAAGGTTGAGCATGTCGGATATTTTGGCACTCGGAACGGCTTACTGACAGGAAGCATCGAGGGGTCCAATTTCTCTACGGAAGTAAGGTCAATAAATATGTTCATCTTGGAAATGAAGTGAGTCGATAAGGGGGGCGTGTGGCGCCTTACCGGCTGCAGCATCGTCATCTTGCGAGTTCATGTAGCCGCCGCCATTGAGGCCTTTGAAGAGCGATGCCATTCACGAAAATCGTAAATGAGAGCAAATCAAGGTGCGTTTCTAACGTTATGAGAAGAATGCCGTAGCTTATCTCCTCCGCGGATGGCTTTGGAAGAGCAAAATGAGAACCTCTACTCGGTTACGATGTTACGATCTACAGTAGACTTGACTAATAAGCTTCAGGAACGCCACGCCTCGTCGCCTCGTCCCAAGTAGTGGAGGGGAATTCCCGGTTTTGAAAAGTGGCCTTGGGAATTCCCATAGATTCCCGGGAATTCCCGGAGGTTTTGGGAATCCAAGCCCGTCGCAGGAGCTCAAGAGAGGACTCCCCCAAGCGGGGAATTGAGGTCCACCTGCTGATCTTTCACCTAGACATCAGTGGCGTGTGCAAAGTATGGCAATGCAGAAAGAAAAAATCCACTCCCCTATAATCTTCACACCGGCCCCGAATGGCCGCTTTTAGCGCCCGTTCTCTTCTGGTTTTGAAGCCGCAAGTAAGGATTTCTTAGTGGCGCAATGAAGAGGCACCTCCCTATAAAGAAAACAATACCCCCTGTAAATAAAATCCACCCTGTAAAGCCAATATACCTCCCCTGTATGGGAATTCCGAGGAATTCCCAGAAAACGCCATTCTTGAAAAGGGAATTCCCGAGGAATTCCCATCGATTCCCGACCTCGGGAATTCCCGGTTTAGGAATTCCCCCCCCAAGGTGCAGAAAATGCATGATATTCTAAGTTAAGTTAGCTAGCTACAAGGCACTCCTCATTAGGGCCAGAGTTGAAACAGGAAAATCGTGGAGAAACGAAACACCAACTTTTTGGGGGCTGTTTCGCATGGCACTCAAAAGTAGAAACGAAACAGGAAACTAGCTCCGAATTTATGTTTCGTTTC
>Ga0307931_1002025_pt1 | contig 13134 bp, 5 predicted proteins | sample OrgLakmetageno47_FD_201816 | JGI IMG/M metagenome (GOLD analysis project Ga0307931, IMG submission 201816) | Saline water microbial communities from Organic Lake, Antarctica - #47 | ecosystem: Environmental > Aquatic > Non-marine Saline and Alkaline > Saline | place: Antarctica: Organic Lake... | reverse complement strand
ACGGAAGAGACTCGCGGAAGTGATATGGTGGCGGAAGGTATGATGGAGGTTCACACGGCACATGCTACGAGCACACCTGTTATGGAAACTTCGAAGGCGCTTAAATAAATCTTCACGCAAGGACCAGGCTGAAGCTCGTCACGAAAGTGCCTTTTGACATTAGCAAACCGCAGCCTTGGGTGTGAATTACGCAACGTGAAACGCGATTCGGACCGCACCGAAATTTCTTTCGGATGAAATGCGTTTCGGAGCCGTATTTCGGAGATCTGTGGTACGGAAGCTCTGAGTGGGCTAGTGGGCTCCCCCAAAGGAGATGGGCTGTGCGTGGCTTGAAACACTTAAACTTGAAGCTAGTTCGTACAGGGGGACAAAGGGATAAGGCACCTATGACCTGCGATGATCGCTGATTTTAACAAAAAACAGAAAAGGAAAAAAAACGAACTCGCGACCTTTTTTTAAAAGAAGTTTTTAGCTTAAAATCCACAGATCCCTAGCGGAATACAAGTCCTCCACCTTGCTATGGTACGGAGCCTTGGTACGGAGAATATGCGTTTCGGACCGTACCCGTTTTTCGGTCGGACGAAATGCGTTTCGGACCGCACCCGTAATTCACACCCAAGACCGCAGCTAAGGCCACCCCGGTGCGACACTAGGGTTACGCCTGAGGAGAAGCGGAGGTCTTTGGCTCGGCGCGCCCAAGAGACGGAGCAACGGCGCGCCCTCTTCAACGCAGAAGCAGACGCAGTAGGGACTTAAGGCTGGCCCCAAATTTATTTCATGGGCAGTTTCCACTTTAGAGAGAGGGGGGTCCAAACTTCCTCGCCTCTACACACCTCCTATTTACGATTCTGACTTGCACGCAACGCACGCGCGTACACATCTGCCCGCAGCATTGGCTTCTGTGTCATTTGGGTTTGTATTAGTTCGAGTTCTATAGGCACGAGGGATATGGGCGCCTCGTATGTACGAATGAAACGCGACTTGCTTGTCCGTTGCAGCCTAGTGAGCCCATTGAAGGTGACCACCGACTCAAGACATAGGACAATGAATGAAATTTACAGTCCAGGTGGGCTAGTTCCCAGCAGAATTTAATGAATTCGCCAGGGGTGTTTCGTGTGGACGGAGAAAAGATTGAATCGACGCGTAAGAAGCGGTGTTATTACACGTCCCCATCGAGGATTCGACAGAATTGGACAGGTTCACCGCGGTCTTGACGAGTGCACTTCTCATCAAGATTCACAAGGTGCTCTTTGGCGCTTCATTTGTGCGCTACAGCCGGGATCAGGAGATTGCATCGAGATCAGGATTCGTTCTCGGCCACACCAGGAACGCTGCAGCGAGCTGGTCTAGAGCCCCCGCTTCCAACCATACCCATTTATACCCTTGCTTCCAACTAATGTTCGAAATTTATTTCCTGGAAGTTTCGTCTTTTCTTGCGGTCCTGAAGGAATTTGTGCGGATGCAGCTACTGTCCAGCTGCAGAATTGTTTGAGAGGCGGTCTCGATTGTACACTTCTGAATGGATACTGCCTTATGTCGGCGTGTCGTCGGCGATTCCAAAATATTCCAATCGATCTTCGTTGCCAGTACTGTTCAAGTCAGGTGAAGGAGAAATCTGATGAGGTAAAGGAGGTGGAGGCGGAAAAAAATGAGTTCTATTTGCTCGTTTAGTTGTCATTGGCGGGAATGGATATTGTAGACACACGTAGTCTTGTCGTAGATACTCGAGGGCCATCTTGATTGCGGACGGAGCAGCAGCAATTAATTCCCGAGGCTCCAGATAGCCAGGCGACTTAGCACCTTCGTGAGAATTCATATGCCTAGGTGGAACCGAAGGTAATTTTACTGGCAAGTATCTTCTGAAGAGCGCGATATCTTTCACTAGACTCTCGACGTGCAGAACGAAGTTGATTGGCTGCGGGTACATCTCAATGAACCACATTTGGCTGAAAATGTGGCACCACTGGCAATTGTCATCCTTTTGGTGCCGCGCTTGCAACATAGGTCCTTCGTCAAAAACTAGTTTGACGAAATCTTTGAAACGATCGACCTCAGCTGCCCGAGAAGCTAAGTAGCTGTTATCGTCAACTTCGACATTATCGCCCGGGTATGACGCATGCTTCCCACGTAACAACACCCGGTTGCGAATTGTTCCATAACCCGAAATAAATCTCGCGAGAGGTTCGCGTACAACAGTGAAGCTCAACTGAGACTTAGGCAAGACTGGAGCCATCAGAGAAAATTGTGTGAAGCCATAACCACCCGCACCGTACTCAGGATCCTTGCACAGAGCACTTATCCAGGTTTTTATGGTCGTTGAAGATGATTTTGGGATTTCCACATACAATATTCCTCGAGGTTGCTGAGAGTCGCGCGACTGCACAAATCTACCATATGGGTGCAGCAGACCGCACGCTTGAGACCTTGGGTGGCGTTCAAATATGCGCCGCTGTTCCCAGATTTTTGTACTCACGGACCTGTCGCGATACCGCAATAATTCACTCGAATTCGCGTGCAGCTTCGCGTGTGCGATGACGTCTTCGATGGTGTTCACAGAGAAAGAATCTTGGAGTCTAGGCTTGTGAAGTGCCCGGCAAGCATCGAGATGCCGTGGGTCTTGGTGCTTCGACGCTAGAGCCGGCAAGGGTTCAGGTTCAGTGAGAGAAAGAATACTAGGCTTGCCAGACGCGCGGTCGCACGATTCGTACTGGTGCATAATGGTAAGTTGTCTAATGTTTGGTTGACTGCCATTTGCGTCACCCACAGTATAAGGTAGTTCACCATACGCAATGAGTAGTCCAATTGCACAAAGTAGGGAATGGCGTAGTGTGCACATAAAAAATCCCGCGGAGTCTATGCCTGCACGATTCGCGCGAATGAATATTGCGCTCTCAGAAGCTTCGATACATTATTGAAACAAGGGCGAGCTAGAGCTCTAGTTTGAGCTAAAAAGTCCAGCATTAGTAGAAAGATTACTCTAGCTTAGCTAGCTAGCTAGCTAGCAAAAAGTTTTCAGAGCTTCTCGGCAGTTCTCAGCTTCTTCTCGTCGGTGACAAAAAAAATTCAAATCCCTTCATTGATTTATTGAGGTCGTCTCCTAGTAGCTAGCGAGCTACTGTAGTCTGTAGTACTTATTACAGTTGTCTCTTAGCTTAGCTTAGCTTAGCTTAGCTTAGCTTAGCTTAGCTTAGCTTAGCTTAGCTTAGCTTAGCTATAATAGATAGCTAGCCAGCTAGTAGTGAGCTTCAGCTTTAGGCTCCAGCCGAGGCTAGCAGCAATAGCTAGATCTATCAAGCATTTCGTGATTGTGGCATAATTGCGTACTTTTACACCTTACCCTAATTAAACATTTTGAAGACTACACACTTTGGAATGAACATGGTTGGACTTCGGGACCTTGTTCTACTGCAACTTGTGGTAACATCTTTCGCACTAGGCGCCGACAATGAGATTGGTCGTCGCCATCGCGCGACCATTACTGTGGAACTCGCTGATATTGGTATGTCAAGTGTGAACGTTTCGGCTAACGATAACATTCCCGAGATGGCAGCGACTTTCTGCCGTGAAAATGACATTTCGCACCCTCGTTGCCCGCATTTCGTCGCTGTGGATATGTGGGATGCACTATGGTGCCGGCCGGGGCAGAAATCAGCAGCAAAAGCTCTGGGTCTTGACCCACCTCGCACATTTCGCTTTTTGCACCATGCGTTTCACGCTGACAGCGACGAATTTTCGTTGCTGCGGCCTCGGTTGCGTAGCAATGGATTTGTGGAGTGCTCTGCCGGACTCACTTTGAGTGGAGAGGAGGATGCGGTCTGGATGCTGGGTCACCTATCGTCGCGGGACGGAGATTCGTCGCGATGGATATACGAGCCCCTAGCTGCTGCAGATGGTGAGGGTAGCAAGGGCAGGTTTCTGGTGAACCAATTTCCTGATGCTGGCCATTTAGGTAACAAGGACGAGATGACGGCCAACCTCGTACAACTAGGACGGCTTATCGGAGACGCAGCCATCGACTTCATTCCGCGCACTTGGAGTCCATTGATGCTGAATGCTGAGGAGAGGGCACCTTTGAATGGAGTTTGGGTTCAGAAAGATCCTCAGAAGGAGTTAGGAAGCGGTATATCGCTCGTCAGCGGAGTGAATTGGGAAACCCTAGCGCAATGCGAACAGTGCGTCCTACAGCGTTACGTTGAGAATCCGCACTTGTTGAATGGTAAAAAGTATAGTTTTGGGGTCTACACTGCCTTCACTGGAGTCGACCCTTTGTCAGTTTGGATTCACCGCGAAATGCTAGTGCTAGTGTGCACAAGGGATTACGTACGCGACGACACCTCTGACCCGCTTCGGCACTTGTCAAACGGCCTTTTAAATCGAAGACTAAACGCTGATGAAGTTCCAGAGTGTGATGGGTGCGAATACAATGCGACGGAACAAGTGTGGACCACTGATCGCTTTCTCGATTATTTAGCGAGAGACGGCCTCGAGTGGGGACCGATTGAACGTCAACTTCGGCGCATTATTCTCACCAGCTTTTCTGCCGCTATGGAAAAATTTGTCAAAGACGTACGCAATGAGGTACCGAATGGCAAAATGCGCGAAGAAATATTCTCCCACTGGCGCTTCGACTTCCTTCTTGGTGCTACTGGAAAAGTGTGGCTATTAGAAACCGAGATAGTGCCTTCTGCTGGGACCATCGGCGGCGTGGACGAGGTCATCAAAACAGTAGTATTCAGAGACCTTCTCAGCTTGATTGGATGGGGGCCAGAGGCTTCGGAGCACTCAGCGGTGTCTAAAGATGAGGGCTGCAGCACAAGCACTGCACCAACGTACGATCAGCAACTTTGTTCACAACAGCCACTTGGAAGCTGGTCGCGAAAACTCTGCGTGGAGCGAATTTGCCGAAGGGTTGATGGATACAACGCAGGCACAACAGGATTAAGGCAAGAGGTTGAATTCACACTAGAAAACGTCGGAGACTTGCTTTGGCTTGATTCTGAAAGCGTTTCAAAAATTGTTACGCACGAAGCGCGTTCTCGTCGCCGCTTGGGCTACGAACCTTTGGTGCCAATTGCTTCAGAGGTGTTGCTCGGAGATCGAGCTGGCTCAAGTTACGTCGCATTCGACGGCTCTCCTGGTGTATCGGATGCTGCGCTAGTTGAAGCAGAACGTTTCTTTCTGTCGTCAAGAGCCTTACCGTCTGACCAAAGCTTGTGGCGCTGGGAAGCAGCCAAAGCACGTGCCCAGGAGCGCCGAAATACGTCGAAAGCCTTGAGGGTGGCGAGAAGGGAATCAAACTATTTCGGGTTCATGTGGGAGAGCCTGCCAGCCTTAAGCTCGTACGATGCGTACAGTGATTGCAGTCGCTGCTTTGATGCTAGCGAGCAATTTGCGTATTGTGCATCGATTGCGGGCGCTTTTGCTTCAATCACCGGCACCTTGCAGCCGTCACTTAGGGGTGCGTGTGTAGCCTCCTGGGATCAATGCCGCGATGTTCCCACGGGCTTTCTGGATGGAATTCAGCTGAGCTCTCGCGAAGAATGCGACTTGCTGTCTGGAAGTGATGAGAATATTACCACGCTGTTGTGGCGTTCCAAAGCTTTCAATGTACACCGCTTTCAACCTCTCGTGCAGCAACAGTGCGAGCTTTTGACTTCAGGGAAAGACTACAGCGATGCTTGGCTCGAAATTTGCTCTGCTTTCAGCTTTGCAGTAAAACATTACAGTGAGCGCACTCCACAGGTGATAAGCTTAGCTGAATTTGAACATCTTGGCGGCCTCTCCGTGCTTCACCATCGTAATAAACCAGTGATAATTCGCGACAAGGGTACCCTGAGCAGTGCCGATTTGCAGATGTGGGAGCCCGATGCTATGAAAGCAGCTTTCACTGGTCTACTCGTGACTGCAATCGTCTATGACTCCTCTAAAGATGCGGCGCAGGACATGTTTACCTCATCCTTGGCTTTTCATGATTTTGTCGATTGGGCCCGTGACCCGAGTCAGTTTGTCATTGAGGGACAGTCCACCCGCGGCGCCGCTTTAGTCTTGTACCTGCTTCTCACCACGAGGCATGTTCTCGAAGGTCTTCCTGGTGCTGCCGAAGGCATCGTTTCCAACCCAAATGCGGAGCTCATGTCACGAGACGACAAAATGAATGATTTGATCACAACAGCTGGAAACTACTTCGTTCCTGCGAATGAAGGTTGGCGTGAAGCCTGGACCAGCCTTCGGCTCGGAGGCAAGTACAAGTACCCGACCCACATTGATTGCTTCGAAAATATGATTCTGCAACTGCACGGGGAAAAAATCGTGCACTTGATTCCACCGAACGCTGTTGGGGTGGTCCAGCCAGATCCCTCGCGCAAGCATTGGCCTATGGCGAAAGACGCGGAACTGGCTGACCTCCGCAGCGAAGTTGGCTGGGTTGCACACTTGTACCCCGGAGATCAATTGTATGTCCCACTCATGTGGTTTCACTCCGTTGAAGTGTTGGATGGAAATTGGTCCGTGACTGCGAATCGCTACTTCTACCACAATGGTTGCGCTGAGAATGAATGTGAACGAAGCGATACAAGTCAGGCAGATTGGGGCCATCAAATTCGACAGAAGAAGACTGTAGAATGGCTGAAGTACGAGGAAAGTAACGGGCTTTCGCTGTGCTAGTCCGGAGTTGCAGTTGCCAGTCACCGCGTTGATTTGACAGAGGCCGCAGTAGGTTGGGTTGAATTGAAATTAGAAATCAAATGAGGCAGCTGAGAGGGAAGTGCTTTAACATAGATGCGCAGTGGCTGGAACTACATAAGAACAAAGGTTCTTATTTTCTTAAATATAGGCACTTCAACACTTCAATCTACAGTCGTTAATACTAGTAGTTTCGTACTAATATAGTAGTTCAGTTCGATAAACTACAAACCCGCGCTGCTTCTACACAGTACAGAGTACGTAGTGCGCAGTACACAGCGCCACAGCGCAGGCGCACCCATCCACCCGACGAGGGCCCAGGGCCCCAGTACTTTCTACTTGAACTCAAACTTGAGCTTTTAACTTTTAATAAAAATTCTATATAAATATAAAATTAAAGGTTTCTTAGACGTTTAACGGTTTCAACGGGGTTTGCATTTAACATCTGTAGGAATAACACAAAGCCTAAATAACATATCGAAATGCGAAATACCCATGTGTAACTATCCTTCCAAAACGCGATTTGCGACTTGCGGTAACTAATAGCAAATAGAAATTAGAAATACAATTCATTTGCATTCAACCCAACCCAGTGAACTATTTGTGCCTGACTCAGGCCCGGTGCTCTAATGGCGCTCGTCGTTCAGCAGAAATAAAACAGAAGACACCGGCCTCCAACGAGGAGCCAAGAATCACGCGCAGGTGGATAGGGCGTAAACGGCTGTGAAGGTGGCGAGAGCGGCCGAAGGAACACGATTTTGCCTTCTACCGCTCTACCATGAGCCCCCTTGTCTACTCTATTCTCCTTTCGAAACGTCTTCCTTAGACAAGTTGTATTTTTGCTTGAGCGCCTCAAGCTCGTCTCTCTTTTGCTTCACGTCCAGTTTCTTTTCCATCCTGCCCTGCTGGTAGTAGAGCACAATCAAGTAACGGCCGCACACGTTGAACCCGCTCAAGTGGTCTACAGCGTTCTTGGCGTCGTAGATGTCATCGTAGACAACAAACGCTGTGCCCCGTGTGTCAGGCTTGTCGCCCATGCGGATCTGGAAGATCGTTCCGTACTTGCCGAAAATGTCGTACATTTCTTCGGCCGTAATTTTGAAGGGCAAGTTGCGCACATACAGCACCCGGTTCACCTCTGGCGGGAGCCGAATGTTGTGCTTGCGCTCCTGCCATATCAAGAACAATAATTACAAAGGTAAGCGCAGAATGAAGAAAGAGGTGAAGCTCTATAGAAGGACGACAAAGCATGCCTCGAAACAAAGCACTGGTCAGCGCCTTGAGCTAGTGCGGTTCTTTAGAATCTAAGGCAATAGCGACCAACGCATAGCGCGCGCACGAAGACTGCCCACATCTTTTCTAGGCTACAATGGCTGTTTGTTCTGTGAAATAGACCTATGTTATGTTCTGTCCGCTGACTAATATTAGGAATGCACTTACATCCACGGCAGAGCTGTACACTTGGGCCATGTGTATTCGCGCTTACAGCGACTGAAAGGGACGAGACCCAAGCGGAGGTTACGGCAGAATACTATGTATAAATACAGCTACGACGTCTATACAAGCAAGCAACTAAGCTTGTCTCTAAGCTAAGCGAGAGATTTCTAATTGCCTCTTATCCGCTTCACTTAAGGCGCCCGGTGTATGTCCAAATGAATACAGTAGACTCGACGCTCTCGTGCTCACGTGAGCTTGTGAGCTTGTGAGCTCGTGAGGAACGAGGAACGTGAAAAGTGAGGTGCGAAAAAAGTATGTTGAAAAGTTGAGTTGGTTTGCGCTAATATATATTTTTTCGAAGATGTTGGCAAAGTGAACTCGAAAATCTCGAAAACTCAAAAATGTAGGAAGCATCTTCCATTACGGCTTTATCAATCATTTGACTGCTAGCGATAACGATGGAGTTAGTTCAATAGATTGAGGCAGTTGTTTAAGCTCTTAGCATACAGAATCTTCATGATCGATTGTCAAGGATGGTCATGAACATTATCTACGAATTTTTCAAGCGCACGAGCAACACTGATGGCAACTATCGTCGTAAGGTTAATTCTTTTAGCTGCAGCCAGTCGTGTATCGTATTCTTCAAGTACACATAGATCAGGGCAGCACTTTGACAATGGAACATCAACTGAATGCTCGAAGTTTAGTAAAACTTTGCCGAAAGTTGTCGTGGACCATCGTTGTCATCTCATGCACCTTGACGTTCAGCCCAAGTCGCTCATTTCTCACGTACACATTCCGAAAACGGCGGGCATCTCCATTCAGCGAGAGTTAGCAAAAGTATTTCCGGGCGCCAACATTGCAAGTTGGGAGGAATATTACTCTGAATTTCCGCGTCAGTGGCCTGCAGGTCAGGTCGTAACAATGCTACGGAATCCCCGCGCCCACGTTTTCTCGCAGTTTTTAGAATGCAAGTATGATGAATGGGGTCGCATGGTTACAAATTTTACAGCCTTTCCACGCACCACTTCCGATGAGCTTGACTTCAATGTCTGGCTAAATACTTTTAGCCTAAACTCAATATCGGGTGAGGCTGATGACTATGGATGCTACAATCCGTTAAATATGCAGACGCGGTATCTTGCTAATGAACGCTCCGAGGAGCTTCGTAAAGACCCAAAACAACGGCCGTTTCGTCACAAGCATCCAGTATTCCCTGCACACCATGCCTTCGGTCATCATGATGTGCTGCCCTCTCCAGAAAAAGCTCTAATCAATTTGGTCTCGTCGTCGTGGTTTGGGATAACCGAGTTATTCCACGAGTCCCTTTGCTTACTTCAGTATCAAGCCAGTAATGGTAAGGAGAGCGATTTTTTAACGGCGTGTGAATGCAAGATTGATGCGCATCATGAATCAGGTATTAGCGAATCGCATGAATCCCACAACGTTCCTGAGCATGACGTAAACGCACTTTCAACAAGTACGAAAGACACCATCGATAAACTGACGGGGCGGGATGCTTTTTTTTACTCACATGCCCTGGGTATCTTTATTCTCCGAATTCGAAAGATGGAACGTGACACGGGAATCTCTGTCTTATGCAAGGATAGACTTCGAATGCTCCGTGAAGAAGTGGCTTATTTGCCAGCGGCTTTAATATCAATTGATTGTGGGAGTAGGATCGGTGCGTGCTCTTCCTGACGGCGCGATCTACAACTCGACTTCTAGTCGGCGATCTCCCTCGAAGTATGAATCATGTGCTGTCGTGCACGGCCTGCCTAAGAATGCTACCAACTTCGATGAGTGAGCTATTTTTAGATATTACGCGATCTAGAGTAGCAAGATGGAAAAGGTGTATAACTGGCGGAGCTTCCAAAGTTCCATCATCAGCAGGGTTATCTCACTTCCACGGCCATTCGGCATTCGGGAATGTTCACCGATGATATATTCTCCTAGAATAAGCCTTATTGTGCTGTTATTCTGCTTGTCAGCCTTCTAGTTTCCAGCTCATTGAGGCCCGTGCCATAGAACCTCCCTTTCGCTGCGCGCAGGGCAATTTGCAATTATGGTGCTCCACTCTCACGCCGGAAACCGGAAGTGGCAACAGAAATCATAGACATTGACTCATGCCGCCATGCCCTTAAAAAATTCTCAGGAAAGAAATAAGCTACATGAATCGATTAGACCAGATCAGATTAGTTTAGACTCCCCAATTGCAAAGAAACAACAACAAATAGCACAAAGCTGCGTTTTGATGAATCCTCCAGAACAAGTCTGACTAGGCTGAGTGCCCTTTTGCGTTATGCAACGCCCATCTATACTTCTATGAGCCCTGTAGAATTAGTTCTCGCAAGGAGGCATAAGTTTTGAATATGTCCGCGATCTCCATTCCGACCAATCCTCTGCTATGGCACCCCATTTCATGCCTCATGCATTATGCAGTTCTAGTTATATTGAATCAAACTCTGCCCTCCAGTAGTCTATTTTCTATGGCACTTCTTTCTTTCGAGTGTGCATTTATGTGATCGCTATCTACCATGACTGGGGGACATATAAAATAAAAATTTAGAAACCAAATGCACTCCCACCTGCGAGTGAGATTCAGAAATATTTCCAAGGTCAAATAGGAAATCTCCTTAGGGTCGAGGGGCACCAACGAGAAACAAGTCCTGTCCCAGTGGTTGTGACCCAGCCCCAGTGAATATCAAGATGGTTCTGGGTCTAGGGTCCCTCATTCCAGGTCCACCTGGCTTTAAATTCCGGCTTGATCTGCGCTTCTTGAGGCACATGCTTTTTCCCAGCCCTACTGTTGATGATTCTTTATTGGAGGGAACTGAATGAACGCCCTCTTTAGTTTCCCTTTCGCTCTATACTTACTCCGGGCCCCTTTGTAAGATTTGTCCCATGTGATCATAAGTACCTTCGCTCCCTTCTGTACAGTCTAGGCTCCTGTCGTTCTGCAGCTGGATTTCTTAGTTAGCTGGGTTCGACGTTCGACGTGGGACGTGAGACGTGAGCATCTTTTGTCATTTTCTTTTTTGTTCTTTGTTGCTTCTCGCTTTGCTCATCATCTCATCATGTCGAAGTCATCATCATTCATCAAGCAAAATACGTTTACTTACCTTCGAGAAGGGTGCCGACAAGCTGGCTAGTAGTAAAAGCACATTGCTGCAGTAGAGGGATTGTGGTCCGAAAAATGTCTAGCTATAGTGTTGCAGACTTTCTCTCAGAGTATGTAGTCAATCCCCTCGTCCGACCTGATCCCAAGGCCATGGCAGTGTCAGCTGCCCTGACGGGCCTCATCGCCTACGTGTCCTATGGAGCTGGCGCACGGGAGGCGGAAGATTTCTTTGTTCCCTTGATTATGGGCTTGTTTGTGTACTTTCACCACTACAACCGTGGATCAGGCAACGCAGAGTCAGGAGAAAAGGAGTCAGCAGCGGCCAGGCAGCATGTGGAACCGTCACCACAAGCTGGGTCAGACCTTGGCTCGTTGACAGACCTCTTGGAAGGCTCCACGATTGCTCAAAGTACCTCAGAGCTCGGGACGCCTACATGGGTTGGTGATACGCTGGTAGTGTTGGCTCTCACGAGAAACACTGCCTCACAGGTGCCAGCATTCAATTCAGTAGCTACCCGCCACGCATCAAGCCGCCTCGATTTCGTAGTGGCGTCCGTCGAAGAAACGACGACTGCGCTGAACGTGCTCACGTCCCAAGAAAGTGGGGTAGCTTCTCGAACGACGGTAAAGGTGCTGGCGAAAGCAAGCGCGCTGCTGGCGGTGCAGCGCCATGCGAAGAAGGCGTCAGTGTTCGTGCTCAAGGTGCGAAGTGGTGACAAGGGAGGTGCTGCGCTCGCGTGGTCTGGGCACGTTGCAGCACTAGAGAATTACTTGGATGACGCGTTCGGAAGGGACGATAACAGTAGCAGTAGCGAGGATGAAAGTGTGGGCAAATGATCTGGGGTGGAGGTTAGATAGGCCACGGCCAGTTCGAAGTGTATGAGTTTGGAATAACTCTCGGTTCCTCGCCCGTTTGCGCATGACAATTAACCTGCTACACCACGGCCCTCAGTTTTCCTGCTTTCTGCGCTCTATCAGCGCCGTGTTCCTTCTGGGGTGCTTATCTGGCTCGTCAAAGGGAGTTGCGTCTGTAGTATTTTGTTTCGAATAATTTTAAAGTTTTAAATTTTCAATTCTTTATATACAAGGGTGCGATTTACGTACACGCGTTATTTACGCGCTTCAAGCCCATTTTTTACTTCACGCGCAATTTACACGTAATTTACGCGTAATTTACGTGTACCATACGCGCGGTAAAAATCGTTTTGAATACGGGCTCTTGGTATTCATTGGTGGTGCTGTGCTCTTCCGAACTCCCTTCCCTACTGCTTACTTTACTAGTTCACTGCCTTTCTGCCTGTGTGCGATTATTTGCCGACATTTTGCCACATCCTTCGTGATGGGCATGGTCTCTGCACAGAGGGAAGTGCTACGCTTTTTCAGCATGGGGGCCGTTCAAAAGAGCCCATCACGAAGAGTGCTGTGCTGATGAGCCACACCCAAAAGACCAGGGGGGATTATACGCCTGATTGGTAAAAATTACTTCCCCGCGTAATTTACGCGTAATTTACGTCGTAAATCGTAACCTAGTTTATATAGGAACACCTATGGCTTTGAACTCGCTCCAAATAGGAATTACGAGAATTCCACTCAGATATACGCCCACTTGTGCGTCGATAGCTCTATTCTTCTTTCAAGCGAATTCTGTTCAAGTCAAAAGTCTCTTGAGAATTGAGAAATTGAAATCGAAATGTATAATTTATCTACATCTACATTTGAATTTGATAATTAATACTTTATGATTTCGAGATCACGGATATGTTTAACAATAACAGAAGCGCAGTGTTTTTTGTTTAGCCCAAATAATTTCGTGTGTTGTAGTCAAGTCGGGGCCTGGCGCAATAACCCATGGCAGATGAACATACTCGCGAGGTGACAAACCTCACGGGCGTTCT
>Ga0307931_1002011_pt1 | contig 13200 bp, 10 predicted proteins | sample OrgLakmetageno47_FD_201816 | JGI IMG/M metagenome (GOLD analysis project Ga0307931, IMG submission 201816) | Saline water microbial communities from Organic Lake, Antarctica - #47 | ecosystem: Environmental > Aquatic > Non-marine Saline and Alkaline > Saline | place: Antarctica: Organic Lake... | reverse complement strand
AAAGCAAGAGCAAAAAGGCTAGAAGTGGGCATCTACCGTCTTTGCGCGGTGGCTGGTTGCTGCGCCCTCCGCGCCACTCCTGGTGGTGCTCTTCGTCGCTGGACGAGTCAAACAAGTCGTCGGCCAGCTGAATGCCCGACGCAGACCTCGGGTGCGCCAACGGGTCCCTCCTCAGGGGCGCTCGGCCACCACCACTGCTGCTGTGGGCCCGCCGGCTGCCGGACGCGCTGCGACCGTCGCGGCGCCTCCGCCCGCGCTCTGATCCACCTCCGTCGCTGTTGGCGTCGTTGTAGTCGCCGCCTTTGCTACTGCTGCGCCGCCGCTGCTGCTGCCCTTTTCCTTTGCTACGGCTGCGCTGGCTCTCACTGCCGTCTTCAGAAGCGTGTCGCCCTCGCCGGTTGCCGCTGCTTCGAGCGCGGCTGTGGCAGTCACCTCCTTCTCCCTCTTCGTCATCGTGTCGCCCTTGCCCACTTCGCGACCGGCGACTGCTACTACCGTCGCCTTTGCGGCTACTACTACCGCTAGTGCTTTGAGCGCTCTTTTTGCTGTCTTTGCTCGCAGAAGATCGAGAAGGCTCCAGCTGGCCTGCCAGGTTTCCACGCCACGCTGCTTCCTGGTATTCCTTCGCTTTCTTCTTGGCTAATTTGGCCGCCGCCAGGTCCTTCGCTGCGAGCTCTTCGTGCAATGCTTGCGTGGCTGCCGAAGGCAAGCTCGGGCGGGGGGCTTTCATGGCGGAAGACGTCAATGCGAGGGGCGACGCCGGCGCAGCAGGCCAAGCACCGCCTTTCTGCCCCGAGGACGAGGGCACTTGTAGGCTAGGAATGTTGCGACGCGCGTCGAGGCGCTCCTTGGCGAGCTGAGCCTGTGCGCACATGCAGAGAAAATGAAGAGAGGAAAGAGCGAAAAGAAAGAGGAAATTGACTTGTGAGAAACACAAGCCGGCTCCGAGACTTGAGGGAAAAACTGAAGAGGTAAGAGGACGATTCGATCATGCAATTGCTTAAGCCTGCGATCACCTTGATAGAGCTCCTCTAAAATGAACCTCGAAGACTGTGAGAACAAGTACAAGCACAATTACCTTGGCGAGCGTGGCCTCATACGCCTTAACGCTGGCGTCATCATTGTGGTCGTCCATTACCTGCGCCTCGATTACTTCGTGAGTAGATGCTTCTCCTCCTCCTGCTCCAGCCTTCTTTTTGCTGTTTGCGCCCTTGTTCTTCTTGCTTGACGATGACGACGCCCACGGGAGCATGCTTCGCAATTCGCTGCCTTTGGTGGTGTTCGAGGTTGAGGAGGCACCGCCTTCAGCCCATGGCCCTGCGCTTCCCCAAGCATCTCCGCCGCCTCCGTTTTCCTCGAGCGTGAACAGTCCACCTCCTCCTCCGGGATCATCCCCCTGAAAGGATGGTGATTGGGCGCTGCCGAGGCCCAGGCTGCGGTCGGCGCGGCTTGAGGACTTCATCCGCAGGGCGCGGCGCTTGGCTTGGAGCTCGGCGGCGCGCCTTGACGCGTGCATTTCGGCCAAAAACACTTGGTCGAATTCGTCGTCGTTCTCCCCGCCACCGCCACTGGTGTCGCCTGAAGGTGAGCCACCGCCGCGGCTGCTACTGCGCGCCTTGAGCTCAGCTTTGATTTGCGCGGCCGTGAGGGCAGCGGTGCGGCCTTTCTTGACTCCGCTGTCGTTCAAACCAGATCCACCTCCACGCATGGCCTGATTGAAGCATATGACCGAGAAGAGCAAAGCAAATGAGCGAAGTAGAAGATTGGCATGAGAGGGTTGCATGCCTTCTAGCAAGGTAGGCTTACATAGATAAGACCTCAAAAAAATAACACACACGCGCGCACACGCACAGTCTCACGCGCCCACCTTGATGTGGTCCAGCGCTGCTTCTTCCTCGGGGTCCAGCCGCCGCCGCTCGCGCGCTTCTCGCTCGGCGTTGCTGCGTGCCGCTTGCTCGCGCTCTTCGGTTGCGCGTCGAGCTGCGCCTTCGCGGTGCTCGCGGAGCGCAGACCGCAACTTTTCGGCGTCCGCCGCGTCTTTTTCTTCGCTGTACAGGGTCGCCATCCACGGCTGCTCCTTGAGCTGCTGCTCCGCCTGAGCCCGCACCAAAGCCTGCTGTTTGGAAACCCGCCGCGCCGCCCGTTGCACTTCAAGAGGGTCACTGCCTTTAGGACTGCTCCCGTTGTGGTCAACGCGGTCTCCACCATCGCCACCACTCTGAAGTGGGTTCATCGCAGCCAAATCATCGACGGAGGCCCGGTACCCAAAGCTGTCTCGCATGCTGCTGTCGCGCCGCTTCCCACCCGCCTCCGCAGCAGCGCCGCCACTCTGTTGAGCGCGGTTCCAAGCGCCTGCGCCTGTGCTGCCACCCTGTGATGCGGCCACAGCGCCTCCGCTGCTGCCGAGGCCGGAGAGTCGAAGCGCTTTCGCCATGAATGACTTCTTGCGGGCCTTTTCGCTCGCCGTGAGCGGCGTGGTCAACCGACCGCTGTCTTCCTCTTCTAATGCGTTGCCGCCGCCAGCCCCTCCTTTGCGGCTTCCGCCTTTAACTTTTGGTGCTTTGTCAGCTAATACTCCTCCGGTATTGGCTGCTGTGGCGTCTGGTTGCCCGTCTGTGCGCTTGGTGGTCGCGCGTGTTAAGCTCTTCGTTACTTTGAACCATCTCCTGCTGCTGGCCTTCGCACTTGCCGAGGCTTCAGCTGCTTCAGGTTCGAGTTTCGCTTCCAAGTCTGCTTCTGTCCACCCACCTTCCCCTCGCACTTCGCCCTCGCTCGTGCGACGCCCCCGCTCCGTACCTTGGCTCTTGCTTTTGCGTTTGTCCTTGGCCTTGCGGCCTTTGCTACTACTAGTGCTACCGTGGCGCTCCCCCGAGGAGGGCCGCCGGTGCTTGAGGCTGTCGGCACTCGCGTCGAAGCTCACGCGCGAGTCACGGCTAGAGTCTCGGCTTGACGCTAGACTCGACGCTCGTCTTGAACCGCGGCTAGACGTGCGGCGGTCGCGGCCTCGCGAGGACTGCTCGCCATTGTGGCTGTGGCTCCGTCGGCGCCCTTGGCCAGATCGGCTCCGCTCCCGAGGGGCACCGGCTCTTCCGCCCTCTTCGACAATATAGTCCTCTTCCTCTTCGGAAAAGCTGCCTCGTAAGGAGCCTCGAGACGAGCCGCGAGAGGACCCACGAGAGGACCCGCGAGATGAGCCACCTTGAGAGGACGCCCGTGACGACGCCCGCGAGTTTCCTGATGATCGGCGTTCTTTCGTGCGGCCACGGCTCACGTGCACCCGCTTTGCCTCCGACTTACGAACTGTGAGGAGCATTGGGCGCGGCGTCGATCTCAGCAACGAGGCGATGTCGGCGAGTTCGTCATCTACTGTGAACCTTCGTGAATTGAGCCCTAAGATGCAGTCACCGACTTGGAGCCCAATGTCAGCAGCCTGTGTAACACATCGCAGCACAAGAGGCAGCAAAAGTGAAGCAGTCATAACTAAAGGCAACAACTAGCTTGGAATCAAAACGTGCCCCTGGCTGCCAAGTCTAGTGAACTAATCCGCCATTAGCTTGTGCGGGATCTAATGTGAAGAAGAATCCTACACGAGACCTGAGTTCCCGGTGCAGGATCATAGTCGATGAAAAATAGCCCATTAAAAGGGTCTTTTGTGAAGGACATGCCGATCCCGCCTTCATGAATCTGAAAAGACTTGACTTCGCCCATGATTACGCCCCTATCTGCGTGCCCACGCCCTCCTCTTCGCCTCGGAGCAAGCGAGCAAGCAAGCAGGAACGCAGGAACGAATCAACCGGCAGGCTGAAATTTTGCAAACTCTAATGTGGTATTTCGTGTAGCTTAGTTGAATTTTCCACTATACTGCTGAGTCAAACAATGGCGAAGCATCTCATCGCGAGTTGTTTGATCCCAAGCGTGGCCGCATGGGCACCTTTGGTGGCTAATCCTATGCGGTCGCGAGTGAGCCTGCAGAGTGACCCGTCGGTTGTTGGTGATGCTATTATTTCGGACGAAGTGCAAGGAGGCCTCTTCGAATTGACAGAGGGTTCAGGTGCCATTGCGTCCAAAGAGGAAGACACAGCCGAACCGTTGCAGCTCGTCAAGTTCAGCACGCCTGAAGACTTCTTCCCTGCACTCTTAGAATCGTCAGCTTCAGAAGATGTGCCAGCGGTTGTTGCGGCGAAGCGTACCGCTGGCGCAGCTTTGCTGGCTGCCCAGGACTTACCTGGCCGCAAGACAGAGCCGTGGCGGCACTCGAACTTGAATGCATTCTTTGGCGGGGCCGCTGCGCTCTCTGCCGTCGATACAGGAGTAGGTGCTTCTCAAACTGAGGCTACGCGCGAGGCGCTGTCGCCTTGGCTGCTCGAGGGCGTGGCGCAGCTCGTGTTTCTCGATGGCGTTTACATGCCCAACCTTTCTGACCTCGTGCCTGCTGCTGCGGGCACTGCTGCCTCTGGGGTAAGTTCAGAGGCAACACATGTATCTGCATTCTTCATTTTTATAGCTCTATGCTTTTACGTAACCTGCGTTGGTGCATGAAAGTGCTTGGGGCTACTTGAGGATGCCCAGGTTGTTTCTCCCGGCGGGATCTACCGATGGTTGTTTGCCAGGGTTGCCTCTGATTTCTCGTGCCTCTCATGACTATTATTGCTATTGTTCTATTCTCGCTTTCTCGTTTTTCTCTGATGGTTCTAGGCCTACGTTGGGGCGCTCTCGGACCTAGCCGCGGGGGCCGAGGACAATGCCAACCTCCAGTCGTGCTTGGGCCAAGCCTTGGCGGAGATGGACTACTTGCCAGAAATTTCTCTGCCGTCGGACCCGCGGACGCGCCAAGGGAGTGCAGCGCTGGCCGCCCTGAACCAAGCGTGCTTCCAGGACGCCGCGGTGGTCATGCTGCCGGACGACGAGGCCTACGATGCCAGGGAAGAGGCCAAGGCCCTGGCCCGGAAAGAAGCCGCGGAGAACAACTACGGAGCCGACCCGGGCAGCGACGAGTACAGCGACGAAGAAGAGGAGGGTGGGGGCGAAGGCAAAAACCGCCGGTTCCGCGCGGCTGCAACCATGCCGGAGGGCGCTCTACATGTGCAGCTGCTGTTTGCGTCGTCGGGGAAGCCCAAAGCGGCTTACCCTCGTGCTCTGGTGAAGTGTGGCCGCGGGAACGCTCTCAAGCTCACGCAAACGTACTGCACTTTACCGGCCCCCGGTGCTGCGTCTGCGGCTGACCCTAGTAGTACCAGCAGCAGTAGCACTACTAGTTTCACGGACGGCTTGACGCGGGTGGTGTGCGGCGAAGGCTCGCGGGTGGCCCACGAGTACGTCCAGGACACCGCTGCGGCCACCAAGGGGCCCGCGTTTTACGACGCAGTGTCCGTGGCTTGCGCCAAGAGCACAGACCACAGCATCGTGGCCTTTGGCCTCGGGGGGGCGTCGAGCCGGGTCAACTACGAGTGCGTGATTGGTGGGGAGAACGCGCGCACCAGCTTGGAGTGCGTGCTGCTCTCCGACTCGCGCCAGTCGATGGACCTGCACTCGTCCATCACCCACGCCGCGCCCAACAGCCAAAGCTTCCAGGAGCACCGCAACTTGGTGGCGGACCGCAGCGAGTGCATCTTCAAAGGGCGCATTCGGGTGGACCAGGTCGCGCAGGGCACGAACTCCAACCAGCTTTGCAAGTCCTTGCTCCTTTCGGACAACGCTCGAGTAACCATCATGCCGTCGATGGAAATCATTGCCGACCAGGTACTTGGGTGTCTTTTTAGCCTCCATCGTAAAGGAGATACAGGATGCATGGAAGTAGTGAGGTAGTGGGTCAGTGGTATTCTCCCTGAGTGGATTTTGAGCGTGATATAAGTGGGTAATGAGGGAAACTTGGCGTGTTATTGGCGATCTGTGCAGCACGTGGGCCGCCGCTCGTGTACTTCCAATCTTTTCGCGCACGTCACTTACGTTGCTCAATGATCGTTTCTTGTATATAGGTGAAATGTTCGCATGGTGCCACTGTAGCTGACCTTAGCATGGAAGAGCTCTTTTATCTCCAGTCCCGGTGAGTAGGTGTCAATGATGCTGCCTGGGATCTTTGCGGATAGGAGCACAAGAACAAATCAAAAAAAAAACGTGGACAGATAGGCAGGAGACGGTGCATACATATTTGCAGCCGCGTGTGCTTCCTCGCTTTTCCGGTCATGCCATTCGTTGTAATTGAGACCTGTCTTCCATTCAACTTGTGGGACTCTCCATGTATTCAGGGGCTACACCAAGGACGAAGGGCGCGCTCTGCTCATCAAGTCGTCTGTGCTCGAGTTTTCCAAGAAACTGTCTTGCAAAAAGGTGCGAAACAAGCTTGATCTTGTGTTTTTGCTCTTTCGTGTGCTTTCTTGAAGTCAACCCCCCGAGTTTTTGTGCTGGCAATTTTCCGATTTTGATTTAATTCCACGCGATTTCTACTTACCTCAGGCAACTGCAAGGATCGAGGACAAGATCACGTCGCTTGTGCCTCGTATTATCGAAAAGGAAGGAGGCGTCTACTCGTCCATTTAAGCAATTAAGTGATTCTATGCCCACTGTTCATAGCAGAAGCCGGCAGTATAATCATCTTGTATTTTAAACCCTTGTTGTCCTAATTGAATCTCTATCAGAGATATTTACGACTAATTGCGCAAAAACACATTACACATCACCACCAGACCACCACTATGAAAGAGAAAAACAATCCGTACTTACTATTAGCTAGTAGATGCAAGTACAAGCAGGATATACAAGCAAATGGAAATCAGACATTTCCTACTATCATATAGAATTAGCCACTTCTAGATGAGTTTCGTCTTTTATGGTACTCCCCAATCCCCAATTGAAAAGAAATACCAACAAATAGCAGAGAGCTGCGTGTTGATGTTTGATGAATTCTTCAGAACAAGAAAAGTCCGACTGGGCTGAGTGTCCTTTTGCGTTTTGCGTAATTCAATGTTCATCTTTGCTTTCGTGAAGTCCACAGGATCAATTCTCGGAAGGAGGCATAGGCTTCGAGTACGTCCACAATCACCACTATAATTGCCAATCACCTAACGGAAGCCTGACCAAAGTTCGGAGCTCCAATACTTCAGTTCCACCACCGCTTTGATCTTTGATTTTGATTACCAAGCGGCAAATGAGGGGTTCGGCGGTGGGCTGCGCGATAGCGATAGTGATAGTTTAACCAGCTAGAAAAACAAGGGGAAATTGAGTTCCCTTCCCAGATTCCCGATTCTCAGACGCGTACTGTACCGATATATTTCTAAGAAGCAAATCCAACTAGCACCCCCAAATAGCAAATAGGGCCTGCATGCTTGTTGGTTTATACCCTGGCAGATTTAAGTCCCTTTCGTTAGAGTTCGCTTGCTGTTTGATGAAGGGGGTGTTATTTGTCTTCAGTAGGGACACAAATTGATTAAACTACTAAAAACTAAGATGTGACAAGCAAAGCTACCTTGCCTTGATTTCTCGTGGCGAAAATATATACATGGAAATGGCGCCAGAGAGGGGACCTGTGGATATATGCATGTGGCTGGGTTTTTTTTGTTTTTTTCGAGGTGGGCCTTTCTTGTCGAAAGAAGGAAAGACGAAGCCGGAAGAGAAGGATAAAGAGGGGTTGTCTTTGATGCAGTAGATTTGCACGAAGGGTTATACTTTTCGTCTAGACGCCAGCCAGCTCCATGCTTGCTTCGAACGGCCCGTCATGATGACCCATGTCATCTGATGACGCGTCGGATTCTGATTCTGATTCCGATTCTTCAAAACCTCCATCGCCGTCGCCGTCGCCAAATCCATCGCCATCGCCGCCGGTGAATGCGACATGGTAGCCATTGCCATTACTGCCGCTGTGGCCACCGTTGCCGCCGTTGCTGCTGCTGCTGCTGCCGAAAGAAATGTCGTTGTTTTCGCCATCGTCATCGTCATCGTCGTCGTCGTCATCACTGCCGTCGTCATCATTGGATTCCGATGTCATTGCCGCTTCCACCGCCGCTGCTGAGGTCTGCGACGATTCAGCGGCAGCAGCAGCCGGTGGGTGGCCAAAGAAGGTGGATAAATGGCGGTCCAACAAGTTGCTGACTAAACCAAAGCGCCGCGGTGGGGCTCCGCCGCCTCCACTCATTCCCGCATCTGATGACGAAGACGATGCGCGACGCACTGAAGGGTGATGGCCGTTGCCTTGGTTCTCGAGGGCCTCGCGCAGTTGGCCGTGGAGGCGCTGCGCCAGGGCCTTGTACTCCGCGCACTCCTTGACCGTCGCCTTGAGCTTCATTTGAGCGGAGGCGGCAGCCGCTTCGGCCTGGGCGCGAGCTTTGGATTCGATGGCGAGCCGAGTAGCGAGTTTGGCTTCCGCCGAAGGCTTCGGCTCGAACCAGCCCCGCGTCGTGAAGGACAACACTTCGATCCACAGCACGTTGGGCAAGGAATGGGTTGAACCACCGTTGCCACTGCTGCTGCAGCCGTTGTTGAGTTTCTGCCGTTGCCCAAGCCCGAGCCCAAGCACCGCCAGCGCCGACTTCTTGAAGGAGTCCGGGAAGCACGCGTGGTTGGCGGGGCTCCATCGCGGCGTGGGGAGGCAAGGCCGCTTCTTTTCCACCAAGGGCGCAGCGATCACTCTGCTGCTGCTTGCTCTACTGCTATCGACAGCAGCTTGGTTGCTGTCTTGAATGTTGGCTGTGGTCGCAGTTGTAGCGGCGGTGGCTTGTTGGCTTGGTGGGTGAGACAATGCAGAATACGGTGGTGGCGGTGCGTTGCCGACAGTTGGTGTAGGGCTGGGCCGGGTGAGTGGCACGAACTGCACCCCCGACAAGAGCGCCACCGTGAAGTTGCCTCCTGTGGGGCCGTTCGGGTTATCGTCGACCCGCCGAATCTGTATAATTTGAGTAGGTCGGGAACAACATATTACAAGGAAGGAGGAATGAAGTGAATGAAAAATGACTACGAGATAAGGAGAGGTGAAATTAACGAGGATGTTCTTTCGTCGTCAATCGAAGCGAAACAGGCAACAATAATATTAATGATGATCATGGTAATGATGACGATGACGTATAAACACCTTGACGAGTTCATCGCCCACAGGCCCCACGAAGATCCCGCCCACAACCAAGTTCCTCAAGAGGGCGTCGCGCAAAGCGGGAGTGCAGCCGGCGCCCACATAAACACGGTCGTAGACGTTGGCGCCGTTGGGAGGCTCTTCCGACAGCAGCTCGGCCAGAGGCGGCGGCTGGGAGAGCAACGACGACGAAGACGATGAAGATGACGACGACGTAAAGATGCTCCGCTCCTCTGCAGCGGTATGCCTTCCGCCGTTTCCTTCCGAACTGTTTGAAAGTGGGTGCGCAACGCCATTGCTGCTACTGCTGTGTGGGTCGCTGGACGGGACTTCTTGGGGCAAATCTTGAGACAAGTCCATGTCATACACGTTGGCGCAGACAATCTGAGATGTGGAAGTGATGGAACGGGCGATAAAGAGAATTTTGAATCGACAAAGAAGAATCTAAGAAAGTGTAAGACTACGTGGGTGACTCGCGGCGGATTCTGTCGTGTGGGAAAGAATCACGGGAAGGGAGTTCAGGCATTGAAAGACAGAGAAAGTGGTTGGAATTGGGTATTCATGTCGCTTGAAGTTTGATTGATTACCTCGACGTCTGCCAGTTTGAGGCCAACGGTAGTGCGGTCAGCGCGGAGGGCAGCTAAGCGTTCCAGCGACCACTCGTGCACTTCGGGGGATATCTGGAAGGAGGAGGATTTGGAGTTGGGAGGCATACGGAGAGAGAAAAATAGTTGAGGAGGCAGGGAGGAAGATTCAAGGTGTAGAGAAAATCAGATAAGTAGCAACTAGCATTCCATTTGAATTCACTCGATTGCTTTCTCGTCAATATCTTTGAGGGCGCGAAACCTCAACGCCGTGGTTGAGTGAGGTGGGGCCGCCGAGCACTGCTGCGATGGCGGACAGGTAGCCGGTGCCGGACCTGACGAACACGGGTTTTGGGATCGAGGCAGCAACGCACACGGGCAAATACACACGCACCGTGTGACAGAAAAAATACAACAATACGTCTAGAATAGTCGAGACAGGGGTTGATGAAAAGGCATATTCAATCAACGATCCTTGAGAGAACATGGATCAAAGCAGAAGTGTCACGGAATGGAAATTTGACAAGCGGAGTATGTGAGTGCACGTGCGTTTGTTTTGGCATGGAATATAACTGGATATGGAATATATATAATATATGCATATATATACATTGAGGGAAAAATGCCTTATGTGCTTACCCAACGTTGAGAAAGCTCACTCCTGGCACGAATTCGAGAGCATCCATCTAACACCGGAGAAGGAAAGCGTGCAAAGAAGGCGAGTTTAGAGGAAGCGCTTTCCAATTGGAACAACCTTCGGCCACAAAATTGTCCGGATTTTTATGCGAGAGGCAAATGTGTCATTATCCTTCCTCCAACACCCTCCTTCTTGCCTCCCCTCCAATTGGTCTCAAAAAAAGGAGGGTTGCTTCAAACTCACCACTGCGCCATAAATGTGGGGCGCTGAGAGGTGCACATGCCCAGACCGCAAGGGGGCATCATTGTAAGCATTGGCAACTGATGCTGGTGGAACAAAGTGGGCTCGAGGCACTGTTCAGAATTGCAGCATCATGAGGATGAGGGAGGCAATCAAAAATTGACCGCGAATCACGCAGTGGGTCAGATATTCATGTTAGCGAAAAAAAAAAAAGTACGTAAGCGGAAGTAACGAAATAAATGCGGTCAAAAGCGCTGGCATATGTATCTGATTATAAAATTCGAAGAATGGGGCAAGTACTCTGTCAGTATTCAGGTTCGTTTGGGGCCCTCCTTCGGCCTCTGCGAATCCCCAAATTAGTTGACACACATACCTTGTCGGAATGCCTCCAATACTTGGGGATTTCGAATGACCCGGTTGGCCCAAAGGTTTGAGCACAATTCATCGTTCGTGGCACCTTGATTCAAGTTAATAGTGAGATTAGGGGGGAGGTTGTGACGTGGAAATCGGGGGCATCATTGAAATCAGAACAACCCATTTTCATCACGTTGAACCACTCTCGAAAGGAGGATGATCTCAATGTATGTTCGCCGAGGCTATGCCCCGCTGAAATTCAAGGTAGTAATTAATTGCTGACCTCCACTACGCCATGCCATGGTCTCGAAATGTTGTGATGGATGGGGAGGGCGATCACGCGGGCGATGACCTTCTCGACCGCGTTGAGACAGAACGTCCCGACCAAAGTTCTTTGAACTCAAAAATCTGAAAACCGTTCATGCAGGGTGGGGGAAGGATTCACCCTTGGTTTCACTTTTCACTTCGTTGTTTGCTTCAGGTATCTTTCTATTCTACTGTGTGTGGCTATACCTTACACAAGTATGTAGTAAGTTTCAGTTACACTAAAGTGCCATATTATATAGTGCTACCGAGCTACCGACTACCGACCGTGCTACCACGTCTCACGTCTTGAAGCTCAGCTTGCTCCAGTAGGCTCAAGCTTAGTTGCCGGACTAAGAACGATTGCTATTGATTACATAGGTTCAGAATTGTCGTCGTAATCTCGAATCAACCACGGGTCGCCATGAAACCTTTTCTTGAACCCTCAGCTACTCTTATGCTCTCGGTGGCCATGCTAATCCCAAGCGTGTCACCATTTATCCTTCAATCCTCAAGAATCCGCTACACTAGCAGTGTGCGATCGTCTTCTTCGTTCACTTCTACTGGCGATGGAGATGGTGCTTCAACCCCACCTAGCTTAAAGGGAGCTACCATTCTTGTCTGCGGCGCGAATGGGTTCGTTGGGTCAAGGGTGGTGAGGAACTTACTGCGCATGCCAGATGGCCCTGCAGAGGTAAGAGCCGTTGTGCGAGACGCTGGGAAATTGGAGTCGTTTTCTCGACTTTCGTATGAGATCGGCGCTGAGGAGGGCAAAGGCACTATATCCCCAGTGTGGGTGACCCGCGATGTGAGCTTCGAGGGCACGGAGGAAATGAAGGGCTACGGCCTCGGGAAAGTAAAAGTGCTCTCGGGGGACCTCTTAGATAGCGCCTTCGTGAAGGATGCGGTGAGCGGCTGTGATTCTGTCGTTTATTGTGCGGCCCCAGATTCAAATCCGCTAGCTTCGCTGGCGCCTGATGCGCTGTTCAAAAAGCTACTTGGTTCGCGAGACACGATGGTGGATGGGTCCGTGGAGGCTGAAGGTGTTCAGCTGGTAGCGACATCGCTCTCCATGGAGCTGAAGCGAAGAAACTTCCGAAGTAAGTACTTATTGTAGGTAGACACTTTGCTCCTGCCCTTACGATAATTGTCATCCTGTTAGTGTTGAACGTTTTTTTTCAAAACCGTTTCTCTTTTTTTTTGGTTGGGTCTCTACGAAAGGCATGGGCAGCGCGTCGTACACGAACGCCAAAGCAGCGAGCCCAACTGCATTCGTTCTCCTTTCAGCTGCGGCTGAGAAGCGAAACAAGCAGCGAAAAGGCGAAGACTTCCTTCGAGCTTCAGCCGGGTTGCCGTCCTGGGTGGTCGTGCGCGCGGCGCGCCTGTCCGAGGACGACTACAACGACTACACCGTTAACCCCGAGCTGAGCGCCGAAGAGAAAGAGGCGGCCGTGCGCCTGATCCCCCCACCGGAAGTTGTCGGCGTAGTAGACCAATCCGATGGTGCTGGTACTCTTGCAGCTGATGGCAGCCAGTGGACGTCAGCAACGAGCTTGACCCGCGGAGGCTGTGCGGACTTTTTGGTAAATGCCCTCACGGACGTTGGCCTAAGAGGAAAGACAGTAGCGATTGCAGCTGTTGCGGCATCAGAGAATTCTTGAATTTCCGAAGGCGCCTAGAGTTTAATAGGATTATTTTCTAATCGCGCTTAATCCTCCTGTAGATGGAGTTCTAGAATCGCGTTAACGTGCTCCTCGTTTTCGAGTAAATGTGGTCTAATATCAATATCAATACCAATACCAATACCAAGGGCTTGTAGTTTTGGCGAAGGATCCCCACCATGGCCCTCCGACCGGAGGGTCATGGTGACTCGCAGGGTGGCCTCCCTGATGAATGGTGCATATAATTTCATCATATTTATGTACCAAATGGCCTACGGCTACCATTTTTCGCACTCTAATGCCCACATTACCGCCATATCTTCGTTTACCCCTTCTTCAACAGCATGCCCGGTCGGGGTTCAG
>Ga0307931_1002009_pt1 | contig 13202 bp, 11 predicted proteins | sample OrgLakmetageno47_FD_201816 | JGI IMG/M metagenome (GOLD analysis project Ga0307931, IMG submission 201816) | Saline water microbial communities from Organic Lake, Antarctica - #47 | ecosystem: Environmental > Aquatic > Non-marine Saline and Alkaline > Saline | place: Antarctica: Organic Lake... | reverse complement strand
TTTTTCCCTCATTTTGATTGATACCTCAGAAACTCAGAATATAACAACTCCGACGACCTTGCTGCGAAAAAGAGCGAAACCCAACAACCAACAACTTCTTACTTGTACTTCAGTAAACGATGACAAGGGAGCGCTGACGCACTCGCAACAAGCAGGGATGTCAACAAGGTGCTCATACACCACGTTGCTCTGAGCTTCTACTAATTGAGTGCTCAGCAATCAGCGGCCGCCACTTGTACGACACCTTCATTCCCTTACTTAGACCTAGTAGTCGAGTGCTTTTCCCACGTACGTACGGGGAAGCTGTTTATTTTTAGCACTACAGTAGCTATACATACGAAAGTTTGAATGGATTGCAACGTACGCAGTGCTCAACAAAGTAGTGTTGGCGACGCTAGCTTTTTCTCGTGGTCAATGGAAAAAGAAGATACACATTCGAGCGATAGAAGTGAAGGCCGTGACTCAGAACTTTCACCGGTGGCTACAACCCAGTCTGAACTGAGCGTTGAAATGACCGAAAAGACAGCCATAAGCCATACACCTCGGAGGATAGAGTCGAGAACTACCTGTGGCACAGCAGAAAACTTAGTAGATCATCAAACATTTGACCATCGAAGTCTTCTTGACCTAGCCAAGGACTCGTCTACAACTTCTGCTCAGTTTTTGGCAGCCGCAAGAGCGCACCCTGAAGAGCTCACAATGACCGAGGAGTCTGCTGGCAAGACCAATCATACGCATACGAGCCCGACGACGGGATTCCATGCATATAACTCTTTTGTTGATGGTGTAGTCAGTGGCGTAACTAAAGGCTTATCTGCTGGCTTGGACTTGGGCGCAACAGCGGACGAGGAGAAAGGACTGACGCCAGTGCATTTGTTCTTGGCTCGCGCCGCGGACCTGACATTTTATGAAATATTCTCTCTGTATGAGTTGGAGCAAAATTGCTTTATACGATTAACCACGCTAAACCGAACTCCAGTGCACCATCTCTTGAAGCTTAATGCCCGGTTCTCTGCCGATGTGCTTGACGCCTTACACAAATGCGATTCGAAGTTCTTGTTGCGTCTGGATCGCAAGTACAAGACGCCCTTGGACCTTTACTTCAAACAAACTTTGGATTCGAAAATGGAGATGTCTGATCGAATTGTGCATATGCTTTGCTCTCAACCGGGATCTTGGGGGATTAGTGCTCTTGCTCATTCGACAGAAGCTTACCGATCTCACTCTGCGCGCTTTACTTCGAAAAGAAGCAGGCAAGGGTCTTTTTCACGAGTAGATGATACGGAAGATCAAAGCGACAGTGACCATGCTGAGCTACCGGAAAGGTTTCGAAATTTTCTCACGGGCTCTCCATGGGAACTTGAAAGATTCGTCCGCGAGCTCATGATCGAGGGCGATGCAGAGACTATCACTGCAAATATCAAGTTTCTTTTTGTGCTTCTCCCGCTGCGATCTCCAACAAAGTATGGTTTAAGCTCCACTCAGGGAGTGCAATTAATGACACGAATTATCAATACGATTTCATATATATATATGCATTGGAACGTGGCGAACATTCAGAGGCTTTGAAACGAATATGGTTGCAAGCATTCGCGGATTGTGCAATGAAAGCAATTTTGGATGAAGGTCTCTTATCTGGCATGCTCAGCAACCCACCTTCGAAAGAGAGCTTAGAAACTCTCTCAATTACTCCATTTATACAGACAATATTGAAATTCAAATTTGGCAGTGGCCCAATTTTGATCTTTTATGGCGAATTGTGCCTCTTTGTCTGTATGTGCACGCTGGTTCTTGCATCCATATTAACCCCCAAAACATCGCTCGTCACAGTGGTGCTTGGTCTCTGTGCTACTACATACTTTTCGGTCCGTGAGGTTCATCACATGTAAGTTCAAGCAAAGAATTTGCCAACGTTTACGTCATTAAAGATTACTGTCACGTGTTGCACACGTACTTATTTTAATTCTTTGGTATATTAATTTAATGGCAGGCTCGATGGGCGGGCAAAAGAAATCGAGCTTTCGATCGAAGGTGCTTCGAAGATGCAGTTACGGTCCCTATCGTCAGCTGCGAACGACGCTTTTCGGAAGCTTAATAATTTGAGCTTTGCTCAATCAAAATCTTGTGTTCACCCAAAAACGCCTCCGAGGCTGAATTGGCGGCAAAGTGCAAATTACCGTCGAATGTCTGCAAAGTTATTTGGTACACAAACTTCTCAAGAAAGGTCAGTGGAGGATGCCATTGAGAAGACTGAAGAGGCAAATCCAGTTAGCGGAGAACGTCTTGATGACGAAGATAACGAAGGGGTAACAGATTCGGTGGTGAATGCAAGACTTCAAAAGTTGTCCCACTTAATTACGTTGTACCTTGGCTTATCAGAGGCTTGGCGACAGAATCTATTCAAGTGAGTTCTTAAAAAAAATCGTGTGAGAGCCTTTCATTTCTATTTTGATGTACATTTTCAATGCCTTGAACAATTCGATCGCATATTCTTCACGCGATATATTTCTGTTACGAAACCCGGTTTGTTACATCAGTTGGATTAATTTGGGAGCACTATTAAGCTCTTGGATTACACTTCTCAACTCGGCAGTAATTTCACTTACCAACATGTCGAACCCAGAATATTTTGAAAATGGTCGAAAGCTAGAAATTTTCGGTCTCGGAGAAGATGCCCTAGTCACGGTAAACGTATGGTGTGTTTCGTTTCTTGGTCTCCGGGCATTGGATTTTTTACGAGGCACTGGTATCAAAATGGCAACATTCGTCCTGATGCTCCAAGAAATCTCGTGGAACGTGAGTTTAAGCTTGAAATCATGTAATTATCCTGATATTTCCTTTCGTACACATTAATAATATCATACTGTTCTCAACAACATCGTAGATCAACGTGTTTCTCGTCGTTCTTGGGCTTATTTTGATTTTATTTGCGGCACTTTATCACATCATGCTCGTTGGAGAAACGCTAGAAGATGATGAGTGGGGGTCATTCAAAGATTCGTTGTGGAAAGTGTGGGGCTACGCTGTCGGAGAAATTGACGGTAGCGCCTTTCCAACTACAAGCTCATACTTTCTCTTCACTGCGTTTGCTCTAACCATCGTCGTCATCATGATGGTATTTGTAGTGTTAATCGTTAATTATATTTGCATTCTCGCACATTTCTACCTGTTTAGTTTCCATCTGTTGCATATGCTTTCTGTAACAGAACATATTGATCGCTATCGTGTCCGATTCGTACTCCGATGCAATGACGAGGTCTGAGCCCTTATTTTGGAGAGCACGTGTCGACCTTATAGCTGAGTATGAACCACTTTTACCGCAAATTCAAGATATAACTCCCGGGGTAATGGACTTGAAGACCCAAAACGAACTTAACAATCGCCGAGCACAAATGCCGCCAACATGGCAGTATCGTACCTTGCGATTTCAAGAGAGTGCTATTGCTACGACTATGGTTTTTGGTATAGTATTGTTTGAGGTCATTTTTGTCGGTAATCTTCAAGATAAAGAAGACACTTACCGCGAACAAACGAATTCAAATTACAATTTCGAGCCTAGCTTCTACTGGGCCCTGGGTGTTTCAGCTATTTTCTTGGCTGAAATATTTCTGCGATACTATACTTGGTCGCACACGATCGCAATAATCGAGGCACAGAAATCAGCAGCACGTTCGCATGTAGAAGCATTTTCGTCAGAGGATGATGCAACTTCCAAAGTAGGCGGTTTTTTCTTGAACAAATTCCGGGCGTTAGATTCGTTCTTGGTGGTTCTGGACGTAGTATTGTTCGTTGTAGAAATTGTCATGGTAAACTCCAAAGTTGACGCGAAGGCGACGTCGAAACTGGCTCGTTTTCTTCGATTTGCTCGATCAGCGAAATGGATCGGGCGTTTAAAAATCCTTAGGAGTTTTCGGTTCATTCACCGGCTGGGAGTGGCCGTTCGACAATATGAACAGCCCACAAAGCAGATTGTCATTCATTCTTTGCGAGAAGCATTGAAAGTGCTTGAAGAAGCTTCTGATGGCTGGGAAGACGCATCACCTGAGGTCTCAGAGCGCATTAAGGCTGACTTGGGCCGAAACACATCAAAAGTGCTCGAAGCTATTGATAAACGTGCCTCCGGAATTGTTATGCCCGAAGGTGGCGGTAGCACTATCGAAACCAACATCAGACCTTCAAATCGTGACCTGGCTAGCCGATTAGAGTCATCTGAGGCCACATTAGCGGTGATTCTTGAGAAAATCAATGCGCTCGAAGCGGCAGTCACGCAAAATGGCCGCAAGGTGCCTAATTCAGAGGCCTCGATATAGCACTAGGCGCGTTGGCTCGCATAAGAGAAGTTGAAGGCCCTGGGCCCCTTAATCAGCTCCCGCCAACTTAGTTCGCACTCACAAAGTGTATGATTTCTATACCAAAGAAGAGATAGAAAAGAAAATCTAGGGGTATAACGAAATACCACTGAGATAGGGGTAGGGGCAGCAATGTGAGAGGAGCGCCCTCTAGAAGGCCAATATTAGATACCTGAATTGGGCGCGGATGGAGATCTAGTCACACAGCAGTCACAGAGGCACATGAAGAATACAGTTGAGCTACATATGCGCTAGAAAATGCGCACCAGGAGGCCAATTGAGGCTCTAACTGATGCCTTTCCTCCGAACAAGTCGGAAGGACTGAGTGTTTGTTCGTGTGTCACGTCCCAGGTCCACAAAAAAAATCTCCGGGCTAATTTTACCCCAGCAGGGCTTCGCCTCACCACCGCCTGTCCTTTTTCTTGCTAACGAAGTATGGGTCACGTAGCTGTAACGTTACCGGCTGTACAAGCACGATTTTTCACAGGACTTCAAACACCAGGAACTGCTTCTCCGCTCCAGAAGCGTGTTCCGTGATCCATGAATTCAAACACTGGTGTCTTATCTCCCTCGTTCGAATGGGTCTGGGGCGTCGGAGATATGGTCGCTTTCTTGTATTGGCCCATAACCGAGCGCACACCTCTATCTGAGCCCCCCCTCCCAAGGGAGGACTGGATTTAGTAACTAACAGCAACAGAGAGGGTGCCATCTAGTCGGCGTCTACGGCGCGAGCACGGGGGTGTTGGCTTTGGTCCCTTGGGGCGTTGATCTTTGCTTTATTTTTCTGCATGATAGCCTTCTATAGCCAGAAGAAAATCCGGCCGGCCTGTCTCAAAAGAAACACTCACGTTAAGAATTTGAGGGGCAAAATTTACAGTTCTTTTTTAAAAAAATTGAGGGGGGTTGGCTCCGTTTTCTAGAAATAAGGGCCTTTCTGCCCTGCGTCTGCCGGTCGCCTAAGAAACTGAGGAGGACTCGCGCGGGAATCTAAGAAACGGCCTAAGAAACGAGGGGGTCGGCCGTTTTCCAGCTTTTTCATCACCCACAGCAGGCTGTAACTCTGGCCGCTCGGGGCCAGTGTCAAAAGGGGACCTCTGATACTAGAAGAGGAGCTAATCAGGAAGCACATTCTTCCGTGCACTGGGACTGATTTTGACTTGCGCGCTACGCGCAACGCACGCGCGTGCACTTTTGCCCGCAGCATTAGCTTCTGTGTCATTTGGGTCTGTATTTGTTCGAGTTTGAGTTCGTTCTGGGGTTGTTGCTCAAGTGGAGAGTATCTGCCTGCAGAGGAGGGGGCCACTATGAAGTGCTTCTTAGGCGATATAGAAGCAGAGTCGCCCACCCTAAGTAGCCTATAGTAAGTAGAGCAATTGTCTCGACAGAAGCGCTGGCATTACTGATAGGCTGATAGGCCATTTTTGAAATGTCAACGGATCAATCCTACTCCCGGAAGTTTTTTTCTCGGCACCGAACTACAAAATGGTCGTAGCTCCGCTGCAGCGTTAAAGCCTAAGAATGTTACCGTCTTATTATCTATCTGCACAAACACTTCTCGAGCGCATTCTTACGGCATTTATAAGCTTACCGAAGGAACTCGAGACGTAGGTTTACGAATGATAGGGAGTGAGTTGATAGGGATTTCGAGAATCCTGCTGGTTGACTGACACCCTTCAGCGCAGCCTTCGTTAGTTCATTTAGCGCTGTTGGACTACTATCGCTCGTTAAGCTCTCACTAGTCTCACCTGAATCTTGCCCCTTTTGAAATGAACGGAATTCTTGCTCGCGGGACCTGCCCGTGTGAAGCCTCGATTTTAAGCTCTCTTGTTTGAGTTTCGGTATTGGCTTTTCTTTAATAAGTGGGCTACGATTCATTATAATAGTGTGGCATTCCTATCGCATCAAATAGTGTAGATCAAGTCCGGTACCTAATTGCGTTTAAGCCATACCAAATTCAGAAGGCGCTTCTTTATCTTTTACGTACCTCCTCAATCTTCAGGCTTTTCTCTGACATAAACATAACGATTCAGATCATAGTTTCATAGCCACAGTGGCTGGATTGAAAAAGTTGAAAGCAACATTAAATATGTTGTATGCAGGCCGTGAAAATCTGATAAGGTAGCTAGGACAAAGGAACTCGAGAGGTTTTACATTAAGCCCATTCTAGAGACAGGCCTCTGTATCTCTCGAAATCATGGCCGAAGATTCATCGCTCTCCATCAATCCAGCTTCGCGTTTCTCTTCTTCTTCTCCAGCTTTCACAAAATTGCGTACTTCGCCTACGTTGGCACTCTCCACAGGTATGCGATTATCAATAAGATCCTCTGTGTCTTCAGCTACCTCACCTTGAGCCAACGCATCATGGGCTCTATCACTATTGAGCTCGCTGGATTTCGGAACAGAGCGTACGAGACCGTTTCGTTCAACTGCTGCTTCGAGCGCATCAATCTTACTCACAAGGGCCCCTATTGTAGCTTCGGATGATTCTAATCTGATTGTCATATCACTGATTAAAGGTTTGATGATGGCTTCGATACCGTTGTTGCCGCCTTCGATTGCGGAAGTACCTGAGCCGCGTTTGTCAATAGCTTCGAGCACCTTCGACGTGTTTCGTCCCAAGTCAGCCTTGATGCGCTCTGTCGTGCCCGTCGATGCGTCTTCCCAACCATCAGTGGCTTCTTCAAGCACTTTCATTGCTTTTCGCAAAGAATAAATGACGTTCTGCCTTTTGGGTTGACCATATTTTCGTAAGAGCACACCCAGTCGATGAAAAAAGCGCAAACTTCTGAGCACTCTCAAGCGCCCGATCCATTTCGCTGATCGAGCAAGTCGGAAAACACGAGCCAGCTTTGAAGTCGCCTTGCCGTCAACTTTGGAATTGACTAAGACGATTTCGATGATGAATAAGAATAAATCTAGAACAACAAGGAACGAATCTAACGCCCGGAATTTGTTCGAAAAGAAACCGCCTATTTTGGAAGTTGCAGCTGCTGTAGAAAACGCTTCCACATGCGAGCGTGCTGCTGATTTCTGTGCCTCAATAACTGCAATCGTGTGAGACCAAGTGTAGTATCGCAGAAGAATATCAGCCAAGAATATAGCTGAAACACCCAGGCCCCAATAGAAACTGGGCTCATAGCTATAATTCGCATTCGTTTGTTCACGGTAAGTGTCCTCCTTATCGCGAAGATTTCCAACAAAAATAAGCTCGAATAATACGATACCAAAAACCACAGTTGTTGCAGTAGCACTTTCTTGAAACTGCAATGTGCGATACTGCCATGTTGGTGGAATTTGCGTGCGACGATCATTTGACTTGTTGTGCGTCATGAAGTCTGTCACTCCAGGAGTTGTATCTTTAATTTGCGGCAAAAGTGGTTCATATTCAGCTATAAGATCGACTCGTGCTCTCCAAAATAAGGGCTCGGACCGTTTCATCGCGTCGGTATACGAATCAGATACAATAGCGATCAAAATGTTCTGTTTATAAGAAGGCAAAATAAAAAGTTCATCCACAAAGTGAGGGCATGTAAAACGAGACTTACACAATCAACGAGAAATCCGTACCATCATGATGATAACGATTGTTAGAGCAAACGCAGTGAAGAGAAAATAAGAGCTTGTAGTTGGAAACGCAGTATCGTCAATTTCTCCGACAGCGTAGCCCCACACTTTCCACAACGAATCTTTGAATGACCCCCACTCATCGTCTTCTAGCGTTTCTCCAACGAGCATGATGTGATAAAGTGCCGCAAATAGAACCAAGATGAGGCCAAGAACGACGAGAAACACATCGACCTGTAAAAAGCATGCCACAAAGAACATAGAATTTACAAAAAAATAAGCACACACAGGTATATCGATAGATTCAATCTCAGACTCACGTTCCACGAGATTTCTTGGAGCATCAGGACGAATGTTGCCATCTTGATACCAGTCCCTCGAAGAAATCCCAGGGCCCGAAGACCAAGAAACGACACACATATTACATCTACCGTTACTAGAGCATCTTCTCCGAGACCGAAGAGCTCTAGCTTTCGATCGTTGTCAAAATATTGAGGATTTGAAAGATTAGTTATTGAAATTACTGCCGAGTTGAGAAGTGTTATCCAAGTGCCCAACAGAGCTCCCAAGTTGATCCAACTGATATAACGAGAAAAATGTATGAATATGATAGTCATTTGCATGAGAAGATATTTTACTTGGCTTACATCAAGAGAGATATGAAAGTACCCTAAAGCAAAGAAAAGAAAGACAAAGAAAAGAAAGAGTGTAATAATATCAACTAAATAAGACGACACGGCTTACTTGAATGGATTCTGTCGCCAAGCCTCTGACAGACCAAGGTACACGGTGATAAGGTACGACAACTTTTGAAGTTTGACAGTCACCACTGAGTGTATTGCGCTTTCGTTATCATCATCATCATCTAGGTTTTCTGCAACTATTGCTGGACAATTATCTTCTTCAGTGTTCTCAGCAACGCTTTCCACAGTACCAAACAACTTCACAGACATGCGCCGGTAATTAGCATTCTGCTGCCAATCTTGAGTTTGAGGCGTTCTCAAAGGAGAACTAGGAGAAGATGATTCAGTGAAGCTCATTCTGTTATACTGCCGAAACTCATTGAGAGTGGTTGAAAAGCGATGCCGCGATCGCACGTCTGAAGCTCCCTCGTTCGAAAGCTCGATTTCTTTTGCCCGTGCATCGAACCTGATTACAAAATTTAGAAAAGCGGGTATCAATACTTGATCTTCGATGAAGTTTGAAATGTATTTGTAGTGCGAGTAATAGCGCGTGACAGTATGAGTGACAAATAATACTTGGGTACACTTTAATGCAGTATTCACAGCTTGGACTTACATGTGATGAACCTCGCGGACCGAAAAGTATGTAGTGGCACAGATACCAAGCACCACTGTGACGAGCGATGTTTTGGGGGTTAACATAGACCCAAGAACAAGCGTGCACATACAGGTAAAGAGACACAATTCGCCGTAAAATATCAATACTGGGCCACTGCGAAACTTAAACCATAAAATTGTCTGTATGAGAGGGGTAATTGAGAGAGCTTCTAAGCTCTCTTTTGAAGGTGGATTGCTTAGCATGCCAGACAAAAGATCTTCGTCCAAAATGGCGTACATAGCACAATCCGCGAGCGCTCCTAACCAAATTCGTTTCAAAGCTTCTGAATTCTCCCCACTTTCCAATGCATAAATGTTAGAAATCGTGTTGATGATTCGAGTCACTAACTGAACCCCTTGAGTCGAACTAAGACCATACTTAGTAGGAGATCGCAGGGGGAGTATCACAAAAAGAAACTTAATGTTTGCAGTGATAGCCTCTGCACTACCCTCGACAATAAGCTCGCGAACGAATCCTTCGACTTCCCATGGAGAACCTGTAAGAAATTTTCGGAATCTTTCAGGGAGCTCAGCATGATCATTGGTGCTTCGACATCTCGATGCTTTTGACGCTGCATCTTCTTGTGAAAAAGACCCCAACCCAATCTTCGAAGAAAAATGTGTAGATTGAGAACGATATGCTTCTGTTGAATGAACAAGGGCACTAATTCCCCAAGATCCCGGTCGAGAACATAGGAAAAAAACTATTCGGTCAGAGACTTCCATTCTCGAATTCAAGTTTCGTTTGAAGTAACGGTCCAAGGGCGTATTGGATTTGCGATCAAGGCGCAACAAGAACTTTGGGTCACACTTGCGCAAAGCGTCTAGTACATCGGCAGAGAACTGGGTATTGCGCTCCAAAAGATAATGGACTGGTGTTCGATAAAGCGTGGACAAGCGAACGAAGCAGTTTTTATCCAACTCATATAGAGAGAATATTTCATAGAAAGTTAAGTCCGCGGCACGAGCCAAGAACAAATGCACTGGCGTCAGTCCTTTCTCCTCATCCACAGTTGCGCCCGAGTCCAAGCCAGCAGAAAAAGTTTCAGCAACACCAGTTACTACACCTTCTACGAAGGAACTGTATCTATGGATCCCCGTCGTCGTGCTCATATGCGCATGATTGGTCTTGCCAGCAGACTCCTCGGTCATTATGAGCTCTTCAGGATGCGCTCTTGCGGCAGCCAAAAATTGAGCAGACGTCGTAGACGAGTCTTTGGCTAGTTCGAGAAGACTTCGATGCTCGACTGCGTTATGGCCCGATGACTTTCCTATCAAGTTACTCACGAACTTCATTGCTAGTCTTCCTGGTGTATTGCTTATGCCAGCCGTCTTTTCGGTCATCTCAACGCTCAATTGGGATTCATTTGCAGTCTTCGGTAAAAGTTCAGTGTGATTGCTTTCATTAGTACCCCTCGAATGATCTTGTTCGTTTTGCATTTTTTTGTAGAGATTGCCAGCTTTGTAGGCACTGATTGATTTAGGTTGGTTTACAATATATATATATGCAAGTAATGCTTCCCAGACCAGATCTGAGTATGAACTTCGAGTGAAAATGCTACGGCAGAAGCCCTCTAAACAAGTGGCCCATTTGCTTATCCAGGAGTGAGTGGAGAATTCATGAGCTCAAATGGCGTCTGGTGTTGTAAATCTGTAGCAGCCCGCATCATCAATCATCAATGACTGACTGAAGACTGAGGACTGACTGCTCTGCTGCTCTGCTGCTCTGAGCTCTGAGGACAAACAATGAAACAATCGAAAGATCGTTCTTGACTTCTGAGCCACGAGCCACGCTCCTCTCATCATTCGTATTCGTAAACCTACGTCGCAAGCTTCGATGAGGAGCATTACAGATTACAGATAACCAAGAAAACCGCGGGTTTTCCAGGTTTTTACCCACTTCGGCTAAGCATTAGATCCGGTAAATACTAACTACGCTGATGGAAAACCCAGATCCCTCGTGGGTTTTCTTGGTTACTGAATGAGGAGTGCTTCTGAGCTTCTGAGCAGGGCTGGCCTGGCATAAACAGGAACAGGCAAGAGGTGGGCAATCAGACCACAAGGCGACGTGGTCCCGCCGACTTGTTCGGAGGAAAGGCGCCAGTTGGAGCCTTAATTGGCCTTCTGGAGCGAATTCGCTAGCGCATTTGCAGCTCAAGTACATTCTTTATGTGCCTCTGTGACTGCTGTGTACTTGTCTTTCTTTGTTTTTGGGAGAGTATTAACTAGACTAGACTAGACGACGTGGGGGTGGGGTGGGTAGTTGGGTTCGTCCGGCTGGAAAAAAGACACCCTTTTTCCCGCCTCCCCCAGAGGAGGGATAGGCTATTCCCGTATATAGAGCACCAACGGACAACTCCAGGGCGGTAATTCGGTATTTCCATCGCCCCCGGGAGGGGGGCTCAATATGGAAATGGGGACTACCCACCACCAGGCCAGGTGGGGGGGTGGGCATCGAAGGATCTCTGGAAAATGGCCCTCTCATTCGTCAAATGTTTTTTTGCCCAAATCTTGGGAACAGGTGTTTTATACAAAATCGAAAAAAGCATGCCACTCGGGCATGTGCGCCTGATTAGCTTCTTAGGTCTAGTCTGCGCTGCTTTGCTTTTCTTCTCTACCTGTTAGTCTTCTAATTCCGGCCCTTCGGGGCCTGTCTCAAAAAAGCATGTTCGTAACACCTGTTTTTTACCTGGATACGGGGCCCTAATCTAGTCCGAAGTCTCGTCAGTAGTCGAAAAATTTCATAAGGACCCCGAGGGGCCGTAATTAGAAGGCTAACAGGTGGGGATAAGAAGGAAAGCAGCAAAAACGGGGCCTGTCTCAAAAACTGGAACTAAGAAGCCAATCAGGCGCCCGTGGCCGAGTGGCCATGGAGGTGATGATAGCGGTCCAAAGTGGGGCGCTCCTTCGTGCTCTTGGAGCGCTGGTCAATAGAAGAATAATATATGCCCTCAGAGGAGGGGACTATAGCAAAGCTCACAGGCAAATCATTTCCCTTCACTTATTAGGTATTAGAGGGATTGCAGGAAAAGTGAGGGATCACAACACAGCCGACAGCAATATAGAAACCAACGAAGCACACACGCAAGAGCGCCCATGAGAGTGGCGATGGCGAATCCTCAGGACATAGGCCCCGAAGGGCCGGATTTACTGTAGGCAGCTAGCAGGCGGAAACATAAAGAAATGCAGCTTAAATATTACATTGGCCCCTAGGGGCCTACCAAAAGCTTATAATAAGAGAAGAGCCAATACTAGAACCAATTCAATTAGGTACACTTGCCCAGGTAGCAATGGAAGCGATGATATTGGCCCAAAGTTGCACGCTTATCCGTGCTCTGGGGGTGCTGGTCAAAAGAAGAGTTTCCGCCCGTAGAGGAGGGGACTACATGGTCTCTCTAGGGCGAAAAAAAAAAGTCGCCCAATCCAAGCAATTGCGTGACCCCATTTGCATGCGAGCTAATGCCTGAACAAAGCTTTGGCTTCCGGAAAGCCGGTGTTGTTGGATAAAGTTCGTTTGCGAGCCATTTCTCGAGCGACGAGGTCCAAGATGAGACTGAGGTCAGAGGAAGCACCGCAGTAGCGGCCAATGACTGGAGCAAGAACGCAGGCGCTATGGCCATATTTATCGAGTTCGCTCTCTGAAGGGCCTCCTTGGTCGTGCTGCGTACCATGTATCTCTAAGTCAGGCTTCTTTATGCGTTTATGGTAATCCTTGTTGACAGCAGCCTTTTTTCTTTTCTCCAGAATGCAGAATGCCCCCGGAAATAGTTGAGAGGTGTCGTCATATCACGAGAGGTCTTGTAGAGTCCTCCAGTTTCAAATGTGACACCGGAGCTCATGGCTGTGAATCCAGAATCGTATTGTAGGACTTCAAAAGTGGCGACAATATCCCACGGTCCGTCTGTGAGACACAGTCATGCACGGTGGGCATCAGGGGAGGGAACGGATT
>Ga0307931_1002002_pt1 | contig 13229 bp, 14 predicted proteins | sample OrgLakmetageno47_FD_201816 | JGI IMG/M metagenome (GOLD analysis project Ga0307931, IMG submission 201816) | Saline water microbial communities from Organic Lake, Antarctica - #47 | ecosystem: Environmental > Aquatic > Non-marine Saline and Alkaline > Saline | place: Antarctica: Organic Lake... | reverse complement strand
CCTCCCAACCCCCCACCCCCCCCCCCCCCCCCCCCCCCCCCCCCCACACACACACATATGTAAGTATGTGCACACTTTACGTCTTTGGCGAAGTCTTGAAACTTTTGGGGCATGGTAGCGCTGAACAGCAGAGTTTGCCGCTGCTGGGTGAAGTGGGACACGATCGCCTGCACTTCTTCGTCGAAGCCCATGTCCAACATCCGGTCGGCCTCGTCCAGGCACAAATACCTGTGAATTGGTGTGCGAGTTTGAAGTACTAGCAGTTGAATGGTGTTATAAATGGTGGCAAGGGTTGTCGTTGGAGGTATTGTTTGGATTTAGAAGAAAAAACAATCATAAGGCAAAGCCGTGCATATTTACGAGGAATACATACGAAAAAGTGAATTGAAACGAACATGAAACAAGCTAAACACAACGTCACCCTCTCTTCAACTCTTTCAAAAAAAGTGAAGTTTCTTGAGGCATACCAGCACACAAGAAACACACGAAATGAACGACAACATTGTCACCACCAGCACCACTCTATCACCAGCACCCTTCACCCCCTTACCGGCACAGGTCAAGCTTGATTTTGCCTTGCCCCAACAAGTCTTTGAGACGACCTGGTGTTGCCACAATGCCATGCACGCCGTACCTCTGCAACGGCTCCAGCTGAGGGCCTGAACAAAAAAGAGCGAAGAGTGTGTGTTTGTATCAGAGACTGGTCTTAATCATGCCTTGAATGCCTGCATACGCCACAATTTGAAACATTCTTATTAGACAAAGAGAAACAAAGAGATGTGCACAGATTTGTGCCTTCTCCTCGTCCCTCGTCTATGCGTTTACCTTTCGCCTCTCCGCCCACCACCAGTGATGTTCGCAAGCGAGGATAACCCGTGCCGGGCTCGCCTAAGGCTGCGCAATAACGCTCCAGCACCTGTGATGCAGCGAGTGAGTGAGCAAATGAATCGTGAGAACGTAAGATATAGGATGAAAATGATTCGATGCTGGTAGAAATAGGGGAGGTGAAAGAAGAAACACACATGAAAAGCGTTCAAAAATGAAGACACAAACAATCACATTCTTGTCAACGTTGGATTTCAGAAGTCGAGCATCGTTTGCTGTACTCATTCTAATGATGACAAAAACGATTACCTCCCAAGTTTGCCGGGCTAGCTCGCGCGAGGGCGCTAATATAATACCGAAGGGCCCTTCCCCCGCCTCCAGCGGCAAACGCTTCTCTTCTTCGATCGCTAACATCACCAGCGGCAAGCAAAAAGTGACCGTTTTCCCACTGCCGGTGAACGCAATCCCAATCATGTCCCGGCCGCTTAAAATCACGGGAATACCCTGGACCTATAGAGGAGGTAATGACGGTTGTGAAAAAAAGGAAAGAAAAAAAACATGACTTGAAATAGAAAAAGAACGCGTTTTTGAAAGCCTTCAAGGGTGAAAAAGAAAAGAAACGAAGAAGAAGATGATGATGATGATGAAGTAGAAGAGATGGATCGACGGGCGGTGTGTGTGCTTAGCTAAATAATACTTCTGTTTGTTCAACGAAGTATACCTGAATGGGGGTTGGGCGCTTGATGCCGTTTTTCTCGAGGGCCGCCCTCAGGGGGTCAGGAAACCGCATGTCTTTGAAGGACTTGATGGGCGGCGGAATCGCCTCCCCCTCCGCGATGATGTACCTGTTGTTGGGGCAGCGTGTGCGCATAACACGATAACGGATGGAAGTGCAAAATGTCTACGGCCACCTATTCTTCAATCTTGGAAAAGTCGAATTGGTGCACTCGTTTTCATCGTAGGATTTTACTTTGAAAAACAGTTTAGGTGGCGCAACAGCATAACTAAAGAAGTATAAGTAGCAGCAGTAGGAGGTTTGTAGATGTACCATTTCTTGCGTAAAACTGCGGCTTCATCCTCGGTCATGCTTCGAATGTGAGAAGGAGGCCGCCAGCCAGTGGACAGTGACTCGGAGTAGCGAGTGCCGGCTGCCAACTCAGCTGCGCTCATCAAAGCTGTTTTTAAAGAAAACAAACAACGTAAGAATTAGTTCAGCAGTGCTTGAAAAAAACACAACAACCACCACCACTGATCCCCCCCCCAAAAAATAAAATAAAATAAAAAATAAAAACGCTAGGAGCACGGCCAAAGAGGAGACCCCCGACGCCCAAGGAGGCACGCACCGTTGGTCTGCACGCGGTCCGCGTCCTTGCGAAGGCGCGCTTCTTCGGCCGCCTCGCGCATCTTGCGAATTTCCGACACGTCCATGTTGGCCTAGGAAGAAGAGGAAGAAGAAGAAGAAGATTATTGCAGGGAAGGTATAAGAGGTGTGTGTGTAGGGGTGCAGTGGGCGCTTAGTGATGTGCAGGAACAGAGAGAGTGGACAAGATAAGATGGTGGGGTTGTTTTCAAGGCTAGGTGATAGGAAGAAGCATAAGAGAGGGCAACAGGGTAGACCTAAGATTGAAGACAGCGCACGTGCGCATGAACTAAGAAAATGAAAGCGCATGTGCACAAGGCCTAGCTACCACTTAGGCAACTCCTACCACCTTGCTCCTTTGTTATTTCACACCACCAAGACCCAACCAACCGCTGAGAAGACCCTACTCGTACATTGTGCCCAATACTGCCCTTTCAAGACAATCAAATCAACAACCTCTCCATCTTCTCCACACATGTACATCTCAAAGAAGGCCAAACTTTAACTTATGCCTCCTCTGCTGTCCATCCGAACCTGTTGAGCGCGCAGTGCGTTGGCTTCGTCCAATAAAGTCTTCTCCGCTTCCGCAGCCTCCAAGTCCTCTGCATTGTCGGCGTTCGCACTGCTTTGGAGGTCCGCGCCACTGCTAGGACTCGGCACAAGCCCAGGGTCCTCGCCATTGTTACCACTGCTGCTGCTGCTGCCAACGCCACCGTTGCCCCGCAACTTTTTCTTGAGGTGTTCGACGTGCGCCGCCCGCTGCTCCTTTTTGTCCTTAACGCTCGCCCACGCTTCCGGTTTCTTTTCTTCCTCGTTCGTGTCGTCGGCATCGGCTTCGTTGTCAGAGGAGACTTCCGCCGCCATGGCTGCGAATGGATTAGCGGCAGCTTCAGCAGCTTCACGCTCGCGTTTGAGCCTTTTCAGCTGTCGCTCTCGCTCCATTTCGGCAGCGACATCGTCCATGGCTACGTACTGGGGCTGATGCTGCTATTAGAGATAATAGGATAGACCCAACGATTACTAAACCGCCGAGGTGGCAGTGATTAATTCTAGAGCAGACAACTGTTTGGTTTGGCTCTCTAGAAACCAAAAGGGGCCACCACTTCTATATTCTATAGAACACAAAGCTCTTCACCGCGAGACCGCGAGCAACCTTCACTCTACTCACGAAGTCACGAACGACACGATACAAGAAAGGCCTTCATGATTCATCAAAAAGTCTGCAAAATTTTGTGTCAATATTCCTTGATTGGTTGATCGGCTGGTCTATGATCTGCAAAGTCGATTCTTGACTACAGACGAGGGTGAATTATCACGGGGTGATCAAAAGGTGAACGCGTGAAGCCGAAGCTAACATCATCGGCAATCGGCAACATCTCCATACCTGCGCTTGTGGCATTTCTCACGCCCTGGCATATTCTGAGGAGAGAATGGCGGATTTTAAAGTCACAGGGTGAGGAATATTGACTCCTGTGAAGGGCCGCTGTGCTAGCTGCTTTTTGAAACTGTGTGCATTCATGAGGCAACCTTTCGACCGGCCTCCTCATCGATGAGAAGCTTTCCAAGCTTCTTTCATTGCGGTAGCTAGTGGAGTGAACCATCGAAATATCATTGTGGATCATCTTTTGAAAATTACAGGACCACTTTGGTGCCTGAAGGCATCTGGGGCGACTATGTAGCCTACCATGTCCAGGTTACGCCCAGATGCTTGCCAGAAGCACCCGAATGGTGCCCGTTCAGTGACAGCAACAGCACTGGCAACGGCGCCAATGGCAATAACAACAATAAAGCTGCAGAGTCCGTGGGAACTCGACAAAAATGCGAATCTTTTATCGTGTATCGGCGTTTCAATGACTTCAAGATCTTGCAGGTGTGCACGAGCACTCGAGTGCACACGTGTTCGTGAGAAAGATTCGGCGACACCACGATTGTGTGTTTTCTTTCTTCTTTGCGTCCGCATTGTAGCGTTTGTGGCGGCATACTTTAACCTGTCTTTATTTTCCCATATCTTGTATGCTTGCATAGGCTTCTTTGAGGTTGCATGCGCCGCCCATTCCTGCAGAGGATGAGAGCAGCAGCAGCGGTGAAATCAGTGTCGCCGATTTCAAGGCCAGATATGCGCTTCCTAGCGACAACATCGGTAAGTCATTTACTTAAGCTGTGCTTACCGTCGGTATAGAGATAACCAGTTTGCTGTTCTTGCTATTCTTTCATTTTATTTGTATCATCCTTCTTCTCACTCTGTATTCTTTTGTACAGTTTGTTCACATCATGCCGTATTTCCCACTTATTTGTCCATCAGCATCCTGGTTTTCAAAGCGCAGCACAGAAATAGTGTTGGAGCGCTCGCATATGTTGTCGCTGTGGTTAAGTGACGTGTTTCAAGAGGGACATTTCCAGCGGTCGCGACCTCTCCGGGTGAGTTCAAAGCCGTTCACGTGTCCATCAATTTCTTTGAATCTGTGAAGCACTGAACCACCTGCAAATCGGTGTAGTTCGCTATTATATATCATGCAAGAGCGAAAACTACGAATCGCATGAGCTTGTTTTTTTACGTGCTTCTTTCTATTTTTTTACAGCTGTTTTTGACGGACAATGCCAATGAGGCTCCTACGGGCGCGGAAGATGTAACTGCATCGTCCGATGAGCCTGCAAACCGAACACAACCCTCCATGGTTGCTGAAGGCAAAGAGCTTGCTCTGTCTTTCCGGAATCATCTTAAGTCTGAAGCGAAGAAGTTCATAGTAGCCGAAAAAGAACGAGCTGCAGCATCGGAAGAAGGAATAAGAGCAGCTGAGGATTCGATATCGAACACAGCAGGAAGCGCAGATTCAGAGCGCACGATTGAAGTTTCACCTAATGTGCATGAAGATGAAACTAGAGACAGTGCTTTCGAAAGCGATGATAGCGACGCGGACAGGAGCGCACCATTTGGTGATGATGCTCAGCAAGTACAATGCTTCGATTTTCTTGTGGTAGCGGCATCGTCTGCAATTGCTGACATCTCATCTCGACAGCCTCCAACAGCTCCTCCAACGAGCCATCTCTTTCTCGAGGCTGAACCACAAGACGATGCTGCAAAGGCCACTGAAACAGAGAATGAAGCTGTGGTGTCAATAACTCCTCCACCACCTCCTTCTGCGCTTGATCATGTGATAAAGAGCCCAATGCCTGAAGTTTCTACGCGCGTCGCTGAACTAGCTCCTGCGTTGTCTACTCTCGACGTAGACTTTGCTACCATTGCCTTTGAGCAAGGTTGGCGAAAGTGGGCTATTGACGGAGTAAAGCAACAAGATGTTGCTGCTGCTGCCGCTATTGCTGTTGATGGTGCTGAGAATGATACTGGTGCTGGTTCCGGTGCTGAAACTCCAGTGAGTTTGGACACAGATACAATCGATAAGGAGCAAGGATGGCGAAAGTGGGCGACCGATGCAGTTATGCAACAAGATGACGCTGCTGCTGCTGCTGCTGCTGCTGCTACTACTCCTGTTGCTGATTCTTCAGTTGCTTCAATTAATGCCGATGCAGCTGCGGTTGCCTTTGAGCAAGGATGGCGATCGTGGGCTTCTTCGTCGGCGTCAGTTCTAACAGTGGCTGCTGCGGATGGCGGTGAGAGCGTCACTTCAGCGACGTCCGCAACACAAGAAATAGCAAGGGAATGGCCCAGCGTTTCAAAGTCAGTTGTAGAGGAAATGATCCAAGCAACCAAAGAGCATGAAATTCTTTCACTGCAACAACAGAAGGCCGTAGAAGAAGCCGAAGAGCAAGCCGAGAGAGTGAAGTCTCGGCAGCGCAAAGAAGCGCGCAAGCATGCGGCGGCTCAGAAGGACCAAGCCAATTCCGTCTCGAAAGCCCGAGCGCGAGCCGACTCCGTGAATGCTCGTTTGGCCGCGGCGAACCCAGCACTGGCTGCCAAGTTGAACGCAGCAGCGGAAGAACAAAAGCTCCAACACGAGTTAAGAAGCAGTGGGAGCAGCAGCCGCCGTCGCCGCACCTCTAGCAGCAGCAGCAGTGATTCCAACAGAGACTCTGCGTCAGACTCTCTTGTGAGTAGCAGTGCTTCACCAGAGGCGCAAGAGGACGTAGCAGCTCCTAGAAAGGAAGCTACTTCTGAACCCACAGATACCACGGTTGTGTCAGCAGCGGCGTCTGCAGAAGAACCACTTACTGACGCAGCTTCATCTCCTGGTGCTGTTTCCGTTACTCCTTCGGCAGAGGCTCCTGCTGTTAATTCTTCGGCCAGTGCTGTGGATGCTACCGCCCCTTCTCGTGTGGCGGGTGCTCCAGACACTGCTGCTACTGCCACTGAAGTTGCTGCTGCCGCGGATACCGTGGCGGCGGCCGCTGACGCCGACGAAGCCATGTACGAGTCGATGCGAGCAAAGGCCGCGATTGACACCGCCATTGCGTTCATGGACCAGCAAGGACTGGGTCACGTGTATCAGTCGTTGGCATCGGCAGGCCACGGAACCCTGCCTGAAATGGCGAGCCTCGACTTGCATGCGTTGCTGGACGTAGGTCTGAAGAAAGGCCACGCGCTCAAAATGCAGCGCGCACTGTGTCAATGGACTGAATCGTACGCTGAGCGCGAACAAGCCGAAGCTGAGGAGGCCACCAAAGTTTGGGAAGACGCGAAGAACGAGGCTGCAAACAAGGCTGAGATCGTAGCTTCCTTAGAGCTTGAACAGGGCAGCAATCGCAGTAGCAATGATGGCAGCAGCAATGACGGGGGTACCACAGGTGAATCCAGCGAGCTCACAGCCGCCCGGAATGATGCAGCCACAGCAGCTGCCACTGCCGATCGCTTGGGCAAATTGGCAAAACGCGAAGTTAGCGAGGCCGCGACCGCAGCTGCGGAACTTCAGGCAGTTGGTCGTGGTGAACTGGCAAAGAAAGCAGATGGCGCAGAAGAGAAAAGCACCACCAAGGATAGTGCTCTCAGCACTGCTGCTGCTGCCAAAGCTGCCGCGGGATCCGAAGAGGAAAAAGCCTCGTCGTCACCAGTTGCATTTTCTTCTTCTCCTACGGCAGATGCAACAGCAGCAGCAGCAGCAGCAGCAGCAGAATCATCTTCTCCCTCTTCAACAACAGCTGATGTGAACGAACAGGACAGCACTAGTGGTGGTGTAGATTCGCCCCAATCCAAACGCAATTCAGACTTCACTGGCTTGTCCTCAATGTTGGGTCCAATGCCGTGCTCGGTGTTTGCCAGCGACGTTGGTTTTACGGTATGTGGGCCCCGATCAGCAGCCGATGGGTCAAAGGCAGCAGCATCTTCGGAAGCAACAGGAACAGCAACAGGAGCAGCAGGGGCAGCAAGAACCACTCAAGACCAGGGAAGCGTGCTGCATGGACTGCCCTCGGTAGAAGCGCAAGCCTCGGTGCTGGTGAAACTGAAAACCGCACAAACGGCCGCAGCGGTGCTGGAGCTGAAGTTGCGCGGCGATTACAGGGATGTGATGAAAGCCCTGGGGGCGGGCGCGGGCGCGTCGGTAGCACTGGAGTTGGACCGGGCCTGGAGCAGGTGGGTTGCGTGTTATCATTGTGAAGTTTTTTTTAAAGGCTATAAGCATAGAGCCTTTCTAACAGTGTAAAATTGAAAAAAAAAACATACACACTTAGAATCTAGTATCACTGTTGTACTTTGTTTCACACTTTTCATTCTTGTCTGTTGCTGCTGAACATCGTTGCCAACCTATATCAAGTGTGGTTCCTAAACCTACGGTCAAAGTGCTGGGCACGCCCGATACTGCTGCTCAAATTGTAGCCTGTGATTCGCCCAACGCCATGAGCCGTCTTCTCAGTACTTTCCCCACGAAACAAGGTACATACTTGATAAAATGGCTAGAAAATTAGGCACTAGAGAATATTTAAGATTTTTGTAAGATTTTTGAAATGGAGATGATTTCCTTCATAGCTGCTCCTTATTACATTCCTCCACACTTTTTGTTTTCTTAAATCGTTTTGATTTTCCCTCGGCAATTAGGAGCTGCCCTTCTACTGGAGCTCTACCGCCGCGGCGCAGGCTCTCCCGTACTTGAAGCACTTGCCACTGAGAAGCCAGCCGCTGCGGCGGTGCTGTTGTCGACGCTTGTGTTGCCACCTTCCTCATCTAAGAGTAGCAGCAACGGTGGCGGCTATAGTGGTATTGGAGCTGGAGGAGACCGCGCTGCGTTGTTGAATGGATTCGAAAGTGTTGAAGTGGCTGCCGCTGTTCTTGGCCAACTCTCCGGCGCGGAAAAGGGTGTCATTTTGAACTCACTCACCGACGACAAACGGGCCCAAATCAACGAGGTACTTGTAATTACCTAATTATGGACTTTGATTGAAGGGAGAGTGTGAGCCAGGCTCAAAACAATGCTGGCCTTCGTTATCATTCTAATGGCAAGACCGCTTTGATTGACACGTTTTTTTGCGTATTAAATCGTACTGCAGGTTCTTGATTCGGAAAGTCCTAAAGACAGCCGCGATGGCAACAGCAATGGCAGTGGCACCTCTAGTGACTCCACCAACAGCAGCAGCAGCAGCGGCTCGGCTAGTGGCAATAATGAAGTGTCTGAAATATCGTCGTCGTTTCGGGCAGCTTGCGGCTACGGCAATTCGCTGAACATGAAAGCTTTCAAGGCGCTCGTGCAACGCCTGCTCCTGGTGCCTTCAAGCAAAAATGGCAGCAAGAACGCAGCGGCGCCTTCCGAGAAGGACTTAGAGGCCGCCTTTGCGTTAGCGGATGGCGACAAAAGCGGCGGCGTGGACGAACAAGAATTCCTTGCTTTGTGAGTGCTTGTGAACATGATTGCGTTGGCAATTCTGTGTAGTATTAGTATATTTTCCTAGTTTCTAGTCTCTCGCCTCTACTCGTTTTTTTGACATCTTTCTTAACCAAACCATTGATTGAACTTTGCATTCGTTGTGCTTTCCTCCTTGACTCATCAAAGTAATTGACAATCTTGTCGCCTACATGTATAGGTTTGAGCTAGTGAAGCAAGGTGCGGTGAAAGGGCTCGGGAAAAAGAGCTTTTTTGGCTCTTCATCTAGCCAGAAGAAACAAGCTTCGGCGTTTCAAGCGTCGTTTCAAGAAGAACGCAACAAGATATCCTAAACATGTTTGAGGGCTGTTTGAGCTAGCACCATTTTAATATGCTAGAAAGCCAATGAAACTCGGTGGAACAAGGAATTCATGAAAATTTAAGGCCAACTACCTATTAACTATTACTGCTAGGGTGAATAGAAATAATTTATCTTTAAAAAAAAATCTGTTATTTTTAGTGCCACTGCACCTACGCAACAAATTTCTTTCGCTTCTACGACGAAATCGGCGAGCCAACATTCCTTATTAAGCTTCAACTCCGAAGTCCAGAGGGCAGAACCAAAATTATTACTAATTATTAGTTGCGAGGTGCAAACCCAAATAACAGCACCAGCAACACAGGGCGCACAGCAAAACGCAGCCCCTTGTTCTTTTGAGCTATTCAGAAGCCCATTTGAAAAAAAAAAAACAGAAGGTTTCTTCAGGAAGGTTCACAGTTATGAATATATACCTCAGTGCACCTGAGCCCACACTGATTTCAAGTTCAGGTTCTATAGCTGCATTGCCTTCTGTGGTGCTGCTTATATTTCCCGTGTTTGTCCTTCAAATGTGTGATCGTGCCTTTGTGGTCAAACTGTTCATAATATTTGCCAAGTCTAGTATTGAATGCGGTAGTCGCCCGTTGAATCCGCATTGCAGCGCGTGCCGTTTTTGGCAGTAGACAACAGTACTCCCCCACCTGCGTCGGGGCACTCTGGCCTCAAGAGCTTCACCGAGGCGCGGTTTTTGCCTGAAGCGGATATGCGCGCAATCAAATTTTCACGGTCCGCCAATTCGTCGAAGGTGTTGAGGATGAGCTGGAACGAATCCGGGCTCAAGATGGCGTGCCATAAAAACACCTGAATTTTAGTGGTAATTACGAACAGAAAGAAACGACGGAGTATGGATATGCAGATTAAAGATACCCGTGCAGGTGTTCTGCGTTTGCTACTTGAGCGCCTCACTACGGCTCAGCCCCTGCCCGTAGGTGCACACAGAATAACCCATGTCCTCTCTTTCTTTCTTTCTTTCTTTCTTTCTTTCTTTCTCTTACCGCTAAATCCATCCGGTCGAATGCATCCATGCCTGACGATTCACTTTTGGACCATTTCATGATCGCGGTGGCTTGGTGCACCTGTGGATCAACGCCAAAGAACACCAAAGAACACATATGTGCAGAAAGCAATTTCACACTCATCGTTTCATCTATATGCTTGTATCTCTTTTTCTCTTTCTCAGTCGTGTGATTCCTGAACAGTGACAAATACAACATACCGTGAAAAGACGTGACATTGCTACTTGTTTCACTGTGGAGAAAAACTCGCCCATGCCCAGCGCGCTGTCATTGCTGCCGTCGTCCATTGTCTCACTGGCACTAGCTCCGCCACTAGCAGCAGCCGTGTCGTCAGCTTGCTCTCTCTGAGGTGGCGGCAGGATAGGCGGTGGTGGCGCCATGGCAGCATCAGCAGCTGAAGCAATGTCGCTCGCTTCACTCACTGGCTTCTTGTCGTCGTCGTCTTTGTTGCCACCTTCGTTGTTGTTATTTTCACTGTTGCCATTGCTGCTGCTATCGTTGTCAGAATGAGCCGTTGGTGGCGCGACAAAGGTCTTTGTTTTACTGCCACTCAAAATGTCTTTCAGGGCCTCGAATTCCTCTTTGCTCACGGCAACTTTTTCCATGTCGGACATGAGAGACAGCACCTGCGGTCCAAAACCAAACGAATACAAGGTACGATTAAAAAGCTCGAAATCGAAATGTGTGCTTCAATCAACTAAATTTTCACTTTATCACAGATTATCGCTAGGAGCGTGACATAAGTAAGAAATGAAGGAATGCTCACTCAGCTTGTAAGATACAAAGGTAAAAGAAGTAATTTACCGAACTGAGAGTGACTTTCTCGAGCTCTTTGCCTACTCCTAGGGCAGTTTTAAAGCCTACAGCAACTGGTTCAGACTGGCCCATGGCAGCACCAAACACCTAGGACAGCATTTCGCAAACGCAACGGCCAAGGCAAGCTGTTAAATTGATTATATCTGTAGTTACAAGACAACAACAACAACAGAAAGAAACACCGGAGCGCGCACACAAACCTTGAACTGAAAGTTGTAGCTGCTGCTGCCCCAGCATATGATGTCCTGGTACTTGAAGTAAGTGACGGGGGTTTTGGCGTCATCCATGGCGGTGAGGACAAGGGCCTCGTAGGCCACGCGCAACACGTACTTTTGGTTGACCTAGCATTGAACAGAAATTGTACGAATACAGCAGGTAGACAAAGGTTTCGGGTATAAGAATGATCGAGAATCGGCGTTCTAAATTATATCAAAGTCCTTATGATACTGTGCAACTTCATGAAAGTAGACAGTATTGCTCGAAAAGGTTCCCCCCAATTATTGCATGTGCTGAAGCTCCCGCTGAGAGAACCTACCTTGACACCCTGAAGTTGGGGGCGCAAGAGGGTTACTTCGTATTCAGCTCCTAGCTTTTGACCCTGTGGGCGGAAAGTGAACGGCAGTGTTGAACTGGGCATGAAAGACTGTAGCTTAATGTGCCACATGCCACGGGAAATTCAAGAGAAAGAACAAAATTGAAATGCACTAGCAACGCAAGTCGCATTAAAAATGATAATGGCTAGGATGAAATTACCTGGTTTTCTCGGGAGGCTAGGTCCTTTTCGAGCATCACCTTGGACGATTCTGTATTTAAATGGTAACCATGATCGGGCATATTTGAGAGAGTCGTCTCAACAAACCTAATGAGCGTTATTCGTTATCGCGGACACATAAATTACCTTGAGCTGAAGCACCGGCCCCCATGTATACTTTTAAGAAACTTTCAAAAGAAGACTGCTTTTAAGAGCTAAAAAAGGCGAGACTGTTCAAGGTGCGTATCATCCAGGGCTAGAGACAACAGATACGTTGCCTACAGTAGCGTAGCTAGAGAGCTACTATACTTCGACGTGAGTCAAGCAACAAGCAACCGACAACAGCATGAAGTCGGAAGTCGGTCGTCTAACGAGAAAGAGTATCCGTCGGGTTTTACATGTTCTGTTCATACATGTACTTGATTTGTTTGGTGCCCTTCCACTTCTTTCTGTGGTTGCTTCTTCTTGCTTCTTGTGCTTTGTTGTCATCCTCAAGTAGTTTTTGCTTGAGCTACACGAAGGCTCTACTTCGTTCGGTACTCAGTGCTGCGATAAGCCCGCGACTAGAAGCGTTGAGTTGCCCATAGAGTGGTCCACAGTATTGCCATCTTAAATAGTACTTCTCGAAGACAAATTGAAATCCAAGCACTATGTCGAGCTACGGCGGCATTGACCACCACCCACCAGTGACAAATGAAGCAAAAAAGCCTAGCCGCCCGATGGTTATTGACGCTGCTATTGCTGCAGGAGCTGTAGGCATTTTGATATGCGTGAACCTAGTCTCCAGAGGAAAAACCAAGCGTTTTCTGGATTCGACGATTTTACTAAGTGCTTTGGCTACGATCGTAGTTCGGGTATGCGACCCTGATCAGCTAGGAAACCTTCCCATGATACATTTTGAATAGCCTCCCGTATCATATTTCAAGAACAATCCTAAAGTTCGTGATTTTCGCTTAAGTTTTGTCTGAAATTGGAATTGCTCCTCTGCCTTATCGCGGAACTCTCCGTTCACCTGGGATGCCTCTAGGTGTTACGCCGATTTTTCACTGGTCAACCGTACACCCGGGCTTCAGATATGGGCTCTGCCAAAGGGCTCTACGCGCCTGTAACACAAGACTGCCCTGAGTCCCCGGGCGAGTTGGACGAAGAGACAATTACTGCCACTTTTTGAGCTACACAAGGATGCTCCACACGCAGTTTGAAAAACAAACTCGAACTCGAACTAATACAAACCCAAATGGCACAGAAGCCGATGCTGCGGGCAGAAGTGGGAATGCGCGTGCGTTGCGCAAACAAAGCAAGTGCGGAATGATTCAGGAGGGAGAGGGGCATTGGC
>Ga0307931_1002001_pt1 | contig 13232 bp, 8 predicted proteins | sample OrgLakmetageno47_FD_201816 | JGI IMG/M metagenome (GOLD analysis project Ga0307931, IMG submission 201816) | Saline water microbial communities from Organic Lake, Antarctica - #47 | ecosystem: Environmental > Aquatic > Non-marine Saline and Alkaline > Saline | place: Antarctica: Organic Lake... | reverse complement strand
CTTTGCTCGCGCGCCTTCCTCTTTATTGTTCTGCGGAGTGCGCAACACCCACAAATTCCTCGCTTTTTGCAAATTTTTCGAGGAATTTGGCCAATGCCCCTCTCCCTCCTGAATCATTCCGCACTTACTTTGTTTGCGCAACGCACGCGCATTCCCACTTCTGCCCGCAGCATTGGCTTCTGTGCCATTTGGGTTTGTATTAGTTCGAGTTCGAGTTCTTTAGCCTATCATGCTTTTAGAGTTTTAGATAGCTGTGTCGTGATGTGAGCAGGTTGCTTTGCGTTGTTCTCCAGTCGTCTCTTGAACTGTACGCCACCCGCCACCCCTCGACGCACCACACGCCACACCATGGTCAATGGCAGTAGTAACGACACCTTGAGCGAAGAAAGCCTCGCTAATGGCCTAAACCTCTTCCCTACGCTCGCGTTCAATTGGAACTCTCCAGTGTCCTACGTTGGCAGCCCTGACTTTCCGTGCCGTGCACGAGATGGCTCGCTCTTCGACAGCGAAGATGCTGCGATCTTATTTCGCCGCATTGACTTGGAGTCGAAGGGGCAGATCGCAGCGGCGGACCTCCAGGTGTGGCGGCGAAAGCTCCCGTTTGGCCGGTCCGAAGATGATCTTGTGCAGAGTGTGCTCGCGACTGCTTGTGCAGATAAGCTAAATCCACCTGCCTTTTTCAAAGTGCTCCAAGACGACCCCATGTTGGCCGCTGAACTGTGCACGCAGGCGGCTGTGCTCGACTTCATCGCTGGAGATGATCGGCAAAAAGAAGGTGTCCGTCCCTCGGAGAGCATGATCAAAGCCTTTGTGTGTGTGGCCAAGCTTAAACTGCGCCGTTTGGCGAGCGCCTATCGGGACGTTTACTCTCAAGAAGATACAGTGTCGGCTTCTGTGTTCCGCGCACTTAATGACACAGGCACCGGTTCCGTCGGCGCCAATGATATGCACGGATATTTGCAGAAGCACGCGAACGTGAAGGGTTTGAGTGAGAATGACGTGCGCTACCTGCTCGATGCTGAAGGAGGCGGCCCTGCTGAGGGTGGCGTTGCAGCTGGGCAATCATCGTTGAACAAGGAAGCGTTCCGAAAAGTTCTAAGTCGACCAGCCCATCGAAACCTTGCGATGTTGCTGTATCGTTTCGCACAAGTCCAGCAGGAGCGCGCTGGGGCTACTCAAGTGGCATTCGCACCAGTTTTCGATGACGCAACGAAGCACTTGCCACGCACGTTTGACACGGAGGAACTGCAGAGCTGGTTCGAGGAGCTAGACGAAGACCGCGACGGATGCGTCACGTCGCAAGATCTCATTGCGTGGTGCACCTCCGCAAGTTGGCAGGGTCTCATGGACGAAGGTGATCTCGAATCCCTCTTCCACCCATCTTTGCCCAACTTCAATGTTTCTCCAGCGAAAGCAGCGCAGTCATCGCTATTGTCTGCTGGCACATCGCAAGTGGATATCGAACTTGGGCACAACGTCTCGCCTATTCTTGCTGCCCACAGTGCCAGCATGCAAGCTTCACGTCGCCTCGACGAAAGCACCTTCAGTGCTGCCTTGGCGCGCCGCCCGTTGCTGGCTGCTCGGCTCGTCTTGGTCCATCGCTACAGCCGCATCGTAAAAGCAAAGCAACTAGTAGAAGCTAGCGCCAACGCAGCCCTGTCAGCGTCAGAGAATGTGGCAGCAGCGGCAGTTGAGTCACCCGAAGAGAAGCGCGTTCAAGTGCTTGCAGACGCCGCAATATCTGCTGCCCAGCATGCTGTTGCTATCACCACGTCAGTATCGTTCAACATGGTCAAGAACCACAAGAAAAGCGATCGTAGCAGCGTCATGAAGGATGATGCCGTCGCGCAAGAGCTCAGAGCTCGCATGAAGGAGGCTGAAACCAATAATACTCTAAGTGCCTCAACCCAAGAAGCGCGCCGTGCGCTCAAAGAGCACTTTTTGGTGGTAGCTGAGCGTAATCTAACGCTGCTGTCTATTGAGGTTGCACTCGAGGTCAAGTTGCTGGCCTGGCGCGAAGCGGAGCATTGCCCCGCTCAACTTCAAGAGCTCCGTGCTCTAATTCCATTGCACAGCAATGTGGATCATGGTCAAGGAGGTGGCCCTGCGCCTGTTGCCACAAAAGTCAGTGACAAGGATTTCGAATCCTCGGGTAACATCGGCCTTAAAGACGCCCGCATTGCTACTCTGTAGTTTCAACTCCAAGAGGTGCAGACGATTACTACGACACTGCGCCGCGACTACCGAGTTTCGCAGGGCAGCTCACGAAGAAGTTGGTGTCAAAGAGAGGCACATCGAAACTTCTGTTTTTTCTAGTCTAGTCTAGTTAATACTCCCCAAAAATACAACTATACAAAGAAACACCACTGTGGCATATAGCAACAGAAAAATATGACCTTCAGAACAAGTCTAGCTGGGCTTTTTTTTTATGTAACCTTAACTCCAATTAAGTCTAAGTCCGTAAGTCTACACCTCAGGCTTCGAACTCCGAGCTCCGAGTACGCCCTACGTCCACGATCCCCCCTCCGACCTACCCCCCCCCCCTGCTATGTGCTATGGCACGCCATGCGCCCTTCCGAGATTCTGAGAACCGGCCGTACAGGGTTCATGTGATTGAAGATTGAAGAGGAACATTCCATTGCGCAAGAGGACCCGAGCGCCGCGGCAGTGGCAGTTGCTTACTGTTACTGGTTGGGTAGCACGCTCTAGGCGAATGGGTTCCCTAAGCCCTAAGATCTAAGATGACATGGGGCCGGGCGTTAATAATTAAAGAATAAAGGGGGCTCTAAAGTTCCAAAGTGCAAAGGGTTTCCGGTTAACTTCAAGGAATAGCGTGCCATAGCAGAAGATAGGGCGGAGTGGATATCGCGGACGTACTCGAAGTCTATGCCTCCTCCTGAGACTTGATCCTACAGGGTTTCATGAGAGTATGAGAGTAAAGATGAACATTGCATTACGCCAAAGGACACTCAGCCCAGCCATAATTGTCCTGAAGGATTCATCAAAATGCAATTGGGAAGTATAATCCGATCTAATCTAAAAGGACACTCAGCTTAGTCGCTTAGTCAAACTTGTTTCCTGGAGGATTCGCCAATACGCAGCTCTTTGCTATTTGCTGGTGTTTCTTTGCAGTTCCAATTGGGGAATACATTCAAATCTAATCTAATCTAATCTAACCTAATCTAATCTTATCCAACCTAATCTATTCTAATCTTATCCAATCTAATATAATCTTACCTAATCTAATCTAATCTAATCTAATTTGATCTAACCTACACCTCAGGCGTGCCACTTTGTTTATGTTACGCTCCACTGGCAATGCGGTGGGGATCTCTTGACACCTTTACCTGTTTCACAGCACCCCGTTCCCGCAATTATGATTGTGGGGCATAATCTAATTTAAAAGGACATTCAGCCTAGTCAGACTTGTTTCCTGGAGGATTCGCCAATACGAAACTTTTTGTTATTTGTTGGCGCTTCTTTGCAATTCTGATTGGAGAGTATAATCTAATCTAATCTAGTCTAATATGATCTAACCTACACCTCAGGCGTGCCACTTTGTTTATGTTACGCTCCACCGGCAATGCGGCCATCTTGACACACTCCGTTCCCGCAGCTGCCTCCGCCTTTCTGCTTAGTCACTAATTGCGGCCACGCCCGTTTCGCCGTTACTCAGTTACTCCATGTAACACCTGGCACGGCCCATCCAACAATGGTCCAGAGACTACTTCGGCTTCACTACTGCTCTCCGTCGGAATCATCGCCACTTTTCACGGCACCCTGGCTCGGTCAGCGCCAATCCCAAGACCCCAGTGCCCACTCCTCTTGTTTCGTCACTGCCCTCCACCCGCTTCGCCACTACTCTCTGTACTATGGCTCAATCAATCCTGGGTTCTGTGGGGTTACGCCCGCTTTGTCACTACTCTCACTCCGCATTGTGGCTCTGTCATTTCAAAGCCAGCGTCTACGCCCCGGTGAACTATATGTGTGCGGACAGGCGGTAAGCCCCACTGGAAAGTCCGTTGAAATAAATGTTAAAGCCCAGGGAAAACAGGCCAAGTACTTCGAGCTGGGAGAGGCACAATTAACTCGGTGGTAATGATATACAAAAATACACCCGAATTATCATGAATTTTGAAACTCAGGCCCCGAAGGGCCAGAATTAGAAGGCTAACAGGTAGAGATGAAAAGCAAAGCAGCGCAAACTAAACCTAGGAAGCTAATCAGGCGCATATGCCCGAGTGACCATGGAAGTGACGGTAGCGGTCCAAAGTGGCACGCTCCTCCGTGCTCTGAGAGTGCAGATCAAAAGCAGAGTTTCCGCCCGCAAAGGAGGGGACTATAACGAAGTCTCTTATGCGATTCTAAAGACGAGTCACCCATCCCTGAGCAATGGCGTGACCCCATTTGCGTGTTAGCTTCTGTCTAAACAAGGCTTTTGGCTTTAGATGCCGAATGAATTTCAAGCACAACTTTAATGCATACCTCATGGATGGTAGCTAGAAAACATATATATTGTTAGAAATAAATCCAGGAAGTGCTTGAATAGGACTTTGTTGTTTGTTGCTGGTGAAGACTGTTGAATCTAGGTCGCTGTATACCAAAGCATTTCATACATGGCGGGGCGGGGGCTCTGCGCAGAAACCTAGGGCCATACGTCAGCCCGAGTGAAATGGTGCTCTAAACTTGAAACTTGAAGTGCGAAACGACGTCGGTATCTCACAGAACAAAATATGTTGCATCGCAAATTTTAGCTCCGTGCTTATCCATATGATTCCAATTTTGATCTCTATATATCTTTATATTCTGCTGAGCCCCACTACATGCCACATGGCACCGATTCCGATTGCCCGCCGGAAAGCAATTAAAAGGGGGCTTGAGAACTTAAACTTAAGTCCGAGATAACTCAGAAGTTCCAAGGAAGGCGCGATGACATTTGCTATTGATTTTTATAGATCCAGATCACTACAACGTTACAAGTGCAAATCCTGAACTCCCAATTAGGAAATAGGAGCTAGCTACGAGGCCACGGGCCACTGGAAGCTCAAAATCCCTCAACTCCCAACTCGACTCTACTCGGAGTCCGGAGTCACGGAGCTACCTGCACTTGCAAATGCAATGAACAATAGGATTAGATTAAGGTCTACGAGAATTGGAACTAGATTAGTTGTCCTAATTTCAGCTCAGTCAACTAAGTTCCAGAATACTTGCTCGATGAACGTCAAGAGGAATCTACCTGGCCGGTTTTGCGCGGTCTAGGAGAGAGGGGAGTTTCTCTCTATGCTGCCGCTGCTGCTTTCTTAATTCTTATTTCAATAAGCCGGGTGCGAGTGTAAAAATGTGAGCATGAGCAGAGACCAAGTAGTATTTGAGATCGAGCGGCTCGCGTGAAGGAGAGAAGAAGGATGGACGTGCTCTAGGAAAAGATGATAAAGGACAGCGACGTCTTGCATCGGACAAGCCACAAGTCCTCTCTTCAAATTTTACTCATCCAAAGCTTGAGCCATCACCGCAGCTTTTAGTGCTTGATATTGAACTTGAAGGCGTCTTCCATCAGTGCACGCGGGTTGTCGCAATGGGTCTTGGGCAATTCACGTAAAAGAATGAGGCAGTCGCTAAGGTCTGCCTCAAGCAAATCAGCTTGAGCCCGTTGGAGCAATGCAAGAGCAACGCTGTGCAAGATTTTTGTGCCATCGGGATCTCCCAACAAACAGTCTAGTACACGTGCGGAAATACCCAGTGGGAAATCGCGCGTAAATACGGTCATAAACCACGCCTTTGCGTACATGGGAGCCACAACACCTTCTGATGCGAAATGCGCAGCGAGCTTGGGCAAATGCGATGCAATCAAATCGTCCAATGCCTTGAAGGGAAGCGAGAAAAGGTAGGCATTGTTATGACTGCAGTCGAGAAAACGAAAATAAAGCAATAGACAAATCATTTTAGTGCGATATAGCTCTAGTAAATTCGGCAAAAAGATGGAATTGAGGGGCCTAAGGGGCGCAAAGCAAGAAGAGTTCTTGAAAATGCGATATCTGAGATGGCGGCTAGAGGCCATATTGATTCCAATGTTTACATCTCTTCCCGGTGCGCTCACCCTCACTTCCCAAACCTTGACTACAGACCTCGAGATTCGTTTGATGCTCAACTTTTTCTTCGAAGTAGAAGCTTCTGAGCACGCACCCTTCCCGCTTCATCAAAAACACCAAAGTCCAAAAGGCCTCGCGCTCCGTGAGGTACATGAGGAGAGTACCCGCCAAATAGTTGAGGCTACAGAACAGCACAAAATAGATTGATGCATCGTTGAAGTACATGAAGCAATTGTGAAAGACACGTTTTTGATGACAATACACCAAAGTCACGGCATCTACGCCACCCGGATCAGTACTGAGTAGGTAAAGAACACGGAGTAGGCTGGCATTGATATTTGATGAAGACATCCAAGCATACAAATGCTGAAATTTGCCTTTTCAAAGAGTTCGATTATAAAGAGTGGTTCGTCTTCTTTTTTGTACCTTTGGCAGTAGCCAAGCTCGCGGTCGAACGCAGCGTAAGCGTGCAGCACACGGCGCAGTGAGGTCACGCCCATTTCACTCTGAGGGGTACCGGCGGCCAGGCAGCCATGCTTGGGGAAAGTCTTGTAAAGGTCAACATCAATGCTTCTAAGCGCATCTGCGGTTTGGGGGCCATCATGCTCCCCGTTTGCGAGCTGCTCGTATAGATTATAGAAGCGTATCGTGTACCTACAAAAAATCCACGCGAGAGGCAAGGACTTCGAATAAGAAAATCGACGTGCCGATGGGCGAATAAGGCAAGATAAAACCGTGAGGTCAGAAAGTCAAATACATGTGTAACGCACTGTGGCATCTTGATCATTGCGTTCCACGCAGACCGCCGCATCGCATCAGGGATGCCCTTGTGCACGCGCGTCTTCAGCCTCGACGGTTCATGCTGATTGTAGGACCCTGATTGTACCACTGCCAAGCACTCAGCATTTTCTTCCATTTCAAAATGCGCTCGACCTAAAATATTTTTTTAGGTAAGAATACAATGGAAATTCAGCCAAATGGTAAATGCATTTGATGGGCACACAAAATACGACTCCGTAGATTCAGATCACCTCTTTTGGATCAGGTGCACTCCCCGCGGCTCCTTCAACACCGCCCGCCGCTTCAATTGGCTTCTGCAGCAATCCTGCATTCGGCCCAGTAGCTCGCTGCTTCTCATATTCCTGTAACTTTAAGTTTCGGGCTGAGAGAGTTGGCATCGTGCAAGACAAGTACGCCGCGGAAGATTGAAAAGGTGTGCGTGTCGGTGGTTATGGCAGGTTGTGGTACTTTGTGTGACCAGGGGAGACACCTGGTGTGACCACCTCTACCAATCGCTGATCAAACGAATGTCATCACGAATGTAAATTGTTGTCATCACGAGATGTAAATGCTGTGCTGTGATTGGCTACTTGAAGGTTTTCGGTTCTTGAAATGTTTCATTGGACGGATGGGACGGAGGGGGAGGGGGGTAAAATTATGGGAACCTTCAGATAGCACAAGGGTGAGTGCCTCTTTGTTTAGACCCTTTGGCCGTGGTGGATGGTCGCGATTTGGGCAGCGCATATACATTGAGGAAGGCCATGATAAGATGCTTGGCTCAATTTAGAAGCACCATCATGGATATTCTCATGAAAGCCAGAATTCTCGGCTTTTGTACCTTTACGTGTATGTCCCGGTGGGTGCACACGCAGCTCTGACTGACACGAAGCCAAGCCAATCAGCGTTTCCTATCGAGATGAAGAGGTCAAATCAATTGTTGTGCTGATCTGCCGTAGCGTATTGAACTCATTTTCCACCTGCTAGCGATCCACGCGCCATACCATGTCCAACGGCAATAATAACGACACGCTAAGCGAAAAAGGCCTCACTGAGAGCCTAAACCTCTTCCCCACCCTTGCCTTCGACTGGGATACTCCGGTCTCATCTGTTGGCAGCCCTGACTTTCCGTGCCGTGCACAGGATGGCTCGCTCTTCGACGTCGAAGATGCCGTGATCTTGTTTCGCCGCATTGACATGGAGTCGAGCGGGAAAATTACAGCGGCGGACTTGAAGGCGTGGCGGCAAAAGCTCCCGCTCGGCCGGTCCGAAGATTCTCTCGTGCAGAGCGTGTTCGCGAAAGCTCGTACTGACAAGCTAGGGCCTCGCGACTTCTACACAGCGCTCCAAGACGACCCCATGTTGGCCGCTGAGTTGTGCACGCAGGCAGCCGTGCTCGACTTTGTCGCTGGAGATGAGCAGCAAAATGAAGGCGCCCGTCCCTCGGAGAGCATGATCAAAGCCTTCGTGTGTGTGGCCAAGCTCAAACTGCGCCACTTGGCGGGCGCCTATCGGGAAGTTTACTCTCAAGATGATTCCAAGGCGGCTACTGTGTTCCGCGCACTCGATGGCACAGGCACTGGTTCCGTCGGTGCAAACGAAATTCAGGGATACTTGGTGAAGCACGCGAACTTGAAGGGTTTGAATGAGGATGACGTGCGCTCCCTGCTCGATGCTGAAGGAGGCGGCCCTGCAGGGGGTGGCGTTGCGTCTGAGCAATCAGCGTTGAACAAGAAAGCGCTGCGACAATCCTTAAGCCGGCCAGACAACCGAAACCTTGCGGCTTTGCTGAGTCGTTTCGCACAAATGCAGCAGGAGCACGCTGGGTCTAATCAAGCGGCATTTGCACCGACATACGACGATGCATCGAAGCAGAACTCGCTGCGCAAGTTTGAAACGAAGGAGTTTGAGAGCTGGTTCAAGGAAATGGACGAAGACCGCGACGGATACGTGACGTCGTTTGATCTCATTGCTTGGTGCACCTCCGCAAGTTGGCAAGGTCTCGTGGACGAAGGTGATCTCGAATCCCTCTTCCACCCATCTTTGCCCAACTTTACTGTTTCTCCAGCGAAAGCAGCGCAGTCATCCTCGCGTGGCCTCGACGAAAGCACCTTGGTTGCTGCTTTGGAACGCCGCCCGTTGCTGGCTGACCGGCTCGTCTTGGTGCATCGCTACAATTGCATTGTTCAAGCAAAGCTGCTGGTGGAAGCTAGTGCTAATACAGCCCTCTCTGGTGCAGAGACCATGGCAGTGGAGGCATCCAAGCAAAAGCGTGCTCAGAAGCTTGCTGACGCCGCGATTTCCGCTGCCCAGCATGCGGTTGCTATCACGAAGTCCGAATCGTTCAACGTGGGTCGAAACCTCAAGAAAAGTTCCAGCCATAGAAGCTTCGTGAAGGACGACGCGGTCGCCCACGAGCTCGAAGCGTCAATGAAGGAAGCTGAAGCCAGCGACCCACAAGGTGCCTCCGCTCAAGAAGCGCGCCGCGCGCTCAAGGAGCGCTACTTGGCGGTAGCGGAGCGTAATCTGAAGCTGCTGTCTATTGAGGTTGCCCTCGAGGTCAAGCTGGTAGCATGGCGTGAAGCGGACTATTATCCGACTCAACTTCAAGAAGTCCGGGCACTGAGTCCATTGCACGACGATGAACAACATGGCCAAGAACGACGCGCTGCGCCCATTCTTAACGAGGTCAGCAACAAGGGCTTTGAGTCGTCGAGCGACAGAGGCCTCCAAGATTCTCGCATGGCTACTCTATAGCTTCACCTGCAAAAGGTCCAGGCAAACACCGCGCGGTTCGAAAATCGCAAAGCCGCTCGTAAAATAACTGAGGAAAAAAGAAATACATCTCCTGGCATCTGCCATTCGCATTCTGAATTCCCATCTGAGGTAAAGTAGAAAACGGTAAAGTACCACCTGAGCTCAGCGGTTTCTGTCTGCTATCTTACCACTTTTACCACTTGCTTCGGTGCCATCTTAGACATTACATCTCTAAACTCTAGAAGTCGAAATAAGAGGTGTATGCAACACACAACACTCGTGAAAGTCTTGAATATTGAATATGCAGTATGCAGCACAGAAATAGAAATTAGGCAAGCGCAGCAGTAACATAGACCACAGGCCATAGGAGCACAAGAAGAAGGAGAGTACGCGAATAACGACCTGCGACTAGAAGTATTCAGGTAGAAGCTAGAAAGCCACTTAAACCCCCTTGGCTAGCGCATGTGCAGCTCGAGTGCTCAGGTGTATTCTTTACTTTATCAATTTATGTGCCTCGCTGTGACTGCTGTGTACTTGCCTTTGCCTTTCTTTGTTTTTGGGGGAGTATTAACTAGACTAGACTAGACTAGACTAGACCCCCTTGGATCATATTAATGAAAAATTAGAGGAACTCCACCTCCATTACTGTGAATATGGCATTATCCTAATCCTAAATTCGTAAATTCAAAACCGAAACCGCATCATTCCTTAGGTCGAAGGTTGCTTCAGGCTGCTTTTGGGCGTTAGCCTGCCGTGCCCTTCTTTCGTTTGGATGTCCGTCGCAGTAAAAACCTTACTTCTGATGGAATGAGGAGCCTCCTGTTTTGTTCTTTGTTTGTGTATGGATGCGGGGGTAAATTTCTAGATCGGAGCCATACGTCGTTCCCATCATTTTACTCTTCAGTAGCACGAGCCATAGCCTGAGCTTTATTCAGAGCATCTTCGCCAGTATCGGCGGCGTTTGTAATCTCGACCCGTTTTAAGTTGAACTTGAATGCTTCTTCCATCAGGACACGCGGGTTGTTACAATGAGTCTTGGGCAGCTCGCGTACAAGAACGAGGCAATCACCCAGATCAGCTTGAAGCAGCTCCGCTTGAGCCCTTTGGAGCAAAGCTAAGGCTACTCGGTGCAAGATTTTCGTGCCGTGAGGGTCTCCCAAGAAACAGTCAAGTACGCGTGCAGTAAGGCCGACGGGAAAGTCGCGCGTAAACACGGTCATAAACCATGCCGTCGCATACATGGGAGCCACAACGCCTTCGGACGCGAAATGCGCAGCGAGCTTGGGCAAATGCAACAAAATTAAACCGTCGAGCACCTGTTCAGAGGCAACGCGAAAAGAAGTAGATGGAATCATCATCGCAACGCTGACCGCGTGCATTCTAACATATTCAACAAAATCGCTGAGGCTGTGGAAAGCAAAGCGTGCAATACATGTTCCTATAGTGATGCGAAACACTGCTTAAGGTGTGCAATACAGGTTCCTTTAGTTGCATGAGATACTGCGTGAGGAACACAGTTCCATTCGCTTCGTCACGCATTTGCCAACAGAACTGGACTTCCATTTCTTTAAGACCTGTCAGTCTATACCTTGAGATAGATTTGAGTTTCTGCCATGCCTTCAAGGTATAATCCACGGAGCGCGCTCCCTTCCCGCTGCATCAAAAACACCAAAGTCCAAAAGGCCTCGCGCTCGGGAAGGTACATGAGCAAGGTCCCCGCCAAGAAATTGAGGCTTTTGGAAAAAGAGAAAGGTTCCAGCGATGAGGCGCAAATCGAATGGAAGATGTTGTCAAATGCGGCACACTTTAGTGATGTGAAAGTTGTTAGTTGTTCACACCAATAATATAAGGATCATTGTATAATATCGATAATTTGAACACCATTGTATACCTTTGGCAATATCCAAGCTCATCGTCAAAAGCAGCGTAAGCGTGCAGCACACGTCGCAGTGAGGTCACACCCATTTCACCCTGAGGGGTGCCGGTAGCGAAGCACGCATGTTCGGGAAAGGTTCGGTACAGATCCAAGTCAACGCTGCGTAGCGCAGCCGTGGTGTGGGCACCATCGTGGGTTCCACTGGCGAGCTGTTCGTAAAGATCGGGAAAACGAGCCGTGTACCTAGGAATGTCCAGAAAAGACAGTCTCAAGCATAATGCAGCAAATAAGGGCAGAGCCAATACAATTTTCACGCACAGTGGCATATTAGTCATCGCATTCCAAGCAGATCGCCGCATTGCATCCGGGATGCCCTTTCGTACGCGTCGCTTAACTTTCGACGTTTTGTTGTCAGTGTATCGCCGCCAAGCACCCAGCATTTTGACCCATTTGAAAGTGCGTGCAGCCTGTGAGCGGTGGTGGGGAGAGCAATCATACGGAGGTGGTGCTGATGAAGTATGGCGTTGCTCTGGTATGCACACGAGCGCAGCGCTAGAAATATAATAAAGATAGGCGAGTCTAGGTAGATTGAAGCTTTTCTTTAGGCTACTATTAATATTCAGAGTACCTCTATGGCATCTGGTGCACTGCCAGCAGCTCCTTGTACACCGCCCGCTGATTCAACTGGTTTCCGTAACAATCCTGCATTGGGCCCCACTGTTCGCAGCTGCTCGAATTCCTCCAATTCTAAGTTTCTAGCCACGAGTTTTGGCATCTTGAGAAACAAGCGCAAATAGGTGGAATGAATTGACGGCTTGCTTGTTAGCGGCAGTTCGCAAGAGGGTCCAACAGCTTTGCTTCTCGCTGCAAATGAGAGCGCTGTCTAGCTCCAAGTGTTTGGCTTCAGTAGCGGGCTAGCGAGCTAAAGGTAAAGTAACTTAGAAATTCGTTAACACTGAACCCGACAAACGTGCTGCCCTGTACTCTGACTGACAGCGCGGTATTGCGATATGTGCGAATCTAATCGACCAATCGACTATCGAAGGCGATGGAGCCCGATCGCTCAGTCCCTTGTTATAAGACGGCGCGACGTAGATCGTGGGTGGTCTGGTATCTGCTGATCTCACCAATCGCGATCATAAGTTCGTCGGCTGCGAGAGCTCAATCATCATCAGCTTATAGGTTATGGCCTTGTGGCTCTTATGGGATCTCGGTATCTCGGTACGTACGTATCAGCGACCAAACAATAGAGCATACAGAGCACGGCAAACCGCACAAGCAGGTGCCTATCAGTAGCTAGGGGCTCTGCAGCCCAGTACGTAAAGCACGTGCTGGGGTACCGTATTATTAGGTCTGTTCTAAATCACGTGAAAGCTATCCATTGGGAAGTCCCCGTGAATTTGATTATCCTACATCCTACTGTGCCGTTCATGGCAAATTCGAAGTCGAACTCGTACTAATACAAGCTCAAATGAAACAGAAGCCAATGCTGCGGGCAGAAGTGAGAAAGCACGTGCGTTGCGCAAGCAAGGCAAGTGGGGAAGGATTTAGGATGGAGAGGGGCATTGGCTAAATTCCTTGGAAAATTTGCAAAAAGCGAGGTATTTGTGTGGGTGTTGCGCACTCCGCAGAACAATAAAGAGGAAGGCGCGCGAGCAAAGAAGCTCGTGACATGCGGAACACGAGGTCCACTCGGCAGAGGTCAAAGTGTGCCTTTCAGCGCGCAAGGCGCC
>Ga0307931_1001998_pt1 | contig 13251 bp, 15 predicted proteins | sample OrgLakmetageno47_FD_201816 | JGI IMG/M metagenome (GOLD analysis project Ga0307931, IMG submission 201816) | Saline water microbial communities from Organic Lake, Antarctica - #47 | ecosystem: Environmental > Aquatic > Non-marine Saline and Alkaline > Saline | place: Antarctica: Organic Lake... | reverse complement strand
TTTGCGTGGCTTCGACAAGAGGTCTAGTAGGTTGTGTTCTATCGATGCTAGGTTGTGTAGCTCCTGTATTTGCGCTTCCTCTCTACCTTCGATGCTTGGTTACATAGGCGGCAGTCTCCCTTGAGGTAATCTTCATTCTAGGTACTTCATTTGCGTAGCTTCGACTAGAGGTCTAGTAGGTTGTGTTCTATCGATGCTAGGTTGTGTAGCTCTTGTTCTAATGCATCCTCTCTTCCATCGATGCTTGGTTACATAGGCGGCAGTCTCCCTTGAGGTAATCTTCATTCTAGGTACTTCATTTGCGTAGCTTCGACAAGAGGTCTAGTAGGTTGTGTTCTATCGATGCTAGGTTGTGTAGCTCTTGTTCTAATGCACCCTCTTTACCTTCGATGCTTGGGTACTTAAACAGCAGCGTCCTGTCAGATGCGCATGGGCAATATGCACAACAATTTTGAAGCAATAATCGTAGTCATCTAACACTAAGACCAAGAAGTTTTGCTTATTTTAGAGCGGCACGTTCTCCCAAAACAATCAAGGGAAGAGAAAAGAGAAAAGTGGCTTTAACGAATCCGCCTCGGTTTTGTGCGGATTCATGAAGACTGAAGACGTCTTCTCCTTGCTTCTTGTTTTCTAGATCCAACCCTTGAGGACATGTGCGCATGTGACATGTGCTATGGACTTAATTGTTAATTGATTTAAGTGGACTTATTATAGCTACCGTTCGCACTAAATTTATGCATTCATTGACGATCTAGCCTAGTCTAGTTTATACTCTCACAAAAGCAAAGAACGGCAAATACACAGCAGTCACAGAGGCACATAAAGAATACAATTGAGCTGCATATGCGCTAGCAAATTCGCTCCAGGAGGCCAATTGAGGCTTGAACTGGCGCCTTTCTTCCGAACAAGTCGGCGGGACTGAATACTTGTTTGTGTGTCACGCCCCAGGTCCACGAAGAATTTCTCTGGGCCATTTTTCCCTCCAGTCGAACTTCTATTGAAGATTGCAACTCCCTGTCACTGCATATTACAGGTTTCCTTCTTTTTAAAAAATATTTTGGAAGTATTTACTAGACTAGACTTCCCTGTTTCTATTTGCATCTCGAGCTGAACTCTATATGCGCTTAATTCTGCTGAATAAAAATATTTATGAATTAGAGCTCCTCTAGGGCAAAATCTCTACTTGTTAACACCTAAGAAGCCAGGCGTTGAGTAAGGCTGAATGTGCACATACAAGAGGCAGGAGCTTCAGAACCTAGCATCGAAAGCAACCTAGACCTATTGTCGAAGCCAAGCAGGTGAAGTACCTAGAATGAAGAGAATCTGACACGAGACCACCGCCTAAGTAACAAAGCACAAAAAGAAGAGCAGTGGACGCACAAGTACAGGAGCTACACAACCTAGCATCGAAACCAACAAAGAACTCTTGTCGAAGCTACGCAAGTGGAGTGTCTAGAAAGCAGCGCATCTGACAGGAGGCCGCTGCCTAAGTACCCAGATGGAAGAGAGGATCCATTAGAACAAGAGCTACACAACCTAGCATCGAAACATATCTACCCCACTTGTTGCAAGACACGCAAGTGGAGTATTCAGAAAGTAGAGAATCTGACAGGAGACCGCTGCCTAAGTACCGACTCATCGCTAGAAGAGAGGACGCACAAATACAGGAGCTACACAACCTAGCATCGAAAACAACCTAGAATACGTGTCAAAGCTACGCACGTTGAGTATCTCGAAAGCAGCGCATCTGACAGGACGCTGCTGCCTATGTAACCAAGCATCGAAGGTAAAGAGGATGCATCAGAACAAGAGCTACACAACCTAGCATCGAAACAAAAAAGGACATGCATTCTGCGATTTCCTCCGCACATAAGCAAGAGCTGCATAGGCTAGCATCGAAAGCAGCCTAGACCTCTTGTCGCAACCTACACAAAACAAGTGGTACCTGGAAAGAAGAGCTCCTATCAAAAAGGACACTACCTACGAAACCCCGTGATAGAGAGTGCGCACACAAGCAAAAGCTACATAGGCTAGCATCGAAAGCAGCCTAGACCTCTTGTCGCAACCTACACAGAACAAGTGGTACCTGGAAAGAAGAGCTCCTATCAAAAAGACCACCAACCACGAAGCCCCGTGGTAGTGATAGAGAGTGCGCTCATAAGCAAGAGCTACATAGGCTAGCATCGAAAGCAGCCTAGACCTCTTGTCGCAACCTACACAGAACAAGTGGTACCTGGAAAGAAGAGCTCCTATCAAAAAGACCACCAACCACGAAGCCCCGTGGTAGTGATAGAGATTGCGCGCATTTGCAAGAGCTACGTAGGCTAGCATCGAAAGCAGCCTAGACCTCTTGTCGCAACCTACAAAAAACAAGTGGTACCTGGAAAGAAGAGCTCCTATCAAAAAGGACACTACCTACGAAACCCCGTGATAGAGAGTGCGCACACAAGCAAAAGCTACATAGGCTAGCATCGAAAGCAGCCTAGACCTCTTGTCGCAACCTACACAGAACAAGTGGTACCTGGAAAGAAGAGCTCCTATCAAAAAGGACACTACCTACGAAACCCCGTGATAGAGAGTGCGCACACAAGCAAGAGCTACATAGGCTAGCATCGAAAGCAGCCTAGACCTCTTGTCGCAACCTACACAGAACAAGTGGTACCTGGAAAGAAGAGCTCCTATCAAAAAGGACACTACCTACGAAACCCCGTGATAGAGAGTGCGCACACAAGCAAGAGCTACGTAGGCTAGCATCGAAAGCAGCCTAGACCTCTTGTCACAACCTACACAGAACAAGTGGTACCTGGAAAGAAGAGCTCCTATCAAAAAGACCACCAACCACGAAGCCCCGTGGTAGTGATAGAGAGTGCGCTCACAAGCAAGAGCTACATAGGCTAGCATCGAAAGCAGCCTAGACCTCTTGTCGCAAACTGCACATGGGAATAACCTATGAAGAAGTGCAACAGATAAGAGGCTGCCATAATGTAACGAAACATCAAGATATAGAGTGCACACACGCGCAAGAGCTACACAAACTAGCATCGAAAGCAACCTAGACCTCTTGTTGAAAGCTACACAAGCGATGCGGGCGACACAAGCTAAGGTGAGTAGATGTTTTGAAGATCTACGCGATGTTAAGTCTCGAATGGAGAAGATGTCATCACCATTCGCACAACGAAAGTGTATCAGTTAAGGTAATGAAAGCATTCGGGAACGCAGCCACGCAATCTGCAGAAGTAGTTGCTCAGTAATGGTGCTATATGTTGCAGCTGTCGGCCCTTGAGGCATTTAAGTTACAGCGTGGCGCAGTCAGTCATCACGGTGGTCTCCTTTCATGGTGGCCAAAGGCGTATACTAAATGGCGCGAAAGAGAAGGCCAAACAGAGAGAGACATGCATTCTAGCCTATAAAACATGCATTCTAGGAGTAAGTGAAAAAAGGGCATGCATTCTGTGATTTCCTCTCTCAAAACTGCTCTCACTGAAAAATGTCTGTGTGTGTGTGTGTCACATCACATTTTTATCTGGGTAACGTTACATACGTACTGTACTGTACAGTTTACATCTGTACATGTTCTGTAGTACGTACTGGGTACTGGGTACGTGTGTTCTGACACGTTGTCACGTTGTCACTGACATCAACTACGTTGATCGTGGCGCGGCGGCGCGCGCGCCGCTGCAGTGTACAACTCCGACTTTTGGATCTCAAGAATCAGACGTGGAGGCTCCGAGAAGCCAAAGAGCATAAAAAGTCTAGCAGGAGCATAGCCTATTGCTTCATAAACCCCATACTCTCTATAAAATGGCGGGCTCTGAGGCGAACTACAGCTTCTCTCTTACAACGTGCGTGGACCTTACGAGAACTCCTCGAGTATTCTATGCAGTTAAATCGTAATTGTCTCCTTACCACACTATCTGCTGTATCACCCTCCTGCTTGCCCGCACAGCTTTTCACAAAAAGGGAAACTCTTCCAGATCGAATATGCGCTCAACGCCATCCAAAATGTAATATTGTAGTCTATGCAAGTTAGAACACTTTTGATAGGCTTGTATGCAATTTGGCTGTTTAGACGCTGGCCCTGAACGCTGCGCCTGACGTTGTCCCTCTTTTTGCAGGGCAAACTCGCAATTGGCATTAAAGCCACGAACGGCGTTGTTATGTAAGTTGAAAACAGAAGTGCTTTTTGACTCGGTTCTAAAATTACTATCATCTTACGTGGACATCTTATCTCCAAACCCTATCATGCTTATTCTCAGTTGTACGGACAAGAAGCTCCCTACTAAGCTCATGGACGCAGAGCAGATCCATAAGTGCGAAGAGGTTACACCGGCCACTGGCATGGTAAGGCTTATCGCTTTTGGAGAATATGCAGTAGTCTTCGTTGTCATCCGCGCTTATGCATCTCCCGCCCAAAATGTATTTTCTAGTGCCACAAGTCTATTTATCTTATACGCTTCCTCTTAAAACATGCTGAAATGTTGGCTATCCTCTTATCTCTAGGTTTACGCCGGGCTTGGCCCTGACTACCGTGTTCTCGTGAAGCATGCGCGGAAAAATGCTCAAAAATACTACCAGACCTACCGCGAAGTGCAGCCCGTGCCGATGCTCGTTCGAGACACCGCCGCGGTGTGCCAAGAGTACACGCAGTCGGGCGGGGTGCGGCCGTTTGGAGTAAGCTTGCTCGTGGCGGGTTACGACGACGACGGCCCGCACTTGTTTCAGGTAGATCCGTCGGGGACTTATTTCGGATGGAAAGCTACTGCTATTGGGAAAAACTACAAGAATGCTCGATCATTTTTGGAGCGGCGTTACCGGGAGGATTTGGAAATCGAAGACGCTATTCACACTGCACTTCTTACCATGCGAGAAGGATTCGAGGGCGAAATGGACGAAGGCAACATCGAAGTAGCAGTTGTCGGCGCGGACAAGAAGTTCCGAATTTTGACCACCGCCGAAGTCCGCGACTATTTGGATGAGGCCAAGTAAAGCCAAGTGCCGTAGAGGTAGAAAACACTGCATCTGTGTCATCTGGATTTGAACTCGAACTAATACAAACCCTAATGACACAGAAGCCAATGCTGCGGGCAGAAGTGTACGCGCGTGCGTTGCGCGCAAGTCAGAATCGTAAAGAGAACAGTGTGTAGAGGGCAGGAAGCATAATACTTCCACCCCTTCTAAAGTGGAAACTGTTCATGAAATAATTTTGGAACCTGGATTTGGATTTACCTTAGTCGAGTATAATTTGTTCGATCTCCCATTTCCATGATCCTAGATCTAGATAAATACCTAAGCATATCTTTATCAACAAGTATTCCACCAAAAACAATCGCGCTAGTTACCATTCAAGAGATATACGTGTGTTTTGGGGCGCAAATAATATTTCAAAAAAATAAAGGAAGATTAAAGCAACAAGAAACAGCACGGGGAGTCGGGAGTGGCGAAGTGGAACAGAAACAGCTATAAGTAATTTTGTGGGCAAAAGGAGCAGCAGCTATACACAGGGGATTGAAATTGAAGCCAAAATTATGAATCAGGGGTTAAGGCTAATTCCTTTATCCATCTTCATCAAGCTTTTTGATAATTGTGGGGGAAAGGGTGCTTGCTGCATGCTCCCCTTCGCATTCGCAGCTTCGCAACCTTTCAGCCAGAACTCGTTCGCTACTGCTGGTCCTCTATCGACGAAATCATGCCCATTCCGGAAGGGCGTTCAAGATCCTTGACCCGTGCTACAATTCTTTTTTCTTTTTAGTATTTGGTGCCGCGTCCCATTTCGGAGGCCGAGACCAATTATCCGGAACTTTTCCTTCATGCTTTTTTAAGGGAGCCTTTTTTGGCAACTCACCTTGCGGCCAAAAGTCATGCACAAATGCCTCCCACAGCTCAGTGCAGCCCGCAAGCACCACACCCACGACTAACAAGAACCCTAGCAGTTTAGCGAGAGCCAACAGGACTGTCCACCGACCAATCCAGAGGAAGTAAAGGATGTCGTGGAGTCGCAAGATTTTTCGGTAGATGAAGTTTGTAAACGCGAAGGCAGATCCAAACATTTCGAGTGAACCCACGCTGTTTGGCATTGCATTGCAATTGAATTTACAGATGAGTTCTAAGTAGAGCATGATGTTTTCAATCATGCTATCATTGATCATCATTTTACATTCTTACCTCGAAGGCGCAGTCCCTAAGGATCTCCTCGCAGAACAGTGCAGGTAAGTTTGTAAATGTTTTGGGCTCAAAATATTTTCCGGGACCTGCTAAGGCTACTTTCTAGCACATCAACAACACAACCCTGAAGGAAGGGTGTCGAACTAACTGAGACTTTCTAGCTAGAGCAAAGGGTTAGGTCGCTCGTATTATTAACACGGCGCAGCTGCGCAGCTAAGCTCAACAAGCAGAAAGCACTCGAAATGTTATCTTACAGGGGGATCCCGCACAACGTGAGCTCACGTGCTCACCAACTCTCCAAGATCTCAACACGATGGAGGGGCATCGCGGCATCGCATCATGACATCACGGATTAGTAAAAGTTTACGCAAAGCGTCCTGATAGAATGCTGCGACAATCTTTTTGCACCCGCCATTGTGCTTTCATCTCGGGTGCCTTGCGAAAAGCTAGAGCAACTAGGGCTTATCGCTCTGGAAAAAAAGCTGACCACAAGTCGGCTTCGGCTGGTGTGGATGGCCAATTCATTGCGGTGTGTCGAAATAATTAACGCCTTTATGGAAGGAATGAACACAATTGATAAAACTTATAGGAATTTTACGATGCCAACAATGTTTCTTGTGGTTTGCCATGGATTCGTCCCGATATTGTTGTTCATTGATAGTCATTCTTGAATGTGCCTTGACCCTACCTAGATCGGTGGCCTTGTGCGCGACGTTGTGTGCCGCCCTTCACCAGCACATCGCAGCGGCCTTGCTATGGGGTCATCCGTTCCTGGGCTAGTGACTCACAGGTACATTTGATAGCCGTTCGTAAAGGTCTACCGCTCATTTTGTTCGATTACGCACGCGTTACCAAGGAATTTTGCATGTAGTGGTCTATTAGGATGACATCCTATATTAAAGTATCTTTCAACAATTCAAGGCATCACCCTCTTCTTTTGGGCGGTTGCTTGTTTGTGTAGCTTCGGTGGCGTTGCTCGCAACATCGCGGAAACTTTTGCACGACTCCTGGTATGAAATGCCTCCGATTGAAGCTGGCTTACATGCTTGTGCTACTCATCACTTGTGCGTAGTGCACGGCTCAAAATTGCGCTCGAGCAACCGTTACTTTTCCCACTTCTTCCTTTGAATTGCGTCTACTTCTATCATCTATTTCATCCTCAACCTCCCTGGAATTGTGTCATCATCAGCGGCCTCATGGCAGCGATGAGATGAGCAGTCTCCGAGGGCCAATGCCATGCTTGCTCGCAGTCGTAGGCAGCAGTAGCGGCGGTGGTGACAGTAGACATAATGGCCCTGGTAGTCCTGCAAATGGCAATCGCGGCGAGGAATCAAGCGACAACATGAGTGCTGCAGAAAACTCGGCCGAAGCATCTCACTGCCTGGCACTTGGCATTGATCCGTGCCTTTTGCTTCCGGCCGACGCTTTTACTCAGAGAAGTAGCGAGAGCGCTAGCAGCGGTGGGGCTTGTGAAGCAGCAGTTGCGCCCACGCCCACATATGCTGCACTCCTCGACGGTCACGGCGATCTTGTGGCGGTAAGTTGTGCTTGAGAGTGCATGCACACGCCGAATTCACTTAGCTTTTTCTACTCTCTTGAAGTCGGTCATATGGTTTCATTGTTTTTATTGCTGAATAAGATAGGTTTCTATCCTGTTTTCTGTCTTTATGTTGCATTCTAGTTACATACATAGTACCCATTATGAAGGCAATTATGCATCACTCTCTTTTGGTGATTTGCTTGAAAAGGCGGTAGCGGACTTTCGCGCCATCGACGACCTTCCACCTTCAGCGCTTACCTCTGGTGCCTACGGTGCTCGCTTGGCCTCGAAGCTGCGAACTTGCAATGCCATTGCATTGGACGCGAACTTTTCTTTGCCTTGCCTGGCTGCTCTTGGCACACTTCTCGGCGAAAACCTAGAAGATGTTAAGAAAAAGAAGGTTGAGAGGCAAACGTCATCGGCACAACATTCATCGCCACTATCAGCACCACGATTGCCACGTCGAATCGTGTGGTGGGAGCCCACGTCGGTGGCAAAAGCTTCACGAGTGTTGAGCCCCCCAGTAGCTTCCAGTTTGTTGCCGCACGTGACGCACACCTCACCCAATTTGGCTGAGCTTTTGGCCATGGCGTACGCTGTTGCGCACACGCCGCTTGACCACAGTGCCGTGCATGGAGATATTGACGACGGCAACGCTTCTGCAACCTCAGGGACCATCACTGCTGCAGGTGTCACTGAAAATCACAGCAGTAATAGCGGCGACTTGAGCAACCATGGGATTGACGCTTGGTTGGCGGAGTGCGAAACAGCGGCGCAGCGAGAAGCTCCTGCTCTGGAAAGCAAACTGGCCAAGGCCTTAGCTGCCGGCGACTTCGATGCCGTCTCTGCCATGCTGGCGGGGCCCCTTGCGAGTGTGGTGCATGCCCCGCGCCGTTGCCTGCTTCAACCAGGCCCCGCGAGCGCCTCGGCCGCAGGCTTGACCGTAGTGCTTACTTTAGGCCCTCATGGGGCGGTAGTGGCCACCGCCGCAGGTTCTCGCGTGGGTGGCACCAACAGCAACAGCAAAAATGGTCGTAACAGTAGTGCTAGTTGCCATGGCAGCACTAACGACACCAGTGCAGCGCTGCCAATTCCCGCGACGTGTGCTGCAGCTGGGGTTCGTGCTGTTTGGGTGAGCGCAGTCTCAGATTTGACAAATCTCGCAAACCTTGGCCTTGGACCTGATGCGCCTCCTCTAACTCCCGCTAAAAAGGCTTCTGAACCAGCAATGGGTGCAGGCGGCACGCGCGTACAAGAGGAGGGAGAAGCTGGCACAACCACCAGTAGGAGTGATGGCCAAGAACCACCTTTGTCCATCAACGTCACTGGTGCCGGAGACACGATGGTCGGCGCTGCCGTCTGGCACCTGTCACGCCAGCACAATCATGCCAATCCTGTGAATGCTGGGAACAAGGCTTCAACTGGTGAAGAAGAGGCTTGCCTCGCAAATGCAGCAGCGGCCGTGGATGCTGTGGCCTTTAGCGTCGCGGCTGCAGCTACTGCGGTGCTGGAAACGTCAGCCGCGGTGCCCCGCGCTTTGTCACGACCCGAAACTGCAGCTCACTTGGTAGACGTCGCTGGATGCTTAATCCGAGTACCGCTGCCTTAGTAACTACTGTTGCAGTTGTAGGTGCTATAATGCTTTGGTGTTTAATGAGAACGATGTTTTTGGCTTTTTGGCCTCGGTGCTCAATAAATCCCGCGCTGTATCGCAGCGATGCAAATAGCTCGAGCTGAGCTGTAACCATAACATAACTCATACTCCGCTGCAGTGTAGAGCATAGGTATTATGGATATCGGATAGGAGATATGAGATTTTTCCCTGTGCTGCAATGCGAAATGCATGTCCACTCGACCTTATTCATAATAAATAAATCTCGCCTCGTAGGTGATGGCGTTATTTTGAGACAGGCCCCGAAGGGCCGGAAGGCATTATTTTCATGTGCCTGAAAAATATATGACTATTTCAATTCCACTAATTCAACCACCCCTTAGTCCTCCAAGTTTAGTACTTTATAATAAATATTATTTGTGTGTTCAGTATACAGGCAGTTACGACAGTTACGCGTGATGAGAAAGCAGAAATACTTGGCTACCCTGCGGCTACCCCTTTTTATTTTTTACGAATTAATTGCCGAAATGTTGCCCCTAAATTTTCTAACGTGCGTATTCATTTTGAAACACGGCCCGAAAGGCCGAAACTAGCGCAACGCACGCGTTCAAGTTAAAGATAGCTGGGAAAATTCGATGGAAATGGAAGTACACTGAATAGGTTACAGTAGTACAGTAACCAATTTGTTATTATGTTTGGGGGAAGCAAAAGCGATAGCTGAAGCTGAAAAGGCCCATTTGAGTCGCACCCCATCCCGAGAATTTTATAGTGAGAAGGAAGAAAAAAGCTATTTTACTTCCTTGGCAGGCGAACAGAATTGAAAGGCCGGAGCGAAGAAGCAAGTCTCTTTCGATGCCGTGATAGCTGAATGTGCTTTCGCGACAACTGTGCCATTAGCCTTTCGCCATATGTTCGGTTCTTAAGGATTCACCCAGATAGCTGATTGGCCCGCGCATGAACAGAGCCCTCGTTGTGCTGTAGACCCTGCAGACGACGCCCCGAGCCGCTTTGGTTTTATATCTATCTGTTCGCGTTCTAATTCCGGCCCCTTGGGGCCTTCTTTGGCTGATTTAAGGCGAATGTAATATTTTTTTTGCAGTTTTTGTACACTTCTCGTTTTTGGTGATTTTGAACACCATGGCTTCAAGCTTGTCACCCAAACTACCACCGCTCGCTTGCTTCACGTAGCTTAAGCCCAAAAATGAATGAACGCTATACTTAGGACTTTAGGCTTTCGCTGAGCCACCACTTTGCATAGCTTGATGTTGTATACACAATCCACCTGACACTTTCTCTGCGCGCAGTATTGGGCTTCATATATGCTATCGTCGTCAAGCGACGATTTGCTCAAAATGTTTTAGCCATTGGCGTGAACAGTGATCTTATTTCTTCCAAACTCATCTTCCCAGGGTAATACAGGGAGGAGCTCTTACCACCCAAGAAGATAGAAGATTCCCCTTAACCGTAAAACACATGGTAAAACAGCTAAATAGACCAAGAAGAACTTTCCACGAAGTGGTGACGACACGACTTTTTGTTGCTGATAACCCAACTGGAACGCACCATTTTTGGATATATTTCCCGGGCGTGTATATCACATCATCGCATCCTTGTTGAAAGTGAGTGCTCAATCGTACTAGTAGAATTAATCTGATGAGTGAAGTCATGAACTTGAGCGCAGCAGCTGCCACAATAGAATGCCGATTAGCTCTGGTGAAGAGTCCAGAAGCAGCCCGCGCCGCACTTGCAAAGCATCGGGCGTCAATCACCCCTGAACTAGCACAGGCCCTTGAGATAGTGGGAAGCTACACAACACTTAAGGTAATCTTCACAGTAACTCCCTCTCATCCCCCCAGACAATTTGCCTCTTTCAAATTAAGTCACAATGAGCCTTTCTAATGTACACTCACCGTAAACAACCTACAATCGCAAATTCATATGCAAGTGTTTGATTTCTTGTCTCAATGCACAGCGTGGGCGTACCCCGCTTCATCAAGCCGTGGCCAACGCGGATGCAGTGACGGTGGAAGCTCTTCTCGCGGCCGGTGCAAAGCCGGCGAATATCAAAGATTCGGTAGGGTACACTAGAGTAGGTACAATTTATCATTATACATTACGGAATGCGTATATTTTGAAAAGTTCCGGTGTTCATTGACGTTACTTCATCGTGTTCCCTCTTTTGTGGACGGCTATGATATGTGCTAATGATGTAAGAATGGCATGACGCCCCTTAAGCTAGCGATCGATGATGCATGCCGCGAGATCCTCGAGCACCATGCTGCCGTCCATTCCTCTATCACGGATGATTCGACCACGCTCGTCGCCTCTGCTTTTGCGCTTTGTGCCACTCTATCGGCATCTAAGAAGCCTTTACCTCCTACGGCGCTGTCCCTGCGCAGTCACCAGCTTGATCCACTTTTGCTCTGGGCCCCACCCGCTGCTCGCGCTGCAGTGGTTGCTTGGGCACGAAACGCTTTCATCGTCCACTTCGCACCCACTACCCAGCCCTTTGAAGCACTGTCAGTTGATTGTGCTGGTGACGTCCTGGAGTTCTTTGGGATGACGCACAATGAGTCCGAGTGCATTGCAACGCAGTGCTCTTCACTTGAGGCACAAGCCTGGGTAGGCGCAGTGCTCGCACCAGTGGTCCTGGTGGGTGCTATAAGGTGTCTCTCCAAATGTATAGCGTACAATGCCTGAAGCTTCTCGTATCTTACGCGCTCCCTTTATGTGTTCCACTCGGTTCTTTCCCGTCACTCAGGCAAAGGCAACAATTAAGTTAGTGTCAGCAGCTAAAAAGAACGACTTGGCAACTGTGCAGGATTGCCGTTTGAAATCCGTCAATATTGATGCTAAAGTGGTACGTTCCATATTGCCTGTGACGCAGTGTCGAATTTTTTGTTTGACCTTAGGAGCTCTTTGAAAATGAGCATCTGTTTTGATATGTTTGAAACTGAACTTTTAATATCGAGCTACTGCTAAGATACCCATGTGATTTCTCTTACTTGGCTATCTTCCCTTCATTTGAGGTTCCTTTTCTTCTTTTTTTGGTTTTGTATTTTGGCATATTTAATTGCTCATCTTTGCTTGGCACGTGCGTCTATATAACTATATAAATGTGTGCAGGATGGTATCACAGCTCTGATTTACGCCTCGGACAGAGGTCACATCGCAATTGTCGAGGCTCTGGTGGAAGCTGGCGCTGACAAGGATGTGAAGAACAGTAAGGTAAGAGATAGACAAAGTGGAGGTTTGTCTGGGCAATATTCAAGAAAGAGGAGGACGAGGTTTAGGGTTGTAGGGGAGATGGCTTTCTCGGGTCTTGTTGCCTCTCTTCGCTTACATGTGCGCTCGGCCGATGTGCATGTGTGCACTTTTTTCTCTATTATGACTGTCTACTTTAAGAGGAGCAGTGAAAGACTTAATGATATCTTATATGAAATCTGAGACTTGTTTTTGAATCCTGAAGGGCATCTTTCGCCTTCGAAGTGGTGTCAGAATTTCTAATCGACCTCAGAAACACTCTTTCAATAGGAAAACTTGTTCATTTGATCTTTAACCCGAATGCGCCTACGTGTAGGCTTTTGCTCTTGCACACAGACACATGCTCTCAGTCCACTCGTCCCTTACAGATTCTCGTGCATTGTTTCCCTCTTTCCCTGTTGCTTTTTCCATGGCGTCTCTGTCTATACATTACTCATGTGCAGAATGGCTACACAGCGCTCATTAGTGCCTCGGGTAAAGGTCATACCGCAACTGTGAAGGTCCTGGTGGAAGCTGGTGCTGACAAGGACATCAAGGACAAAGTAAGAGATACTGTATGAAAGGCACGCTCATGTGCTTGAGGAGGTGTGGGAAAGAGAGTGTTTGGAAGCACGTGGCTTCTTCACGCCTGCTGCAGCTCACTCTGGGGGGGGGGGGGGGGGGGAAAACATAA
>Ga0307931_1001997_pt1 | contig 13254 bp, 13 predicted proteins | sample OrgLakmetageno47_FD_201816 | JGI IMG/M metagenome (GOLD analysis project Ga0307931, IMG submission 201816) | Saline water microbial communities from Organic Lake, Antarctica - #47 | ecosystem: Environmental > Aquatic > Non-marine Saline and Alkaline > Saline | place: Antarctica: Organic Lake... | reverse complement strand
TAGGAGCGTGCCACTTTGGACCGCTACCATCACTTCCATGGCCACTCGGGCATGTGCGCCTGATTAGCTTCTAAGATTTAGTTTGCGCTGCTTTGCCTTTCCTCTCTACCTGTTAGCCTTCTAATTCCGGCCCTTCGGGGCCTGTCTCAAAACATCTTGTTGATTCGTCGACGCCCCAGCTCCAGCGACCACACCTCTCGTGACTCCGCATGGTATTATCGAGAAACGATATGCAACACTGAGATGTCGTTCGTATAAATATAGATTTGAAGAACCAGGGCCTTCGAACTCCAACCGAAATTTAAAAAAAAAATGAATCCAAACGAAACAAAAAAAATATCTTCACCTTTTAGCCTTCTAACTCCGGCCCCTCAGGGCCTGTGTTAAACGAAGTAAAAATCCATTATGAGATGCTGCGGCCGTGCTACATACGCGGCGCGTGCAAATGGAGTTATAGTAATTGAGCGGTTTGGGAGCTGATAGCAAAAGAGCCCTAGCCCCCACCTATATTGAAATGATTTGAGTTACGAGAGACCCTCAAGAAAGAGAGATGCGCCATATACATACTTCGATGGACATTTCCACCAATTCAGGGAGCTGGGAGCTCGGAGCTACCATCCAACAGCTAACACAACCCAAGAGGAGGACAGAAGGCACAGCGCCGGGCAGTTCGGATGCTTAATTCTTAATGTGCTTCGACGCAGTGCAGCCGAAATCCCCAAAGCGCCAACTTCCCACCTGTAACTCGTGGTATTTACCACGGGCCAATGGAATCTAATTAATAATCGAATTGAATGCCACTACCGGATTGCCATTGTCATTGGCAATTACATCAACACATTTTTGCGTTCCCGTAACCATAACAGAGTCACTTCCGTCGCTTAGGCATTATTGACATCGACAGTTACTTTCATAATCGGATTCTTCGTTGGGCTGTCCACGTCGCACGTATGCCCATGAGCCGGATGCCACGGCAGTTACTGACTAGTTGAATATTGCAATCTCGACCGACCGATTAGTTGTCCACAGATGACTTGGGGCAGGACGTTGGAGAACGCACTCAAAATTAAGGGCATTTCGAAGGAATTCGATGAGTGGATCGCCATTGCCAACAACAGGTCAGGTCGAAGTGGAGACAGCTGACTCTCGCCATTCCCAAATCTCCTGATGCCTGATGGCTGAAGGACACCTCGAGAGTAAGTAATTACAATTGCGTTACGCAAAAGGACACTCATCCCAGTCAGACTTGGGCTGCAAGTTACATTTTTCTGTTGCTACATATGCCACAGTGGTGTTTCTTTGTATTTTTGGGGAGTATTCACTAAACTAGACTAGATAAAATTTTCAGGCAGGAAATCAAATTCTAATCAGAACAAACGACTAAAGGTGCGTCTCCACGGACAGGCATAGCAGTGTATGTGCAATCATAGCTTTATGCTATTGCACGGGTGGATAGCTAGCCCGGCAGCCCCATAAGCGAAGGCGAAGGCTCATGTGTAAACAATAAGTGTTCACCCTCAGAGAATTGAAAGCAGGACAATGTGGCGTAGCTTAAGCAGCCAAACTCGAAAACATTATCCCCATTTCAGAACGCAGAACGAACGCTTATGCTTCAGGAGGCGGTGCTTTGAAGAGGCCCATGCATGTCACCCGCTCAGCGTACATGAACACCGCGTAGACCACTACGGTGCCGCCACAGAAGAAGAAGGGGGTAATTTCAAACCCAAAAAGCTGAGTCGATGCCACTGAGCTGAGCACAATCGAAGCGCCAATGGCGAAATCTTTGGTGACAGCGTCAGCGTACTTGATCACTGCGCCCACCAACAATCCTCCGCCCGCGTTCATGAAAATGCACATCCAGGTCATGGAGGTATACCTAACGAACAAGCCCATCGGTACACGCGACATGAAATTTGAATAAACGATAAGTTTTCGGCCAGAGGTTCGCGAGAGGTCAGGTGAACTAGTGATGAAGACTGACAATGAGCAGAAAGCATGCGGGGAGTCAACGCACCCGTAAAAGAAGCCTTTCGCTTGGATGATTTGCAGGTCGCTCGAGAAGAGCAATGGCACGAGCGCAGCCACGCAGGAGTAAAACGCCAACTGCAGGTTGCGCGCCCAAAGCGATATTTGCACGCCTTTGAGGATCTTCTCAAAGTAGACCCCAGCCATAGACGACAGTGCAGCCGCGAAGAGGAGGATGAGGGCGCCAATGAACCGCTGCATGATGGCGTCCTCCTCTTTGCCGTCCAACTCATCAGCTCCCTGTGACTTGCCTGCGCCCATGCCGCTGTACTGCACCAGCCCTACGCCTAGAGCAAGGAGGCAGAGCCCTGCCCACTTCTGAAGCTTCAAAGTTCGGTCGAGCAAAAAAACGCTGAAGATGCCCGACCAAATGGTCTTGGTTTGGTAAGTAATGGTGTAAGTTGCGGCGTCCAGCATACCTACCGCGATATACCTAACCAAACACCAAGGGAAGTAAAAATAAGGAAGCCACGAAAACGATAACGCCTGAGACATTACAAGTGAATCGCTAGAAGCTCCTTTTCGAAGCAGGTGTGACTTACTGCAAGTTATTCTGCCCCAGATACAAAAATGCTGGAACCGACGTCTTGAGTGCCTCCGACGGCACAGCCCACGCACTAGCCAAGGTACCTTCTGTGCTCATCAATATGGCCATGCACATTATGCCTTTCAGTGCTTCCTGCATAATCACTGCAGTTTGAGTCGAAAAGTCTGACTGCCCTGGTATCGAGCGCGTATAGCGCATCAGCAGTACTGCGCCTGCATTCTGAACTGTCAGCATCACAAGTACAACGAATTTAACAGGCACACCATAGAATACGAGGTCACTCGGCTTGGAAGCAGCGGTAGCAGCTGCCTTGGGATTAGTTGGCGCGGCCTGGTTCGATGGAGGATTTTTTGCTACTTCTCCGGGCCCCGCCAGAAGGGCTGCTAATTCGTCATCTTTGTTCGAGATTAAGGTGGCAAAGTCGTCCTTGGGCACTTCCTTCGCAGCCACAGGCTCCGCGCCGCTGATCCACGACAGCATGCCTACCTAGAAGACCTTTGGATTGATCTTATTTTGATGTTATGATTGACCTCGTGCTCTCGTTGTGGCAAACTAGTGCTCCAGACACACTACGCCAACTAAAGTAAGTAAGTTACGTAGCTTTAGGAGGGAGTTTTGGAAGTTCACCAGCACCCAGCACCCGATCAAACAGCCACCAATCAACATCCAACACCCAACACACACGACAAACGATGCACTTCCCTGTACGTAGCTAGCGAGGCTAGCGAGCAACGGGAACAGGCCCGCCATCACGCCTCGCCGCCTCACGCCTCGCGCCCGCGCCTCCTATAGTTCGCGCTCTCGCTGTCTTGGTGGTCTTTAGTTGCTAGCTAGGATTAGCATCGTGGCAGCCTAGTAACTTCATCAGTAGCGTGTGGACAGTGTGAACTCAATTAAATATTATTGATGAAACACTCAACAGCAGGCAGCTCCGCACTTCTTTCGAGCTGCAGATAGTACAGTCTATTATCTTCATAGAAAGTGCCCACACGCATCTTGAAATATCACTAAATCTCGCACTGGTCAGCTTGATCCAGCGTAAGTATTATGTCTAGTACTTCTAGTTATGCCTGGCATGTGCATGGCTATCTGTTAGTGCAACATACCTAAGAAGTTTTAGGAAGCTTCATCCAATCTGTACTACAGACACGAACCACCGCTGGCTACAGCTAGTACTCTGTCGACCACGGCTTTAGCAAAGAGTCTCATAGTTTCTTTTCTTTAGATACTTTCATGGTCTGCTGTTTTTCTTGCTAGTAAAGCTGCTCTATCAAGGAGCTCTCTGCATTTCGACGTCGCGTATCTTGGCAAAATTTCATTAATGACGTAACCCCTCGCTGTGTGTTAGGTCTCGTATCACGCGATGGCAGCACGCTCTTTTCTGGTCAATTACGACGAGCGATCTCTAGCTCTATCTATGTACTTGGAAAAGCATTCCACTTCACGTGTACCGTCTCGACCTGCACCCACGTATATGGACGGGCTGCCACGTGTGGCGTACTCCGACTCGGTAGGAAATGGCACTTCCACAGCATCAGGCGAAGCAGCTTTCATGCAAATGCTTCGAGAGCGTGGATTTGTGGTGTTGACGGGGGTAGAGGAAGGTGCGCGGCTCTATCGCGCCCTCGAGCATGAGCTCATGCAGTTCTTTCACGGTTCCTTCGGCGAATGTGGGTCCGCTGCCAAGGAGCAATGCGTCGGTGGTGTTTACTTCAACGAGCGAGAAGTGCCCATGTGGCGCTGCGGCTACGAGTACGTGGATGACCGAATTCGCGAAGCTTTTCGCGTGCACGCCCAAGCTGATCAAGACGAGCTCCAGTGGCCCTCGGCGGCAGCGAAGGTCAAATGGCTTGCGCTGGTGAAATTCTGTGAGGGCCTTGCCGACCGTGCTTTTGCTTTGACACTCGATGGCGCAACTAAAGAGGGGTCTACTAGTGGAGATGCTGCCACCAGCAAAAAGCAGTCGACGCCCACTGCGCGTGCTGCAGCCCTGGCGAACTTCGAGGCCTGCCGCAAGAGTGGCGGTGACATGAGCGTAGCATACGCCTTGCACTACCCTAACGACGAAGGCGGCGCGCCGACCTTGCCCTTGGATGTCACGGGCGGCGAAGAAAGGCTGTGCGTGAAAGCCCATGTCGACCCGTCGCTCATTGTGATCGAGCCGGTGGCCGACGTGCCTGGCCTCGAAGTCTTTGACCCGTTGACTCAAGCGTGGGTGAGCGTGGAGCGGGCATCGCAGCGGCCGGGAGAAGAATGGGTGGTATTCGGAGGGCGCTGCCTTGAAGCCGCTACAGGGGTTAAGGCCTGCTTGCATCGGGTCACTGCTTCCAATTATGGCAATGCAGGGAGTGCTGCCCGCCGCCGCTTTTGTTTCATTTACGAACAAAAACTTCTCGACTATTTCGATGGGTGCTGAGCAGGCACAGGCCGATCGTCGCGTGTGGTTTTGTGATTTACTCTGCTCAAAAAAGCGATTCGCATACTCAACACCAATCAATACCTGCGCTTTTTAGACATATAAGAAGTCCGATGCCCGATTTCCCGCGATTCTTACGATTATGATTTATCATCTGGTTGATAATGTAAATCTATAACACCTACTTGATTCCTTGTTTTTATACTCAATCAACGAACTTTCGAGTTCTGTAGCTTCCTCCTTCTTTATATCTTTATACCTACACCCTTCTTGTTTTTATCAACTGAATCCTCGAACTTCATATATAGCTGCATGTAGGGCGATTGCTACTTCTAGTTTTTGTTCTGTCTTCTCCATGTAGCCATGTAGGAACCGAGCAATATGCAGCTGCCGTTGGTTGTTGGTGTAACATTCCAAGGAAGACACAAATCAAACATTTAAACGTTCAACCCTGGCATGGTGTGTCCCCTCCTCCGCTGTCTGGAATTTCGTGCCTGAACGAGGACCCGGATTCAAAAGAAGCTCGTTCAATTGCATGTAATTCGCCTTCTCAAGACGCATGGCGACGGTGAACCTAAAATCATCAAACCACCACCATCTTACTTCTTTTTTCCGCCCTTGCCCTTTTTGCCGCCGCCACCGCCGCCGGCACCTCCTCCACTCTTTTCCAAGTACTTGAGGAGATTTTTCATCTCGCCAGCGGCCAAATACTTTTTGATTTTGTTGTCCTTCACGGGGCAATCGTCAATCTTGAACGCTTGGAGCTTCTTGCAGCTGGCCATGGTTGCCGGCACCTCCGTGAATAAGTTGCCGTTCACCACCAGGGACTCCATTTTGTCTAAAGCACCAAGCTCTTCGGGCAAAGTTTCAATGGCATTGGCGCACGCGCTCAAGTGCAGGAGGCGCCCAAGCTTGTCGAACGGGAGCTCGGCGAGGCCTGTCAAAAGGTTGCCGTCCAGGGCCAGGGTCACGAGTTGCACGCAAGGCTGCAGAGGCTCCAGCGACGTCAATTTGTTGAAAGACACGTCCAGGTTTTCGAGGCTCTTGGGCAGCACGGCTGGCAAGCATTCGATAGCGTTGCGCGCACAATCCAAGTTCTTTAGCGGGAGGTCGCCGACGCAATCTGGTAAGCTGAAAACGAAGCAACAGAAAAGGAAAGAATGGGCAGAGATGTGAATCAATAGAAGTGGTACACAGCCAATCGACCATAATCTTACACTTCTGAATTCTACGCGACACGTGTCTCACACGAGCGAGACATTCAGATAGATCTGCCTAATCCCATTCGCTCACCTTGTAAGCCCGTTCCCGCTCACGATGAGGGTGGTCAGGAGGTTGAGCTTGGCAAGGCCGTCAGATCGCAGCGAGGTGAGCTGGGGCCCCACTCGGAGCTGCAAGCGGTTCAGCGTGTGGCAGTACCATAGCGCTGGGTCTACTGGTTCTTGGCTTGAATCGCCTGCAGATGCGGCTGGGGGCGGCGGAGCGTCAGGACTGTCTTCTGCTGCGGCTGCACCTGCTGGTGCTTGAGCTGACTCTCCTTTCTGTGACTTATCAATGTTGAGCTCGCACACAGGCCGCAGGTTCTTTACGCTCGCAGCCCACGCCACTACTTCGGCCCACACTGGCTCAGGCATCTCCGACGGCAACACGCCACGCTCGGCCTTGGCTGCACCGACCTCGCCTGCTGCAGCGCCGGCCACAATCTTCGTGCCCGTTTCCTTCTCCAACAACGCTAGCTTCTTCATCTTAGAAATCTGCGTCGAGCTGAGGGTTCCGTCTGCAGCCTGGCCTAGAGCATCGTCTTCATTTTCATCTTCGGACTCGTGCATGAAATCGTCTATCAGGGCAACCACGTCCGACTTGCCTGCCTTGACAGCGCAGTCACGAGGCGTTAATCCTGCGGAGTCCTTCCGAGCAAGCTGGGCCTTCAAAAAGGCATTGTTGGCATCAAGCGAGCTGCACGCATCCAAAAGCACTTTCACACACGCTGAACTTCCGAGCGCGCAACTGATGTGCAAGCTGCTTTGGTCCGAGTCTTCGTCGAGCTGCTCGAGGCACAAGCGAAGCTCACGGTCGCGGCGCTCGTACCACCGCACGAGTTCCGCCAATGACTTGTCGACACCCAAGCTTGCTGCAAGCAAGAATGTAGTGAGGCCATCTTCGTTCCGGCTAGCCGGCACAATGCCTGCGTTCGCTAAGCCGTACCGCAACTGCGGCAGCTGGGCGGTGCGAATACCATTCCAGAGCTGGGCTTTCTTATCGCCACCACCTTTACCACCGCCACCACTTTTCTTCGGAGGCATTTTCTGTACAAGGGGTGTGTATTAGATTGCAACAATGACTTACTTCTCTCTGGGCTAGTCGTTCTATCCTATGGAGAATGCGTCCAACACGATCATCGCTGAATCGAGCAACAGCGTCTCTCAATGACAGTAATACAAGTAAGTACACAAGGTTGCAGAAAACGAAATGCCCTATAAACTGCAACGCGACATAATAGCTCTTAACGATAAGTCACCTACCAAGGGCCCTTCGTGCAGGAAGGAGTCGAGTACTCCTAGCTAGCTCGCTAGTCGTCTTCGAGTATCATGTTTGTTGTTGAATCAGGGGACACCGTAAAACCACCCCTGGTTGAATGTCATGAAGGAAGAAGAAGGAAAGAAAGACGGCAAGACGCCACCAGCCACCAAATTTCAGCCTCGCGTAATCCCTCCTGTGAGGGTGACGAACAAGGAGAACGAAGCAGTCTTCTAGTCTTCTCATGTACGTATTGCGAGCTCGTCTTGAGAATTAGCTTCTAGCTTTCGTCAGCGGCCAAGCTAACATTGCCACCGCTCCGTGCTCGTGCGCCGAATCTAGCTTCCTGGCATAGAAATAGAATTATGGCTCGTATGTTTACCACGGGCTCATCTGTGTTCGTCAAGCGACTTCTCGCTATGCCTAAGCGTGGCTTTGCAGTTATCGACGAGGGTGCTCAGGGGCGGTGGTGGGGATCAGGGAACCTGAAGCGAGGCGGCGGGCGATTGGAAATGTTCAAGTTTAGCCTCTATTTGATGATTCCTGTCACTGGTACGTCATTGGTTGGTGTCGAGACTTCATTTTTAACCGCACAATCAACTCAGCAGTTTAGCACCTAACTCGAATCTCTCGTTGCCTTTTTACAGCCTCTTTTATTTATGGGTACCCTGAGCACATGAATGCCATCGTAGAAAAATGCCGCTATATCGTGTACCCTGCGGAGGGTCCAGTACCAATGAGCGGCGAAGAGATTATGGAAAAGATTGCTGCGGAGCGAGAGAAGCGTCAGAAAGAAGCTGAGGCCGTTGCTGCAGCTGCCCCTCGCCAAAGGACATGGCGAACTTTGTGGCTTTAGCTACATTGTACAGCGACTTAGTAGGTGATAAGTGGTCATTTCGCAGAGCATGACATACGTTATGGAATATTCGGCTGCATGCGAAGAGTAGATGCACGATTTAGCAGTTTCAGTTACCATTCGTGGTGCTTAAAAAAACAAGAACATTCTGTAAGCTACTTGCGTTTGCAACTCGACTTGCGAATTGTTTCCATGTGCGAACGCTGTTCGCTTGGACGTTTGGAACCTCATCGCCTTACGCTCAAATAATTTATTGTTCTCCATTGCACTGCCCGATTCATGTATGAAAGCCAGTGCCTTCTGCCTTCGAGGTAGTTGTGTTTCAGCTCTCAGCTTCGACAGCAAAAAAAAAAAAACTGAACCGGGTCGAAATTAATTGATGGAGATTGCGTCTATCGAGCACTATAGGACCAGGACCGAAGCTTTTGCTCGTGGTTTCATAGACGACCTAAATATTACTTCAGATATCATACTAGAGTATAGAGTATAATTGTATCGAGTAGCTGAGTAGCTAGTAGCTCCGAGAAGTAGGCAAGTCGGCAAGTCCTATATCCTGGTCCTTGGTCCCCAGTAGCACTCCTGATCCCTACATCTCCATCACACTCAAAGGAACACATGAGTGGGGGTCGTAAGGCTCACCGATGCTCTTCGCCCACTCTCGCTTTGCTTTGAGCTCAGCGCGCATGCTTTCTCCTGCTACTTCCCAAGGGAAGGACTTTGGTAAACTCGCTGTACTTCTTTCTCTATTTGTCTTGTGGTGAGGTGAGGTGGTGACTGCCGCAACTTCACGCGGCAGGCGGCCAAGAGCTCAGTTTGCAAATTCTTCTTCCGAGTTGGCGCGTTCTTGCTTGGCTACCAAGAACGAGTGGGCGGCTTCAGCGGCGCCCCGGCCCTCGTTGATGGCCCACACCACGAGACTTTGGCCGCGGCGGCAGTCCCCCGCAGCGAAGACCCCTTCGACTGAAGTGCGGTAGTCGCCGTACCTGTGAGCGCAGAGACATCATAAACCATCAGAGTTGCTAGAAAATGGTGGCAAAGTGTTGAAAGAACAAAAACAAAATGATAGCTTCCGTGGAAGAGAAAAGACACATCGAAGTGTAGAAACTCACTCCGCGTGCACGTTGTTGCGCTGGTCGGTGTCTACTTTGAGCTGCTGGATGATTTCTTCTTCAGGGGACACGAACCCCATGGCCAGAATCGCCAATTCACAAGGCCACTCCTTCTCGGACCCTGGGACTGGCTTGATCCCGTCGGGTCCCACTTCCACGTTCACCGTGACGAGGCCGCACAAGTTGCCGTCCGCGTCCATTTTGAACTCCTGCGTCATGAGGCTGTACTGCCGCGGGTCCTCGCCAAACACCGCCGCCACTTCCGCGTGCCCGTAGTCGACCCCAAACACTCGAGGCCACTCGGGCCACGGGTTGTTGCCGGCGCGCTCGTCCGGGGGCGCTGGCATCAGCTCGAAGTTCACGATGGACTTGCAGCGGTGCCGCATCGAAGTGCCAATGCAATCCGTGCCCGTGTCGCCACCGCCGATCACAATCACGTTTTTGCCTTCCGCGGACACGAACTTGCCGTCCCAGACCGAGCTCAGGTTGCCCTCGGCGGTGACCAAGAGGCGCTTCTGGTTCGCAGTCAGGAACTCCATCGCGTAGTGCACCCCTTTGGCTTCGCGGCCTTTGATAGCCAGGTCCCGCGGCTTCGTAGCGCCCATGGCCAGCACCGTCGCGTCGCTGTTGTCTTTGAGCATTTCTACGTCCACGTTTTTGCCAATGTCCGCGTTGGTCACGAACTCAATGCCTTCTTCAGCCAGCAGGTCCACCCGCCGCTGGACCGTGCCCTTGTCGAGCTTCATGTTTGGGATGCCGTACATGAGCAGGCCCCCAATCCGGTCGTCGCGCTCGTACACGGTGACTTTGTGGCCCAGCTGGTTCAGCTCGTCGGCTGCGGCTAGGCCCGCGGGCCCGCTCCCAATCACGCTCACGCTCTGGCCGGTGCGGTACTGCGGGATCCGAGGCACCACCCATCCTTCGTTGAACGCACGCTCCACGATGCTGTATTCGATGTTCTTGATGGTCACGGGCGAGTCAACCAACCCGGCTACGCACGCGCCCTCGCACGGTGCTGGGCACACGCGGCCAGTGAACTCTGGAAAGTTGTTCGTCTGAATTGGGGGACCAAGGGAGGCAGAGAGGAGGCGAGGGGGTTAACAGACGCACCGCGTACTGATTGCTCATAATAATGGCTCCTTTCTGCAAAGAATAAAAAGCGAGACAACTCATCAATCATGTGAACTAGAAATCTGTTGTCCTTCGCATGATTCAGCACCTTGTGGAGGCGGTCGATGGCATCGCGCCATTGGCCCTTGTACACAAGGTCATTCCATTCAGGGATCAAGTTGTTCACAGGGCAACCCGTGTGGGTCTGACAGAACGGCGTGCCGCAGTCCATGCAGCGTGCAGCTTGCACTGTGCGCTCTACCGGATCGTGGCCCGTTGTGGTTTGGATTTCTTGCCAGTCGAATACACGCTCAAGAGGGTCGCGGTAAGGGTCCGGGATACGGTTGTAGTCCACGAAGCCACGGTTCTTGTCGATCTCGGCCATCGTCCCATCACGCCGCTCTACTAGTGGCAAGTTATCGGTGTCGCCCCCCTCAGAGCGCCAGGTTTCGTGCTTGGTGCTTGACGAGGACATGCTCCGGGAAGCACTTACACTGCCTACAGGCATGGTTCGGCCCAGAGGGGTAGCTGGGAAGTCGAAGCCACACTGAGAGGTCGCGACCGACGCGTTCTGCGGGCGCGCTGCAACGGAGCGTGCAGCATTAGCAACGCGGCGTAAACTGCGCATTATTGAGGCACGGTGTCGTCCAAGATTCAAGGCTCTATTACTTGTTGTGGCTGTTCTTGCCCTGACGACGCTCTGACGAGAAGAGTACGTCTTTTGGATTCTTGAAGGTGCACCAAAAGGTTCACCACGCTTCACCCGACGAATCTCTGCATCATGTCGTGACGACACGCACAAACCCCCATGGTAGGTTTACTTATTTTGACCCCCTGTAAGGAGCTCCTGCTCAGCTGGCGCGGCATCACCGAATGCGAAGGGGTACGCTAAAAAATGGTGCTGCTTACTGATTACTGACTCCTGAATAATGATATAATGATATCAAGATGCAGGGAGCGGTAAAAAGCGAAATAGCCGGAATATAGCTAAGCTAGCAAGCAAGCAACCTTGTAATTTTTGAAAGGCTAGTAGGTAGCCAAGTTAGATATAAGATAAGTTGGAAGTCGTGTAGCTTCAGTTCACCACTAAGATGAAACGAACTGGGCCGAAACACGGCCTTGGGTTTCATGCTGACAGCTCTAGTAAAGAAGAAAGGCCTTCTGCCGCCGTCTTCGTGTCGTCGAGCGGTCTCGATGAAAAGTCCTCCTTTGGGGCAGCTCCTTCGTCAGGCGAGTCTATTGCTACCCGTCTGAAGGTAGCAGCAGCTGCTGTAAAGAGTGGCCAAAGCGCCGCTACTTCCAGTGCTACCGGTGCCCCGAGCAAAGCCGCGCTTCAGCGAGCAAAAATGGCGGCCCTGCTGGAGGATGCAACGCGTGATAAAAAGCCGGAGAAGAACAAAGCTTGGGGAAGGCAAGACATGCGAGAATTGGGCGCTAAGATGAAAAGCGACGAAGTTGATAGCGTGGGCCATTTTGCGAGCCACTCGACTGAGGTTGGCGATCGCGCTGCCATGATAGCACGCATCAATAGTGATACGGAGGAAAGCATCTATGTTGATACAGCGCAGGAGTCAGGCAGCATTTCAAGAGAAGAAGGCTTGCAAGCTGCCGGAGTCAAAAGGCATGGTGCTCATCTAGAAGTCTCTCACCACGATGCCATGTTTGCTCCTACGGGCTCCTACGTGCCCTCTGCGCCTGTCGAAGCACCGCCTGCGTCCTCTGCTGCGCCAAGTGACCGTACTCAACGAGTGGGCGACATCACGAAACTGCGAGCACGCTTTGAGCGGCCGCCGTCACCGTTAAGGAACAAGGAAGAAGCCACCGAAGGCGCACCCTTGTGGAAGCGACTGCAAGTGGGACAAATGGTCGAAGCGCGCTCTTCAGTGGATGGGCAATGGTATGGCGCGCAAATTCGGCAGGTGGTGCACGGCGGCTACGCCAACGCGTCTTTCACAGTGGCATTTCACGACTTTGACGACGCTTGCGAAGCCAAGTCATGGCGTGAACTCCGCCTACGGCCAGACCTCTACCCGATGCCTTCACCCACAAGCCCACCGTCGTCTTTGAAGCGGCCTCGGCCTAGCGAGGACACGAGCTCAAGTGCTGCGAGTGAGCCTTCAAGAGATGTTCCATCGTCTGCTGGAGCTGCTAGTAAAGATGCAGCATCGGAGAGTACGCCAGCTGCGGTAGAACCACTAGCTATTAACCCTGCTCTCTTACAGCGCGCTCAGAGTGGCGGGGGCTGGCGAGCGCGCGCGAGAAGAGCCACGTAGTGCGCTGTACTTATGAATGCTGCTAGTATATATTTCCCATTGGCGAAGCACCGACAACGGAATTGCCTGGAAATTCTATTATTATAGTATGTCGCCTACTTGGCTACTTATACTTATACGATTAGATTAGATTAGATTATACTCCCCCAGTGTAAAGAAAGACAAGGGCAGAAATAGCACACTCCCAGAGGTGATCTGTATTTGCGAATACTGAAGAAAATATGAATTGCCTCGTTGCGAAGAAGTTTTTTTTTTTTTACTTCTCGAAATGCAGGCCACTCGAACTCGAACTAATACAAACCCAAATGGCACAGAAGCCAATGCTGCGGGCAGAAGTGGGAATGCGCGTGCGTTGCGCAAACAAAGCAAGTGCGGAATGATTCAGGAGGGAGAGGGGCATT
>Ga0307931_1001996_pt1 | contig 13257 bp, 14 predicted proteins | sample OrgLakmetageno47_FD_201816 | JGI IMG/M metagenome (GOLD analysis project Ga0307931, IMG submission 201816) | Saline water microbial communities from Organic Lake, Antarctica - #47 | ecosystem: Environmental > Aquatic > Non-marine Saline and Alkaline > Saline | place: Antarctica: Organic Lake... | reverse complement strand
AGACTTGATGATACATCATTACCCTCCTGGTAAAAGTTGGTTGCGCGGGGACTCCGGTGCTGCAGGAGCAGCTGCCGATGAGGCTAGCAGCAGAAGTAGTAGGAGTAGGAGTGGTAGCAGCAGTGGTGGTAGCAGTATGAGTAGCATCGGCCAGCTTGCTTACGTGCATGGACCGGGACAATGGAATTGGACTCGTGCGGACTTTACTACGATATCGAGACACCCTAGCGGTGGCAACATGAAAATGGGTCAAATGCAAGGTACTATTAAAAGGGAGCGAATTGAATGCTATGAAAGACGTCCACTTGTAATTTTGCTTAGTGCGTCACACTTATTTCCCGATCGATGGACAAGTTGAAAAAGACAACAGAGAGAGAGAGAGAGAGAGAGAAAGTGGGGGAGTTGACTGCATGCCTGTTTAGATAAAGTGGCCCAGAGGAGGAAGTAGAGGATGAGGATGACAGTGCTGCAACATACTTGTCATACTTCACATCTCACGGGAAGCCCTGAACTACTCCCCCCCCGACGTGCACGCGCTTGTTTTTGGTAGGGCCTATTGATGAAACAGCGTACACCATGCAGTTTCCAAGCACCGGTCGAAGAAGAAAACCCATCACCAACTCGCCAACATCAGCGCCATCATCATCATCATCATTATCATCATCATTGGCATCAATATCACTTTCAGCCATAACATCGTCAGTCACAGCAACAAGCGTCCGACCGCTCCGGTTCGATTTCGACCCGGCTTACATGGGAGGAACGGGGTCGGGCGCAGCGGCGGGCGCCATTTTCGACCTCCTCGCCTCAGACACGAAATTACTCATGGTGCTTCGGAATCCTTTTCACCAGGTCTTCTCTCATCCTCCTAATTCCCCTAATTTCCTAGCCTGCACATTGTATCTTTTCTTCCTTGCTTCAGTGGCGTTTCTTTCCGTGTAAGTGCATTGATGTGCGTTGGCGTCAGGGCAATATACACAATTTAAGTAAGATTTCATGCCTTGATGTCTTTTTCCTCATCTTCCTGTCAAACTTTGTTCACTCTTTGCTCCATTCCACACTTCGCCGCCTATTCCTTCACTTTTTTGAATGATTCGTTTTTCAATCAGGCTTGCTCCAAACTCACTGGAAAATTGCCAAGCAACCCTCCTCCATCCCTCCTCCAACCTTTGCAAGATTGTTGGACTGCGGCTGGGTCTGCTCCTAATCTTGCAGTCCCGATCCATAAGCAAGCAAGGCCAGTGCCATCAGAGACTATGATCGACGACCATCACGACATTGACTGGCGTGCCCCTTTTCGTGTTCACTTTGACGACTTAAGAGAGCGCAAAACATGCTTTGATCCGTGGCTCGCACATCTTCACTCGTAAGTGTGTGGATTCGCTGCACACCTGTTTTCATATCAAATTTACATTCGTATCTCTTAAGTTTGCATTATTTTTGGGCTGATTGAAACCTTCTTGCACCCCACTTTTGCTTACCTTTGTCTTTTCCCGCTTTTATTCTAGTTTTGAAATACTCCCCCTGCAAAAACCAATTTTTTTCCCTTTGTGGATATGATTCTTGTCGTTGCGGTCTCGGTTGATAAACAACAGATTTTGCTATGTGGAGCACCTTGAGCTGTGGCTGGAGCAAGGCTTTAAATTAAAGCAATGCTTCGTTGCCAAAACCGAAGAGCTGAAGGATGTTCGCACGCGCCGCGAGGTCGTCTTTGCTGCGGTCAACTTTACAGGGGCGCACGCTCAATCTCAAGCGGCGCTTAGCAGCAGCAGCAGCAGTAGCAGCAGTCGCAGTGAAGATAGCTCAGCTTTACGCGAGGCACTTCGTGCTTTCGGAGCAAGTTTGACAAAGGAGCACAACGTGCACCGCGATCGTCCTCCTACCGGTCCCCTCAGCTCTGGTAGTGCTGGTACTGGTGGTGGTGGTGGTGGTGGTGGTGGTACTGGTGGTGGTAGTGAAGGCGCAGCGAACTCCGAAGGAAAGGCACCAATCCAAGGTGCACCCAAGGTAGCAGCAGCTGCCCGTGCTGAGGGGCAGACGCCCTCAGACGACCCGTTCATGGCACAATGCGAAGCCGCGCTGCGCACTCCACAGAGCTACTTGCACACGTGCAATGCACGCTTGGCTGCTTTACTTGGGGACGAAAAATGGCGTTGGAGCGAAGGATAGCCCTCCTTTGCCTTTGTCTTTGCTCTCTGAGTTGCAATGCACTACAGATGTACAAAGCACGTGTAAATTATGAAGCATTACCAATTTCCATTCATATCCGGCTTTTAACTCCATAAATGCAGTTCCATCCTTATTCTGCCCTGTGTCGCACGTTGTAATTGTAGTAATATGTAATAACCGCAAATGGATCAAAAAGATCAGTTGTTTTACTTCTAATTTTTAATATTAAAGAATTCCAGCACAATAGAATTCCAAATGCGCTGCGTTATGGCGTTATAATACAATGGTAGTTCTGAATTCTGATCATGTTTCTAGATATGAGTCCTAGCCCCACGAAGATCCCCCTAGTGCTAGTGTCTAGTGTGGATTCATTACGACCGAGCTGTCATATATCGCAAAACAAGGAGCTCGTTTACTGATTTACTGGCACCGCAGCTCTGGTCCTAGTCACCTCAATATTCAAACCGGAATCCTTGGGGAGTGGCAGCAGAAAACCGCCACTGTCCTCTTCCTCTCCATCTTTCATGCTTTCATAGCCCACTGGAATCGCGCAGAAGGAAGTATTCGAATAGAGCACGAGCAGCGCAGGCGGAGTACTCCTTGTTGTATTTCGCGGCCTTCCTCCTCGACTGCTACCAATATCTTCCTTCATCACACCTTCCTATTCTTTTGTTCTTTCTTCTTCACCTTCTCCTCGTCCCACCTTAAGCCCGGCGGCACTTGGCCTTGAGGTGGCCGACTTTCCCGCACAACACGCAGGTTTTCCCCTTGTGGGGGCAGTCCCCTACCTTGTGGTCCGTGGCCCCGCACGCGTGGCACTGCGGGTCGGCCGGGCAATCTCTCGCCAGGTGCCCGACTTGGTTGCAGTTGTCGCACGTCTATGGGTTGTTCGTTCGTTCGTTGTTCGTTGTTCGTTCGTAGGTTGTGGCGCGCACACGTAGAAGGAAGCGGTAGAGGCATACACACATGTGAGTACAAAAGAGTGCATGAGTGTGTGTGCACGCAATGTTGGCCGTGTTTGGCACAGTTTAAAAGGAAAGGGGTGTAACCAAGAAATTAAAGAGGGCAGGAAAGAAGAGGAAAAAATGAGTCGTTTCGAAGGAAGACGGCTTGGTACTTTCTTTTCTGTATTATATTTGGCGGAGAAAGAACCTTGGTGTTGTTTTGCGCAGCGCTGCGGCATTTGGCTGCCAGATGGCCAGTTTTGCCACAGATCGAGCAAGCCTTGTCCTTGTTTGGGCACGCACTCACCTGGCGTGATGATGACAACAATGATATGCTGAGCTTAAAAAAATAAAAAACAAAACACACACCAACATACACACATTCATAAAAAGTGTCCCATTTATCACCCCCCACTTACTAGTATTTTACCTGGTGGGCAGTCGAACCGCAAGCGTGGCACTGCGCGTCGCTCGGGCAGTCGCGCGCGATGTGGCCGTACTAATGTAGTGCACGCACCATCATTCAAAACACGATGATACATGGAGACACGAAGAAGAAAAGGAAAACGATGACCGAATACGGAGAAAAGAAAAATCAACGCTGACCGAGAGGATTCAAATTGAAAACATGAACAAGAAAAGCCCCCCAGATCAAGAGGACACGTGAAATAGCTCTATCTCTTTCTCTCTCTCTGAGCCAGCAGGGTGTCGTCATGAGGTCGTGTTGTCCTCTTAGGTGAAGAGTACCTCGCCGCAGTTGTCGCACGTTTTGTTGACGCCGCCACCGCCGCCGCCGCCGGAAGACCACACCACGGTCGTGGCAGCTGCAGGAGGAGCCGCATAGTAGGCCGCCCCACCCGAAGAAGGAGCGGGCGCGCCGCGGCATTTGGCCATCAAATGGCCGGTTTTGCCGCACAAGCTGCAGACCTTGTCCTTGTTGGGGCATTCACCCACCTGGGAGGGGCGATTAAGTGAAATTAAAAAAAAATAAACAAAAAAAATCAAAACTTCAAACCGAAGGGGGGAGATGGATAGGGAGAGGAGAAGTACACAGCACACATGGATGCACACGAAAGGGATACTTCAGGGAAGTACAACACCAATAAACAAGAGATGGCACATTGGCACTTCATTCTCGCTTCTCTTCCGGGATTTACCACCCAGCGCTTCAAGATACAGCGAAAGGCCAACTCATTCGTAGCTTTCTGTCTTTGTGTGCTGGGCTTAAAACTAAAGAACTACTCACACACACACCAACATACACACATTCATAAAAAGCGTCCCATTTATCACCACTCATGTATTACCTGGTGGGCAGTCGAACCGCAAGCATGGCACTGCGCGTCGCTCGGGCAGTCGCGCGCAATGTGGCCGTATCCGCCACAGTTGTTGCAAGTTTGTGCGCCCTTGTAAGGTGCCGGGCGAAACGCACCTCCTTTGCCTTTGCCAAACCCTTTGCCCTGGTTGTGTGCCAAAGAAAAACAACGGAAAAGCATAAATTCGAAATTCAAATGCCGTTGATTATGAGGCATACACCTTAGATATCTACCCTAGAACGCATGCCTATGTTCTAGTGAGCTCAAAGTCTCTTCTTAGTAGTACATGTAGATTGACTCCATAGGTGCAACAACGTTCAACGAGAGGCCTTTCGGACATTTTTTTACGCACCTTGCCCTTGCCCTTGCCTTTGCCTTTGCCCTTGCCACCTTTGCCCTTTCCCTTGCCGCCGCCTTCGCCGCGGGCTCCAGATTTCACTGCAATCATTTCATCGAGGCTTCGGTCGAGGTCCTGTGAATAACATGAGCCCCCCCCCCACAAACCCAACACAAGCATGTCACAAGATTAGTTAAAAGGAAGGAAGAGCAATCACCAAGGCAGAAGCAACTACGTGACTAAGGAAAGCCTTCACCACACGCTAGCTAGTTATAATGACTTGATAAAACAGCGCCATAATTCGCTGCCAGTTGCGCTGCATAGCTTTCAAATGCATTTTAGAAGCTGGTAAAGACCTCGAGTCACCCACGCATACACTATCATTTCAAGGTGAGCAATAAAACTAATTCAATCAGAGCTATCGAATCTTTCCCGAACTGAAACTTTGTTGCTTGCTCTCTCTCTTCCACAACTCAGTCATCTCCGCTCTCAAGGCTACCCTGCGCTTCATCACCATTTTGAGTTTTGGCTGTGTCTTCAAAAGCCACACCGCAGAGCGGATTTTTTTCAAAAAGCAGGAACGGCACAGAAATCGAGAAGCCCCCCTTTAGGTAGGGGTTCCCGGAATTCCGATCTCCGATTGGATGACATCATCGGCATGACTGACATCTTCTGATCTGATCTCTTTCCAGCAGCTGCCGTTGGCCCAGAATTCCCAGAATCCTTGCGTTCGAAATCATTTTGCCCGCTTCCTTCCCTCCTCTTGAGCTGGGCTATTTAGCCGCGAAACTGCTCGTGCAGAATGATGTAGTCTGCACCCTGTGCTCGAGCTAGTGCGAAGAACATCGTCGAGGGCCTGTCTGCTCGTAAGTCACTTTGATCGAACAATGTTCTGGCTATCCTTGGTCCTAGTCTTGGCTCCACTGGCAGCGCCAGGAGGATCCGCCCCGGTGTCACCACCGTCGCTCAATGTCCCAATGAGCGATAGTGGCAACGTGGATGCGTCTGAATTCTTCATGGGCTCCAAGCCTCGGCCAAAACTTGAGATTATACAGCCCACCAATGGTGCTGTGCTCTTCAAGAATAGCCTGGACATGCGCGTTCGCGTGACTGGCGATTACACTTTCCCATCACCCTTGAACGGCGCACAGGTAATAGAGCGGAGGTCGGCCAGAACTCCACCTAGATCTTCTTAGCATTCGCGCATTATTTCATTCCCCTCTCACGAGTTTTTGAGTACATCTTTCTTTATATTTCCGGTCAAGAAGGATGGTATTCCGTGTGCCAAGTTGAGGCATTACGAAGTACTCTTTATCGCTTTCCTCTAGCTCATTCTTGACTTCTTATCATACATCAAGTGAGCTGCACGCGCAATACTGCAACCTTGTGCTAAGCTTTCTCCCACCGTTGAGCACCTCCTACACATCTCCTCCGACGGATCACTCACATCATAGCATTGTTGGTACGCAAATACGTGAAGGTGTGCCTTGGGATTGCAGCTCGCGGAGCTCGAGTGATTGAAGCATGCTTTGATACCTCGGTGAGTAGAAATACACGAGAGGGTCAGCTGTAAAACATAAGAAATATCGTGCTCAACAGAACCGAGTGGTGGCTTTATTTGAAAATTTAGAGGAACAAGCTGTGTGATGAGGAGGATAGGCATTGGTCGTTTGGCTCACTTTTGCGTTTATGTATTTTGTGTTCTCTCTCTATCTGTGGGATGCCTTTTCTGATTTTGGATGACGTCATTATGTAGGTGGAAGCCACCGATTTCCATGCCTCGAATCTCGTGGCCGGCGAGTCGTATGTGCTTCGGGTAAGAAATAAAAGAGACCTTTTCCGGTGTGCACTTTCTTTTCTTCTTTTTTCTTTCTCAACATTGATTGCTGATTGCGCCCCGTAGCCTTGGTTAGCCATGTTTGTCTCTTGTAATGTCATTGCCTTTTTTTTCCCATCCTCTCCTCTATTACTTTTTATTTACTATTCGTTGCCCCCTACTTTTTTCCCCCTTATTTTTCTCCCTATGCGTACTTCTCATTCTCTCTCTATTTTTCTCTCGTAAAAATTCACCTATGTCCTGCAAAAAGGCGGTCTTGTTCGAGCGTGGCCTCGCCCTCGCCGTTGCCATGCGCTCCTTTCGCGTCGGGGCCATTGCTCTTCCGCCGCCGCCGCTGCTGCCAGGACTACCGCCACCGTCGCCAGCCACCGCTGGTGCTGCTGGTGCTGGTGCTGGTGCTGCCGATCGTGCCGGAGGAAACAGTGCACTGTCAGAAACAGGCAGTGCTACCACGGTAGGCGGCACTGCGGGAGGAGGTGAAGGTGAAGGAGGAGCACTTGCTGTTGCTGCTGACACTACCGCAGCAGCAGCAACGGCAGCAGCAGCAGCGGCGGCAGCGGCGGCTGCGCGGCGGGTCACCATTGAAACGGCGCTCCAGTTTGCGGTGCGGGAGCAGGCCAGCGGGAAGCATCTGGTCGCGGAAGCAGTGTACCGGGACATTTTGGCGGCGCACCCGAGCCACGCCGAAGCTCTCCACTTGCTGGGCTTGGCCCACTACCAGAGAGGTTTGGGAAGGGGGGGTTATGAAATATCATATTAGGGTCCGCACTGCACCTGCTGGGGCTCAGTTCACTTTACCAGAGAGGGCGGATAGGGTTTATGCATTTGCAATCGCTTGGAACAACCGCGAATATCCTTCTTTGAGCTAATTTCTCGCCTTGATTTTTTTGCCTTGCTTACCTCATGCTCAGAGCAAAGGAAATGACGACGTTACCGCCTGCAAATGTGTTGTTCTGCAACTTTGACTTCTTTTCTGACCTCTTTTTTTTTTGTTTCGTTACAGGAGAAGCAGCCGCCGCGGTGCAGTACATCGAGCGCGCTTTGCATTGCACTCTGAGCGGCGTCGAAGGCGGAGACTTGGAAGAGCACAACATCGACCATTCAACAAAAAAGGGAGGCAGCCGCGACCACAACCAGAACAACCACAACAATCGGAAGAGGTCGACCACTGCTACAGGCACCGCCGCCACGGCAGTCGCGGCTGCGCAGGGGTATGCGATGGGGCGCGTCAGCGAGCGCCCCGATGGCCTGTTCCTCGAGGAGCATGGCGCTGGCTTGACGAATAAATTGTTGAATGACCCAACGGTTGAAGCGGCGGCAGCCAGAGCAGGACCTGCGGCCTCTGAAGTTGCCTCGTCTTCTTCAGCCAGTACCAGCAATGGTGGTGGTGCTAGTGGTGCTAGTGGTGCTGCTGCTACTAGCAGTAGTCCTGGAGATGCCGCACCTACTGCGGCCGCTGCTGCTGCCGCCGCCGCTGCAGGCGCCACCGCCGCTGCTCTGGCAGAAGTTGGCTCCAGCAGCAGCAGTAGTAGTCCAAATCCCGACGCAGTGGCGAACTTCCACAACAGCCTGGGTGAATGCTTGCGCGCAGCGGGACGGCCACATGATGCTTTGGTGCACTTCAAGGTATGAGTTGCGAGGAATTATCAAACAGACGATGACGATGACTTGACTATCTCACGCTCGAGTGGTCTTCTTTTGATTCGATTATTAAAAGATGCTTTTTCCCCCCCTATTTTCTGCAATTTTTGCTTGGCTTGCTGAGACCTCCTACTGCGTGCTCCTGTGTGCGTCACCTCACTTTACCAATGTATAATACTAGTTTATAATTATATGCATCACTTATGTGCACCATTTTAGGCGGCGCTGGACCTTCGACCTCGATTCGCGATGGCGCTCTTCAACTTAGCATTAACGCACCAGCAGCTCGCGGATTGGGACAAGGTTCGAGAGAGAACAGGAAGAAAGGACAAGAGGGAAAGCTCGTGCATGCGTGCGAGAGAGAGAGGGAGAGAGTTCATGAAGAGATGGTATGTGCTTGAAAAGAATCGTGAGGCCTACTTGCTCAAAAAGATATCGACATTTGTTACATATCATCCGATTCGTTCATTGAAGGCGAGCAATTATTCTTTTGCTTTGCCAAGATGCTCTGGAACTTTGTTGACTTCTCTCTCCCACTCATTATTCCTTTGGTCTTCTTTCAGGCGGCGGTTTTGTTTGCACAAGTGACTGATCTGGCTCTGTCGACAGCGGCTTTCCAAGAAGAGATAGCTTCTGTTATCAACGACGATGAAGACGACGACGACGAAGATGGCACGGAAGGTGAACTCAGTAGCAGCAACAGCAGTAACGATGGAAACTCGAACAGCAGCAGTCTCAGCTATGCGCTGACGCTGATGAGCCACTACTCCAAGGCCCGCAAGCAGCGCATGCGGAAGTGGAAGCGGGTCTTCGGCGTGTCCGAAGAAATGGTGCTGGACGCCAAGGTGAAGAGTGGGAGTAGGTGCAATTTAGACAGGGGAACTCATAAAATCAAATTTCGCTTGAACGTTCTTTTGTCGTCTAAAAATGAATAAAACCGTTTTCTGGAGATACACTTAAAAGTATAAGGAGTGCGTTAAAATGGCCCTGACGTTTGCAATTTTTTTTTTGAATCGTATATTAGGTGCGGCAGTGCGACTTGCTGACTCAGTCCGAAGACTTGTACGGAGCGCGCAAATGCTGGGAGGGCGGGCTCGCGCACTTTCCTGATTCAGCGCTCATGCACAACGAACTCGGCTCGGTATTTAGTTAAAATTAGGGCTAGAATTAGGGTTAGGGTCAAGGATAGGGTTTGAGCTCGCCCAACACATTCTGCGACTACTGCAATTGCGTACAGTATTTTTTTTTCACGCTTAGTACACTCAGCAATCGCGTACCGTCTTAATCTCATCTTCTTAATTCCTCCCGCTCTTTTGGTGCTTAATCTCCAACCCTAACACAGGTGTGCGTACAGTTAGGCGACCACACTTGCGCGCTCGAAGCTTACCAGGGGGCCATCACGCACGGCCGACCTTCCGCCATGCTCAACCTCGCCATCGTGCTGGAGCTGGACGGGTCCACTTACGAAGCAGAAATTGCGTTCGAGAAAGCCTTGCTGGACCTCCAGCGGCGTGGTCTGCCCGATCGCCACGTGCGCATCAAAGTCGCCACCATTTTACCTCGGATGCTGCCTTCGGTGGAGACTTTAGCGCGGGTGCGGCGGCGGCTGTCGTCGAGGCTGGACGGCCTCTTGCAAGCGGGCCCTTCGGCGGGGGCCGGCGACAGTTCCGAGCCGTTGCACCACGGGTTCAGCACGGGGCTGCACTTGGCGTACCACGGCGCGAACAACCGCATGCTCAAGACCAAACTCCACAGCGTGTACCTGCAGTACTGCCCGCAGCTGTTACAGGGGGTCTTCATGAGCCCCGAGCAGGTCATGGTCGGCTCCGCACTGACCATGCCTAGTTACCCGGAATCGCCCTCGGCAAGCACCGTAAATAGTATTGGTGGCACAGGAGAAGAAACTGAGCCGGAGGAAGAACAGCTCCTGGAGTTGCCCGATGGAAGCAGTGAAGAAGAAAAAGAAGCAACGCACGACGATGAAGTGCGTGGTAAGGTTGAGGATGAAGAGGTCGAGGCAGAAACTTGGGCAGAGGAGGAAGAGCTTACCATTGGACACAACAACAGCAGTCAAAACCTCCGCAACAACACTACCAACAGCAGTAGTCTCAACGGCAACAGCAACATTAGCCTTACGAATCATAATAGTACAAGCAGCAAGGAACATGGCAACGGCAACATTTTGCAGCGGTTGCGCCGTGCGGTGGGCTCTCTGGCACCGCAAGACAAGAACAAAAGCTTGAAGCAGCAGCAGCAGCAGCAGCGACCAGGCGCACCAACACCCGGCAGGATCGGCCCGGTGCGCGTTGGGTTTGTTTCGCGCTACTTGCACCGCCATCCCGTGGGCTACTTGACGCAAGGCCTGATCGCCAACTTGCCTCGCCCTAGTTTTCGCGTGCTGGTGTTTCGAGTGGAGAGCAGCAGCAGCAGCAGCAGCAGTAGCAGCAGCAGTGGTGACGGAGGGCATGAAGACGACCCCGTGGCGCGCCACATTGATTCCGTGGCCGACGACTTGTTCACCTTGCCGGCTTCCTTGAACGCGGCAGCGCACCTCATCCGGCAGCAGCGCTTGGACGTGCTGGTGTACCCCGAGCTGGGGCTGGACCCGGTGTGCTACTTTTTGGCCTTTGCGAGGCTGGCGCCCTCCCAAGTGGCGTGGTGGGGGCATCCCGACACCTCGGGGATTGCGGCCATCGACTACTTCGTCACCTCCGACGTGGAAATTGCCACCGCGGATGCGTTTTACAGCGAACGACTGGTACGGTTCAAAGGATTGGGCGCGTATTTCTACAAGCCCGCCTTTGCGCCCCCGGACCGACGCGACGCCTTTGCTCCGAACTCCACTGACGACGATGGGTATGCTTATAGACATGGAAACCGCACCACCAGGAGCAGCAGCAACAGCAGCAGCAGCAGCAGCTTCAAAAGCGACAGCAGCAGCGACGGCAACATTGGTGATTTGGGCTCGGCAGAGGCTCATAAGGATGACCAAAACCGTAAAAGCAATAATGACGTCACCTCTGGTGACAAGGAAAAGTTCAAAAACGAAGCATCGACGGTAGCTATTGGCAGCCGCGGCAAAAACAATCGCGAAAACCGACGCCGCGCCATGCAAGGCATTTCTCTTCAAGCGGACAAAGGAGGCAGCGGCGATGGTGGTGCTGGGATTGCTGGAGAGGCTCGAACAGGAAACGACAAGGAAGATCAAGGAGTCAAAGAAGAAAGTACAATTGAGGGAAATGAAGGCGCGGAGAATGTTGAAGAGGACAAAGACAACGAGGATGAAGAGGAGGAAGAAGACGATGAGGATGTGCAGGCACACGCAGCGTACACGAAGACGCGCGACTACATGCGGTCTCAGCTGCAAACCAAATTGAACGCGCCGCCTGGGTTTCGCTTCTACCTTTGCCCTCAAGTAAGATATTTGCGCAGGAAGGAGGATCTACCATAGTGCAGAAGAAGAAAAAGGATAACATTTTTCTACCTTTAGAAGAAGGAAGTATTTGACAAAGTTATCTCTTAAACACCCGCAATATATATGCATTACCTGCGATGTATTCCTTTTCAGTACACGCTTGAGCATTAGTTTCCCCACTCACCCCTCCGCTGTTCTAGTCTGCTCATCCTGAATTTGTCATCCCTTCTCACCACCTTCTCAATAGGCGCTGTTCAAGTTTCACCCTTCGTTTGACACCGTGCTCCTCGCGATTCTCGAACGGGACCCTCATGCGTACCTGTTGCTTCTCGATGGGAAAGAGCGGGTAGGCGCGTCTGTCTGTGTGTGTTGGAGGGTGTTTTTGCGTGTGCATAAGCGTGGTAGCGTGCAGGCAGTGTAGTGCGAGAGTGTCTGGTCTAGTGTGTTCTTTGTCTGATGTCTGTTTCTTGTTCTTGGTAGTGTGATTGCGACAGTTTTCATTGGAACCTATGCGTCATTTTTGTTCCGCGCTCTCACCACCACCACCACTCGTACAGTTGGCCTGGAGCCGCGCTCTCGTGGATCGCCTCGTCAATCGCACCACGGCTGCTCGCACTGCTACTGCTCCGCCATCAACGATCAACACCAACAGCAACAGCAACAGCACCACTAGAAAAGGGCTAGGTGGCGGTGTTAGCAGTGGCGGTGGTGGCGATGGCGGTGTCTCCGGCCGAGACGACAATCAAGAAGGAACAAAAGCCAAGAGCGAAGCGGAGAAAGCAAGAGCCATGTGGGAAAAGCGCTTGGTGTTTCTGTCGGGTGGCAACGAGGGCGACTTGGCGGCCCTCTTTCAAGCGTCAGATGTGGTGCTCGATGCTTTTCCAGCGTCGGGCTACGTGACTTCCCTTCAGGTATTTTACAGCTAGTAGCAGTAGGACGTTGTAAAATATGCTCTGTTGATTTTTCTTGAGATTTCAAGAGCACGTGAAACTCTCGAGGTTAGAAACACGACGGCAGTACACAAAACAACACATCAAAATAGAGTTTAAGTAACAAAAATGGTCTTCGTTTCACCCCAGCCAAACTCCCTCTTTTTCATTCACTTACTTTCTTGTTTGGATGAGAATGTGTGTGACCGCCCGACTTTTTTTCTATACTAAGTATACATGTACTTCTTGTTTCCTAGCCAATTACGTCGCTGCTGTTGTCTGTTTCTGCTGTTTTTCTGTCTCTTCTCCTCAACGGCAGGCCCTCGCTGTAGGGGTACCCGTGGTTACTTTACCAGGCTCTCACTTGGGAGGTCGTTTGACCTTAGCCCTGTACTATGCCCTCGGCCTGCCAAGCAACGCTACGATTCGGAAACTTGACTCACAGGTAGATTGTAGGAGAGAAAGAGAGAGGGAGCGCAGGGGGGGGGGGAGAGGGAGCGGGTTGGGTGCAAGGAGAATGACAGATTGTTGAACCTACGAGACTTTTCTTTTTTTAAAATTAGCTGTGTTATGTGTAGGACAAAAGTTGAAGAACAAGTGAGGAGGCTGTTCAATCACTTGGTTGCTTTCTGTGCCAAACTTTTTTTTTTTTTTTCCGTTTCGTCCCCT
>Ga0307931_1001994_pt1 | contig 13264 bp, 13 predicted proteins | sample OrgLakmetageno47_FD_201816 | JGI IMG/M metagenome (GOLD analysis project Ga0307931, IMG submission 201816) | Saline water microbial communities from Organic Lake, Antarctica - #47 | ecosystem: Environmental > Aquatic > Non-marine Saline and Alkaline > Saline | place: Antarctica: Organic Lake... | reverse complement strand
GCATCTGCTGCTGCATCTGCTGCTGCTGCTGCTGTTGTTGGTGTTGGTGTTGGTGTTGCGGCTGCTGCGGCTGCTGCTGCTGCTGCTGCTGTTGGAGCTGCTGTTGTTTCTGCTGCACTAGCTGCACCTGCTGCTCTGGCCTCGGATGCTGGTGCTGCGGCGACGCTGGTGGCCAAGCTTGTTGCTGTTGTGGCACCTGGCTTGGCGGCCGCATCTTCGCAGGTGACACCGACGGCGAGGTGGCGGCTGTTTCATGAGGTGACGGCGGTTTCTGGGGCCTGGGCGGAGCTGCAGTCGACGTAGGAGCAGTCGTGGTGGGAGGCACGTACGCAAAAGGGGGCGGTGATTCTCGGTGTGGAGAGGGTGCAACCGGTGGAGTGATTGGCGGTAAGTCGGTCTGGCTTGGATGCCTTGCGTGGTTCTGCCCCTGCACCGCTGCTGCTGCTGCTGGCGGTGCTACGGTTGTAGGACCAGCTGTGTGCGCACCGACAAGGGCAGCATCCTCTACGATGGAAGCATGTGCACCGACGCTCACCAAATTCTCGGAGCTCGAACTGCCCCGGAGCGGGTCTACGCGCTGCACTGCTGCACTCATGCCTTCACTAGCCACCGTAGTCGACGACGAAAAATGCGGAACTGCTGCAACAACAGCGACTGAAGGCGGCGGTGCAGTCGCTTGCACTGCTGCGAGCGGCGCCAGAGTGGCATGCACCACTCCCTCCAACGCCTCGTTGGCAAAAGTAACGCCTGCCTCAGCCCCCGGGCCCGAAGCAAAGGTGACTGCCGCGGTGGCCACCTCTACTTCCGTGCCACTTGCAGCCCCAGAGGCTGCCACCACTGAGACCGCGTCGTCTACGCTGGCTGCGCGCTCGGCTTCTCGCTTCGCAGCTCGACCCGCGCGCCAGTCCGCTTCCACCGTGCGCTGCCGCTCTTCCAAAATGCGCTGTTCCTTGTCGCGCTTTTGGGTCATTTGCACCAGGTCAGCCGCGTACTTGGCCCGCCGCTCCTCCTCTTCCTTCTCGGCGTCCTTGAGGAGCTTGTCCAAGCGCCGCACCCGCGCGGCGTCGTGTTTGGTTTCTTTCTCGATCACCACCTGCAAAGCGCTGGCTTCGTCATTGCTGAGAGGCGTCCCTGCCGCCACCTTCGAGTCATCACCGCCGCCACTGCTGCTATTAACACTGCTCCCATCCCCACCGCCGCCGCCGCCAGGATCCAGTGGTTCCGCGTGCACTTTACGCGCAATAGTGGGTTTTACGGCATGGGCAGAAGTATCGGCAGCAGGAGCAGCAGTGGAGGCAGCGGGAAGAGCAGCGACATTCGCGGAAGCATCGGCAGCGGTGGGAGAAGAAGCACGAGGAGCAGCGGCAGCAGGAGGAGGGGCAGCGGCAGTAGAGGCTTCTGCTGCTCGAGTATCAGTGGAACTCTCAGTGGCAGGAGCAACACTTCCACTGTCTCGGAGAGCATTCTCGAGAGAAGTACGGCCGTCGTCGTCGTGCTGAGCCGCTGCCTGAGCGGCTGCTTGTTCCTTGATGTTCACTAAAATGCCCTGAATCGAGGGCACCGCCTCTGGGATGTCAAAGGACTCGCAAAGGTCCACCGCCAAGCTCTCCACAGCTTCATGCACGAAGTCAAATGGAAACGACACGATCTGAATCTCGCCGTGAATCGCCACTTCAATTTCCACCTCAATGGTGGTTTCCGTCTCGGCACCCGCCGCAGTCGGCAGCACGTGGAAATCATACTTGTAGCCCGCTTGTGACGCCCCCGGCAACGCCATGAATTGAGGCAGCACTGAGGATGGACCCTCGCGGCCGGCAGGAGGCGCCACCACTGAAAACATGCCCGCGTGTAACGCGTGCCCGCTGCCGTGCCCGCTGCCGCCGTGGTGGTGGTGGCTGTGCGTGTGACCGTGGCCAGTGGAGACACTGCTGTGCGACGGCGAAGGCGGAGCGTCGTTGCGGCTGTGCCGACGCCCTCCAGGAGATGGGTACGATTGCGCATAAGATGATGGCGGCTGCTGCTGGTTCGAAGCTTCCCTGTCGTCTCTACCATCGTTGCGGCTGTCGGCACCCCAAGAAGCAACTTCACCACTCGGCCTTGGGCTCTGCACAGTAGCATGATCCTGAATGTGAGGAGCCGAAGGAGCCGCTGGAGCTACTGGCGCAGCGGCACTTTTCGTTGGCGTGGTAGGGCGGCTGCTGCTGTGGTCTGCGCTGTCTCGGCTGCTCGTGCTGTGACTGCGCGGAGGCGGCGGGCGAGTGGCGCCATTCGACCAATCAGAAGGCTGCGTGTGTGGGTTAGCAGCTGGTGCCGCAGGAGGAATCAAATCCGCTGCTGGTGGGCGTGGTGCTGGTGTCGTATGCGTCGATGAACTTGTTGCTGCGCCAGATGGGGAAAACACCCGTGATCCCGGTGGAGATGGCGCGGGGGCAGCAGCAGCGATGGCAGCCGCCGCTGCATCGGCCGCCGCTGCAGCAGCCGCCGCCGTTGCCGCAGCGCTGTCGAAGCCCGGCGGTGGCGTGACTGCCGCGCCCGCCGCGACGACCCATGCCCCTTCCGCCGCTGCTGCTGCGGCATCTGCGGCCGTGGCTGCATCCGGGGCTGCTGCTGCTGCCCTTTCGGTGCTTGCTCTTTCAGCGCCCGTAGGACAACCTGATGAGGACGACGACGAGGAAGACGGCAGCGGCGGCGGGGAGTCGTTCCTGTTATTGCCGCCACCGCCACCATTATTTGTGCCGCCGTCACACGCTGCGCCGCCGCCAGTTGCGCCTTCATTGGCTGCTGCAGCAACATTACCGGTGGGCGCACCCGGCGTCATGGCGTGCCCGCTGCGGCGCCTCTGTTGCATGCCCTGCAAAGTGGCGGCTTTGGAGGCGGCCTCCGCGGCGTCGAGCTTGGCCTCGTGGGCCGCCACTTCGGCGGCGGTCGGGCCTGAGGGGGGCACGGGCGCAGCGTTCGGGTTGTTGGCTGCCGTCCCAGCACCCGCGGCACCTCCAGCAGCAGCAGAGGAGGCTGGCTCCGGCAGGGTCGCCAAGCCACCGCTGCCCTTGGTGTTGACTTGGAGTTTGATCTCCACGTCGTCCTCGGGCCCGCCCGGCTGTAAGAACGGGTGCGCTGCCAATTCCGCGGCCGGCGGGCGCAACTTGGGGTCGTGCTGCAGGCACAGGGTGATGAAGTCCCGGGCCACCGGTAAGATGACGCGGTCCAGGCTCTTGGGTGGGGTGCCCTCCATCACCAGCTTCATGATGTGCCCCGCCGACGCACACTCTTGGTACGGGTATTCCTTGGTCAGCATTTCGAGAGTGGACATGCCGAGTGCGTAAATGTCTACTTTTTCGTCGTACCTGACGCACACGAAAAACAGGATTTTTAAGGGAATGAAACAGAAGTGAGTCAAGCAAGAAGAAGATGGACTCATATTGAAGATGTTTTCAGCAGTCACAGGATAATGAATTCCTCATTTGAAGCTCACTGTTCAGTGTAAAACTCGGGCGCCATAAACGCGGGTGTTCCAGCCAGCGTCAGTGCCATTTTCCCTTTCTCGGCCATGTCTTTGCGTCGAGACAGGCCCAAATCGCCGATCCGGAGGTCGCCGCGCTGACCGTTGATGAACACGTTGTCGCACTTGAGGTCGCGGTGAATCACGACCGGCTCCAGGCTGTGCAAGTAGACCAAGCCCTTGAGGATGTCCCGCACCCACCGCTTCACCACTTTCCAACGGATCACCTTCACTTTCTTCATGAACTGTTTCAGGGAGCCCGCCCCCAAAATTTCGGTGATGAAAATGATTTCGTCCCCGTTTTCGCCCTTTTTGTTGACCCAAGTGCCGCGGAACTCGAGGATGTTCTCGTGCTTGAGCGTGTACAGCAAACGAACCTTGCAGGGCGGGAGGAGAAGCACAGAGGACAACGATCAGGGTTTGAAAAAGGCCGATAAGTGCACTATCACGAAAACAAAATAAACGCAAGAGCTCTTTCATTTTTTGTTTCCTTCTTTTTGTTTCTTCTTTCCAAGTGTGATAGGCAAAAAGGACTTCAAGATTACCTCGTTGATGATGCGTTTCTTTTCGTCCTCGGGGACCCCCACGAGTTTCACGGTGTTCCACGCCACTTCGCAGCCTTCCAAGGAATCGTAGGCCTTGTGCACCGTCTTGAACGCGCCTTTGCCCAGGACTTCGTCGAACTAAAGCATGCGTGCATCACGGGAGGAACAACCATCAAGCGCCACATCAAGAGGAACACTCCACAAAAATCGCAAATGAATGAATTACCACGTCACCACATTCATATACACAGCAGCTGAAGGACAACATGACAACAAGCAGAAACGAACAAAGCTACAATCAAGAGGGCACAACTCAATCTTGGAATCTCGTACGTCACCTGCACCCTGGTCACCCCTTCACGCGAGATCAAAGAGGCAGAAGAAGAAAAAATATCCCTTCGTGCAGGAGCAAAACGCGGGAAGAGCGGAGAACGAGGTTAGTTATTTTCAAAGGAGAATCCTTACTCCTCACCTTGTGGAAGCGCCCTTGTGGGCTTTCTTCTAAAATTTTGTCTTCTTTGCGCTCGGCGTCCTTGTCTTTCGCTGCTTTTGCCTGCGCGAAGCCCCCTTCTAAACTCACGGGTATTATGGCAGCTGCGGGTGCGGAAGGATCGGCTGCGGCGGCAGCTCCCGCTGGTACTGGTACTGGCGGCGCCGTGGGCGCTGATGCTGGAGCTGCAGCAGCCGCCGCACCTGCAGGCACTGGTGCTGCGGCCGCCCTTGTAGTGGCTGCAGGAGCAGGAGGAGGCGCTGCCGCCGCTGCCGCCGCCCCAGTTGTTGCTGTCGCTGAAGGAGTCGCCGCCGCCCCTGTTGGTGTTGTCTGCGGACCGGCGGATGGAGTCGCCGCCCCCGTTGATGGAGCAGGCGTAGCTCCAGTACGCGCAGCGGACGGAACTGCTGCAGGAGGTGCAGTAGCAGCCGGGGCATGTTTTGGCGGCGGCGATTGCATAGGCGTGGAAGCTGATCCTCCAGCAGGCTTCGTTGGGCTGGTTATTGGAGCGCTTTGATAAGATGGAGGCGCTCCCTTGACAGCTGGCTCTTCCGTCGTTGTGGTCTCAAGGGGCACTGCAGCAGCGGATGCTCTCGGAACAGAGTTCTCTGAGGAGACAGGACCTGCGGTCTCGCCTGTCGCTGATGAGGGCTGCCGCCGGGATGAGGGTAGGGTTGCGCTCCCCTGAGTGGCACTCGTGGCTGGCAGCGCTGAAGTGTCGCTTGAAGACGGTGCAAGTTGCGCAGTCACGCTATTGGCTGGTGCAGGGGCGTCCGCTGAGGCAGGCCGCGGTGGCTGCTCTGACGACGGTTGCGCCGAGGGTTGTGCAGGTTTCGGGTCGTATGTAGAGGAGAGCACGGGCACATTCGACTGAGGGGCCCCTCCTTCAGAAACTGGAGCAGCAACTAGGCCTAGCGCAGGCACTGCAGTAGCTGAGGGCGCTTCTGTCACAGCTGCAGGCGGAGGCACCTTTACATCCGCTGCGCTGCCTGTCCGTGGCCTGGTTGGGATTGAATCCATGCCCACAGCCAAATCGGAGAACAGATCTGACATCTGAAAGGAATTGCGCCGAAATCGTACCGCAAACGCCATGAGGAAGAAAGAAGATTGTCAGTTAAAAGATACATACGAGTCCACTATTCAGAAACTTTTGATATAGATTTATCGACCGACACTTCCCCATTGTTGCCACTAGTCTTCCTTATTTTGACCCGTGCATCAAGAGAACAGTTACAAATGGCGGATTCATCACTTAGCCACTACAAAGATAGCGATGCAAGGAAAACTCGCCTATTTAGAAGCTGCCTCTCGCGCAGAGCGCTTACAACCCCTAATAAGCGACCAGGGACTGCCTCTGACGAGCAAACGCGCAAAACTATCGCACAATATCGCCTCCCCCTTTCTTTTTTTTTGGAGCCAGATGCAGGTACTTCGTGGCGAAATTCCTCGTGATGACGAGTTGATGATTCAAGAATTTCAAGAACAAAAGAACACAGTATCACCGAAAATAAGAATTCCTTCGAGTACAGGGGGAGCTTGGAGCTTGGCATGATGGACGAAGGGGTCCTCAGTACTAAGTACAGATAGTACTACAGAGCTACGGAGTAGAGTAAGTCTTCAGGCAGGATCATTATAGCGGCCTATGTCTTAGGTCATAGCTAGAGTGGCGCCCCTCCGTGCTCGGGGAGTGCTGCTCAGAAGGATTCTATAGAAAGGCCCCAAAGGGCCGGGATTAGAGAGCTTACAGGCAAAAATGCACCTTTTGAGACAGGCCCCGAAGGGCCGGAATTAGAAGACTAACAGGTAGAGAAGAAAAGCAAAGCAGCGCAAACTAGACCTAAGAAGCTAATCAGGCGCACATGCCCGAGTGGCCATGGAAGTGATGTTACCTTTTCGTTCCAGCCTCTCAGGGCCTGTCCCAAAATACACGCGCCCAATTGGCTTCTTGCTTTTAGTTCGTTCTGCTTTCCTTTTCATCTCTAACTATAAGCCTTCTAATTCCGGCCCCTCTCTCAAAGCATAGAGCATTAAATTTTACACTAAAAGAGGGGCAATCAGGCACACATATCCGAGTGGCCATAGTATTCATCTTCTTGAAGTTCCGTCCCCATTAGGATGCCAATCAATGAATCATCTTTCAAGGCAGTGAGAAGTGGAGTGCGCGCAATAAGCACCTCCTTTCCTGATAACTTGAATTGTGGATCGGAGATCGGAGATCGGGGACCCAGGTCTCTACCTCGTATAACATTTCCATCGAAAGCGCTGCGAATGGTCGAAATGTATTCGATCTAGCCTCCTCCTGCCATTTTGAGTCTACGCTCCTAGAAGGAGTTAAGAGAAATGGCGATATGGCAGCTCACTTACCCATTTTTCTGTGACTTGGGCCTAGAAGGGCTGGATATAGAGGAGGACTAACAGGCAGTAATAATATGAAGCTTATGCTAGAGGAAGAGCTACCCATGCACACATTTTTTATTTGACACAGGCCCCGAGGGGCCGGGATTAGAAGGCTAACAGGCAGACAGAGAATTCAGAGTAACTTATCTTGTATTACTTAGAAGGAAAGCCTAATCAGGCACGCTGGCCATAGTGGCCATGATAGTGGTGGCAGCAACGGACTAATGTTATGGCCATGAAGGACCTGCGTCAAACTTTTGTGCCCTTAGAATCTCAAATCTCCATTCCGGTGGATTTGCCGATATTCATTCCCTCGAGCAATTTGATGAAACCTTCCTGTTGAAATTGATAATGTTAGATTTCCGAAATTTTTATTCCGACAGTTCCTTTAGCGCTCTCGGCAGGCTTTATTGAATAGAGAATTTCGAACTACCACTAACCGGCAATTTTAGCGAATTTATCCTGTACTTATATTTCTATATCAATATTCCTTGAGTATACTTGCGACATTTATTTCGGCGTCGCAAAAAGTGTATTTATAAAGGTCGGCCATGGCAGCGCAGGCAGCCACTAACGATCACCATTAGCTATCAGAATTTAAGGGCCAGAGGGCTAGCATGGCAGCAAAGGGCAGAGAAATACCTATGGACCTCATGTTAAACGCCGCTTGAAGCAAATCTTATACGACAACACAAGTAGCAGGTAGAGAAATATCTCTCTATCTTTGATTCAGGTGACGTGGCATTCTTTCTTTTTTGTGAACTAGAAAACCTTTCAAACAAATTTCGTCTGATTCAAATTTTGTGTTGGAGGCACAGTATCGTCCGAACCGAGTAGCGACGCAACCATTGGATACTTCCTTCTTTTTATAGTCGCTATTCGGGCTGCAAACTTGTCTCCTCTCATCAAGGAGGAATGCTCTGATTCGGGGAGACTACTCAGAATTGTTTTTCTGACTTGAAGTAACATGCTTGTCGGAACAGCATGCTTGACTTGGTAAATGCCTGTAAATGGCCGATTCATGTCACGACTGAAGTCGCCGACAAGAGTAAGGCACGCCACGAGAAGTGCAAATAAGAACTGCGGAGTGACGAGCACTTGTGTAATGAAATAATTCAGAGTAAACAGTGGATTCAACCAAGACAGAAAAGGGACTGATGCTGCTACTGACGAATGTGTAAGTACTTTATATGCGGCTGCTGGAGTGACCAAAAGAGCAAAACTGTATGCTAAAATACCTCCCAGAACTCCAAGGAAGAAAAATACAACTGAAGGCAGCGGAAAGGATTCTTGACTTAACCTTACAGCACGGAAATCACTTAGCTTTGAAACCAAAGTATTGAATTCGTAGAGTCGAACGTCTGAAAAAACTAGCTGCGATTTATACGTTGAATTTTCATTTAATGCCTCAGACTGAATCTCAGAGTTCACGCGTAGAGTGCGGTAACAAGGATCTGATTCTACAAGGTCAAGTAGTTCTTCGCCGCGGGTTTTACAGATGAGAGTGGTGGAGTGATCCCATAGCGGTCGCAAAGCTCGCGTCATTGTCGCATTATCAACTTGCAAGGCGCGGTAGAAGTCTATTGAATGCCGAGTCAGCAAGCTAAGAGCTGCACATTCTTGGCCTACAGCAACCTGAATGGCACGCTTACGTTCAGTGAGCAAGGAGATGGTGAAGGCTTGCATCGTGCCATAGAGAGTGCCTATAGCAGGAACTAAGCCCATGGAAACCGCTGATTGAAGGTCTTTCGAAGCACTTAAAATATTACTCAAAGCTGGGAATAACAAGAATGCGAGAACGAAAGCGAAACTGCAAGTTCGAAAAATGGAGATCGGCGTCGAATCCTTATCGAACCATGCTCTCGTCAACCAGGGGAAAGTATTTTCCACTTTCTTCACCCATGGTCCTGCATCATCGATAGATTTTTCGCAGTCGACCTCGTGCGGAAGTCTATCGCTAAGATGGAGCTCATCAAAAGCTGGTAGGAATCCATAGCCTCGTTTGTTCAACCTATGCTCCACACTTCCTTTAAGATAATCATCAATTCTTGCTTTATCCCGGGTTGACCACGGCCATGCCTCAGCTCTCCATTTATTCGAAAAGCTATTGGATGAAACTATTTGGCGAATAAATTTATTAGAAGTCTCACGTGTCTGCATTGTGCGTGGTGCAAATGCTATAGCTCTTCCGGCACCGAGGAGCATAAACAACGATGCTAGACTAGGCATAATCCTAGCTCAAGAGACTAGACTAGGTCTCTAGTCGTCTCTAATTAGTACTATCTGTAGTAGCTAGATTTGATCTACTCCACAGACTACACAGTACACAGTACACAGTACTACACAGTACACAGTACTGCTGCGTAGTAGAAAACAAGTCTTAATTAGGGTGTCGCCGTGAAAATAAGCAAAGCTCAAAGTTTCTTTTTGCGTGAAGTTTACTTATATCAAAGGAAGCTCTGAGATGGAATTGGTTTGAGCCCAATCCGCTTTATCTTATTATCTCGTGCCTCTGGCACTCTCTCGAGTCTTTTACTCCGAAGTTTGATGGCTGAAGCACAACTGTAGAGTAAATGAGCGTGATTTGCTTCAAGCATAGAGATGCTTAGCTCAGTCAGACTTAACAGGGGTTGAACTTTCTGCTGCTGTAAGGTACAGGGATGATTCTGTGTATTTGGGTAGAATCAGCTGTACAAGATTTGGCCTGTGTCAGCTAGAACTACATGAGTCTGACTCCTTTGCCGCTGTAAGCATCCTCCTTGCGACTTTCTTTCTTGGAACGCACATTCCATAGAACTGGCATAATTAACTTCTGGTACGATTAAAATTCTGAGAATTCAGAATTGTATTACCAGAATCCTATCGGACAAATTGTCACGCTTTTTCACTCCTTGCCCATACCTGAAGTACTAACGCTCCTCCGGAGTGGCTGGCGCCAAAATTCTTCGAATCGGAGTTCGAAACAAAAGAATGCCGGTAGGTAATATTACTCGGAGGTAAAAGGTTTAAGGGTTCAACGTACATTGGGCTGATATAACACCAGTCTAAGTGCAAATAAAATCCAAAGGTAAGGAAAGAGTAGGAAAGTGTGTCGAAAAGTGTGTTTGACTCCATGCTTAATCGCGCTGCAGGGCTCCTCAAGTGGACAACTGCGTATCATCTGACACTGCCCTTTATTCAAGAAAGAAGTGTGCATTGATTCAATTAAGACTCAGGAGTGTCTACTTGATGTTTGATTTAGCCAACGCAAGGCGCAATAGCAGGTTTGTTGACACAGATGTCAAGTGGATTCCATTGCACTCGAAAAACCTTTTATAGAGCGCATATCGCCAACTTTAGAATTGTTTTCAACGTTCGATAGTTGTTTCAAGCGTTGCCGGTGGGTTCGTGCTTACAATAGCGCTATCTGGCGTCCATAGGGAAGACGCAACCAGCGTGTGTAGCTCCGTCCCCGTATGCTCGTTTGAACTTAAGGCGTTCGCATTTTCTTCTTGATTCCCCAATATCAGAGGAACCTTAGTATGCAATCAACGGTCTGAAGTTCCTATTGAAAGGCTCCAAGCCTCAGTACCAGACCTTTGAGTGCAACTCGATAGGTGATGTTGACTACTCATGATGGAAGTGCTTAGATTCCAACATTTCAAATCAGATCAACATGGCAACATGTAAGTACGAATATACGAAGGGTGGTTACTTGCATGTACTGTACATCTGTAAGTACATGTTTGTGCTATCGAAGTACATGAATACAAGCACTGTCCGTCGGATTTTATAGTCTACTATAGGTACGTAGTACTTTTAGTACTCCAACCAGCATTATAGTTCCACCCGGTGACATTTGTTCTGGCGAAATTACAGATGATGACATTTGCTCTTCAGAACACAGCACAGTACAGAAATTGGTACAGAACAAACATTTCTGCACAACAGAACAGAACATTACAGTACAGTACAGGAATTTGTACAAAAACTACTTACTATGCCGGCGAAGCCGGCAGTGAAGAAGGAACCTACAGTAGACCAACTTCCTTGCACATACAGCAAAATCCCTGTGATTGGCAATAAGTTAGAAATCGCTGCGATAGGCAAAAGTGCGGGAATTGCCCGATCAGATCCTGGCACGTAAACCTGTAATACAATTCTGAATTCTCAGAATTTTACAGAAGAAGTTTATACCGTTTATAAGTTGTTACTAGGCCTTACAAAAACACGTCATATATTTTACCCAAATACGTCAATCAATACGTCAGTACCGTAAATTACATTATATTAGGGCATATTCCCACTATATGCATGGCAAACGCCGTATACAGGCGTATATTTGATGACGTGTTTGTGATGACGTCAGCAGAAAAGTCGATACGTCGCGACGTATTTGCCTTTTGTATTCTGGAGAAAATAGAGCTTATCCTCCTGTACATCACCTGTAAAACGGCCTGTAAATATAAGCTTACAGGCGCGTTCTCGGCCAATCAAAAGCCACGATTGGACTACGCGTACAGGTGCATTTCGGCCAATCAAAAGCTGTAGATTGGATGCTTTAGCACGGCGTACGGCCTGTGGCACAGCTCGCTCCAACGCAGTCCGCAGCAGAGCCGCGCGCTGCCCCTCTAGACAACATTCGTGCAACTAAAGGATGGCAATAGACTCCTACGGTTGCCTCGTGTGCTTTGCCTCCACTACTGCTAGCTGCTGCAGGCATCGGCGTAGCACCAGTGCAGGCACCGCAGGTTAAGGAGGGTGCTCCAGTATCCCTCGTTGCCGCCCTCGCTAGCCCCTCAAACTACTAAAGGATGGCAACATTTTCCAATTGTTGCCTTGTTTGCTTTGCCTCCAATACTAGCAACTGGTGTTTGTGTGTTACCAGTGCAGGCACCGCAGGTAAAGGAGGGTGCTCCAGTTCCCCTCGTTGCCGCCCTAGCTAGCCCCTCAAGCGACGAAAGGATGGCAACATCTTCCAGGTACTGCTCCTTTTGCTTTGCCTCCACGACGAGCTACTGGTGTTTGTGTGTTACCAGTGCAGGCGCCGAAACGTAAAAGGTGTGCTCCAGTTCCTCTCGTTGCTTCCTTACTTAGCCACGCATGTAATTGCGGTTTGGCAACATTTTCCATCTAGTGCTTCGTTTGCTTTGCCTCCACGACTAGCAGCTGCTGTTTGTGTGTTACCAGTGCAGGCGCCAAAACGTAAGCCTTTAGTTCATTCCTTTCGTTGCCGCCTTCGCCATGCATGCTGTTGCGCTATGGCGTCATTATCAAGTTTTTTCATTATCAAGTGCCTGCTGGTACTGGTGAGACTGTAGGCACTGGCGTGAGCGCCTTACCACGAAAAGCTTGGCGATGATATATACCATTAGAGGAACAGACCAGGGCTACTCTAGCTCCGAGGGAGGCAGCGGCAGCTCCTGTTGCGCACTCAAACACACACGCTGCGGGACACCATTGGGAGCATCAGTAGCGACCCCTAAGTAAAAAAACTGCTGTAGAAGTGCTTTAGAAGGAGTGTTCCGCCGCGGCGGTGGCGGTAATTGGAATAAATCCAGGAGGCAGTCAAAGGTGTCCTGGGACATGCCGCTGGGTTCTTGTCGGCCGCTTCCTGGATAGTTGTGAGGAATGGTGGCTATTATAATTATAGCGATTTGTGTTCCATGCGCGATGTGCGCACTTACGGGCTTTTGTTCCTTTTATTGTCCACCGGAATGACTGCAATAAGCGAAAAAACCCTTGGGTTTAACCATTGTCTTATTTCTCCTAAACTCCCGCACAGGAATGGTCGCAGAGGAGTGCCGAACTTCATAAAGGAATAGAGACTAGAGAGAACCGAAGTACTTAAGAAAAATCGATCAAAAACACCAACAAACAGCAAACAGAGAAAGACCCCACCCAGTCAAACGCTGATAAACAGGCGGCGAGAGAAATACACGGAAGCTAAATAACCTCTGTCATAACAGGCCAATGCAACAGCGCTATATAGTCAAACAAAAAAATCCAGGATGAAATAAAACATCTGGGCAATCAAGACCGGCAGATCGGTGCACCAAACCAGCTGAAATGAGCCATTATGACGACTCCGCGCACCATAAACGCGGTGCAAGAGCCGACCAAATGCATCGAGGGACTTCACATGATGCATATCGATGACGCAATGCTTATTGATGGTGCATTCCGGCCTGATTACTTCGGGCAGAAGCTCCATCTGGGCAATCAAAACCGGCAGATCAGTGCACCAAACCAGCTGAAATGAGCCATTATGACGACACCGCGCACCATAAACGCGGTGCAAGAGTCGACCAAATGCATCGAGGGACTTCACATGATGCATATCGATGACGCAAT
>Ga0307931_1001993_pt1 | contig 13270 bp, 9 predicted proteins | sample OrgLakmetageno47_FD_201816 | JGI IMG/M metagenome (GOLD analysis project Ga0307931, IMG submission 201816) | Saline water microbial communities from Organic Lake, Antarctica - #47 | ecosystem: Environmental > Aquatic > Non-marine Saline and Alkaline > Saline | place: Antarctica: Organic Lake... | reverse complement strand
AAAAGTGCCCATGTCTCTAGGCCGTGTTCCTTGCGCTTGGAAAGGCCAACGAAGGTTGTAAATAAGCCATCAATTGTGCCACGATCCCATCTGAAGCCTACTTGGGCATCAAAGCCAATAGTCTTCAGCGGGCAGAAATACACGCGCATGGGCTATGGAATTAAATTGCATATTGTATGTGCATGCTATATTCTAGCTACACAAGCGAGGTAAAAACTGAGAGCGGAAAGGACTGCCCGCTTCCGATTCGGCCGATTATGGCGCAATCACCACGCCCCACTTGCGTGAAAATTAAGCCTTGATAGAATGCGGTTATTTCCTTATTCAGGACAGCCAATGCCTAACTAGGGAATAGAAATTATTGAATGGCTTAAAAAGTGGGCCTATTCCGACGCACACTCCCGGTTTTAGTTTTAGAAGTGCTGTAGTCACCATATGCAACGCAGAGGCACCAAAGCACTAAGGTATTCGCCCTAAACAAACACCAACAGCGGTGTCGTTGTAAAAGCGTGTGCCTCTTCTACCACCAGTTTACCAATTCGATAGCTGTGGCCTCTGCAGGCCCAACGTGGTCATTTTTAGCGCCCCCATCTTGGTTCTGCTCTTGCAGCGCTTCCTTGCTTGCCACTTGTTGCCGTTTCTCTTGCTGCTGCGCGTTGTGCTCTACCAACCCATCAGGAAGTTTGTGCGCATGGTTTCGGGCCAAAATTTCGGCCCAATTTTTACGGACCCGCTTTTCGTTCATCCAGGCCGTAAGCTCTTGCCCAATCACGCGGCTTCCGAGCGCCATTTCTTCTTTGTACAACTCGCCGTCCCGCCGTGGGTATGCTTCACCCCAAGCTGCGATCCACGCTGCTTCTTCATCTTCTTCGACAGTGGCTGCTGCTGAAGCATCGGCAGCAGTTGCCGCTCTGGCCTGGGAGTTTGTCTGTTGGACATCTAGGTATTCACTGTGCTTCTTCTTCCCAGCTGTATTAGAGTTCCTCTTGGCCGGCATGAGTGCATGCCCTGCGCGGCCACTGAACCGCTTCAATGCTTTGCCTTCGTCCCCACCACAATCCACCAGGGCGCACAGGGCATCCAGGAAGGGCACGTGTGCTTGACCATGCAACAGCAACCCTTTGCGCCTCGCGTGTGCTTGCTTGAGCGCTGCCTTCAACGCAGCGAGCTCTGTGAGCCAAGCTTCTCGGTAAGCCGAGGCGCCTGCCGTCTGGTGTGGACCCACTGGCTGGCCTAAGTATGCCGCCCGCTCGCTGCGCCACAGGAAAGCGCCGGTCAACGGACAAGTCCACGCGTCGTGGTTTTCGTGTGCATTGGCGCCGTTGTAGTCTGCACCGTGTTCTTCTTGCCCGCCTTCCTTCGAGTGCTCAGCAGCGTTAATATTGCCGCCGCCAATGGTATTGCCCTGGCTGTCATTTGTGCCGTTGCCCTTGAAATTCACAACTCCAGCAAGGCCAGCTCCATCTCCAGCCATCGCACTTGTCCCAACATCAACAACTTCGCTGTTTACGTCGTTGTTGTTGTCGTTATTGAGGTCGTCGCCAGCCACCGTGGCGCCTACATCGAAGCTAGGGCGGTCTTTGTCCCAGTCAAACCACTTCTCCACCGCTCGCTCGGCTGCGCGCAAGGCTTCTCGTTCGGCTTGAGCTTCCTGGGTCCATGCGGCTTCGGCTGCGGTGACTCTCGCCCACGCCTCTTCCAACGCCGCTGCTGGTAGGCCTGCTTCATGGGCTTCTTCTTCATCGTCTCCACCTTCTTTGCCATCTTCTTCGTCCTCTCCCTCATCCGGCGATTCTTCATCGGGCGATCCCTCGTTGTACGATTCCATCCTAGTGCCTTCGTTGAGTGGCAATATGCCATCAGACCAGACCGCTGGCGTTGTATGGCCCGCGTTGCAACGACGCTCTGCGCGGCGCTTTGCACGCGCTTTCTTGTCTGCCAGTTTACGGTCGCGGTGGGACCTCAGGGTGTGCAATGGCGGTGCGCGGAACGGGCCAGTGGCATAGGAATGCAAATGCGGCGCCAAATGACCATCGGGAGGGGCACCTCCGCCAGGAACAGACGACACGCTACCTCCAACACCTCCAATGCCGCCTTGGTCGAAACTTCTTCTCGCGCCTTCTCGGATGGCTTCCAAGCCCGCTTCCAAGGTTTCTTGCGCTCGGCGCTCCGCGGCTGCGCGCTGGGCCTTCACCTCGACCGCATCCACGCTTCGGGCCACCTTCGGGTCCCATCTGTAGAGGCGGCTGGTGGCGAGGAAACGAGACGCGGACGCCAAGTAATGCGCGGCGCCCAAATGAGACGAAGGCTTATTGGGCGCGGTGGCAGCGGACTCACTTTGGGGTGCGTCTATTGATGGGCGAAAGTCCCCTGCCGTAAAGTTAGGATCGTCGCCTATTTTGTCGTCTGCTTGAAGCAGCGAATCATCGCTTTCTGCAGCTGAATAGCCACGTTCCAGAATCCCCAGAAGCATGGGGTCAGTAGCAGTGGCAGCACTAGCACCATTGTTGCTGTCATTTGTGCCGGTTTGCTGTCCAGCGACAGGAACAGCACTGCCTTCACCTTCTTCCTCGTGGTGGTCTTGGTGGAGGTCGTCGGCAGCCCACCGCAAGTCTGCCTCCCAGCCGGGTCCGCCGGGATAGCCGCCGGCCGGTGCATTTACCGGGTGAGGGGGCAGTGATCGGGTGGGCGACCCGGGAGAGGCACCAAACACTGATTCCGAAGCCGGTTCGACCTCTTCTGCTCCTACCTTAGCGCCAGTTCCAGCTCCTCCAGCTGCAAGTGGTGGCTGCTGTTGTTGTTGCTGATCATCGCGATCGAAGCTACCTGTCGGAGGAAGAGATGCATCGGGCGGCGCCACCGCAGGCGCGAAAGCAATCCGTCTCAGGAGGCGGGTCAGAGGAGCGGAATGCCGTGGCTCTACGTCGGCTTCGAAGAGCGACGCGGCGGGAAAAGTGGTGGCGGCCGCGGCAGAAGTGCGAGTCAAAGGGTTGCGCACCCCCGCCGAGGTGTACGCTCCATACGGTAAGCCAGCGGGCATTCCACTGTTCAAGCTGGTCGGCCACCCCGCGCTCCGAGCAGACGCCGCAGCTTTGCTGGTGTTGGCTGCTTGGGCTAGTTCCTTTTCAAACCTGTTTGGATGCGTTCTATGTGATCGATTGAGATAGACCGGGCTCACAAGTGGCAGCGTGGCAACAAAACAACACCTCCAGGCGCTCGGCAGGGAGCATCTTGAGTAATCGTGTGCATTACAGAGGTATGCGTGGAGCATACGAAAGGAGTAGTTATCTACCTCGTGTGCACTTACCAATCATCGTCAGTCATGGTCTTCTTGGCAGCTTGAGCATCGACTTGCGACGCAGCGCTCTCCAGCCAAGGCCCTAGCCCAGCCAGCAAGAGCCGGCAAGCCACCAGCACCGCTTCAGGATCGCAATGACCGGGTTCTTCGATCTCTTCACCGTCGTCGTCCTCTTCTTCGCCACCTGCTCCTCCTGCTTCAAGGTGGCTGCTGTCGTCATCGCCGCCTACGCTACTGCCGTCTGAGGCAGCCGCGACAGCCCCAGGAGCACCCATCCGGCAGTAGCTAGCTTTACTGGCGGTGGTGCGAGGAAGCGCTACCGTAGGAGGCGCGCCAAGGTGGCCTTCGCCGAGGGCTGCGCCGTCCCCTGTATTCTCGGGAAAGGCTGCAGCGTGGCCGACGAGGGACTCGAGGAGCGACAAGACTTGGTCGTTTCGTACCTGTTCGAAACAGCACTCCACTCAGACATGCATGTGCGTGCATTATTGCACAGAGGCAGTAAATTAGGCGCATGTTTGTGGTGGATTATAATGCTTGAACCTATTTAAACCATCAAATTGCACACGATACTACTTTCTTCTCATCCTACATTCATTGTCGTATTAACATATTTTTATCAATTGTAAATACATACCGCATTGGCGCGCAGCAATTCAATCGAAAAGTCCGCAAGGATGTCCAAAGCGTCTACTTCCTCGCCATGCTCCCTCATTGGGTCTTCACCACCTTCCTTTCCTCCTACTTTTTCGTCATCTTCAGCTTCCGAATCATCGGACAAGTTCACCATGTCCGCGCTGTCTTCTATTCCACCGCCCAATGCTGACCCTCGCCGATGTTGACTTGCTCCTTCAATTATTTCCTCGTCGTCGTCGTCATCGTCATCTTCTTCGCCTTCTTCTCCTTCTGCCACCATTTCGACTCCTCCTCGAATGTCCAGCGACGCCATCCCTTGTTGTGCGCGTTGTAAGCTGCTGTTGCTGCGCCGCCTCTTCGCTTTGGCCCGTTGTTCTGAAAGAGAGCCAGACTGCTTCTGCAAGCCTTGGCGCCTCAAATGAGTCACCAAACGGCGCACTACATGTGGCGCGACGTAACCATCTCCGTACTTTGCTTTGCCTCGGAGGAAACGGCGCGGGTGCACTTTCACTTCACCTTCAAGGCTTGGGCCCCCAATGCCACTGCCAACGTTATCAATGCTCGAAGACTGCATCAATCCTCCTGGAGCAGCACTACCTAGTGCAGCAGCAGAACCTGAGCCTCGCGCATTATCAGCAGCAGCAGCAGCAGCAGCAGATGGTTGAGACAACGAGAACAACGAGGATTGCTGCTGCATCACCGGAGCTCCGTGATAGGTCGCAGGCCATTCAAACGCCGTGTACACCGAAGAGCCTTCGTCCGAGAGCCCTCCCGGCCACAAGAGGCCGTGCGAGCGCGAGTCTTTCGAGGCGCTACCGCCGTCTAGTAAGGACCCATCGAGGGACACGCCATCTAGTGCGATACCATGCAAAGTGCCACCAATGGGGGGTAAGTGATGATTCGGATCGTGCTGATCGTGGCTAATCGTGCCCTGCCGTGAGTGAGCACCACTCGGTGGCTGTTGTTGTGCTTTTCCTTGGCGAGTGGTGTTTCGCCCTAATACAGCAGCACAAGCGAGGGCCCCCGCACTAGCTGGAATGCGGGCTCGATCCCAATCTGGGTTTCTGGCAAAGAGCACCGGATCTTGCCGCCGCAGCGCAGCGTCCCGTAGCGCAAGCCGCTGCACGAGGGCCAGCGGCACGTCGTCATCGTTCGTCTTGTTGACATTACGAGCACTGTGCTTTCGGCTGCGGTAGTGGTCGTGACTGCCGCTGGTCAAGCTGTCGTCGTCTTTGTCGTCGCTGCGTGTGCCTCGCCACCTTACTTCACCCGCCATCTCATCACGATGGTCGTTGGCATCAACTGAAGCTGAAGAAAAAGTGGCGCTGCGGTGGTTTTCTTCCCGTCTCGTTTGCAATTCTTGCGCGAAAGGTTGGCGCAAGCAGAGCTCAAAGAGCACGTGCGAAAAGTCCGAAAACTGTGCCACGTGCCTGCGTGCGGCGCCATCAGACGTGAAAGGGCCATGCCACGGCGAGCGCACCCGTGCTTGGGTAAGCGACTCCCACGACACCATGTGCTGTTTAGGCTCTTCGATTTCAAAGAGCTCCTCTTCGTCTTCTCCACCGTCTGCCGCTGGTGCTCCATCGTCAGCGTTGCTAACTGGGCTCGCACTACCAATGGGTGGAAGGCTGCCATCGGCGGCAGCAGCGGCGGCGGCGGCCCCGTTGGCACTTGGAGTCTTCGAGCCTCGTCTGGAAGATGATGAGCTTTGAGAGCCAGCTGCTGAGTTGGTAGAGTTCCGGCGCGACCTCGGAGCATTACCTCCTGCTCCTGCTCCTTTCCCAGGGCTAGTAGTTGCCGCAGACGGCGTGTTGCTCTCCCTTCCCCCGCCGCCACTGCTGCCGCTGCCGCCACCGCCGCGCCCGCCAAGCTTTTCATCGAGGATTTCAAGCCCCAGGCCGTGCGCAAGCCACACGCGAGCCACGACGCCGTTGGCGACGAATGTGTCGAGCAAAGAAGTGCGCACTCCAGGCGTGTCGTGCGGCGGCAAAAACACCTTAAAAGGCAAAAAGATGAAGTGAGCGATGGCAAGGATTTCATGACAAGAAATCAACGGAAAAAAAAATGAAAGAGCTTCAATTGTGCGCACGTTTTGATCGCGATACGTTCACGTTGTTGACTTCTTGTCACAATCCCTTTAAACTACCCTTACTTTTTGCAGGCCGTCAAACTCCTCGCCTTCGAATTCGAGGTGTACCCCAAAGCCTTCGAGCATGGCGAGGACTGGGTTATCGGTGCGCTTGGCAGCCCACGCGCCGCCGTTAACCCACTCGTCTTCAACGGCGAAGCCTCGGTCAAAAGAGCCCCCAAACCCCTCTGCCTTGCCGTCCCCACTGCCTAAGCCCTTGGACTTCGCAGTGTCGCCTTTCTTGGCTCTCACTGGCCCGCCCGGAGCGCCACCGCCGCCACCGTGGCTGTGCACTTCTGAGCCGTCGGTCCACCCTTCGGCTTCCAGCTCAGCCGCTCGCACCGCACAAGCCGGATCCCCGCACACTTTCAGCTCAAAAATGAGCCGCTCGAGTTGGGCTGCGGGGTCTTCCAGCGGAGTGGAGCCATCTTCGTTGTTGTTGACGTCGCTCGCTGCTGCATCGCCAGCCTCATTAGGCTTCAGCGGTGACGATGGCGACGACGAGGATGAGGAAGTGTCCAAGCGGGGTGCTAAGCCTTTCTTGCGACGCCACCGCGCGCGCCTAGCTTCGGTCGCAGCGGCGGCGCGCCTTAAGCTGCCTGGCGTGGGCGCCAACACTTTCGCGATGGGCTCGCCCAGGGCCACTCGCCGCACCAAGCCACGCTCGGTGGTTTGGTTGCCCACCAGATAAACGTCCCCCGCGCCCAGGCTCGGGTGGTAATCAGCTTGCCACCAGTAGCGTACGGCGCCGAGGCCATAAACCCGGTCGTTTTGCTCGTAGGTAGGTTCGATGTCCAAATCCGGGTCAGGCTCGCACGCTAAGCAGTGGCAGTAAAAAGGGACAATTGGGTCTTCAGACCGGTCGTTGAATGGGGTGTATCGCACTCGCGGTGAATTCGAGCTGCCATCTTCTTCTTGCGAGCTGCTCGCATTTTGGGCATTTTTGGCGCTGCGATCCTTGACGAAACTGCCACCGGCCCCCAAGCTCGAAATGGAACTCACTCTCGACTTTGAACCCGAAGAGTCCGTAGAGCCTAGGGAGCTGGCGTCGTCGTCCTTGGCCCCGCTGCCATTGGAAGACAGGCTATTGTGGCCTTGAGGAGCCCCGTGGAAGGTCGTGTCGTCGGACTCGTCAATCGTGGTCAAGGTGGCCTGCTCCATGAAATGCACCACCAGGCCACGGGGGTCAGCGCGGCGGGGCGCGGCCTTGGTGGAGAGCGAGTCTCCAGCGCCGATGGCCTGGGGCTTGGACGAGGGCACGTCCTTCACCACCGTTACAGGCGTAGACGCTTGCACCATGCTGCCGACGGCTCCTAACAGCGCGCTCACCGGCCCCAAAGCCCCACGCGGGTCGGCCAAGACGCGGTCCCGGCAAAGCACCACGAAGCACTTCCAAAGCGCGGGCGTCAACACGGGCGGCGTGGTGCCTTCCTTCTCGGTGCCGTCTTCGTCGTCGTCATTGCCGTTGTCGACCACGCCGCTGCCGTCTGTGCTTTTGCCCTCTTTCGTGCGCGGCAGGCAACCCAACAGCCACTTGGCCAAGAGCATTGGTGGAGCTTCTTTGCGGCAGCACGCTTCAATGCCCACGGCGCACTTGTGCAAGTTGTGACGGAGCACCATGGCAAAGTCTGCGGGCTGGTTGGTCGCCGCGCTGCCGCTGCCTTCTTCTTCCTCGTTGTCGTCTTCTTCCTCGCCTTCGTGGCTTCCCGCCGCACTCCCGCGGCGGCTCCCGTTGCGACTGCTGTTCCGGCTTCCGCGGCGGCTCCCATTGCGACTGCCGTCACGGCTCCCGTTCACACCGCTGGCCCGGCTGCTAGCTCGTTTGCTGTTCCTCTTGTTGTTGCTGCCACCGGCCATGCTGCCTCCGGCTGCTCGGTTGCCTCGTGCGCCCAAAGCAGGCAACTTGCCGCTGGGATCGGAAGAAGCAGCGGCCGCTTCCGCTGCGTGTGGCACTTTTTCCTCCTCTGCGGGGTCGTCCTCGGGTGGGAGCTCGTCGTAGCCCGGCTTGAAAATAGCGTCGATGTGCGCCTTCTTCGCTCGCGCTGCTGACATGGCTGTTCGCAGCTCAGCACTTGCCGCTTCCTGGAGACCTATTGAAAGCAAAAGCGAAGAAGAAGAAGGTAAGATGGTGATCATGAAAGGAAATGTACACAGGAGCCAACGAGTAAGAGAGCTAGTCAAATGCAGTGTCTTCAATCAATTTTTGTTGCATGGCTGCACGCACCAGTGCTGTGTTGCTCGACGGTGTGCAGGAAAAAAGAGGCAGTTGGACCGAGCCGAGCGCAGTGCTCCAGCACGTCCTCTAGGCTGCGCATTTTCACCAAAGTCGCCGGGTAAGTGGCTTGCATGACAGCGTAGAGCGCAACGGCAAAACCCGTTGGGTTCAAGCACGCGCGCAAGGGAAAGGTGTTGGTGCCGCGCAAGGGCTGCCGCAGGAGTGACGTGACGTCCTGGAGCCAAACGTGCAAGTCGTCCGCGGGGTGGTAATGCAGGAGCACTAGTTCGTCGTGTCGAGGGCCCCCGTCAGAGCCTCGCTTAGGTCGGACAAACGCATGCAACGAGAGCTCCCCACGGTCGTTGCCTCCAGAGGGTTGCCCAGCTCGAGTCCCGCGCCGCTTGAGAGATCCTGATAGCGAGCTCCCAATTGTGTCGAGCCCCGTTACAGAGCCCCTGTCGGCAAAAGAGCCTTGGTCGACACTAAACGAGCCTCTGAAATGACCACTCATGCTGGAACCGACGTAATTTCGACCACAGATTCCTCACATAAAACCTACGCTTTGTGCAAGGACAAATACAATACGCCTATAATTTGACGGATGATTATCGGGCTCAACTAGTAGCTGTTCCGATGGGCGGTTTGGTGCAATAAAATGGTCATCCCCAGGTAGATTCAATAGCCGTGCACGTTTCTAGCCTGCTGCACAAACTTGAAATCAGACCAATCTAGCCAGGTTTTTAAACCGTGTATTGGTCACTAAATTATTTCCCTTGTTGATACTGTTCATGAGCCTCACCGTTCACCGCTCAACGCGCATTCTACAGTAGACTAGCACTGTAGACTAACCGACTAATAACGCGACGCAGCGACGCAGCTCTTCATTTTCCTAAAAAATCGATCCCACCCTGTAGCTACGGTTTTAAGTATATGCTTTTTGTGTTGTGATTGTTGGATTGGAGAATTGGAGATAGGAGATAAGAGATAAGCTTAGGAGGGTGTATGGTGTATAAGGTTCTTGCTTCAACAGATTAGCTTGGTATCTGTAGCAAAGATAGTAGTGCTTAGTAATATGTGCCGTTTTTTAGGTTCTACATTATAGAAGCGAAATTATAATTGTTTTTTTTTCGTATTTCGTAATCTTGAGCCTTACTTGTTTGTTACCGGTATTGAGGAAGCATCCGACTTCGTAATTACATTTGATGATGCCTCATTGGCTCCTCATTCCACTCATTTCCGCCGCGTATCTCTCAGTCATAGACGCTGCTTTGAGTTCAAATTCGCCACCACCCAAAAAGAAAAAGCGCAGCCCATTTCCAGATGAACACCTGCCAGTTGCGAATGAAATGGTAAGGAAGTCTGTTCCTTGTTCCAGACGACATATTTCGTCACCTGACCTGTCAATGCGCAAATTCATTCATGTAGGTGAATCGACTCGAGGACACAATATCAAAGCTGCGAATCTCCCTAGAAATTACTCGGAATCAAACACTAGAGCGCTCCTCTGGAAGTGTGAAGGCGCCAGAAACCCATGGGTATGCTGCTCTTCCAGATTTGCCGTTTTCTTCGGCGCTTGTGAACCGCCAAAATTACGAAGAAGTGTGCGGAAGTCACTTGGCAACACTCGGCGCCCGGCAGAGGAAAATGATGTTAGGCAAGCTTCCTCCGCCCATTGTGGTCCTCGCTGCGTACTCTCCGCTGGACACTGAGGGCATTGCTGATTTTTTCAAACAGGTGGATGCTTGATTGTTCTCCTCTTCGAATACTTTGCAAGAAAGCGATGTGCGCTATGAGCTATGAGCTATATCTAATTCAAATAATCTTCATGTTTGACGCATGCCTGGGACTCTCGTGCCTTGCCCTTAGGCTGCGTTGGCAGCAGGCATAGCTGCTACCTGGCGAGATCGCAACATTGCTGTGCACATCGAGTGGCTCGCTGCTGAGCCTCACCTCTCTGCCACCCTTCAAAGTGCTGGATTGATTGACACGTGGTATGATCATCGCACGAAAGATGGGCGAAATCGTGGTGGCTCTGCTATGGGATCAGGCGAGCTTGTCCGGCGATGCCAGAGCGAATGGGCGCTGCGCGGCTGTGAGGTGGGATTTTGTGAACCACCTCTCTGTATACACGCAAATTTACGCCTTAGATGATTACTCTTTATCTTTATCTAGCAAGACTAGTCTGTTTTTATTATTGTTCCATAGTTTGTAATGCTTTATCAGCACTCCATGGTGGCACTAGGTACCACAAGCACGCTATCTGTAGTAGACTCCTGATGCCCACTCAAAAGCTGCACGTGTGTGGCTGTGCGCAGATTGTCGACATGGAGTACGTCAAAAGTCAGTTCCTTGACCGTCGCGCAGAGGCGACAGCGAATGCGTTTGCCATGGAGTTTCGGCACGTGTTTCGCACCACGGTCCCACCCCACGACCGACGGCCTCTGCGCACTGGCCCGTGGCATCCCGACCTGGCGCCAGCTTGCCTGTTGAATGGAATCTTTGCGCTTACTTTAGATGCTCCTGAGCGACCAGCTGTTATTTTAGCTGCCGTTGACTCTTCTGACGGGGCTATGACTGGATCGGATAGACCGTCTGAAGGTCGCCATGATGCCGACGCGAAAACTCCACCTAGCTCCAGCCACAAAAGCAGCGAGGATGACGGAAAGTGCGTGCATTGTGAAACACGAGACTTTCCAACTGCTTTGCGGTTGATGCGATCAGCTCAACGGCTGAGCGTGGGTGTTTACTTTCGGAGCATGCAGTCCGAGCACCACAACCAGGCCACTTCGCGGAACTCTCTTTTGGCGGAGAGGTTGCCTGGCAACCGCACGGACACTTGGCCCCTCCAGGACCGATGGGCTTACAATGCAGCTGCAGCAGCCGCTCTGCGCCTCGAGCGCACTTATTCCCGTGCCTTCGCTGCTACCACTGCAGATAAAACCAGTACTTGCACTTCACCACACAGTCGTTGCTGCTGCAGTGCAAAAATCAGTGACACAGCGTCCGAGGGTGAAAGAGATCACGGATGCAGCGACGGCACCATTCCTGAGGTGGTGTGGGTGGTGGTTTCTGACGACATCGCCCTGCGGGAGACCTTTTGCGACGAGTATCACGACCCTCAAAACGGCCGTTTCGTGGTCTCCTCGGGCAGTGCCGGCCGCCACAGCCGCCCAAACCTTGCCGACACGCACCCTGTAACCGACGAGCCGCCGAATCAAAGCGCTGCGTCTGAGGAATGCAGCGGCAGTGGCTCAAGTGACCCCAGCACATGTAGCAGCGACAGCAGCCGTAGCCGCAGCAGCAGTAGCAGCACAACTCGCGGCAGCGGTTATGCGCGGTCCGTAGCCGAAGCAGTGCAGGATTGGTGGCTGTTGGGCGAGGCGGACGTTGCCGTGCTATCCCCCTGGCGGGGAGACGGCGGAAGTTACCCACGCACCGCTGTGGCTCGTACTGCGCGCCTGCACTCAACTTTTACTCCTCCTGGTTTTATGGCCCGACTTCAGGTCCTCGTCGAGCGAGCGCAAGCCAGTTCCGAGGAGGCTCTTCTCGCTGCAAATGACAACGGTACTAAAACAGCTCCTGCTGCTGGTGGTAGTAGTAGCTCGGTCGATACCACTGAAGTCACACTCTCGCATCGAGATGCAGAGGCATGCCCTGATGGCTGCCTCGGAGGAAGCAAGGTGCGCTCAGAATTAGGTGGAGCTGTCACTGGCACTGCAGCCGCGACGGCTGAAGTCCAAGAAAGCGAGTCGTGCAATTGTGGCGAAGTATCGCCCCTTGGTATTTGGCCTTTGCGATAACCCACACGACTGAGCTCCTTTGGCCTTTGGCCTCTGGTCTCAATGATTCAGCTATTTCTTTTTACTTCTACTATTTGAACTCCTACCTGCCCATCTTAGAGACATAGACTTACCTAGTTAACTTACAGAAGATAAAATTTTAACTCCATTCATTGGCGCAATGGAGTTAAGCACCTCTGAGGATTACGAAAGTGAGAGGGAGAAGTGAAAGCTCGGCAGCGAAGCACTTAAGTAACCATCCATAATTCAGTGTAATTTAGTCCAATCCAGACTAATCCGCGCCCGGCGACAACCAAACATCGACGCCACTCTCGAAAGGAACTCCAGATGGGATTCTGCTCATTTGAACCGGAACGAGATCTATCACTGATGTGATATAACACCAACTTGATCGTTCCTCGATCCAGTATCAGTTCCAGTTCAGAGAGCAGAGAGCAGAGAGTGGGTGCGAGAATGACCCCGTAGGGGCTACACCAAGGGGATTACTTTGACTGGGAGCGAAACGAAAAAACACTCGTGTATGAGGTCCCGACCACCACATTTTTAGCACCGTTCTAGCTTGATGTGCACGCACCAAAGATGAGGATCATCACAGCTTAAATATGCTTCAATTACACGCTTTCGAGCCTGTTGTAAGCTCAGTTTGAGCACTGCTAGGGTCCAAACGGTCAACTTGAGCGTCCAAACAACGTGTTGTGAGGGGGAGACGTGGACGGTGTCCTTGGAATGCAATGGGATAAGTTAAACTGGTGGTCGAGGTTCCGAGTGTTTCTAATGTGGGTTAATAAGAGATCTAGCGTTCTGCCACCAGTATAACCTCTTTGTGCTCGCCGCGAGCGCCTCATCAGTGGGTTGCGCTTCCCATGCGACTGGACGGCACATCGTTACAGTACTACAGTACGGTTCTGTATTCTTGCCACCACTACAGGGGAGGTTTTTTTTGGTCGTTTCGGTCCCAGTTAAAGTAATCCCCTTGGCTACACAACAGTACACAGAAGATAAGAAAGAGGGGATCAGACAGACGGATCATCGAGAGAACATCGAGACGACTACTCTGTAGTCGTCTGTCTGTCACGGTCGACGATTTGGCCAGAAAGTGGACACTCTTTAAAGGACTGGGTGTACGATTTCGGAACCTGTTCTGGTCGTAAATCGTGAAATTAGCTCACAATGCAGCTTCCGGCGGCGATATACCT
>Ga0307931_1001992_pt1 | contig 13279 bp, 13 predicted proteins | sample OrgLakmetageno47_FD_201816 | JGI IMG/M metagenome (GOLD analysis project Ga0307931, IMG submission 201816) | Saline water microbial communities from Organic Lake, Antarctica - #47 | ecosystem: Environmental > Aquatic > Non-marine Saline and Alkaline > Saline | place: Antarctica: Organic Lake... | reverse complement strand
GTGCCGTCTCTGGGTGCCTTAACCAGCAGCGGCGGGTTTGACGATATTGGGAGCCGCTGGAGCGGTGGTCGAGTGCGCGTGCCAGTGGTGATGTTGACACAGGCAGTGGGTGAGGCCCTCATTGAGTTGCTCCGCATCGGCGCTGTCGTGGAGGTTCATATCGAGGTGAAGTGAATCCCCTCCTTATTCATCAGCTCGCACAATGGGCACAATGTGCGATCCGTGTTGTGTGCCCTCAGTTTAATTGTTTGCAGTACAGCCAAGTCCCATGTGCTGTCATTAATTCTCGTAACTCGTTACGAGATCGACTTGCGAGAATTGATTGCGATTTTAATCCTGAACTCGACCCTAGCCAACGGCCATCATTATGCATTTAATATTTAATTTTGACTGTAATTAGTATTTAGTAATTACTTCTCCTTCTCGTCTAAATCCGGTCTTTACTTCCCCTAAAAGGGTGAATTGAGCAGGGCCTAGAGTGCCCTGGAGCAATAAGCTGCTGGTTTCGCGTTCGTGCTTTGGAGCTGAACTGGCTTGTGGTTGAGGCTGAGAAGGCTGAGCGGGAGCGGCTGAGGCGCTGACACTTGAGGTTTCAGATTGGGGCTGCCATTATTATTCTATTTTATATTAGAGCAGAGACGTGTTTTTGTCGACTCCAGCATAGCAGTTCTCCAAAATGTATGTGGGCTTGACGCCGTGCTAAAAGCTACAGTACAGTAAATAGCTAGACTAGCCTAGATCGGCTAGATCAATTGCGTGAAGCTCAGGCTGAATGAGCTAGACGGTTGTCTCTCTTGCTGCGCGAGTAGCTCGAGCCACTTTCACGCGGTCATCAAGAAGCTTATCGTCTTTGCACGCAACTTAGCTGCATACCTGAAGTAGCTAACTCCACAGGCGCTTCAGTTAGGGTTTAGCTACGGCATACAGCAATTGTGGAAGTTCTTCAGTTCGTCAGTTAGCTACGCGCCCTAGTGCTGCTCTCATTTAAATACTGGATTAGGAAGCTAACAATGAGGACGAGTGTATACCATCGAACATCGTTTAGGCTTGGGCCATCATTTTCGACTACACCTGCACCCACGCATCAACTAGCAGCGGAAAAGTCTAGCCGGCCTAGCCTTATAGGCCAGAGTAAAACAGAACTGTTTGCTTCGCTGTCAGCGCTGAATATTCCACCTGCAGCAGCGCAGCAAGTGTGGCAAGGGATCTACCAGCAAGGCGCTACCTCGTTCAGCGACCTACGATCTCTCTCCAAGCGCAACCAAGGTCTGCTTCAGGCGCACTTTGCGCCTCTGGACGACAACACCATGGTAGCAAGCGACCGCGTCTCCGTCGACGGCACGCGCAAGTGGTTGCTGCGGTTCGACCCTAAAACTACGGTGGAAACCGTGTACATCCCTGAACTCGACCCAACCACATCCCACCGCGGCGTTCGCGGGTCAGCGTGCTTGTCGTCGCAGTGCGGGTGCTCCCTGGCGTGCTCGTTTTGCGCTACTGGGGCTCAAAAGCGAGTGCGCAACTTGACGAGCCGTGAAATTGTGTCGCAGCTCCTGGTGGCGCGGCGACGTCTGGGGGACGCAGGCCGCTTCATCAACGGGGATGCGCCGAGGCAGGTGTCGAATGTAGTGATGATGGGCCAAGGCGAACCGCTGTACAACTACAAAAACGTGAAAAAAGTGCGTAACTTTGTCTAGCGCTTGCGATACTTCTCTTTGTATTCGATTCAATTTATTTATTTCTTCAGTCCTTCATTTGATACGAATTGTATCCACAATGCAAATGCACAGTTATATTTTCAACCTCAGGCATCAACTGTGGCAATGCACTGACCACTATCACAGGCCTTGCAAATCATCATGGACGCGGATGGAATTGGTATCTCGCGGAGGCGCATCACACTAAGCACGAGTGGGGTAGTGCCATTCATCAAGAGTGTTGGCCAAGATCTCAGCGTCGGCCTTGCGATTTCTCTTCATGCGGTGAGCATCGCTTTATTTGATACCATTGTACTCTGCCCTTACGCCAGCTCCCACCAATTTGCCTCTTCAATGTATTCTATTTTGACATGTTTTTAAAACCATTATATTCACATATCCTCCCACTCTATTGATTTTCCAAACTGACAGGTCACCGACGAGCTCCGTGATGAAATTGTGCCTGCCAACAAACAGTGGCCTCTGAAGGAGCTGCTCGCTGCTTGCAAAGCGTACCCTCGCCGGTCAGGCACGCGGCGAATCCAGTTTGAATACATTTTAATTGCGGGCATAAACGATTCCTTGGCGGAGGCACGGGAGCTAGTGAGTTTATATTTCTACCGCTGCTAGTCAGCTTTTGCTTAGACCGCTCTCTCAGTATTCTGTACTCTGTGATTGATTCTGACTGTGCATGTGTACATCTATATCCGTGTACCAGTATTTTTAATATCGTTTGCCGAACACGCTCTTGTACGTGTAATGCCTTTCTAGGTGCGGCTCCTAGACGGCATGGCTGCGTATGTGAACTTGATTCCATTCAACCCGTGGCGGGGTGCGCCACCTTCCTATCAGCGCCCCAGCGACGCCCGCATTGCGGCCTTTCAAGCTGAGGTCGAGGCAGGGGGGGTGTCTGTAGCCCTGCGAACGACGCGAGGAGATGACATTGACGCCGCTTGCGGCCAACTGAACTCCTCTCTGGCGACTGAGGGCGCATCGGCGGCGGAAAAACTTCCTGATTTAGTTCGGGCACACAGAAAATTTTCAACCCATTGCTGGTGATTAATAACTGGGGTGGATAGTGATATACTTAGCGCGGTTTCATGTATTGACTTGATTCATAGACTCCCGCGGATTGGACTTGAAATCAGGTGTTTTGATTAAAATTAGTCTAAATTAGTCTAAATCTAAATTACTTAGAGGATCCCGCGTATCTTCCTACCTTGGCAGGCTACCTTCCAGCTTTCAGTAAACGAAATACGAACTATACTGATAGGTGACTACTGAGCCCCAACTACCAAAAAGCCCCTTGCTTATAGATCTCTATTCGCAAATGCACATGGAAGCCGGATTTCGTATTTCTTGCCTAAATTTTCGCCTTCCAAGGGACCCTCCGAATTTAAGCGTAATTAGGCAGGCCCGCTCTCCTCAGCACCTGAGAGCAAATCAAGGATCTCCGCAGCGTCACGGCGTATCGATTCTGGAAAGCATTCCTCATGTGAAGTAGCCTTCGCCACTGCCATCATTGCTTGAATATTCATTGAGAACGTACCACCGCTGCATTCTTTCGGCAATAATGCAGCCGTTGGGCGTTGTGCTAGTGTGGATCGAGCTTTCCAGGCCATCAGACGCACCAAATCTTCGATGTCAAACGGGGCTTTTCCAGCAGGCATCTCTCCTCCTGGTAAGTCTGCTGATAGTTCATCATCAGGCACTTGCAGAGGCAAACTTGGTGGAGGCAAGGTTGTACTGCTATCACTACAGCTGCTAATGCTGCTACTACTATTGCTGCAACTGCTGTTATCATGGCAGTGTTGTTCCTGTGGGCCCTCATCAGATGAGGCCGATGGCAAAATCGACGACGTTGTCGCCATCGAAAGAGTACGTCGCTTGAGCGCTTCGCGAGCAAGTGTAAGTTGATCGCGAGCATGTTTGATAGCATGGCCGCGGCGCAAGCGTCGAAAGCAAAACTTCAAGTTGTGAGCATTAAACCAATTGGCATTGACAGAGAGGCTAGGCTCAAGGTTGGCGACAGTGTGAAGCCATTCCGACGGTACAAACAGTGCGCTGCCTGCGCGTTGCTTCACCTTCATGTATGCAACCAATGAAACAAAATGATAATGTGAGGCATCAAATAGGGTTGGCCAAGTATGGTAGTTATAGATTCAGCCATGCTATAATTTTGTGCAAGGCCACCAACAGCATGCACAGTACCTCATGGTAGCGTGCTGCGTGTAACAACGGAAACGCCCACATGGCACCTCTGCCGCATGCATTAGCACTCAGCTCTTTTTCTTGTCGTTGCTGCGAACTTAACGTCTTCGACGTATGCAATGCAGTGCTACTATATGCTTTCTCCTTCGGCATCAAGTCAGGAGATGTGGGCGTTGTATGCAAGAAGTCAGGAGCAAGGCGATGGCCAAAGACGTCTCTGCATAAATAAGCTAAGTGCGGAGGTAGAAATCGCCACCGCTTCACGCCACAAATATGCGCACTCCACGAGTTGGAACCAACCTGAGGTAGCAAATAGCATGCGATGGTCGATAAAGAGTTTTTAATGTTTTGGCACGAACTGAACAGGCAAACAAAAGCACACGTGTTTCAACCAACGAAATTAGACTTACGACGTCAGTGTGCAAATGGGTAGCAGTGCCGGCGCCACCCACATACACAAACTCATAGTCGCTTGATCGGTGCTTGTCATCGTCGTTGATATCAGCACCGCTGCTTGAGACATCATGCCTCCTTGCGTAACTGTTGAGCCAATCGTCTTGAAACAACGGAGGTGTGGGCACCATGTCGGCAGCGTCACTAGGAAAAGCGGCACGAAAGTGCCAATCTTTCACATATCCACCGCTCGGGTCTTGTGCGAAATCAGCAAAGCGCATAAACGCTCGTGTTTGGCTGTAGCCCTGTACAGTAGAGTTGCTAGTGTCTGAATTCTCGTTATCGACCGGTGCAGCTGCTTCAACCTGTATTTCGACGAAGTGAGGCCGCGCATTAAGGCTAATTTACCAGGAGAATGAAAAAAATGGTCGGTTACAAACATTACAGCAGTGCTCGTCGTACCTGAACTTCTGCGTCACCGTATCGCTCTGCAAGCATCTCAAGGTCAGGAACTAGTGAAGTGTCTTCTGAATCAAAGTGTTCACTTGCTGCAGTTGTCCACTCTTCATTGGCAGGCCACAGAGAAGTGAGGTCTCCAATCAATACGGGCGTGTTCGTAGCCATGTACTCGGCTGAAAATCGCTCGTAAGATAGGTTTGCTGCAGACTCAAATTTCACCCAACAGGGACTAGGCTCAACTGCTGGCGCGCCTTCGATGATGTAGATTTCAAGCGCCGTGTACGAGCCGTCAAAGAAGTGTGCTGCTAATGCGATCTCTGCACTGCAACCCTCTCCCAGCACCCAGCAATCATAGATAAATGATGCCATCGAATGCCGCCGCGAGTGAATGGGGTCATCAGATTCATCCATTAGGCCACAGACTTACGTTTTAGACCTAAGTTAAGTAGTGAAGTACACCCTGCTGTACAACTAAACAAGACACACTACAAGCTCCTGCTCATAATAGTATAACCGCACGGCTAGGTTCTAATATCAGAAGCACTGACATTTCATAAAAATGTCCATGTAACCTGTGCAGCGGTTCTGTAGCTGCCCCTGGCTACTCGGTGCTGATGCAGTCGATGTCGCAGTAGTCGTCCGACTTATCGTTGCGTTGCTGCGCGTGCTGCGTGTACGTTGCTTGCTACAGTCAGGCTACAGGGGGTTACGTGAAAACTTGACCTCGAACTCGAACTCGAACTAATACAAACCCAAGTGGCACAGAAGCCAATGCTGCGGGCAGAAGTGGGAATGCGCGTGCGTTGCGCAAACAAACCAAGCGCGGAATGATTCAGGAGGGAGAGGGGCATGGGCCAAATTCCTCGGAAAATTTGCAAAAAGCGAGGAAGTTGTGGGTGTTGCGCACTCCACAGAACAATAAAGAGGAAGGCGCGCGAGCAAAGAAGCTCGTGACATGCGGAACACGAAGTCCACTCGGCAGAGGTCAAAGTGTGCCTTTCAGCGCGCAAGGCGCCTATTGTTCTGCCCCTGAGCCATAAAAGGCTTTGGCGGGACAGGAACTCCTTCCTCGTTCGCGGAGTGGCAGTGAATAGAAAAGCCCCCCCTCAAAAATACAAACAACAACATGCACGCGGGCCGCTTGTGGCCTAGCGGTCCCTCCCTATCAAAGAGCTAAACCCATATATCTTCCATCAAACGCCACGGACGCTAGTCGTGGTCGTCCTCCATCGTTTTTCGAAACCCTCGCAAGGCCCTCCACCTTGAGAGCAAGTCGACTGCGTATACCCCGAAGAGTGCAGGTTCTGCGCTAGTGATCGGCAAGATCGTGCTGACAATGCTTGTAGCTGCTGCCAAAATAAACCTCAGTCAATACTCAATACAGTATGCAGTGTGTTCAACTGCAACTACAGTGCAAGGCACGAAACAGCGAGCACTTTTCTTGTATACAGCTATGCGATGAATGCAATAACCAGGAACTAGGTTATACGTTATCTATGAACCATTCCCATGGGAACTTCTTCATAAAACCGCGTGGTGGTTTAATCACCGAGCTATAAGTTAGAATTTTATAAATCAGTTCGGCGCCAGCGGCGTTCGGCGAAGGACGCAAAGGATTTCGATGTGGTCTGAGCCGGGGAAGAGCGCAAAGCCTTCTGAATGGTCGAGCCGCCACCCACCGTGCTCCACCAGCTGGGGCAACTGCCACGCCAGCGCGTCGAAGCCGCAGGACACGTACACCAGGGTGTGCACCGAGTCCGCTTGTGGGTCACTGGGGTCGCACAAGCAAGCGAGCACGTCCGGCTCGAGCCCTTTCCGAGGCGGGTCCACGATCAAAATGTCGGCGCCTTCTGCTTCGCCAGCACGCAGCGCGTCTGCTGCAGAGCCCACCTGGTGTACATCGAATGACGATGACGATGATTGCAAGATCCACACGCGCAAAATTAGAAATGGGAAGAGCATAAAAAGAAGAAGATGAAACAGCAGCCAAACTAATGACGGATTATCTTACCATGTAACTGGCGCGCGCTCCAAGGCTGGGCGGCAGGGTTCGTTTGGAAAAGTCAAAACTACGGGCATTCGAAGGGTTCTCGTCGCTGCAACGCAGTTCCGCAATGCCTCCGTCTCTTCCTCGTCCATGCCCTGAACCTCGTCGAGAAGAGCGCCCATCCGACGACGATGGTGCCCCTGCTGGCTCTTCCAGCGCTGATGGTGCCAGCGCGGCCAACAAACTGAGCCCTATGGTGCCAATCCCACCGTAAAGCTCGCACACGACGGCGTTTCGCATGTCCACCAGCGCGGCAATTCGTGCAATGATGCGGCCGAACCCGTCAAGATTGGCCTGGCGAAACACCCGCGGAGACAGGTAGAAGGTGGGGGGCTGCACTCCTCGACCAGCCGCCAACTGCGGAGGCAATAGAGCTTCCGAAGGAGGAGAGGAAGAGGAATCTGTGGAACCAGTTGCTGCAGCCAGGAAGGCATCATGGCTAGGGAAGAGTCTTTCACGCAAAAATTCGTTGCCGTAAGCCCGGTGCCACAGCCGCTCGCCCCGCGCGAAAATCGCGTTTCCGTCACCCGTGCGCCAGTGAAACCAAATGGAGTGAAACAATGCATCGCCCCCGCTGTCGCTACCGCTGCCGCTGCCACCACTGCTACTGCTGCTCTTGTCGCTGCTTGCCTGGTCGTTGTTCGTGTTTTTGGCGCTGGCGCTAGTAGCTTCCGCAGCGGTCGCTGCCAAGAGACGGTCAACCAGGTCGGGTTTGAGACCTGAAATCGGCAAGCCACGGCTCTTGAGCTCTTCCTTGAGTTCTGGCACGGTCTTTGTGGTCCATTCCACGGCTGCAGCAGCCACGGCAGCAGGTGCCACGGCCCAGGGCCCTTTCTCGCCTTTGAGCGCTTTGGCGGGTTTGCGGAGGGCTTTGACCAGCCGCTGCGGCCACGGGCTGGCGTCTCGGAACGAGTCGCTGTTCCAGATAAAGGTCGCCTGCACCAAGCCCGTGGACCGCTCGACCGACAGCTGCACGTAGCGGAGCAAACCCTCGCAAGTGTTGGGGTCGTAGCCGGCGATGCCCACCCGCGCACAGGCCGCTTCAATGGCGGAGGCGGCTTCGTTGATCTTGGGGTCGTGCACTGCGCACCGGGGCAACGGTTTGATGGCGTGGGTGCGCCCTTCAAACAAGCCGAGCTGCACGCCGCCGAACTTGCTCAAAGGGCCGGCAGCAAGCTTAGCGTGCGAGCGCCACGCGTACGGGGAGCCCAGTTCGACCTGAAAGGTTAGAAGGAACAAGGAAAGAGCAATAACTGATGATAAGTATCGTGCTGACGAAGAAAAATAGTAGACGGCGGAAGAAAAGAGGAGGCAGAGTAGGAAAACTCTTAAGAGTGTAGTTGAGCTAAGGATTGCAACAGCCAAATTAGATAGGCAAAGAAGTGGGATTCGATTTACGAGCATGCAAATAATATCACGCAACCAACCTCTAAGCTTAGTAGCGCCTTTGCTTGCGTCATCACTGGAGTAGAATCCAGACCGCGCTCAAACTCGCAGCCCCAGCACGCCTTGAAATGCTCGCACTGTAAATCTGGCGGTGGTAGAGCTAAGCCATCAGGCCCAGTAGCGTCAGCACCATTCTTTTCAGGGGAGCTCCTTCGATTGTTGGGCAGTGGCTCGACCCAATCGCGCGCCGAGTCCCAAGATCTTTGCTTCGTAGCAGCACCGCTCAGAGGCCGCAGGCCCCCTCCAACACTACCACTACTGCGTCGCGGAGAAGGCGAGGTAGTTGATTTTTGGGTGCGGGCTCTCACTTTCGAACTACTGCCAGCCAGTTTACTAGCGCTACTGCTACCAGCCTTGCCGCTGCTGCCATCACTGGCAGCACCTCCTTTGGGTTTCGGCTTACCTTTGTTCTTCTTAGCAAAGTCCTTGCCGAATAGCGCAGTGGATTGTCTGGTCAAAACAGGGTGGAATACAAAGCATGCAGCTGGACACATGTGTGCTGCCACCGCAAGTAACACTACGCTGCGGCGAATTGACATCTTCTTGAAGTTGTTATCGATTCACTGGAGATCTTTCAGAACCAAACCTGCTCAGTCAAAAATAAAGCTATTCTATTGCGGCAATCAATCCGTTCTAGTTTATTCTTGAGCAGAATAGCTAATGAAGTCTACAGTTGCCTCAGTGTCTCGACAAGTATTCAGCGATCTTTGTCTCAAACCGCCATGGTTGCACCGAGACAGCGACCACAGCGAATCAACGAGGTCCAGAGCAGTAGTTCGGGGATCAGGTTCGGTGGTGATTTTCCCGAAAATAATAGCTACTAGCTAGCTACTTCCTGTGAATGGCTAGGCCATATCATGCTCTGTGCGCATAGGTTGAGCTAAAAAACAAACGCATTATGTTGAGATACGCAAGCCCTTCGCGGCACCTTGTTTTTTTCTTCTTAACGCCTTTAACAGCGCGATTTTGCACTCATTATTGCAAGGGCCACTCTGTCTCAGGTTGCGCCTGGTAGGTTGGGCCAGGTGTAATCTCTCGGGCTCATCGATGGAGGCCCAAACAACGCAGCGATTTCCTCGCGCTCTTCAAGAGAATTTAAATGGAACTTGATAGCATGCGCATTCTCTAAACTCTAGCGATGTTGCGCAATGGTGACAATTGAACTAACATGGACAGCTAGCTCTCAGATTATTCCAAGTAAGGTCTTGAACCCCAGCAAGTGTCTGAAGATCCGCCGTGCCTTTAATAGCACATCTGTACTCGTAATTCTGTGCGTGAGCTGTCAGATTTCTTGTCCAGCAGTTGTTTGCTGTATCCACACTGCATCTGATCACTGGTACATCATTTCTGCCTTGGCTGCGAATGTTCTTCACCTTGTGTTGATTGATGAGCCTTTGATGTTAACGAATAATCGAGAGTGCACGTTGCACGTAATAGTCCATTCTTATGGCGACCCCAATGATGGCACTCAGGCACTCAAGCTCAGGTAACTGTCGGTATGTTACTGTGCTGGCATGCTGACATCGTGGCATTCTTATAGCTAAGATTCGATATTGGAGTTCTGCAGGCCGAACGAAGTTCAGTGATTTTTCTGCTCATATAATCCACATGGACTAAAGCTCTTTTCAATCAGCTCTCGTTATTGTCCTTCAATTCTAGAACTAAATTTCGCTTCAACGTGTTTCTTTTTTCTCTTCAATACATTCATCTACAGCTCAAAGTGGGTTATAGGTTATGGGATTATGGGGCGGTGAAGCCAATTACGGCATTGTGACTTATGTTTCGAAAAAAAGTTTAAATTTCCTTCGTGCTGCCTATTGGACTTCTAGGTCCAGCCCCTCGGGGCCTGTGTGAAAACCTCTTTACATGTCGCGAATATGCCAAAAAATCATTTTCCTATTTGCGAGCCGTGGGTGGAGGTGGATCTCCGAACTCGCTAAGTTCGAAATTCAGGTCATGTTCAGTCCTCTAATTCCGGTCCCTCGGGAATTCTTTTAAGATAGCAGCATGGTACCTTCTTTTGCTATCCTAGTAAACCTTCTTCTTCCGCGTTGAAATATATGTCCAGATGTTTCTTGGACTCCGCCATTTGCTTCTTAGCCAGCCGGCGATACTTCTCGGCGGTGTCAGGGCTGTTCTCCGGTTCATCTGCCTTGCGATTGTTCTCGCTGGCTTTCCGCTTGAGTTCCTTGCCTATTTTTTCATGCTCGCATGCGCTCAGCGACGCTGTGGGCTTCTCATCCTTAGTTCCTTTTGACGTTTGCATGATGAAGTCTTGGTTCCCACTAGCAATTGCTGCACTCAGGACTTGTTGACTAGCACACGCAGCTCGAGAGGCCAGGGCATCTTGCCGCACTTCTTGGTTTTGTTGCTGAAGAAGCTGAAGCATCATGTCTCGTCCAACAACAGTGGCTTTGGCCACTTCTGCTGAGATCTCCGCAGTGGCGCGGGCCTTCTGCTCCTTCGTTAGGGCCTCTCGGGCGGCCATTGTGTCGGCGAAGTTCTTCGCGGCAATTTCCGAGCGTAATTCAGCCTTTTCAGCCCTTAGCTGCAATTGCACCATTCGAGATTGATTTTCGTCAAAGGGGTTAGTAGGCTTTGGCGTGATAGGCACAAAGTTGCTGTAGCTCAGCTGGCCGATCCTTCCGCTAGTGCTGCTGGTGCTGCTGCTGGTGCTGCTGGGTCTGCTGGCGCGGCGGGTACTCGTGGTACTCTTGCTACTTCCGACGTACGCCACCAATGCTGCTTCTTCTGCATTGTCATCAGCCTTCGGCTGAACAACTATTGCCTTGCTCTTTTTGGCCTTCTTGCCTTTATCTCTGACTTGTTTTTGAAGAGCTACACGTTTACTGTAGCGGCTGTCGTAAAATGTGAAGCAATTACCGTCGTCGATGACTCCTCGGCGAAACCATTCAACTCCAGCTTGAAGACAGCGGGTTTTCAGTTCAGGTCCAGCCAATGCATCTTTTAATACCCCTTCTGGCTCATGTGCTGCATCCAACAATGCGGTATGAGAAACGAGCACAACTTTATCCTCTTCATTTGAGTTGGCGGTCATAACTTTTGTCACAGGAAGCGCCTGAATACCATTGGTCGTTGAGGTACCAATCACAGCAACTAGTACACAAATTGAGCTACCAAGTGCCTCCTTGAAATATGGTAGTGCCGTGTCATGCTTGTACATGACTAAAGTCGCTATCACTACAACAACGGAGCCATCCTTCAGGAATCGAACTTCCCGTGACTTGATGGCCCCCTCAGCGTGCCGAGATTTCGAACGCACCCCTGAGTCTCGGTGCGTCGCTGCAAAATTGCGAGAATAAAGTGCCACTCCCGGGATTACAACTGCATCTGCTATCTCTGGCGATACTTGTTCCAGCTTAATATTTTCGCGCTTGATGACGAAAAAAGGTCTTGGGTCATCGTCCCCATCAATGGTCAATAAGGAGCAGCAAGGGGAGCCTAGCATCGCACGCGTCGCAGCGCTGTTAAAGAACTAGTAAGTAGCAATAGCCGCGTGGTGCATGGATTCACCGACAAGCTCAGCGTCTCCATCCTTGACCATTTGAATGCACTTCGTATCTTTTCCAGGAACCCAACCTGGATAAGATTGCCTTCCTTCACCAAGATTGAGCCCTGAAATCGTCCCCGCTTCGTAGAGGAGGTCAACAATAGAAGGGGCCGAGTCTTCTTCAAGTGCATCTTCAGCTTCGCTATCGTTTGCTAGACGTAAATCTTGTGGCGCTCCAGATGTGGGCCCTCCTTCTGCCACGCAAATTACACCCGAAGGGCCATCCTCATTGAAATTCTCTTGAGCTAGGCATTCATCCGTTTGAGGTTGATTGATGAAACCTTCTGGGTTGAGAATATCTTCAAGCGAATCTCGATCGGCTGGCGGCCTAATTTCGTTGTTGAGTGTGTCTGAGGCGGATTCAGCCCTAGCATCCCGATCTCGAAAGCAATTTCCATCATTTTCAAGGCTAGCGTCGCGATGATTGCGTAACGAAGAAATCGCATCGCCCACAATTGCACTGCCCCCTTGATCTTGAGATACCTGAGGCGAAAGTTCTTGAGGTTTTCCGTGGCTGTGCGGGACTCCATTTTTTTCGTGTTGAGATTGGTGGAGCAGCGCTTTTTCACGAAATCCCGAATTTTGATTGGTGGAACACCTCAAAATGAAGGATGACTTTTGCGCTATGATTGAGTCTTTGTGAACGTCGAGGGACTATATGGTATGACGGTGGCTGCTTATAAACTTATACTCGTTCTGACTGGCAATTTTTTTTGGCGGACCGTAGCGAGCATACCCCTCGTCTCGCACACGTGTTTTACACCGCCATCGTTGCTGTGGTGTGTTCACTTTACGGTGGCTACCATGGAGTTATATGACCCTCCTGATGACACTAGTGACCCTCAATTCAAGTGCGACTTGCATCCGTACTCAAGGTTTTGTCGCCATCCATGTGTCAAGTACGATACGAGTCTCCTGCTCCGAGAGCGGCTCGCGAATTGTGCCGCGTCGTTCGCACTATATGAGAACCGGAACTCATGGCAGTCACTCAGCACTAATGGCACGTCAGCTCTTCAAGATGAAAGGAATGAACTCTCGCACCGAACACTTTCTTGCGAACTACCTGTTAGAGGTTGCTATGGCCTTCTAGCGGCTACCGGTCGTATTTTTGGTGTATCTGGAGATGTGGTGAGGAATGCGCACTCGGACTCTGGTGGCATTACACAAGAGGCCTGGAATGCGCGCCTGTTAGAGGGCACGGCGAAAAAAACAAGAGCGACACGTTGGGATGTTTACCCGCTCGAATACGTATTCAGGTTCTTTCACCACGATGAATTCGACGGACTAAGCCGCAGTTCTGAGTCAGATTGGGAACCTCCTGACAAGTGCATCCTAGTCGAGCCAAATAAAAATGAACAAGGAAGGAGGAAAGGCCGCAAGACAATTTTTTGCGCCGGTAAAGCGCGCCAATTTGATTGTACCTACAAAATTCGTAAGGTGCGATAGTGTGCGCGTGAT
>Ga0307931_1001991_pt1 | contig 13279 bp, 12 predicted proteins | sample OrgLakmetageno47_FD_201816 | JGI IMG/M metagenome (GOLD analysis project Ga0307931, IMG submission 201816) | Saline water microbial communities from Organic Lake, Antarctica - #47 | ecosystem: Environmental > Aquatic > Non-marine Saline and Alkaline > Saline | place: Antarctica: Organic Lake... | reverse complement strand
CCAAGTGCGTCTCCAGCAGGTCCAGTGCCTTGCGCAGCCGGGTCAGCAGCTGGCGCAGCTCCTTGCGGGAGAGCTCCATGTGCTGAGCCAGTTGGCGGTTGAACATGTTGGCCTCGCTCTCCTTCTTGCTCTCAGAGGGCACCCACTTCGAGGCCAACGAGATGGAGCGCTCGCCACGGTCCAGAGCATCCGCATCGACACGAAGCTGCTTCGCCACCAGTGCGAAGACACCCTCGCGCACCGATGCATGAGTGGTCAGGCAGACCAGGTCATCCCATCGCCCGAAGGTGTCGGCGTAGTGCTTGAGGTTGTGGAGCAGGTCCCGAGGCGAGTGCTCGGCCAGCCAGTCCAGGGACCAGCGACCGAGGTCGCGCTCCCCCTTCCCGCCCCTCACCTGACGCGTGTACGCAATCAGGCGCATGGTGAGGAGGTGGTCCGACTGCCACGCCTGGTCGAGCAAGGCACGGAGCCGAGTCCGGTCGAGGCCCCGCGATGCCTGGTAGAACACGTTGGTCAATGCCTCGCCGGAGGCGCCGTAACTGACCGCACCGTTCCAGGTCTCCGCCAGGGGTTTCAAAGAAGAAGAAGAAGGATTCATTGTAGCCGTAATAGCTGAAGTCATTCTCTTCGTGTATTCTCAAGTGCTTTCCTTTGTGCCGTTCCAAACCTTTTGTACTGACGGACGCCAGCACGCCAGCATGCATCAGACCTCTCATTTTGTTTCTTTACTCGTTCCCGGATAATTCCGCGTGGTGGACTTCAGCGCTACACTGTACTACCAAAACAGGGTGGGGAGGAGTGCGATGATGGCTCTTTTTCATCAGTCATCGATCATCACTCACAAAGGTGATAAAAGTTGTTCGACGTAATTTTACTCGTCCAAAACAAAAACCAGATCCCTTCCTGTGATCTGTGATGCCTAGCCTCCTATTAGCAGCCGCGCTCGCCTGTCGCACTCAAGCGCCGTAGCGCGCTATGAATTTTGAATTCCCTTGCTATAGTCCAAGTCCACGTCTGTAGTCACAGCTCTCTTGCTCTACCTCGCACTCGAACTCGACCTTATAATATAAACCCAAATGACACAGAAGCCAATGCTTCGGGCAGAAGAGGGGAAGCCGCATCGAGTTGCCGAACTCATGCCAGATCCATGGGTCTCCTAGGCACGCACAGCCCAGCAGGATTGCGATTCCCGTTTCCGCGGAATTCCTGCGCGAGGGTTAAAAATTTCCGCGGTATTTCCAAGGGTCTTCCGTGCCGTAGTCATAAAGCATAAAGGCACTGCCAAATCCCCGTCGCGGAAATCGCGCCCGGTTGGATAAAATCTCTTCCCGGATTTCTAAAGTTCTAGTAGCTAGTGGTTTGTAGTTTAGTCGATATTGGGTCGGTGTATCGATTGAAATAAACATTCGCTTTAAAAAACCCACATATAAATTTCAGTGCATCCAACGAAGCGCAAAGTACCAACGAAGAAATAAACCTGCCGTGCTATGCACATTACACGCTGCTCTTTTTCAGCCAGCGTTCCATGGGAGCTGCTGCAGCTGCTGTCATTCCGGAGACAGCAGCTGAAGCAGCAGCAGGCGACCTTGATCCTATTCCACTTCCTCCTGCTCCTTCTGCAGTGGTTGCAGAGGCAGCAGCAGCAGTGGCGGCATCGGTGGTGGCTTCCAGCGCCGCGTTGATGAGGCCGGTTATTGCTACGCGGCGCTGGTCGGCGGTGGGCATCCGCACTGCGTAGACCAGGCGCCTCGCCAACGCCCCTACGGGCCCACCCACGTTCACGGGGAGCTGGTCGGGGCCCGACACCTGAGAGAGAGAGAGAGAGAGAGAGGACACCAGGATCCAAGGGCAAAAGGCAAAAAAGACAAGCATTAAGCAAGGCATGCATTAAGCAGTACGCGCGCATGTTCATAGGGATACAAACTTGCACGCGCCAAAAAAGCCCGCGCATAAAAGACGATCAAATATTTTGTTTAAAACTTGATATGCAACTGAGAAAGACAATCGTAGCAATTGGTACTGGAGGTGCGAGCAACAATAACAACAACAGCAAGAGGATCATTACAACTTGGTAACAAGAACCCTACCGAAGCGTCGCCCGCGCCCAGGGACATCATTTCCCCGAGGGGAGTGTACCGAAACCCGAGCTGCTTTTGGTTGCTCAGCGACGCCCACACGTTGTAGGCTGCGTATCTGCAGTTGGCAAAGCCAGAAGGGCCAAGAAAAGAGGTCAGAGAGTTAAAAGGCGGATTATGATAGGATTTGAGAAAGAGGAGATACTTGGCTGCGAAGACATCTTGCCGGAAGTAACAGGATGTGATTGTTAGGATTCGGATTGAAAACACTACTGTAAGCAAGGAATAAGGGCAGCTTGTTCGTGTGCGTGAACGCAGGAGACAGAGAAAGCAAGCCAGCAAGCCACTCACTCGGACTGTTGAAAAGCCACTTGAGCTGACGCTGGCACGTGAGCAGGGCACACGGCATTGTCCCCCAGCGCGTAGCACACGCCGTTGCTACCTTCCACGGCGAGCGACTCGCTCACAGGAATCTGCAAGGAAGGGGATTGAGACCGATGACACGAAGTACCATCATGAGTATACAAGGTTGAGGTGCATGTACAATGAAGGAATTTGACTTCAGAATCAAAGCCTTGAGGAGGAAGATGCGGTGCTTTTTCGCGCTTCTCCCGAGGGGAGACGTAATGCTTATTTATTTCGTACGTGAGTTCATACTAATAAATCGAGACAATGCGATTAAAATTCATCGATGCGTTACCCGGCCCGACGCAGGCTCCACGATGTTTTCAAAGAGTGCTCCCAAAGCAGGCTTTGATCCTGCAGTCCAAACCACCAAATCTGCGGGTAAGACTTCCTCCTGGCAAGAGCAAGGGGAGACAAAGACAGGACACCAAATTTGATGCACGGATCGCGTTAAGGATGCATGCAACGAAATAGGAGAGTTTAAGAAAAAATACCTGAAACGAGTGGAGAAAATGAAAAAGTTTCAGGAATGCCTTACCCCTCCCGCGTTTGCTCCCACCACCACCGACGAAGGCCTCACTTCTTGCACCCGCACGCTGCGCTTCACGCTCACCCCCGCCGCGGCCAGGGCTGCCTCCGCACGCCGCCTCGCCGGCTCCCCCGACGCGGGCAACAGCTGCGGCTTGCTGTGCAACAGTGTGATTTGCGCGCGTTGGTTCATGTTATTACCACTGGTACTGCTGCCGCTGCTGCTAGAGGAGGATTTGTTCAAGCGCTTGGCGAGGTTCACGGCCAATTCCACTCCCGAATAACTCCCGCCCACCACGCACACGGACGCTGGAGTTCCGTCGTTTTTGTTCGCGAGGAGGGCGTCAAGGCGTGTGATTTCTTTCTATGAGAGCACGCAGCATCAAATGAAGGAGGGAAAAAGTTGCTTTTACGGTGGAAAGAAGAGTATAGATGATAAGGGAAAAGATAAAAATGAACTATCTTAGGTTTCACTCTTTTCTAGTACACAACACGCAGGCAGTTGAGCGAAAGCACCTAATCGAACAAACATCTCCTTCTCCTTTCACCTGCAATTGCTCCGCGTGCTCCAGCGTGTAGAAAGGCAGTGCGTGCTCGGCCGCGCCTGGGACGTTTCCCAAGTCCGCGGCTTCCGAGCCCAGGGCCACGATCAACCGGTCAAATTGCAGGGAGGTGGTACTAGTAGGTGGGGCATTTTCTGAATTGGCAGCTGATGTTGATGATGCTGCTGCTTCCTCCGTGGCTGGTTCATCAGCAGTTGTAGTAGTAGTAGTAGCGCTTGCTGCTGCCTCGGGTGCGTGGGGTGTCGCTACTGATGGGCTCTCAATGGTCACCCTTCGGTTGTCGAGGTCTACCGCAGTAGCAGCGCCCTGCACGAAGTTGAGCCCCGTGAGGAGCCCCTCAAACCGCGGCGCCACCTAGTGTGCAGCAATCAAGATCTGAGCTCAAAAAGGTTGAAGAATTTCGCTGGTCTTGCGACTTTGAAGAGAGCAGTTAATACTTCTTACACTCCCCTGAGAGTACAAAAAAGTCAGATTGAACACTTGAGTACGAGTTGTAATTTGATTATTTATTCATTAAAGCACCTCGTCCATAGAAGCTTGACCCGTGGCCAGTTCATAGAGCAGCGGTAAAAAGACGAAACGGTCTTTGCGATCAACTACTGTGACGTCCACTGGGGTCCCGCTTTCCCGCGCCAACTGTGTTTCATTTTTCAAGAAAAGGGATGTTCGTTCGCGAAAATTTGGAGAGCGAATAGTTGGAATGCATTATGAGGCTGAGACTTGAGATTGAGAGAATGTTTTTAAAAAAAAACACAACCCTAGGCTTAGCACTAGTCAAGTTGTGGTAGCTTTTCTAATGCTTTGAACGATTTGCCAATGATGCTAGGTTCGATTGCGTCCTTCTGGACTGTAGCCAACGAGCAAAACCTACCTGTTCTAAGCGTAGAGCAGTGTATACGCCGCCAAAGCCACCGCCTAGAACTACAACTCGCTGTGGTGACGACGGATTCTTACTGGAAGCTGGGCCGTCGTTGAGATAAGGGTCATTGTGGGCAGCACTCGGAGAGGCAGCATTCTTCTGACTTTGTCCCCGCGGGCCAAGCAATCGCCCTCTTGCCGCAGGACCCTGAGCGCGCAAAAAGCCTGACACGCGTGGTGGAGGTGCCAAGGTGAGCAGCGAAACGGCTGCTGTTCGCAGGAAGGACTTAAACGGGCCCGCCATGGTCCTGTGAACAGGGTACGTGGGATTTCTGACGTGTTGTTGTGTTGTTACGTTTTGCAGAAGTCGTCGCAGAACTCTGGGAGAATGCATTCTCTAGTATAGTATGCATCAGAATATTGTTTACGCCACCTCACCTGATAATCTGATAATTTCCTGATAATCGATAATCGCAATGGGTGGGGAGTCGGGGCAAAGAGCTAAGTTATGAGCTACGGCCTAGCTAGAGCTAGGAGCTAGGAGCCAGTGACTACAGGAGTTCCTACTAACTGATCCTTTGAGTCTCCTTGCTTGTGGCTAGCAAGTATATTAGCTTTATGCTCGGAAGTTCAGAGGGCACAAACTCAACAGTCTCAAGATGTTTCCTTCCATTTCGATCAATCACGGTTACTTTTTTACAGAGAGGACTAGCCTAGCTAGAATCTTTGAATAGAAGTAATCTTATGGCAGCTCTTCGAAGTATTTTTACACGCTGCGCAGCTCCAAACCAGAGTATCCATCGCGTTGAGTTGTGGTTGACGCCGTGTATTGTGACCCACCCGCCGGGTGGCTGGTGCGACACCCTCGTGGTTCCAGGGAACGAATCCTTGGTAAGCTTGTGCTTCGAATAGGTCTGATCAAATCTAACTTGTTTGTAGAAGACTATACCTGTTGGTCTAGTGCCAATTGGGATATTGTCTTTCCAGTAAATAAGCAGTGAATGAGTGATACAATTGGTTAGCTAGCAAGATAGTTGAGACCAAAAAGAAAGGTTGAAGATTAATTTAGTGAAGCCTTGAGTTCTCTTGCATGATCAGGTTGGCACGGCACTGCCTTACTTCCCTGTTGGCGGCCCTGTACCCAAGGCAATGCCAACAGACTTGGCGAACTCAGCGTGGGGTGGCATGAATGCAGGCACGGGAATGCTGTACCCATCGCAGGTGAGCAATATTTTATTTTAGTTCACAACGGTATTCTCTCCGCAGTGAATATGCGTTTATCAATAACTCGCACCTTTTGCTTTGCATGGCGCATTGCATTTTTGGCGCTGTCCTTATTGCTCATGTGCTCGTGCACGCTTGCTCCGTTATCACTTTTTGATGCTTGCATATTTCCCTTTCAATTCGAGGTGGTGGATGGTGTCGTCTCATTGCACGGTGGCAAGGATCTCCACGCTTTGCGCCAAGCACTGCCTGTTGTTGACAACGAAACTGGCGCGCGGTGAGTCGACTGAGAGAAGAAAAGTTCGTACTCGATGCACTCGATGAAAAAAAAAAAAAAAAGGGTTGTTGGAGTTAAATGTTGATGCAATTGGTTCCTCTGATGATTCGTGTTGACAAGTAAACTCTATTTTTTAATATATTGAGCTGAAATTTGCGTGCATGAATGGGGTAAGAAATGAATTCCTTCTTGAATCGGCAATAGGTGTCCTGTCGGCCAAGCAGTGACTACTCCTACAACTGGCACGTTGAAGAAATATTTCGCTAGCCTAGTGCATACGGTAACTAGAAAGATGTCTTAAAGTTCATTGAAGAGTCACTTCCACGTTCTTGCTTTTTCTAGTCATTTTTGTAAAATTGATTCAAGTCCTTGTTGGGTGCACCTTCTGTATTACATCAGTTGTCGTTCTTGATGTCATACTGTATGTCAACGCTGCCGTACATTCTAGTGTAGTGAATGAAGCAATTGAGCAAGATTTGAAGGCTGATTGTTTAGATTTCTTATCGCATATACCTCTTAACCTCAGGTGCCGCCCTTTCGGTCTTCCAACGCTCAATGGGCTCCACTTCTGACCAGTTGCTACCATCGAGCCCTCGATCTTTCTGTACTGGACATCGATCTCATGGCGGACCAGCGAACAACGTCCACGTGGGATAGTATTAAAAGTACCGTTGCGGGGTACACAGGTGTGATTGCTTCGTCAAGCAGACTGAACGCAGAGAAAAGTACGGCAAGCAAGGGAGACTCCGCCAGTGCCAAAAGCAATCGCCGGCCGATAACCGTTGCATTTCCTTTGCTCGGTGCGGGAGCGCGCGGGGCCTCTGCTTTCGAAGCTGCTGCCGTGGGGGCGGCGGCTGTGACGTCATGGGCTGATGCTGACACTGCCGAAGCTTCTGCCTTCACATTAGGCGAAGCTTCTTCCACCGCATCTAAGTCTTCGACGATGTTGGTCACGCAGCGCCGGCCACTGACCATTCGATTCGGTTGCACGGACCAATCCGTGACAGATGTTTTAGAGAGTTCATTTCAAGAGCAGGGGTGGACCTTGACAAGACAACAAGAAATTTTGAACTGATTCGCTCCATCTACGGAAATATTTTTTTGTTTTTTGCACCTGACTAAACGAATTCTGTACCGCTCTCGGCCTCTTCTCTGGAAAGTAAAAGTGGGACGTATCTTAAATGAAAGCACCAAATAAGCCATACCAAAGTATTCGCGAAAGGAGACCGAGGTGAATTGATTTGGGCCTGTGTTTGACATGTGAGCAACGGTGATATAACCAGTTAACCATAGATGAGTCCAGTCGCTGATTCGACGAGCATTGAGCACGAGCACAAGGCCAAGGCAGTGCACTGAACGGCGTTTCAGAGTTCGGAGTTATTTGACACAGACCCCCAAAGGGCGGAGAAAATAGGAATATGAAGGAATTTAAAGAAATGTGGCTCTTAGTAGATGGAATTGGCCACGTATTCCTGAGAAGCCAAGGGCTTAATGATAACTTCCCGAAGTCCCAAGTGACCCGTGACCCGCTCTTCGTACTACAGTACTTACTGTAGATTCGTAATCTTAGGCTACAGGGATATATTGATTTTAAAGGGAGCAAAAACGGAGAACGGAGACTTACGTCGCAATCAGTCCCCCTGTAAATTGTGCACACACAGAGCTTTTATCTGAGTGGGGTCGGATTGTCGAATTGCTCGTTAAAAATAGCTTGCAATCTTAATAGTTAGTAGATGTCTCTCTCGAAACTTCAGCTGTTGGGTATCTACGTAAGGTAGTACGGCCCAAGACAGTGTCCAAGTTGCTGGTGTTTTGATTGTTGTTGTTCAGCAAGGTAACCTCGGCGTTGCAGTCTCCAGAGTCCTTCATTCGCTCGTCACTGATGAGCAGCAAGCGTCTCTCCCGTGTGAGGACCATCAAGAATATCTCTAGTGTGTCCTCAGAGTCGAAGCCTTAGCAACAACCACTTCACAAAGCTACGGTCGCCAAGCTCTACGACGACCGCAAAAATCTGCTGAAGGTAAGGAATCATTCTTGCATTAGATTCAAGCTATGGTGCACGTGATTTTTTAACTGCGTGCATTAGCTTCATGCAAAAGCTGATGCCCAGGGCGCGGCCTCTTCTACCGGCGCCGCTGATGATAAAGTTGCCAGTACCCTCGAGATCACAGGCTCCCGCCCGTTTACGTACTCAAACCAGTACATGATGGCGGTGCGGGAGCATCAGCTCCCAACAGGTGTGTCAAGCAACAAGGCATCACAGGCACACGCCTTGCTTGATTGGGAGACGTGTGCGGAATACGAGCGCCAGGGCCTCAGAAAACTAGGCCTCGACATGAGCAAGCTCCTCATGATCATTCCCACGAACCGTGCGCTCATCTTTGACAAGTGCACCGCCTTTGACAACTGTATTCAAGCAGGACTGCACTAGAGCCTATGCTGCCGCCTTTGTCAACCACGACGCGGAGCACGGCTTTGGCCACAAAAACACGTAAGGCCTTGCTCCCTGATCCACACACACCCTGCGATCTTCCTCTCTCGTCTTGCTCACACGCCCTTGAGTCAAAGGAGCGCTCTTGCTCAAAATCAACGCTTTCCTCAAACGCTCGGCTCGCGTCACCGTGTCTATCGGGAAAGCCGCGCTGGAAATGGCGTCAGACCGGAAAGCTAGCAGCACGCGCGGAGGCGCGGGCCGCCGCCCAGGTAGTGGATGCCAAAGCGAACGTGGCGGAGCGCGTGGCATCGAAGACCATGACTCAATACGACGCGGCCTATTTCGCGACGGCTACCGCTGCGTCTAACCCCCCTCGCCTGGACCTCGGGAAGCTGGACCTGCTGAACCCCCCAAGCAAAGAGATCCTTGCACAAGAGTGTGAGCTCCGGGATCTGTGCCGGTGAAGCGGAGTGGTGACGACACCGCCTACCCACGCCAAGCAACCGAGCTCGTGCAGTTCCTGGTTCAGCGCTTGCGCGATTTCTACGACGGAAGCAACAACATCCCGAAGTTAACATCATTCGGAGCAGGGAAGAAGCTCATGAGCTGGAACTGGAACTGGAACAGCAGCAGCGGAGGCGGCGGAGATATTACCGAGCACTATGCTAATGACTTAAGCTCTCCACCTTAGGCATATACTTCTTTGTTTATACTTCAGTAACCGGGCAGGGGTATATCATATTGATTGTAATGTCTATAAATTACGCACAAGAGCAAACCCACCGGCGAACCCTAAAAATTGCCCACGTAACGTACTTCGGTAATTCAATGATATCTTTAGAAGATCTTGTCCTAGCTCCTATTTTATTTCATGAGGTGTTACAAAAATGTAGGGCAAAGAGCCTGCCCATAAAATCCGCACGATGGGGGTCGCCATTCGCGCGCTACTGTCTTCCAAAGACAAGAAAACAGGTTGAAGAGGTGAAGCCGAAATCACCCCATGCACCCGCAAAAAATGATCCGACCACCAGAAAGACTTTGTGAAGATGCAGAAGCGCAATTAATTAGGCATTATTTAGCGTGCTGCAGTTAGAGCGCCAAAGATATAAGGTCTGGAAGCAGCAGGGCGAAATAATTGAGACCATGCAAAGTGTATCGCCATGGCAATTAATTTGAGGTTTTTGACCTGCTCGACGACAGGCGACCCCCATCGTGCGGAATTTATGGGCAGAGCCTTCTCGTGGTGTACGATCATCCGATCGTGAAGACAACCGCATATGCCCGCGTAGCAGCCGTCCTGTTAGAGCGCAGGGGAAATGAGAAGGACACGAAAACGCCGTGATTGATGAAATTATGTTCATTGAAAAAGGTGGCTGTGGGTCGTCACATGGAGGCGCACAAGCTGCCCTACCGATAAATATAGATATTCCTCGTCGACTCATGCAAAAATATAGTGCGCCTAGCGATACTACGAAGAGCATGAGTCTTGACATCATTCTCGGAACAAAGCGTACATTTTTGTTTTAACGACGATTTGACGCTGTGGCTTGCACAAATTGATTTTGGCGTTTTAGTACTAAAAATGACCAATAACACTGGGTTTTACGGCTCTGATTGCGACGTAAGACTGCACCCAAGGACCGCCGAAATTCCGGCCGGAATTTTTTCCGGAAATGACCCCTTAAACCGGAACCGGAATTTTCATTTCCGTTTTCCGGAAATGACCCCCTTGAGGTGGCCCGGTGGCTCTACTGTACTGCACTGTACAATACCACAGACATCGTTCTGTGCTAATACCGTAGCGAGCCCTACTAATATATATCTCAACAAGTTAACAAAGCCACAGTAGACAGCAGTTCGCATACAATTATAACAAGCAAATGAGCAAGGCTGCATGTGAGCATGAGAACATGAGAACAGTATGAGAACATGAGAAGCCACATTGAACTCGATTTCTACAAGCATAAAGGCAATTGAAGACATGGACCGGAGAAACAAGCACTTGCCAATTGTATTACTTGTGGCTTGAGAGATTGCTGAACTGTTTAATTTCAAAAGGTTTGAGCACAGAAGCAGGGTTCGATTTAGAAGCAAGTTTTTTTTTTTACTCGAGAAGTAGCCGCCTACACTCCTTTGGACTGTAAAATTTTAGATTTTTGGCTTCTTCGCAGCCTCAGCAAAAGCTTCTCAAAATTACGCCGGAGGAGGGCTGACTTAATTTGTACTTCTCTCATCACCACGACTATGCTGGTGCTATTTGGAACATGCAAGACGATATTAAACAGCTTTAATCAAGCGAGCAATAGAATGTTGATGTGAGAACAGTAGGGTTTGCAGTCTCCTTTAGGAGCTGCAGAGCTATACAGGGAGGGTTCCTGTTGTTGGCGATGCTTTGCTCTTACCTCGTTAGCGATACTTGGTCACTTCCCAGTCTCTCCAGATCAACAGGTATGGGCTCGTAGTTACGCAACCTGCGGTGGTGTTATACAAGCGGTAGATTGTAACGTCGCGTTCGATGGTTTTTCTGCAAACCCCACTGTTCTCACATCAACATAGAATTGTGGAATTGTCATCCTCAGCTGCATGCAACTCGCCAGAATTTATTTGAAATGATGCGAGCTTCATCAGCGCAGATGAATCGAAATATGTTATTGGAGCACTTCGCTACATTACTGCAGCCACCACACTAATACACCACCACACCACAGCATTTTGTCTCTTTTCCCAGCTTTCTCTTCTTTTCATTTCAAAAAAGTGTGTATAAATACATAAATTTCTTGCGACGAAGATTTCCCTTCATCCTAGCGACTACGGTAGTGTAAGTGAAAACTACTTATCAAGCCCCGCTTCGGTCGCCTGTTGTGATCCTTTTTCTTCTTCCCTCTTGTACTCCGCCTACATATTAGAACAGCACATGTGTCTGTTTGTTGCCCTGTGCCATTTACTTGCTGATGTTGGTGCATTGTATCTGTTGTCTTGTGCCTGTTGGCCTGTGCCTGCCCTTGTAGCTTTTGCCTTTTGCTTGCCCTCGTGCCTTTTGCCTTTTACCTGCGGATGATGCCTTGTGCCTTGTGCGTTGCGCCTTGCGCCTTAGGTAGAGGTCTGCGCCCGCACCTATTGTGCCTGCGCTTTTTGGCTCGTGCCTGCAGCTGTCGCCTGGCGGTGTTCAACTCCTGAACTCCGCGGGTGCACAGCAGCCCTGGTTGAACATAACACCATTTCTAGCCTAGCCTAGCCTAGCCTAGCCTAGCCTAGACTAGACTAGTCAAGTCTCGTTTCGTCAATACTCCCCAAGCCTCGGCATTGCCCTACTGTAAGACTTGGTAACGGACTCAGAGGGCACTGCAGGAGCACGAGAGTGCCTTCTGAGGCGCTGAGGTAGGACAGTCATCCCCGAAGCCCGCTAACGAAGCATTTCAAATCACAAGGCGCACAGCTGCCCTGGATGACCACACCGCAATGTCGATAAGAGCTACCGAAGGGCGCCTCATCAGTGCCCTAGGACCTGGCAATGAACTCAATAGAGCCCGCTTACCGTACATTTCAACTCCCGGGGCGCACAGCTGCCCTGAATAACCACGCAGCCGTGTCGATAAGAGCCACCGAAGGGTGCCTCAGCAATGCCTTGGGACTCGGCAATAGACTCTGAGGACACTGCAGGAACATGCGACAGAGCAACAGTGCGCTCTCGTCAACACAAAACAGACGCAGAAGTAATCTGCGCGTAGTTTCAGAGTTTATTTCATGAACAATCTACACTTCAGATGAAGTTGAAAGTATTGCCCCCCCCCGCCATCTACAGACTTTTCTCTGCCTGCTTTTGACTTGCGTGCATCGCTGCCAAGCAATCTGCGCGTGGTCTCAGAGTTTATCTCATGAATAGTCTCCTCGACTGACGTGAAAGTATCGTACTCTCTGCCATCTACACACTTTCTCTGTCTGCTTTTGACTTGCGTGCATCGCTGCCAAGCAATCTGCGCGTGGTCTCAGAGTTTATTTCATGAATAGTCTCCTCGACTGACGTGAAAGTCTTGTACTCCCTGCCATCTACACACTTTCTCTGTCTGCTTTTGACTTGCGTGCATCGCTGCCAAGCAATCTGCGCGTGGTCTCAGAGTTTATTTCATGAATAGTCTCCTCGACTGACTTGAAAGTATCGTACTCTCTGCCGTCTTCACACTTTCTCTGTCTGCTTTTGACTTGCGTGTATCGCATACGCATACACTTCGACCAGCAACATTGGCTTCTGTGTCATTTAGTTTTGCATTCGTTCGAATTCGAGTTCAGTACGATGTAACATGGAAGATGGAACCTTCCTCGACGAGCATTCATCCTTGAATAAGACTTCGAGTTCGAGCTCAAAGTTTACTGTAACACTTAGGCTCCGACGGCGGTCGTGTTGCTAAAGCCCGTGGCTTTTGTTATGGGCACCGAGATCTATGAAGGAACACGAATGATCTATACGACGTTGGAGTGTGGCACTCGACACACCACAACCAATTTGGCAGATCACTTTCCGTAAATTTAGACAACCACATAGCATAGCCGCCTCAATTCACGACACCGCCACGACGAGGGAGCCATGTAAGGGAGCGTTGGCAATGCCCAGAAACTCAAGAAACTTCTTTTCGTTTTCGACGCGGCATTACACTCTCGAGGCAGGAGCTTTATTTTAAGCCTACGCCTCTCACTGGAGCCCGACTTTATCAATCGATGAAGTTAGAATGCTTGATGCAAGGGAATGCACTGCCCAAAGAGACTTGTTCTAAAGTCTTCGAGTAAGTCAGCAAATTCCATTCCAATGTGTCCTCCGCAATGGCGCGCCAACATAAGCACTGAAGAGCCGCTTGGGCTGGAATATCCCGTTGTTTCTTCTTCGTCAGTTCAAGAGCTAATAGTAAATCTGAGAACAAAC